>Ga0172382_10014293_pt1 | contig 10123 bp, 12 predicted proteins | sample Leawel138RmetaG_FD_122245 | JGI IMG/M metagenome (GOLD analysis project Ga0172382, IMG submission 122245) | Leachate microbial communities from a municipal landfill in Southern Ontario, Canada - Leachate well 138R metaG | ecosystem: Engineered > Solid waste > Landfill > Unclassified | place... | reverse complement strand
GCAGCCGCGTGACCCCGCCAGACGCGCGCCGCCGCAGGGAGGGGCATGCCCCTCCCTGCGGCAACAAACTGGCGGTCAATTGATGTGCTACCTGCGTCGGTCAGTTTCATTTGCTTCCGACACTTGAAGAAACGGTTGTTGGCCTTCAGCGCGACGAACGCGCTGTGCAGCATGGAGCCGCGACCGAACGGCACGGCCACCTGATCGGCGCTCAGGACGTCCACGGGCAGGCCGCGCAGGGCCATGGAGTTGTATGCAGCGCCTGGGTTGCGCGGTAGGTAGTGCCCAAGGATTCCTTACAATAAGCGCAAGAACGTCACCTTTGCCTTGCCGTAGCGCCGCTCGTCGACGACTTCCATACCTTCAGGCGCCGTAATATCGAGTGTGATGGGGCCTTCGCAGACGACGATGGCGCCCGGTGCCAGCCAGCCGCCCGACAGCAGGGCGGCGACGGCGGGTTCGAGCAATCCGCCTTCATAGGGCGGATCGAGGAAGGCCAGTTGGCACGGCTGAGACGGGCGCGGCGGCTTGGTCGCGTCGGTGACTTCGACGCGGGTTTCGGCTTCGACCTTCATGCCCTGGATGTTGGACTTCAAGGCCGCCAGGGCATCCCGGTTGTTTTCCAGGAACGTGACGTGGGCCGCCCCGCGCGACAGGGCTTCCAGGCCCATGGCGCCGGTGCCTGCAAAGGCATCGACCACCCGCGCCCCGATCAGCGTGAAGCCACGCCCCGAAAAGCGGTGCATCAGAACGTTGAAGATCGCCTCGCGCGCGCGGTCGGAGGTCGGCCGCACGGCGTCCTTGCCTTCGGGCGCGGTCAGACGACGGCCCCGGAAGCGTCCGGTAACAATACGCATCAGCGGTCGTCCTTCGGTCGGCGCGTGGAGGGTTTGCGCGGCCCGGCGCTGGGGCCATGCTTGCGGCGGTCAACAGTCTTGCCGCCAGCGGAAGGCTTGCCACCAGAGGGGCGCTCCTCGGACGGCTCGCGGTCGCGCGGCGCGTCGTCGGAGCGGTCGCGGGCGGGGCGCCCCTCGCCCGGCTTGCGCGCGACGGGCTTACCGCTGGCTGGACGGCTGCCGCGCGGCTTGTCGTCAGAGTGGTCACGGTCCGGCCGTCCTTCACCCGGCTTGCGCCCGGCGGGCTTGCGGTCGCCCAAGGTGCGCTCCTCGGACTTTTCCCAGAACGGGCGTTCCTCGGTGCGGTTGCGGAATCGGGGGTTGTCCTCAACCGGTTTGCGGGCCGCGGGCTTGGCGTCGGCCGGTTCGGGCGGCGGGGCGTACTTGCTGGTCGACTCACCCTTTTTGAAGCCTTCACCTTTGGCCAGCGCGCGTTCGCGCGCCTTCTCTCCGGGCTTCACGGCCTTGGGCTTGGACTTGGCCCACTTATCGGTGCTGACCTTGGCGCGGCGCAGTTCCGGCGGCACGGCATCGCCGAGGCCGCCCAGGTGGTCGCGCATCACCTTGCCGAGAACTTCGTCAACCTCGCCACGCGGCAGACGGCCGAGCGCAAACGGGCCGTAAGACACGCGGATCAGCCGGTTGACGGTATATCCCAGGTGCTCCATGACGCGGCGCACTTCGCGGTTTTTACCCTCGGCGATAGACACCACGATCCAGGCGTTGCTGCCCTGCTGGCGTTCCAGTTCGCAGTGGATGGGACCGTACTGCACGCCTTCGATGGTCACGCCGTTGGCGACGCTTTCCAGCTTCTTGTCCGACACAATGCCATGGACGCGCACGCGATAGCGCCGCATCCAGCCGCGCGACGGATGTTCCAGCGCACGCGCCAGATCGCCGTCGTTGGTCAGCAGCAGCAGCCCCTCGGAGTTCAAATCCAGGCGCCCGACGCTGATGACGCGCGGCATTTCACGCGGCAGGCGGTCGAACACCGTGGGACGGCCCTGGGGGTCCTTATGCGTGGTCATGACGCCCGGCGCCTTGTGATAGCGCCACAGGCGGGCCGGTTCGGGGCTTTTCAGCGGAGCGCCGTCCACGGTCACGACATCGTCGGGACCGACGTTGACGGCCGGGCCGGTCAGTACGCTGCCGTTCACCGCGATGCGGCGGGCGGCGATCATCTTTTCGGCGTCACGACGCGAGCAGATACCGGCGCGGGCCAGCACCTTGGCGATGCGCTCACCGGTCGGGGAGTCGGGGGAGGTTTCGTCAGTCATCGTCCGCAGGCCGCCAGGAAAGTGTCAAAGATCAGGCCGTCGGCCGGGCTGACGTGATATTCAGGGTGCCACTGGACACCCAGGCAGAAACGGGCCGACGCCAGCTCGATGGCTTCGACCACGCCGTCTTCGGCAACGCCCGACACGATGACGCCGGGGCCGACGGCCTTGACCGCCTGATGATGGGCGGAATTGACCGCGATTTCATCCACCCCGGCAATGCGGCGCAGCAGGCTGTTGGGCGCGATGCGCACAACATGGCCCGGTTCGTTGCGCGGGTTGGGCTGTTCGTGGGCGAGGCATCCGGCGACTTCGTCGGGGATGTGCTGGATGAGCGTACCCCCCAGCACCACGTTCAGCAACTGCTGCCCGCCGCAGATGCCCAGCACCGGCATGTCGCGCTCGATGGCGGCGCGGGTGATGCCGAACTCGAAATCGGTGCGGCCGGATTTCAGCGTCACGGTGGCGTGGCGGTCAGTCGCCCCGAACAGCGCCGGGTCGATATCAAACGCGCCACCGGCCACCAACAGGCCGTCCAGGCGCTGGATGTACTCCCCCACCAGTTCCGGCGCGTGGGGCAGCAGCAACGGAACCCCGCCCGCCGCAATCACCGAGTCGCAATAGTTCTGACGCAACGCGTACCAGGGCAGCTTGGAATAGCCGCCTCCATCCTCGCTATCGAGGGGAATGCCGATCACAGGTTTTTTCATAGGACCTTCATGTCAATTGCCCTCAGGCGCCGGGCGTGCGCCGTCCAGCATCGCCGATCCTGTCGCCGATGCTGGTACAGATAGCCTTCCTCCGGACTTCCGGCAATTGATAATGCGCCTTGACGCGGCGGCAAGCTGCCCCGACCCTGCGGCCTATGATGGACCGCTCCGCCTTTATGTCCGAAGCCCTGGCCGAAGCCCGCGCCGCCGCCGCCCGTGGCGAGGTTCCCGTGGGCGCCGTGGTGGTGCGCGACGGCGTCATCCTCGCGCGGGCCGGAAACCGCACCGAGGAAACCAACGACCCCACCGCCCACGCCGAACTGCTCGCCCTGCGCGCTGCCGCCGCGACGCTGGGCGACCCGCGCCTGCCGGACTGCGACCTGTGGGTGACGCTGGAGCCTTGCGCCATGTGCGCGGCTGCCATTTCGTTGTTTCGGGTGCGCCGGGTGTACTTTGGCGCGTATGATCCTAAAGGCGGCGGCGTCGAGCACGGCCCCCGCCTGTTCACCCAACCCACGTGCCACCACGCGCCGGACGTTTACGGCGGCCTGCGCGAGGAGGAGTGCGCCAGCCTCCTGCGTGATTTCTTCCGCGACCGGCGCTGACAAAGGAGACTTTGGTAGCATGCATAAAGACTGGACTCAAATTGCCGACGACCTCACCGCCAACATCAAGGACCTGCGCGGGGGCATTCCCGACGTCATGAAGGCGTTCTCCGGGCTGGCCCAAAGCGCCACGGCGGCCGGGGCGCTCGATCTCAAGACCAAGGAACTGATCGCGCTGGGCATCTCCATCGCGGCGCGTTGCGACGGCTGCATCGCCTTTCACGTCAAGGCCTGCGTGCGGCATGGCGCGACCCGCGCCGAAGTCTGCGAAACCATCGGCATGGCCGTCTACATGGGCGGCGGACCGTCGATGATCTATGGCGCGCAGGCCCTGGAAGCCTTCGATCAAGTCACTGCGGCAGCGGTGTCCTGATGTGGAAATGCCGGAGCCTGATCGGCCTTACCCTTGGCGGCCTGCTGCTGGTGGCCACCGCGCCGGGTGCCGAGGCGGCACCGGGTGGAACCAAGGTATCAAAGGCACGGACCGACGTCGATGACGTCGGCGGGTCTTACATCCAGCCCGAACCAGTATGGGTTCCCGTGCTCCCCAAGAGCGGGCGCGGCAGGCCGATCTTCCTGGGCCTGACGTTGCGGCTGCATCCCGTGAGTGAGCGGCGTTTCGAGGCGTGCATTCTGGCACCCCACGTTACCGACTGGGTTATTGTCGATTTCAACCGTCAACCACCGGAGCGACCCGACTTCGACGACCTCGACAAAATACGGCACCGTATAACCGAGTTGATCACCGCATCGGCCGGGCGCGGAATTTTCCGCCAAATAGAGGTGATGCAGGAGCACCGGCCAGTCGACGAGGCCTCTTTCAACCTGACGGAAATGTGCAAGTAACACCACCGGGCGGAGTGGAACCAATACCTTTTAGGAGTGTTTTCCTCATGCGGGCCGCCACGGCCGGCACCTTTTGCTGCGGTGCGAAAGGGTTGGATCCGCCACAGCCACCACTGGATGCCAAAATACCCCTGTAGCTCGCAAAGGGTCAATTTTGTTGTAACAATGTTACGGCTTTTGGCTGTTTTCATGCGCGTAAATTGCGCTACACTGCACAAGCGGCATGGCGAGTCGCCCGCCGTTGGACGCACCAAAGAAGATCGAAAGTAGGGAGACAAAGTATGGCTCAAGGTCGTGTTGCCGTTGTGACGGGCGGAACCCGTGGTATCGGGCAGGCCATTTCCGTGGCGCTCAAGAACGCGGGCTACACCGTGGCCGCCAACTATGCGGGCAACGACGAAGCCGCCAAGAAGTTCGAACAGGAGACGGGCATCCGGGCCTTCAAGTTCGATGTCTCCGACTTCAAGGCGTGCGAAGCCGGCATCAAGAAGATCACCGAGGAACTCGGCCCGGTGGACGTGCTGGTCAACAACGCCGGCATCACCCGCGACACCACCCTGCACCGCATGACCTATGAGCAGTGGGAACAGGTCATCCACACCAACCTGACGTCCTGCTTCAACATGTGCCGTCTGGTCATCGACGGCATGCGCGAGCGTAGCTTCGGCCGCATCGTCAACATCGGTTCGATCAACGGTCAGGCTGGTCAGTACGGCCAGGTAAACTACGCCGCCGCCAAGTCCGGCATCCACGGCTTCACCAAGGCGCTGGCTCAGGAAGGCGCTGCCAAGAACATCACGGTCAACGCCATCGCGCCGGGCTATGTGGACACCGACATGGTGCGTTCGGTCCCCGCCGCCGTCCTGGAAAAGATCATCGCCAAGATTCCGGTCGGCCGTCTGGGCCGCGCCGACGACATCGCCCGCGGCGTTCTGTTCCTGGTCGCCGACGATGCCGAATTCGTCACCGGCTCGACCCTGTCGATCAACGGCGGTCAGCACATGTATTAAGAGCTGCCCTCGCAGCTCTGGCACCAACGGCCGCCCAGGCATCTGGGCGGCCGTTTTGCTTGAAGGAAGAGGAAGTGAAGGGATTGACAGAGGGCACAGAGGTCACAGAGGAAGTCACAGAGATTTCGGTGCAAATGGCCGCGCGCAGCGCATAAAATCCGACCAGGATTTATCGCCTGCGGCGTAATGGCCACGGACTCTCTGTGTTCTCTGCGAACTCTGTGGTTCCCCCCTTCACTTCCTTGCCTTTTCAGGATGCCGCCATGCCACCCAACCCCGATACCCGCACGCGCGCCACGTTGATTGGTGGGATCGCCCTGGTGGTGTGGGCGACGCTTGCCGTCCTGACGGTGTATGCGGGCAAGACCCCGCCGTTCTTGATCGTGGCGATCTCGTTCACCATTGCGGCGGCAATTGCAGTCATCAAATGGGTGGTGCGAGGCGAGGACGTCCGGGGGCACCTGCGCATCCCACCAATGGCTTGGGCGTTGGGGGTGGGCGGTTTGTTCGGCTACCACGCCCTGATCTTCTTCGCCCTTCAAAATGCTCCTGCGGTGGAGGCCAATCTTGTTAACTACCTGTGGCCGCTGCTGATCGTGTTTTTTTCATCGTTCCTGCCCGGCCACCGGCTGCGCTGGTTTCATTCGGTGGGCGCGTTGATGGGATTGGCTGGCGTGGTCGTCCTGGTGATCGGCAAGATGGATGGCGCGCTGGCCTTTGAAACCACCCACGCGCTGGGATTTGCCGCCGCGTTCGGGGCAGCGTTCGTGTGGGCCGCCTATTCGGTGCTGTCACGCCTGTTCGCCCAGATTCCGAGCGATGCCGTCGGCGCATTTTGTGCCGTCGGCGCGGCCTTGGCATTTGCCTGTCATCTGGTGTTCGAACCATCGGTGTGGCCGCAGGGAGCGGAATGGATCGCCGTGGCCTTGCTGGGCCTGGGACCGGCGGGCGGCGCATTCTTCGTGTGGGACATCGGCGTAAAGCGCGGCGATATCCAGGTGCTGGGCGCCGCCAGCTACCTCGTGCCCCTGATGTCCACCCTGTTGTTGATCGCGGCGGGCAGCGGAGCCTTCACCCCCGAAGTCGCCGCCGCCTGCGCCCTGATCATCGGCGGAGCGGCGCTCGCTGGGCAAGACATGCTGCGCCGCCGCGCGCGGGCGTAAGGGCCAGGGTTCAGGCCACCGAAAACGCGTCTGCATCAGGCACCACCGCTTCGGCCAGCCATTCCGAGTCGCGGCGGGCCAGGGTGATGAAGGTCTCGATATGGATATCGTCCGGGCAGGTCCGCGGCGTGCTGTGCTGGATCACGTAAACAGCGTGACCATGCAGCAACCGGCGCTGCTCATCGTTCAGGCTGGCGGCGCCGTCGGACGCCATCATCCGCGCGATTCCCCGCCAGAGCCCAAGATTGAAGGCCACGGCGCTGCGCAGGGCGGCTGCGGTCCGGGCATCGTCCAGCATATTGGCGGCCTGGACCAACAGCCCGGAAACACGGTCAAGCGTCGGCGGCCACGCCCGAATGGCATAGCAGTGCCCCCCATTGCGCCGACCGTTTTCACCCCGCAGGGCGGTACGTGCAATAACCAGAGCCCGTGCCATTTCGCCGGGTCGCACGCCATTGCGGCCCATCAAGCGGCGAACCGAAGCATCAAGCATGAGGCCGCTCAGTGCATCATCTTCACGAAGCGCCATCGCTTCCTCCATTCTATGCCGCCGGTGTGCGTCCGGTGGCGGGCGGGGAGGGTTGTGACGCGCCGGGTTCCCGCACAACACCCTACGAATAGTACGGCATAATGTCAGCCTAGCCCAGTAGGGCAAAGGGTATAGGTGGCTCATAGTCTAAACAATTTTAAACAATCATAGTGTAATTCCATGGTCAACTTAGGACCGCAAGCAATGCAAGGATGTTCCGCCGGTCGCGGCACGGAAGGATAACTAGCCGAGAACTTCCCCGTGTTCCAAGGGTCCAGCTCCGCAGAAGTGGACTGCGCGGCCTTTCCCCGGCGCCCTTGCCGCCCCATGTTGGGAATACCCGACACCTGAGGAGGCCGCCATGTGGTTCATGCCCCGCCACAAAACCGAACTTCCCGCGCCCGCTGAGGCCCTGCCAGGCCGCGCCGATGCGATGCCGGTAGCCGAGCAGCACGCCGTCCTGGGAACGCCCCTGTCCGGCCCGGTGCCCGCAGGCTATGAAGAGGCAGTATTCGGCCTGGGCTGTTTCTGGGGTGCCGAGCGTAGATTTTGGCAGATACCTGGAATTTATGCGACGGCGGTAGGCTATGCCGGGGGCCATACGCCAAACCCGACCTATGAGGAAGTCTGCTCCGGCCGCACTGGCCATGCCGAGGTCGTGCGGGTGGTTTTCGACCCAAGCCATGTGCCTTACGAGACACTGCTCGCCGCGTTCTGGGAAAGCCACGATCCGACGCAAGGAATGCGTCAGGGCAATGACGTCGGGACGCAATACCGCTCGTGCATCCACACCCATACGGCAGCCCACAAGGCGGCAGCCGAGGCCAGCCGGGATACCTATCAGAAAGCCCTGGCCCCCGCTGGCCACGGCGTCATCACCACCGAAATCATCGCCGCCCCCGCATTCTACTTCGCCGAGCCGGAGCATCAGCAATACCTGTTGAAAAACCCCAATGGGTACTGCGGCCTCGCAGGGACCGGCGTGCGATGCCCGGCGGATGCAGCCGGGCACCTGCGGGACGCCAATGCGCTGTAGAGGCTTCATTATTCCCCGTGCCATGCGCAAAACGCATACCTGCCGATGCCTTTTTGCCGTGGTACTGTCCGGCGCACTGGACTAAATAAGCCATTACGCATGTTGCGTCGCAACTGCACGAAATCGACGGAACGGCCTAGCGCCCTTCCCCGTCGCCGCCGGGTTCCCAGCCCGGCACAGGGTCCTCGGATCCTACGTCTCCCAGACGTGAAGCCTCCCTGTTCAAACTTCACCCCCGGCCTAGTGCCGGGGGTTTTCTTTTGTGGCTAAAGGGCCTCCGGGACTAACGGGGGACTAAACATTTAAGCAGCAGGTTGGCTTGTAGGCTGTGGAGTGGGGCCACCGCCTCTGTGGTTCCCCGCTTCACTTCCACCCATTACCCGGTGAATGCCTGAATCCCCGTCTGGGCGCGGCCAAGGATGAGGGCGTGGATGTCGTGGGTGCCCTCATAGGTGTTCACGGTTTCCAGGTTGACCATGTGGCGGATGACGTGGAATTCGTCGGAAATGCCGTTGCCGCCGTGCATGTCCCGCGCCATGCGGGCGACGTCCAGCGCCTTGCCGCAGGAATTGCGCTTGATGAGGGATACCGCCTCGGGCGCCCAGGTTCCGGCGTCCATCATGCGCCCGACCTGAAGGCAGCCCTGAAGACCCAGCGCGATTTCGGTCTGCATGTCGGCCAGTTTCTTTTGGATCAACTGGTTGGCGGCCAGCGGGCGGCCGAACTGGGTGCGGTCCAGGGTGTACTGGCGGGCGGCGTGCCAGCAGAATTCCGCCGCGCCCAAGGCCCCCCAGGCAATGCCATAGCGCGCCTTGTTCAAGCACCCGAACGGCCCGCCCAGACCGCTGGCGTCGGGCAGCAGGGCGTCGTCGGGCACAAACGCCTCGTCCAGCACGATTTCGCCGGTGACGGAGGCGCGCAAAGATACCTTGCCCTCGATCTTGGGGGTGGAGAACCCTTTTGTGCCGCGCTCGACCACGAACCCCTTGATCTTGCCGCCGTGGGAGTCGGACTTGGCCCACACCACGGCCAGATCGGCGATGGGGCTGTTGGTGATCCACATCTTCTGACCGGTCAGGATGTAGCCGCCATCCACCTTTTTGGCGCGGCTTTTCATGCTTCCGGCGTCCGAGCCATGGTCCGGCTCGGTCAACCCGAAACACCCGACCCATTCGCCCGACGCCAGCTTGGGCAGGTACTTGCGGCGCTGTTCCTCGGTCCCGTAGGCGTGGATGGGGTGCATGACCAGCGATGACTGCACGCTCATGGCCGAGCGATAACCGCTGTCCACCCGTTCGACCTCGCGGGCGATCAGGCCATAGGCGACGTGGTTGACCGCCGCCCCGCCGTATTCCTCGGGCAGGGTCGAACCCAGTAGGCCGAGCGCCCCCATTTCGGTCATGATCTCGCGGTCAAAGCGTTCCTCGCGGAAGGCGCCGAGCACGCGAGGCTGGAGCTTTTCCTGGCAATAGGCGCGGGCGCTGTCGCGGATGGCGCGCTCGTCGTCGGAAAGCTGCCGGTCGAGGAGGAGGGGGTCGTCCCACTGAAACATCTGTGCGGTCCTTGGTCTAGTTATCCGGAGCACGGCTCGTTGGAAGATAGAATGGCTGTCTCCGCGCTCTGGGGCAACAGGCTGTCCAGGGGGCGGCAGAGGTCGTTCAGGCATACCTCATAGGGCGCGGCATACTCGGTCAGGCCCAGCCGCAGGGAGGCGACGCTCAGGCGGGTGGAACGGTCAATCCACCAGCCATCGACCAGCACCGCGCCCTCGGGCGGCTCCATGCCCGCGCCGCTGGTGCGCATCCGGCTTTCCGCCAGGGTCAGGCCGCCGTCGGGGGCGGGCAGCCACCGTTCATGCCATTCCGAACGCTCGACCGAGTGGATCCAGCGCAACTCGAATCCGTCGGACGGCAGGGTCAGCGCCACAACCGCCCCTGCCGCCACAATGCACAACAGGCTCATGCCGTGCGGGCCAGCTTGCGCGCCCGCCACAGGTGCCAGCCGATCAGGGTGACGGCCAGCGCCAGCCCCACCTCATCGGTGATCGGCTT
>Ga0172382_10014292_pt1 | contig 10124 bp, 8 predicted proteins | sample Leawel138RmetaG_FD_122245 | JGI IMG/M metagenome (GOLD analysis project Ga0172382, IMG submission 122245) | Leachate microbial communities from a municipal landfill in Southern Ontario, Canada - Leachate well 138R metaG | ecosystem: Engineered > Solid waste > Landfill > Unclassified | place... | reverse complement strand
TCGGGCCGAAGAAGCGCAACTGATTGCCCAGCGTGCTGTTGTAGGCGAAGGTCAGAATGAGGAAGCCGCGGATGTCGTACCACCAGGGCGGCGAGGCGTAAGCTTGCGCGATCTCGTCCCTGGTCTTGCTGCTGTGTCGTGTGGTCACTGGCAATCCTCTGGCATCGGCGCTGGGCTATCCCCGGTTCCCGGAGCGTAGCGACCGAGGATCCTGCGCCTTGAGTATTCGGTGTGTTCGGTTGTCGGCGCATTTTACACTTGCTGGGCCGGGATGATGAGGGAGAGTGATTAGGTGTTTGTTTTTAAAGGTTATTTAATGTATGGCATGGTACCTGCATTTACATGGCAGCGAGGTACCGGATGTGGAAAATATCCGGCGGCGAGCAAAACGGCTTTTTTTGAGTTTCGAGGAGATACCCATGAACCTGAAGAGCATTTTTCTGAATACGGCAGGGGCCGTCGCGCTGGTCGGTATGGCCGCCAGTGCCCAGGCCGAGTTTCTTGACTTCACCGTCGACGAGGGCAGCGTCCCTGGCGCCGCCGCCAACATCATCGTCGCCGACAAGCTGAACGGTGGCTACAGTGAGCGGCTGACCATCAACCCGGATCTGTCCATCAGCTTCACCGGCGTGGTGAGGTTCTCGGGCATTTATTCCAATGAAGGCGTAGATCTGGAGCTGAGCCAGCTGGGCGCACTCAATGGCTACAACATGTACGCCATCTTCCAGGGAACCGGCAACTTCAACCCGATCAGCCAGAGCTTCTCGATCGGCAATTCGACGCTGGACATGTACATCGATCCCGACCAGAACACCAGCTTCGCCTTTGGTACGACCGGTGCTGACGGTGTCGCCCTGGGTAACGACGGGGAAGATTACCTGATCGCATTTGCCACCAACCTGGCGGTCGGTTCGGGTATCGCCGGCGTGCCGGGTGCCTTCCAGGCGATCTGGGACGACTTCGCCCTCACCCTGGCGGGCGAGGAATACTTCGTTTCGCCGCGTCCGTTCCATCTGATCGCCGAGGCGACGGGTGACTTCGACCAGGATACCTTTGCGCCTGGCACTTTCGACCTGACGGGCGACGTCAGCGCCGTCTTCACGCCGGTGCCGGAGCCGTCCTCGCTGGCCCTGATGGGTCTGGCCCTGCTGGGTCTTGGCGTCGCGGCCCGCCGCCGCATGATGAGCTGAAGTCATAGCTCGATCGAGGGTAACTCTTCGACCCTGAAAGCCCCGGCTCTGCCGGGGCTTTTTTTTGGAGAAGGGGACGCTCCCCTGTTCCGATTCTCAATCGAAACAGGGGACGTCCCCTCTTCCTTCCCGCTCCAGAAACCGCTCGCCTGCGTCGATACAGCCGGAACAGCTGATGAACGGGGGCGCGTTTCTGCGCTGATCGCAGTTCCGGCGGCCGGCCGGTAGAATCGCACTCTGGCCGCTGCGGGCCGAGCAGAGGAAGCACCATGACGGGAGAAGATCCCTACCAGGAAATGCTGGACGATCCAGGCCTGCCCTTCGATCTGCGCTGGGCGCTGGTCAGCGAGATCGATTCCACCAACCGCCGCTTCGGCATCTATCGGAGGTTCATCGACAGCTGGGATGCGCTGGTCGGAAGGCCCGATGAGCAGACCCTGTCGGTCTTCGAAGTGGGTTCAGGCTCCGGCGGGCTGTCGCGGGAAATCGCGCGTTGGGCTCGCGGGCGCCAGCTTGCGCTCGATCTTCATCTATACGATGCCCAGGAGGATGTGCTGCGGGCGAGCCTGGAAAAGTTCGATCCTGCCGCACCGCCGCAGATCCATGTCGCCACCCCGGAGCATCTCGCCGTTTATCCCGATGATGCCTTCGACTATGTGATCTCCCTGCATGTGCTGCATCACATCCAGCCTTTTGCCACCGCGGTGTCGGCGGTGGAGCAGATGCTGCGTGTGGCGCGTCGCGGCGTGCTGATCATCGATCTGGAGAACAAGCCGGGCGCCATTCCCTTCGCGCGGATATGGAACCGCGTGACCGGGGTGTCGTCCGCCTTGAGTGCCGACGGCATCAAGAGCCTGCGGCGTGCGCACGACCCGCGGCAACTGCTGAACGCGCTGCGCGGCGGCGCAGAGCGCCGCGAGGGTTTGCGACTGGAGCTGAAACGCTACTTCCTGGCTCCGTACTGGCGCCTGCAGGCGAAAAAGGAATAACGGGGTCAGACCCCGATCTTTCTCGCCTTTTGATTTTTCAGCTGTTTTCTTCGGCTTTTGGGGTCTGACCCCGATGCATCCGGGCCAGCTGATGCCGGGCGATGGCCAGCGCGATACGCTGGATGGGGTTGCGGTGTCCGCCCGGTCGCCAGGTCCGTTTCATCCGCTGGCGATAGGCATCGAAATGCAATCCCCAGGGCGCGGCGAGGAGCGAACCGCGCCCGAGCAGGATCTTGAGCGCTTCGGTCGCGGCCACGCCGGCGCACAGCTCACACGCCATCGGCGTAGAGGGGCCGCGTCCGCGCGCGAAATCGACGGCTGAAGGGTCGGCAAGGTAGGCGCGTTGCAGCATGGCGGGAGAAAGCCCGACCAGAAAGCGGGCCAGTTGTTCCGCCTCGTCGCGGCCTTCCATGCCGAAATAATCCTCGAAGCTCATGTGCCCGGGAAGAAAGTTGAGCAGGGCCACGCCCATGCCGAGCGGCGCCGCCGTCACCGCTGCAATGCCCCGGCGCCAGCATGCGTCAAAGACGCTGCGGCGTGCTGACACAGCAAAGAAATCAAGACCGTCGACATAGACGTCGACGTCGGCCAGGAAACTGTCCATATTCCCCGCATGAACCCCTTCCGGAAAGCGACGAATGTCGAGATCCGGATTGATGTCGCGGGCCATGTCGATCAGCGTGTCGAGTTTCGGCTTGCCCAGGGACGACCGCGTGGCGCCGGCCTGGCGGTTGAAGTTGGCGAGCTCGAAGCGGTCGAATTCCGCCAGGTTGAACCCGCCGATGCCCAGCCGGGTCAGGGTGAGCAGGTGACTGCCTCCCACGCCGCCGAGGCCCGCTATGGCAATCCGGGCGCCGCGCAGCCGTTGCTCCTCGGTCGCCGTGATCCAGCCACGCGTGCGCGAAAACGCTTCGGCGGGGTCGAAAGCGGCGGATTCGTTGGTCTCGGTCTGGGACAAGCGCGGATGACGGGTTTGTGGTCGGATGGGCCAGACGGTAAAGTCGCATGCCGGGAATGTCAACCGACGGGCTTGCGGGAGCGCTCGCCGCCGGCATTGGATGCCATGGCTCCGCGGCCGATATGAAATGAGCCGCCGTGCGCATGGGGCGGATGGATAACAGGGATGAGGTGCCATGAGACCGTTGTTCAAGAGAATCGTCCTGTGCCTGCTGTTGGGTGTGGGTGTGGCCGGCGTCGCGGCGCAGGCCGACGAGCGCGGCGCGACCCTCGCGCGCCAGGTCTACGATCGACCGGACGGCGCGGATCTGACCGCCGCCGGCATGATGGAGCTGACCGAAGCGGGTCGTGAACCGCGCATACGCCGCTTCGTCAGCTTTCGCCTGGACAGGGGCCGCGGCGAAACGCGCTCCCTGATCCGCTTCATCGAGCCGGCGGATATCCGCGGCACCGGCCTGCTGACCATTGACCGCACCGGGCGCGATGCGGATCAATGGGTCTACCTGCCGGCGCTCGATCGCTCGCGCAGGATTCCGGCGGCGCGCAAGGGCGGCCGTTTCGTCGCATCCGATCTCTACTACGAAGACATGCAGGATCGCGCTCCCGACGAGGACGTCCATCGCTGGTTGCGCGAGGATTCCGTCGGCGGCAACACGGTCGAGGTGCTGGAGAGCGTGCCCGTCGATGCCGGCAATTCGGTCTACAGCAAGCGGATCAGCTGGATCGATCCGGCAACGCTGTTGCCGCTGCGTGTCGACTACTTCCGTCGCGGCAGCGGTGAACCATTCAAGCGTTTGACGGTGCAGAAGGTGGAGCGTATCCAGGATTACTGGACCGTCACCGACAGCGTCATGGAGGATCTGGAGACCAGGCACCGTACGCGCATGGTGATCGAGCGCGCGATCTACGATCGCGATCTGCCGCAGGACCTATTCTCGGAGCAGGTGCTCGAGGATGCGGCGCGCGAAGAGCGCTACCGGCCATGAGAAGCCGGTCGTGCGTGGCCGCCCGGGTCCGCGGCTTCGGTAAGCTGGCGGCATGCGTGCTCGCCTTGCTCGCTGTGCCGATGGCCGGTGCAACTGAAGCCGGTGATCCGTTCTCCATGCCCTATGCCAGCCGCCAGGCTGCCGAGCAGGCCGCCGCGGAACTGCGTGCCGCAGGCATTGCGGTCAGGATCGAGGAGGCGAGGGACGACGGAGCCGCCCTGTTCAGCGTTCAGCTGCGCGGCTTCGAGCGCTGGGCCGATGCCCAGCGTGTCGCCCGCTCTCTGCGACAGCAGGGCATCGAAAGCTTCGTTTTTCCGCCGCCGGACGGGCGGGGCTATGCCGTGGGCGCTGGGGCATTCTCCACCATGGAGAACGCCGAACGCATGGCCCTGCGTCTGCTCTCGCTGGGTCATCACGAAGTCTATACGTTGAGGCTCGGCAGCGGAGCCGTCGCCTGGCGCCTGATAGAGGAACAGTCCGGGGGTGACAAGCCGGCCGCCGATGCATCGCGCTCCTTCACCCCGTCCGCCGCGAGTGCATCACTGTCCCGCGCGTTCGCCCGTTCTTCCTTCAGCGGCGGGCTGGAGCGGATGCATGCGGAAAGCGGCTGGATGACCGAGCGGGACGACGTCGACGGCAGTGCCTATCTGCGCGCCGATGCCTATGCCGGGTGGCGGAGTGCCGGCTCCTGGGAAGCAAGGATCGCTGCCCGCCTTTATGCCTGGCACCAGCACGGCGAGACGGAGTTCACCCGCGGAGAGATCGACTATGGCGACTCCTGGCTGCGCTATCGCGGCGAGGATTGGCGCGTCACCGCCGGCGCGCAGACGGTGATCTGGGGGCGCGCGGACGAGTTGCCGCCGACCGACCGGCTCAGCGTGCAGGACGTGACCCGCTTCGCCCTCGATGACCTGTCGGAGCGCCGTCGATCGGCGCCACTGCTACGGCTGGAGCGCTTCATCGGCGACTCGAAGTTCGATTTGTTGTGGATGCCGCGGTTTCGTGCCGCGGAACTGCCTCATGACGATGACATCTGGCATCCGGTGGATCGCCGCCGCGGCGCCCTGCTCGGTATCCGCCCGGACCCGCTGCTTGCCGCGCTGTTGCAGGGTGGCGGTTTCGATGAGGACGATGATGGCGATGGTGGCATTGGTCTGCGGTGGAGCCGTTCAGGTGCGGGAATGGACTATGCCTTCAGCGTGCAGCGCGCGCGGCATTCGCTGCCCTACTACGAACTCGATGCCGCGGTCCGCGACACGCTATTGCTGAATCCTCTGGATCCCGCCGCCGCCATCGCCGCTGGTGATGCTTCACGGACCTTCGTCGCCCGTCATCCGCATAGCACGGTGATCGGTGCCGATCTCGGCTTCGTCACCGGTGGTGTTACCTGGCGCCTGGAGGCAGCCTGGCTGTCCGATGTGCCGGTGACCACCGGCGATCTGCGCATGGATACGGTTTCCGCGGTCGACTGGACCGCGGGTCTGGAGTTCTTCCCGGGCGATGCGGAAACGCGCGTGACGCTGCAGCTCACCGGGCGAGAGCTGTTCGATTTGCCCGATCCAATCCTCGATCGCGAGCGGATCGTGGCGCTCGGCGGGGAGCTGGAAACGATCCTGTCGGGCTACCGCTGGCGCGGGCGTATGCGCTTCTCGCTCGGTCTGGACCGTCGCGATGTCTACCTCAATCCGGAGCTGGCGTTCATCGCCTTCGAGCCCCATGAGTTTTACCTCGCAGGACACTGGCTCGATGGCGCCGACATGACCGCGGGCGGTCACTTCCAGGACAATGATCTGATCGCGCTGGGTTGGAGGGCCCGCTATTGAGGGTCCCCCTTCCGCCTGTGCCTGTTGCGCTCGCGCTGCTCGTGCTCATGGCAGTGGCGCCGCTGGCCTTGCTGCCCCGGCTCGAAATCAACAACGCGCCCGAGATCTATTTCCCGTCTTCCGCGGCGGCGGTGGAGTTCGAGCGCGGCCTGCGCGAGCGCTTCCCCGAGGATCAGGTGATCGTGGCGATGTTCGAGCCGCCCGATCCCTATGCCGATGCTTTCATCGAGCGCATGGAGGCGCTGACGAGCGCGCTGCAGCGTCACCCGCTGGTGGAGCGCGTCATCTCGCCGATGACGATGGACCGCATCAGCGGCAGCGAGGACGGTTTCATCGTCGAGCCCCTGCTGTCCAGCGAGATCGCGGCCATGCTCGATCCGCGCGAGCGGCGCCAGCGCGTGCTCTCCGATCGTTTCGCCCCCGGCCTGCTGGTATCCGATGATGGCGATGCGCTCGCCATGATCGTGCGTCCCCGCGAGTTGCAGGACAGCTTTCACCGCCAGACATTGATGGACGCTTTTCACGAAGCGGTGAGCGATGCCGGGATGGCTGGCTATCTCACCGCGGTCAGCGGCATCATTCCGCTGGAAGTGGCGCAGCTGCGTTCCATGCTGCGTGACAGCATGGTCTTCATTCCTGTCACTCTGGCGCTCGGCCTTGGACTCATTGCCTGGCTGTTCCGTCGTCCGCTGGCGGTGGCGGTGGCGGCGCTGGCCTTCGCGGCGATCATCGACTCGACCCTTGCCCTGCTGGTGCTGTTCGGATGGCCCTATACCATGGTGTCGGGGATCCTGCCGCCACTGATGCTGGCGCTGACGGTTGCCTTGCTCATCCATTGGTACAACGCGCTGGCCCACGCGGCAGCGCGCGGCCTTGCCGGTCGCGAGCGGATCAGGAATGCGCTCGCCGGTATTTCTTCGCCGGCGATCTATACCTCGATCACGACCGGGGCGGGATTGCTGTCGCTCACCTTCAGCCCGGTGCAGCCCGTTGCCGCCTTCGGCATGGCCGGGGCCGCGGGCATGCTCATCCTGTGCTTCGTGGTGCTGGTCCTGCTTCCGCCGCTGTTCGTGCGCGATCGACATTCCTGGGGCACAGGCAGGCCTGGCCTGCGTGCCATCGATCGCGCGGTATCCAGCCTGCGCAAACTGGGGATGCGCCATCCGCTCCCTGTGCTGGCCACAGCCTTGGCGCTGGTCCTGGCCGCGGTCCTGCTGGCACTGCGCGTCGAGGTCGAGACCGATCTGTTCCGTTTCTTTCAGCCGGAGCATCCGATCACCGTTTCCACCGAGCGCATCCAGGAAGACATCAGCGGCGTGACCACGCTGGAACTGGTTCTCGATGCCGATGAGCGCGATGCCTTCATGGATCCGCGGCGTCTTGCCGCCGTCAAGGCGCTGCAGGACATGGTGGCGGCGCTGCCGGAAGTCGATCGCACCATGTCGATGGTCGATCTCATCGAAGAGATGAACTGGGGATTCCATGGCGAGGATGCGCGACATCGCGCGCTGCCATCGTCAGCGGAGCTGATCGCGCAGTATTTTCTCATTTACGATGGCGCCGACCTGCACGATCTCGTCGATCGCGATTTTCAGCGCGCGCGCATTCTGCTGAATCTCAATGTGCATGGCGCACGCGCCATCAATGCGGTCATCGATGCCATCGAAGGGCGGATGCGGGTCGATCCTCCGGGAGATTTCACCGTCACCGCGGCCGGCTTCGGTCGCCTGTTCGGGGACCAGGAAGCCTTGCTCATCGAGGGGCAGATTAAGGGCCTGTTCGCGGCCGTGCTGCTCATTTTCGGCCTGATGGCGCTGCAATGGCGCTCGTTTCGATCCTCGGCGCTGTGCATGGTGCCCAATCTGGCGCCGGTACTGCTGATCTTCGGGTTGATGGGAGCGCTGGGGATCTGGCTGGACATGGCCACGGCCATGATCGCGAGCGTCACCGTGGGGATCGCGGTCGACGATACCATCCATCTGTATCACGGCTATCGCCACCGCATCGCATCCGGGGCGAGCCCGGTGTGGGCCCTGGCGCGCAGCTATCAGTATGCGGGCAGGGCGGTCACGGCCACGACCCTGATCCTGGTCCCGCAGTTCCTGTTGTTGGCAACCTCCCAGTTCGTGCCCACGATGGAATTCGGCTTCCTGACGGCGCTCGGTCTGTCGGTGGCGCTGGCATTCGATTTGCTTGTGTTGCCGGCAATGCTGGTCGCACTCGGTGCGCGGGGGGGCAAGGGCAGGCGCTGAACCAGGGGCGCGAGGGTGCTGGCTGCGGCCGATGGGTCGATCAGCCGGCGCTGATCCGTGCCACGGGGGCGGTTTCGATGGTGGTTTCCGGTTCCAGGTCAGCAAGGATTCGGTCGAGGAGGAGGCGCAGCGGCGGGGAAAGGTTCGCCAGCAGATCGTCGCGGGAGATGTGGAAGGCGCCGCGCGGCCGTCCGTGGTATTCGATCACGTTGCCGACCGGAGTGAAGCGGATATCGCAAAGCGATAGATGGCGGGCGAGCCGGGGTTCCATCATGACGAAGACTCCGGAGAGCCCCTCGAGCAGGCCCAGCGCGGCGCCGGCCACATAAAGTCCGATCGCGATCGGCATTGAACCGCGGCGATCTTCGGGCAGATCTCCCGCAATGGCGGAGGGTGGGTGTTCGGATTTGTCGGATTTGCGACGGCGGAAGGCGGCCCGCACCGTGAGCCGCGAGATTTCGCCGAAACTGCCGGTGGGCAGGCTGGCGGGATCGAGCACCTCGCGGCGCAGACTGGCGCCGCAATATTTCTCGAAAGGAAGCAGTTCCCCGGGGGAGTCCGGGTCATGCACGATCAGGCGTACACAGCCGGCGTAGACAGAGCTGGAGCGATGCTGCAGCAGGCAATGCCGCGAGCGCCGGTCGTACATGTCGTGTTCCAGCCCTTCCGGGAAGCTTTCGGGCTCCTCGAATCCCATCTCCTCGCAGTAAACTTCGTAGCGCATGCGGTATACTTCCCGCAGCAGCGCCGCATTATTTGCCGGCACCAAGCGAAAGTGCTGAAAAAACTTTGTGATAGCCGCGTAGTCCATGGTCAGTCAAGTTATCGGCACCTGGGTCCCGCACGCTATGGCCGGTCTGTGACGAGGTCGGCACTTCGGTGCGCGGAACCATATGCCGCCCGATTTCGTCTTTGGATCAAATCCTCTGACGGATGGGCATCCCATGGCTCCTGTTACGTGCTGCAGGTCCCCAGCGATCAGAATTGATCATACGGTTCAGAGAAATTTAGCTATGTTCGACAGTCGTTTCGAAACCGTCCTGGCCGACACCCCGGCCGCACGCGAGATCCACCATCGCATCCGGTTTCTCGTCTACTGCCTGGAAATGGGTTACGAGAACGCATCCGCCCACCCGGACGGTCTGGAGCGGGATGCGTGGGACGATCATTCGGCCCATTTTCTGGTGCGACGGCGTGATAATGGTGAATGGATCGCCGCCATGCGCCTGGTGTTGCCGGGATCTTATCCTCTTCTGCCTATCCAGTCGGTATGCAAGCTGGATCGCGCCGTATGCGGGGGCGTTCCTCAGGACCGGATCGCCGAGGTATCCCGCCTGTGCATCGTCGAACAGTACCGCCGCCGCCCGCGTGAGCGTGAGCTGCCCTACGAGCTTGTCGGCGACGATGCCGGCCGGCGCTGGCAGGAGCTGCCGGTGGATGAGGAAAAGCGAGTGACGCAGCGCAGGCATGGCCCCGAGATCATGCTGGGCCTGCTCCTGGCGGCGGCGGAGTACAGTCGCGAATTCGATCTTGCGCACTGGTTTTTCCTGACAACGCCAGCGCTTTGCCGCATGATCGAGCAGTATGGCGTGCCGCTGCAGCCGGCCGGAGCGCCGTGTCAGCACCGGGGTGAGCGACATCCGTATTTCGTCGATCTGACCAGTGCCTGGGGCGCGCTGTGGAAAAGCGATCCGCGCATGACGGGCTGGCTGGGGCGCCGCCCACCGCTGAAGCGTTACTCGGAGATCGTGCCGCCGGTACCCGGCCGGTGCCCTCCGGTCCGCCCCGTTCTCGCCTCCGCCAGCTGAGCACCAGCCGGCGCCTCCTGGCGCTGGCTGCCTGCCTCGCGACCGTGCGCTTCATGCAAAGCTGCTATAAGGGCACACCTCTCGGTGATATAATGCCGCTTCTTCGCCTGCTTCCGATT
>Ga0172382_10014291_pt1 | contig 10125 bp, 7 predicted proteins | sample Leawel138RmetaG_FD_122245 | JGI IMG/M metagenome (GOLD analysis project Ga0172382, IMG submission 122245) | Leachate microbial communities from a municipal landfill in Southern Ontario, Canada - Leachate well 138R metaG | ecosystem: Engineered > Solid waste > Landfill > Unclassified | place... | reverse complement strand
TGGCGGCAGCAGTGCCGGGGGCGCGCGGAAGAATGAGATGCCGCCCGCGCCGGCGGAGGATTTTGATGATGATATTCCGTTTTAGGGACTAGAGTTAGGGTGTTGCGACGGTCGCCAAGCCCGCCGAATTGCGGGCTTCGCCGTCTGAGTGGCATTCTTGTCAGAGAAAGATGCTGACCCCGGTGAAATCGGGCTATCCAGGCCTTACCCGGTCAAGCACTGCCAGACAGCATGTATCCTCTGTCTGGTTTTGTTATTCCTGTAGAATTTTAAACCAGGCATAATGAATTCTGATGACTACTTATGCGTCTTCTCGGGATGTTACCTCCCCAACGCCCTTTCGATCTTCTTGTCCGTCTTGTACTGACTCAGCGCATATACCGCCCAGATGGCCGCGGGCACCCTGCCGATCAGCGTGATCTGCAAAATCAGGCAAATAATCCCTGCAATCGGGCGGCCAATGGTGAAAAATACCAGAAATGGCAGAAAAATAGCTAAAAGCAGACGCATATGTCCCTCCCTATAGGACTTCTCTGGTCGCCTGCCCATACTACGACCGGTGCTGTCAGCGCTTCAAGCCCTTGTCGCACTTTTACCGTGCATACGCTGCCTTCTGCTAAACTCCGGGCCAGATATCCCAGGGATGCGCCCGTGCCCGCCCTCACCTACAGGAGCTGCCGTGACCGCCGCTAAACCAGATCGGACTCGAAGACTACGTTTGCTGCGCCGCTGGGCGCTGGGTTTGTTGCTGGGGGCGCTGGCGCTGTTTCTGGTGGCGGCAGCATATGACTTTGCCGGACCATGGGCCTGGGTGGGGGCCTTTGCGGAGGCGGCCATGGTGGGGGCTTTGGCGGACTGGTTTGCGGTGGTCGCACTCTTCCGGCATCCCCTGGGGTTGCCCATTCCGCACACGGCGATCCTGCAGCGGAACAAGGCGCGTCTGGCGCGCCGTCTGGCGGAGTTCATCCGCGATCACTTTCTGGAGCCCGAGGCCATTGTGCGCCTGTTGCGACGCGCCGATCCGGCCACCTGGCTGGCGCAGTGGCTGAGTGATGCCGGGCACAGCGCGCTGCTGGCCCGGCAGATGACGGTCTTGTTCCAACAAGGGTTGGCCCTCAGCGACGACCGCGAATTGCGCACCGCCCTGCGTACTGCGTTGGGGCGGCAACTGCAGGGCATAGACGGCGCGCGCTGGGTGGGGAGTATTCTGGCGTTGCTGACCGAAGATCACCGGCACCAGACCCTGCTCGACGATGGCATTCAGCGCCTGCGTCGCTGGCTGGATGGTGAAGATACCCAAAGCCTGCTGGCGGATCAGATCGGGGCGATTCTCCAGCGCGCCTATCCAACCCTGTTCGCGTGGATGGGGGCGGTCATGGACCCGGCCACGCTGAGTGAGAATCTGGCCCGCAATCTGGTGAAGGCGGCGCATCAGTTGTTGCAGGAAATCGCGGATGACCCGGAGCATCCGCGCCGCCTGGCCTTTGACCGATGGATGCAGGATGCCATTCTGCGTTTGCAGACGGATGCCGCCTTCCAGGCGCGGGTGCAGCGCTGGCAGCATGGTCTGATCACTCATCCGGCGGCGCAGGCCTATGTGGATGGCCTACTCGGCGATCTGCGTTCCTGGCTGGAAACGGACCTGCAGCGCCCCGATTCCCGGTTACAGGGGCAGGTGCAGCGTCTGTCCCAGCAACTGGGCCTTTTCCTGGGCGAGCAGCAGGCATTGCGCGACGCGCTCAATGGCTACCTGGAGGACAGCGCCCGTCGTTTGGCGCCTGCTCTGCGCGATGGTCTGGCCCAGCATATCGAAGCGACGATACATGCCTGGCCGGATAAGGACATGGTCCGCCTCCTGGAGGAAGGGGTGGGTACGGATCTGCAGTACATTCGCGTCAACGGGACGCTGGTGGGCGGAATGATCGGTATTGCCATTCATGCCCTGGCTCTGGCGGTGCCGCTGCTGATATAGCCTCCCCATTGGTCAGAGGGGCGAATCGGGCTGCGAATCCATGCGCACCCCGCTTGCGGCCAAAAGCTGGCGAGCCAGGTGGCTTTTTACGTTATTGTCGGCAGTGAAGTACAAGGATATCCGGGCGTGACGGGGTAATGGCGGCGCCGTGTCCGTCCCGATGGGGACACCCAGTCGGCGACACAACTGACGGGCAACTCCTTCATTACCATCGACGACGGTAATATCCCCGCCCAGAGTGTCGTGTATCAGGTCGTCGATCCAGCAGTAATGGGTACAACCCAGGACGACCACGCCGATATCCGCAGTTCGCGCGGGCCGGACCTGCGCCTGCAGATAGCGGCCGGCGCGAACCCTCCAGTCCGCATCCTGCGCCTCGATGATCTCGGCGAGCCCGGAGCAGGCCAACGGGCGGACGCGTTCCTGCCCGTTTTCCAGCAGGTTCAGAAGGTTCCGCAGTTTTTCGCCGCCGACGGTGATGCTGGTGGCGAGCAGGAGAACGCCTCCCTGGGGATGTTCCGTCAGCGCTTTCCGGATGGCTGGTTCGATGCCGATGATGGGGACGTCGGCGCGCTCCCGTAACGGCGCGACGGCGGCGCTGGTGGCGGTATTGCAGGCGAGCACTACCGCGTCCACGCCAGCGGCGATGAACCAGGCATAGGCTGCTTCCGTCCACTCCCGCACCTGCGCAGGGCTTTTGTCGCCGTAGGGCGCGTGGGCGCTGTCGCCATAGAAAAGATAATGCGCGTCAGGCAGGTAGCGCAGGCAACTGAGCAGCGTGCTGAGACCGCCGATACCCGAGTCGAATATGCCGATGCGCATCAGTCGTGGAGAAACTCTTGATCGGCGAGCAGCGCGGCCCCGCGCATGCCGGCGAGGTCGTCGTCATTGCCGCGTTTCACTTCGACGTTACCGCGCAACGCGGGAATCATATCCGCATCGAGGCGTTGCAGCATGGCCGGCGCGAAGCGGTCCCATGCGGCACTCATGCCGCCGCCAATCCGCACCACCGCGACATCGGTTACCTTGAGGACATGGGCCAGCACCTGTCCCAGATAGCCACCAGCCATCTGAAAGACGCTGGCGGCTTCACTGCGACCATCGCCGGCCATCTGGGCAATGACCATGGCGTCCGGCGCTGTGCCGGTCAGCTCCACATAGCTGGATTGCACCCCGCGCGCCGAGGCGTATTGCTCCAGGCAGCCCTGATTGCCACAACCACAACGCCGCCCTCCGGGCACCACGATGATATGACCGATTTCCATGGCGCTGCCGTGGTCCCCCCGCCAAGGCCGGCCCTGATGAATCCAGCCGCCGCCGACTCCCGTGCCGAGGCCGACGTAGAGCAGATTTCGCAGTTCCGGGTGCTCCTGCCGCTCCTCCCAGAATTCACCATAGCCCGCGGCGTTGGCGTCGTTTTCGACGAGGACGGGGAGTTGGCAGGCCGCGCCGATGGCGGCTTGCAGGTCGAACTGGATCAGTTGCGGAATGTTGGGGGATTGCAGCAATACGCCGTCATCATCGATAAAGCCCGGGAACGCAATGCCAACCCGCGCGATATCGGGATGATGTCGACGCAGGTCGGCGATGCCTTCGGTCAGGAGGGTAGTGACCAGCGCTGCTGCACCCTCCGGGTTCGGCGCCTGGCGGCACTTCTCGCGCAAATCCACTTCACTGCGGGTGGAGTCCAGAAGTTCATTACCCCGAAAGACGCCGAAACGCAGGTTGGTGCCGCCCACATCGATGCCGATGGTCAGGTCCTCAGCCATGGGGGATAACCTCTGCCTGTACCTCTATGATATGGGCCTTGCCCATCTGCACAGGCCATTCCAGATCCAGGCGCAAGGCCTGCATGATTTTTTCGAATCCTGCCTCGGACTGCGATACCGTCAGGTGGGGTGCCCCTTGCCAGCGCACGGGCGGCTGGAAGCGCAGAACGATTTTGCCGCCCATGACCGCATCCTCCAGCACGATTTCACTGGCCGCTTCGCCCTGAATGGGACTGCCAAAGCCGCCCTGAGAACGGCCATTGGCAAAGAGCTGCCCCGCCGGGCCGTCACAACTGGGCATCGCCAGAAAGAGCCGGGTGCTGAAACAATGGGATTCCACGCCCTTGCGGGCCGACTCGACGCGATAATTTACGGTGAGGCGGTTGTCTGTCAGGGTATAACGTTTGCTGACCGCCCAGGCATCGGCGACCCCTCCGGAAAAATGGGGCGATTGTTGCAGGGAGTGCTCACCGTAGCTGACGGCATCGTCATCGAGCCAATCCTGAAAGCTGTGGCAGGGAGAGGCATCCGGAGTCAGATCGTCCGGACCGATTTCCGCCTTGAAGGCGATACGGTCATGGGCGGAAGTGATGCCTTCGCCAGTGTGTTCCGGGCTGACGGAGCCGTGGCGGATCTTGTCGTAGTAGGCTTCATCGCGGCGGGCAAGGGTATCTCCCAGATTATGCTGCAACCCGTAGCAATCCCACTCGGTGACGGCGGCGCCGGATTCGGGGCGGATGATGATCTGCAGGGCGTGATTGTGATAGAGCAGTTCATCGCTGCCATCCATATCCAGATCCATGCGCTCCAGTTCCGGACGGGGCTGGAGCCGATCGAGTCCAGCCTCCAGGCGCACGATGGCGTTAAACACCGCACGGCGCAGATGCGGGAGGTAGATACCGCCAAACAGGCCATGCCAGTAGGCATCATTGGCCTGGGCTTCGTGGAGGTCTGCGCGCAGGGCTTGGCTCTGCTGGCGCCCAGGCAGGGCATGGAAGCGCCGAGATAGCTGCAGCATGCGTTTATGCATCCAGTTGGATTCCGGATAGCGGGTCAGAAAATTCTTCCAGATGCCTCCGCGGATGAATGCCTTGCGGTTTTCGAGCCGACCCGCCGTTTTTTCCTGCTCCAGGAAGGCCGCATAGCAGCGGGCCGCCTTGGGAGCCAGCGTCCATTCGTTCATCTCGCTGTAGGACACCGTCGGCAGGTAGATGACACCCCGGGGCCGGTTTCCTGCGAGATAATCCCGGTAGTGCATGGGCTGGATATGGGGCGAATCGAGGACGCCGCGCAGAAACTGTTCCAGCCAGCCCTTCTCATAGACCCAGCTATAGGTTTCGGGCCAGAGGCCAAACTTTTCGATATCGTCGAAGTAAATGCCGGCGCTGTCCGGATGCTGTTCAGAGATGCCCTCTATGTGGGCAACGGTGGTGGCCGCTTCGGAAAAGGGCAGGCGATAACGCAGATCTTCGGAAATCGGAAAGACGTCGATACACTGGCCGTTCTCCTCGGTGCGGTGGAAACCACCGAGTTGCTCTCTTGCTGCGCCCGCGCAGAGGAAGTGGTAGTCGTCCACCATGACATATTTCACTCCGGCTTCGTGGAGTGCCGGCACGACGCTGGGGTCCCAGACCCGTTCCGTGAGCCAGGCTCCGGCAGGACGCTGCCCGAAGTGTTTCTCCAGACGCCCGGCCATGGCCTCCAGTTGCGCGACGCGGTCCAGATGGGGGATGGCGGCGAGCACCGGTTCCGTATCGCCAGCCCCCACCAGTTCCGCCTGCTGACGGCTTACCATCTCCTGCAACAGGACGATGGTTCGGGGGTGCCGGTCAAGCAGATAGGAGAGTAGCCAGCCGCTGATGTGGATGGCGAAGGGAAAGTCGGGAAAGCGGTGCATCGTCTCTAAAAACGGGTGATAACAGCGGACCACGGCATCGTCGATGACGTGGGGGAAGTTGCCGACCGGCTGGTGGGCATGGACGCCCAGGAGGAGCGGGGTGCTGTGGATCATTCGGGGTCCTTGGTGTGGGTACGGCGCATGGTACCACCGGCCTCCGCCGCGCCGCCGCCGTGGCTGATGAGCTCGCTGAGGTTGTCGGGGGCGGGGATTTGCATCAGGGTGTAGAGCTTGCGGAGGTTGAGGCGGTACAGATGATCGAAATCGCGAACCGAATCCGAGGGATTGTAATCACCCAGCCACCAGAACCAGTCGGAGCCCTCACAGCGGCCAAGCTGTTCGAGGATGCGAGCCTGCTGCTCCGCGGGGAATTGCCCGATATGCTGATCCACATCCTGTTTGGCGGCGCAGAGCAGGTCCCATGCGCGGTTTTTGGCAGCCTCACCGATCCAGGTGCTGAAGCTGCCGTAGACCCAGCTCCCCGCGGCCAGATGGGGTATGCTCTGGATACCATCGGGATGGTGGCTGACGAAGTCGCTGAAGGTGCACATCTGGATGTGGGGGTGATTGGCCAGGGATTTATAAAGCTCGGAGAGAAAGTAATAGCCATTGTAGGGATAGTATTCCCAGGCGTTCTCGCCATCCAGAATGATGCTGACAACGGGGTTTTCCTCATGCTCCGTCTGCCGCCAGATCGCCTCCAGTTTGTGGATGAAGTCCGTGACTGCATCGTGGCCGAACCAGGTTTTGTAATCGAAACCGATGGTGTCGGAGAGGGCATCGTCACGGAAGAAGAGCACGGGGCCCTGCCCCTGCAGTTGGTAGGGGCGGTACAGGTATTCCGCCCGGCCGCGGGGGCCGTTGTCGTCGTTGCCGAACAGCAGGCTGTGGGTCAATATGCCTTCACCGGAGGCCGTCCAGCGCACGCCGGCGCTGCCCATCATTTCGACAAAGGCGGACGAGACCCCTCCTTCCGCGGGCCACATGCCCTGCGCCGGTACCCCGAAATGCCGGGGATGGCTATTCTGCGCCCGGTCGATATGCCAGCGGGCACGCTCGGCGCCGCCGGGGTAGGCCGGACAGTCCGGCAGCGGCGCGTCCGCCACCGCCTCATGCGCTGCCGCAAAGTCGAGCAGCAGGGGGCCGATGGGATGGTAGTAGGGGGTGGTGGAAATTTCGATACGTCCCGCTTCCGCCAAGGCGCGATAGCGGGGAATCAGGCCGGCGATGAGTTCGCCGAGAAATGCCACCAGTTGCCGGCGGTCTTCCTGGCTGAAAGCATGGCCTTTGGCGAACAATGACTGGAGAAAGGGGCTGCCGCGGCGCACGGTTTCCCCGGTCCAGGCCAGGTGATACCAGACCAGAAGGTCCGCGATGTATTGTACCGAGAGGTAATCCGCCATCTCCTTAACGTCCTCCAGCATGAGCTGGTAAATCTCATACAGGCGACGATAGGGCGGGAAGGGGGTGAGCATGTGCTCGTGGTCGAGGCGAAAACATTGTTCCAGAAGGAAATGCCGCTGTTCGTCGGGGAGTGTCTTGAGGTCTCCCGTGGCTAGTGCGATCAGCAGCGGATCGCGAAACTGCCCGCTCCGGAACTGCGCGGTATAGTCCTCCAGTTGCTCGACCAATATCGGCACGAAGTTGAACACGCCCCGGGCGAGGGGGTTCTCCTCATAATGTGCCACCATATCTGCGTAGTCCTTGCAGGCATGCAGGTAGGTCCACGGCAGGGCGTAGAAGCCGTCGGCATCGCGGTAATCAGGCTGGTGCATGTGCCAGCAGAAAATGACATGAAGCGCACGCGCCGGGGGCATGGGGATTACCTCACGAAATGCAGTTGCTGGCCCAGCAGTTCCGGGGTGATCAGGGTCACCCCGTTGGGCGTGCGATAGAAACGGCGGGCGTCTTCGGCCGGGTCTTCGCCGACCACCAGTCCGTTCGGGATGATCGTACCCTTGTCCACTACCACCTTGCGCAGCCGGGCACCTTCGCCCATGCGCACGTTGGGCAGGATGACCGAGTCTTCGATCAGGGTATGACCGTCATTGACCCGCACGTTGGAGAAGAGCAGGGAGCGGCGGACGGTGGCGCCGCTGATGATGCATCCGCCCGAGACGATACTGTCCAGCGCCATGCCCCGTCGGCCTTCGTCGTCAAATACGAATTTGGCTGGCGGCAGTTGTTCCTGATAGGTCCAGACTGGCCAGCGGCTGTCATAGAGGTCGAGATCGGGGGTGACGTGTACGAGGTCGATATTGGCGGCCCAGTAGGCATCCACCGTGCCTACGTCCCGCCAGTAACAGCGGCTGCTGGTCCCCTCGGAACTGGCAATGCAGCTATTGCGGAAGCGATGCGCGATCACCCGGTAGCGCGACACCATATAAGGGATGAGGTCGTTGCCGAAGTCGTGGGTGGAATCGGGGCTGTCGGAATCGCGAATGAGTTGTTCATAGAGGAAGTCGGTGTTGAATACGTAGATACCCATGCTCGCCAGGGCGCGATCGGGATTGCCGGGGGTGGGGACCGGATCTTGGGGCTTTTCGGTAAAGGCGGTGATGCGATCCTCGCTGTTGACGGACATCACGCCGAAGGACCTGGCTTCTTCCAGCGGCACCTCGATGCAGGCGACACTCATGTCGGCCTGGCTTTGGACGTGCTCGGCAAGCATCTGTCCATAATCCATCTTATAAATATGATCACCCGCCAGGATGATCACAAAACGCGGGCGGTGGGCACGGAGGATGTCGATGTTCTGGAAGATGGCGTCGGCGGTGCCCTTGTACCAGCCGGTATTCATGCGCTGCTGGGCGGGAAGGATCTCGGTGAACTCGCTGAACTCGCCGCGGAGAAAACCCCAGCCAAGCTGGATATGGCGGATGAGACTGTGCGATTTGTACTGGGTGAGGATACCGATGCGACGAATCCCGGAGTTGAGACAGTTGGAGAGGCAGAAGTCGATGATGCGGAACTTGCCGCCGAAGGGAACGGCGGGCTTGGCGCGCCAGTCGGTCAGCGGACCGAGGCGGCTGCCTCGCCCCCCGGCGAGCACCAGGGCCAGGGTATTTTTGGTGAGGTTGCTGACGAAGCGGGGTGAGTTGGTTACTCCGAGACTGCCTTCTTCCGACATGACCATCTCCTTTTCGGGCACGGATACGACCTTACCTGGAGTATAGGTGAGATTGCCGGCGCGCTGGCTTTTAAGGTACTGAACTTGTCCGCTGGCGGCAAGGGCCTGTGCATGAAAAGGCCATGCCCCGGGTGGAGCGGCGCTGCTCTGCGGATGTGTTATGCTCAAAAGGTGTTGGCATGACGACGAAGCAGGAATGGTTCCACCCCGGAGGGCGGGTAGAGGAGGGTGCGGTGACGGCAATGCAAAAGCGTGGCAGTACGGTGAGCGATCCATCCGGCGACAGTGAAGACGGTTTGGCCATCCGTGAGGCGCGTCATCACGACCCCTTCGCCTGGCTGGGCCAGCATACGGTGGACGGGCGGAGCGCGCAGCGGGCCTTTCTGCCCGGAGCCTTCGGTGTGGAGATACAGACGCCAGCGGGATGGGTGGTCATGGAACAGAGCCATCCCGCCGGCATTTTCACCCATCAGGGCGAGGTCATACCGGTGCCTTACCGCCTGCGCTGGGAGGACCAGCACGGATTCCACGAACGCCATGACCCTTATGTCTTCGGCCCGGTGCTAGGGAATCTGGAGGTCTACCTCTTCGGCGAGGGGCGCCTCTATGAAGCCTATCGTCACTTCGGTGCGCACCGTCGCCATCACGAGGGAGTGGATGGGGTGTTGTTCGCCGTATGGGCGCCCAATGCGGGACGGGTCAGTGTCGTCGGTGATTTCAATGATTGGGACGGCCGCGCCCACCCCATGCGCGCGCGTGGCCAGAGCGGCATCTGGGAACTGTTCATCCCGGACCTCGCCATTGGCGAAATCTACAAATTCGAGATCCGTCACCGCGATTCCGGGGCGGTATTTGTCAAGACCGACCCTTACGCCCATGCCTTTGAGCTCAGACCGAGTACGGCGGCACGCGTGGTGGAAAATGACCATGTCTGGGCGGATCAGGACTGGATGGCGGCTCGGGCCGGTCAGGACTGGCAGCACGCTCCCATGAACATCTACGAAGTGCATCTCGGTTCCTGGCAGCGTGATGCGGCGGGCCATTTCCTCAGTTACGCCGCGCTGGCGGAGAGCCTGGTGCCCTACTGCAAGGACATGGGCTATACCCACATCGAACTGATGCCGGTGATGGAGCACCCGCTGGATGAATCCTGGGGCTACCAGGTGAGCGGCTATTTTGCGCCCACCAGCCGCTTCGGTACGCCCGATGGCTTCCGCGCCTTTGTGGATCAGTTTCATCAGGCGGGCATCGGCGTGCTCCTGGACTGGGTGCCGGGGCATTTCCCCCGGGATGACTGGGGGCTGGCGCGCTTCGATGGTACCCCGTTGTATGAACATGCCGACCCGCGCGAGGGCGA
>Ga0172382_10014290_pt1 | contig 10125 bp, 13 predicted proteins | sample Leawel138RmetaG_FD_122245 | JGI IMG/M metagenome (GOLD analysis project Ga0172382, IMG submission 122245) | Leachate microbial communities from a municipal landfill in Southern Ontario, Canada - Leachate well 138R metaG | ecosystem: Engineered > Solid waste > Landfill > Unclassified | place... | reverse complement strand
GTTCAACAAACTCAAGAACTGGCGGCGCATCGCGACCCGCTACGATAAAACCAAAGAATCATACCTCGGCTTCGTAGCGCTCGTGTCAGTCAAACTCTGGATACCCTTTGTCCACGAAACCTAATGGGATGACCCGCCCTGTCCTTCCACTCAAAGTGGGGTGATCAAGAAGGAGGACGCAATGAGTATACGTAACAAGCCAAGAGATGCGGCCGTGTTCGGCATCGACATCGGCAAGACGGTCTTTCACGTCGTCGGTCTCGATGCCGAGCGCTCGCCGATCCAGAAAGCGACGTTCAGACGAGAGACGTTGCTGCAGTTCTTTGAACGCGCTTCGCCGGTGCTGGTCGGGATGGAAGCGTGTCCCGGCTCGCAGTGGCTGGCGCGCAAGCTCCAGGCGATGGGGCATACGGTGCGGATAGTGCCGGCACAGTTTGTGAAGCCCTTCGTGAAGTCGAACAAGAACGACATCATCGACGCGGAGGCCATCGCGGAAGCCGTGACGAGGCCTACGATGCGCTTCGTTGAGATCAGAACGCCCGAACAAATCGACCTGCAGGCGCTCCATCGCGTCCGCGACCGGATGATCGCCCATCGTACTCGACTGATCAGCAGATGCGCGCCTTCTGCCTGGAATATGGCATCGCGATCCACCAAGGTGCGGGCAAATTCAAGGCAGACATGCCACGTGTCCTGGCCGACGAAGGCAATGAACTCAGCCCTGCCATGCGCCATTTGCTGAATGAGGTGTTCGGTGAACTGGGTGATCTCGAACAGCGCATTGCGGCAATGAACCGCGAGATCGAAGCAATAGCCGCACGCAGCGACACGGCGCGTCGATTGATGACTGTGCCAGGCGTCGGCCCTTTGGCCTCCACGGCCTTGCTTGCTTCAGCAGGCAATGGTCGTCAGTTCCGTAAAGCTCGTGACTTGGCTGCATGGCTCGGCCTCGTCTCTCGGGAGTACTCGACCGGCGGCAAAACGAGGCTGCTCGGGATCAGCAAGCGCGGCAACGAGTACCTCCGGCGCATGATCATCCACGGAGCCCGATCCTGCGTGACGCATCTTGACCGAAGCAGGGACCGCCTGGGTCCGTGGCTTGATGGCCTGGAGAGCCGTATGCACAAGAACAAGGTCACTGTCGCATTGGCTGCCAAGATCGCCCGCATCCTGTGGGTCGTGCTGACCAAGCCGGGTGCCAGTTACGAGCGGAGGGATCCAGCCTTCGGCTGATCCAACGCGCTACAGACTGCGAGGTTCGTGAGCGTGATGACGAAACAGTTGACCAGCGTATCGTAAGCTCAGTCAAAAAAACGGGCCAACAGCCCGGAGCATTTATCCGAGAACGGTACGCGCGGATCTCATCAAGGCCTGGCCGCAACAGCGGTCCACTCGCGAGAGGCCGGATACATTTGTGCAGACTGGCACCGTCAACACCAAACGACCCTTGCATGGACAGGGCGGGTCATACATTTTTGCGCTGATCTCCTTGAGCATGGCATTGTCGAGCATCGAATCCGCCAGCAGCTTCTTGAGCCTGGCGTTTTCGTCCTAGAGCGTCCGCAGGCGCCGCGCCTCGGAAATCTCCAGCCCACCGAACTTCGACTTCCACTTGTAGAACGTGGCTGAGCTGATCCCATGGCGGCGGCACACGTCCGCCGTCGCCATCCCCGCCTCCTGCTCCTTCAAGATCGCAATGATCTGCTCTTCGTTGAACCTGCTGCGCCTCATTTTTGTCCGACTCCTTCGCGTCGGACTCTACCGAAAATTGGTCACATTTCAGGGGAGCACGTCAGCCGCTTTCGACCCGACGGCACCAGTTCGCTGCAGCGCGATCGAAGCGGGCAGACCGTCGGAACTCGTTCACCTCACCGGCGCGATTCCTCGGTTCGCCCGACAGACAGGGCTGCCTTGCCCTGCCGCAGACGATGTTATCGCTCGGTTGCGGGCCCATAGACTACGCCTTTACCGATCCGGCGGTTTCCCGCTCAACCGCGCTTACGGCAAACCAAGCGCCCGCGACAATCACTGCGTGAGCTGCCAAGGTCGTCAACCCGACCCACAAAGCCTCCCCGCTCCAGACAATGCTATAGATATCCCAGGCGGAGCCGACGAGTTCGGTCAGCACTATCACCGGAACCAGCGCCCGGTAGCGCAACGGATCGCGGGCACCCCACAACGCCACAAGGCCGATTGCCGCCAGTTGTAGGCCAACGATTAACCAGGCATCGAGCAGTAGTCCGAAAGACGGCGTCCCCTGCCCCAGCACGATCCCAGGGTAGATCAACGGCAGCGCCCCGCCGTAGACCGGAGGCCAGAGCAGCAGGAGATTGCAGAGATACCAGACCCCCACGGCGACCAGGAAAATGCGCAGAACCTTCATCGCGGCCTCCTCATGCGATCGCGTAGATATCCGACGTGGTGTAGGCGATCCGCGCATCCCTGTGCGGCGCATAGTCTGGATCGTTCATGAAGGCATCGATCGCTTCCATCGAGGGAAACCTGATCACGACAACATAGTCCGGCTCGGCTCCTTCGCCCTCGTAACGGACGAATTGATGCGAGCGGCAGGCCATTTCCCCGCCGTGCCGACCGATCAGCGCCGGAACCGCGTCCATATAGCCTGCCACCCAGGCTTCGTCGTGCGACTTGATCGATCCGATGAAATAAGCAGCCATCACTCTGTTTCCTTTCGTCAGTCTGGGATCCCCAGCTTTCCTGCTATAGGCCTAGCAAAATGGTGCGGATTGCCTCTGCAAGTCCGGCTGTTGTCCCATTGCCGCCAAGATCGGGAGGCTTGGCGATATCGGGATCAGTGAGCGCAATTGCGAGCGCGCGCATCACCAGCGCGGCGGGCTCGGCTTCGCCGAGATGTTCCAGCATCATTGCACCCGACCAAATCTGGCCGATCGGATTGGCGATGCCCTGCCCGGCGATGTCAGGAGCAGACCCGTGGACCGGCTCGAACATCGAAGGGAACCGCCGTTCGGGGTTGAGGTTAGCAGAAGGCGCCACAGCGATGGTGCCAGTGATCCCCGGCCCCAGATCGGAAAGAATATCACCAAACAAGTTCGAACCAACCACCACATCGAAACGTTCTGGCGACATAACGAAGCGCGCGGCGAGAATATCGACATGATACTGGTCGGTCGCGACATCGGGATATTCGGTGCCAATTGCGGCAAAGCGTTCGTCCCAGAACGGCATCGAATGATAGAGACCATTCGACTTGGTGGCGGAGGTGACGTGCTTGCGGCCGAGCCGGCGCGCGAAATCGAAGGCATAGCGCAGGATCCGGTCGGTGCCGCGGCGGGTGAAGATTGCCTGCTGGAGGACGATTTCATCCTCGCCGGTCCCGGTCCGGCCGCCGACCTGCGAATATTCGCCTTCCGAGTTTTCGCGCACCACCCAGAAATTGATGTCGCCTGGAGCCTTGTCGCGCAAGGGCGAAGCGATGCCCGGTAGCAGCCGCACCGGACGCAGGTTGACGTACTGCTCGAACTCGCGCCGGATCGGCAGCAGTAACCCCCACAGCGATATATGATCAGGCACTCCCGGATAGCCGACCGCGCCGAGGAACACCGCATCATGATCACGCAATCGGTCTAGCCCATCATCGGGCATCATCTTGCCGGTTTCGAGGTAGGTCTGGCAGCTCCAGTCGAAGTGCCGGAAATCGACCGCGAAGCCGCACCTTTCGGCCGCGGTCGTCAGAACGTCAATCGCGGCCGGCACCACTTCGCGGCCAATTCCATCTCCCGGAATGCTGGCGATGGAATAACGCTTCATGGTCAAGCTCTCATCACAGATAGCTGTTCAAAGTCTTGAGCACCCGATAGGCGCTGAGAAAGGCTGGCGCAGAAACCTGCAGCTGCTCAGCTGCGGCCGCGAGCGGCCCCAGGACTTCGTCAACTTCCATCCGTCGGCCCGCCACCAGATCGTCATGCATCGAGGTGCGGACGGGACGGTTTTCCGGCTTGAACCTGGTGCCCATCGCCATGACACCGGCCACTGCCTCTTCAAAGCCTTCACGGTCAATCTCGACCAACCTGGATACCGGCGCGAAATAGTTCTGCGGTTCGTAGCCAAGCGCCTTGTAGATTGCCAACAGATCCTTGACGACGTGAACGTAGTGTTCAGCACCTTCACGCACCGCCACGCCATCCACGAAATCGAGCTTCGGTATGGCTCCCAGGGTGCTGACGCTCCAAGACGACGCGCTGCCGACCTGAACGATCTTTTCCCAATGGACATGGACTATGTCGGGGGTCGAGCGTGAACCCATTCCCGCCTGGTCGAGCGCTTCGGCCATGATCCGCGTGCGGTCGCTTTCCCCGCCCTCGAGCTCTCCGAAATAAGCGGTGACCGGAACCGCCATGTGATTGAGCGCCCGGCCTGGTTCCAGCAGGGTCGCCCCATCCATGATCGAACCTCCGATCACCTTGTCCTTGCCGAACGCGGCCTGGAGTTTGCCTTCCTTGCCCACGCCGTTTTGCAAGGTCAGCGCGCAAGCGGTGCGATCGACCAACACCTGCGCATCGGCCAGCGCCTGATCGGTACCCTTGGCCTTGGTCAGCAGGATGTAATAGTCGATGTCGCCTTCAACCTCCTCGGGCGTTTCGACCGCGAAGAGGTTTTCGCGCTGGACGAATTGCGCCCGCACGCCCCAAATACTCAGGCCATCCCGATGGATAGCCTCGACATGCGGCTTGCGCGCGATCATCGTGACCTTGTGCCCGCCGCGCGCCAAGAAGCCGCCGATGACCGAGCCCAGTCCGCCGGCGCCATGGAAGCAGAAATGCAATTGCTTGGACATATCCACGACTCCCGTTGCACTTAGCTCAAGCGATACCCAATTCGACGAGCTTGGCCCGGATTTCATCCTTCTTTTGCGGAGTCACATCGGCCACCGGAGGGAGTATCGGACCAGCCTTGAGGCCGATCGCCTCGTACCAAGCCTTCACGTTGGCGAGTGCGCTGGCATAGGTCGCGGTGCGGGCAATATCCCACAGGAAGTTGTCGTGATAGAATTCGCGGACATCGCTGAGCTGACCGGAAACGGCACGCGCTTCCTCCCATTTCCCTTCATGCGCCAAGCGGATGTATTCCTTGGCGAAATGGCGCTTCTTACCGTACAGAATGTACGATAATTCACCCCAGCAAACCGTGCCGCCAAGACGCAGATCGTCGAGGAAGAAGTATTCGAATGGCTCCATCGTGTTGAAGCCTTCGGGCATCAGTTGGCGGATCTTGATGGTTTCGGCACGGTTCATGGCGCCTTGTTTGACGCCGATCACGGTATCGATATCGGCCAAACGGCGCATCAAGTCCCAGCTCAGCACGGTGCCCGAAACCGGGGTCCGGTAGAGGCAGACGGCCAGATCAGTGTGGTCGGTCAGGAACTTGAACCAGGAATAAATTTCGTCGTCGCGCTTGAGCTGTACAACAGGGTTGATCACCTCAGCCCCGCTAAACCCGAGTTTCTTGACGAAATCCATTTTCTCAATCGCGGTATAGACGCTTGGATCGAGCACGATGGTCCACAGATCGAGCCGCCCAGCATTCGCCTCAGCGACAATCTCGTGATAGCGAAACCAGTCTGACGGGGAGATATTCCAGCATTCGGCGATGAACCCACCGACAGCCAAGCCATCTACGCCCATTTCGACATATTTATCAATGTTGTTGCGGATGCCTTCTACATCCAACTTGTAGTCTGCAGTCATTGGGGTGACCGGGCACTGGTAGAAGCCCCTTATCGTCTTCGTAGCCCAAGCTTTAGCGTCCTTACGATCATATTCCATTTGGGGTACTCCTCATCTCGATTTGGATCAGAATTTCAGCTTGCATCGCCGTTCATGAAGGCGCCAGCGCCGGCTGCCCGATGCCTTTCTCGCAATCGGCACCCGGAAAGGCGATGCGCTGACACAGTCCGGTTCCCGAGGCTCAGTGCAGGTCCAAGACGGCTCAACCCGATTGGATCGCCGCCCCAGAAGCGATCTACATCTTGAGAATGGCCTTGATCGCCTTTCCGGTCTTTTCGGTATCCTCGACAGCCTGGTTGATCTGGTCGAGATCATAGAATGTACAGAGCTTCTCGAACGGGAACAACCCGGCCTTCTGCATCGCAATCAGTTGCGGGATGAAGACCTGCGGGGTACTCGATCCTTCGACTACGCCGCGCAATTTGCGGCCAAACAGCATGTTGTTCATGTCCAGCGAAAATTCGGTGCCCAGCTTCGCTCCGCCGACCACTGCGGTTTCACCCATGTTGTGCGTGCTGTCCACCGCCGAGCGCAGCACCGCTGGAATGGCGGTGGTATCCATGGCATAATCGGTGCCGCCACCGGTCATCGCGATGATCGTTTCCTGAGCGTTGACTGTGTTGGCGTCGATCACAGCGGTGGCGCCCAGTTCACGCGCCAGTTCCAAGCGGCCTGCGTTGCGGTCAACCGCGATGATCTTGAGGCAGCCCGAGGCCTTGGCGGCCATCACTGCGCTGAGGCCGACCGACCCGACCCCGAAGATCGCGATCGAGGAGCCAGGTTCGGGACAAAGCGCATTGAGGATGCTGCCCGCCCCGGTCTGGATGCCGCAGCCCAGTGGGCCCAAAAGTTCGATCTGTGCGTCGTCGGCAACCTTGACGCAGTTGTTTTCCGACGCGATCGAATAGGTCGCGAACGAGGATTGCCCGAAGAAGCAGGCGTTGACCTCTTGGCCCTTGCGGGTAATCGGCGTCGAACCATCCAGGCGGCGGCCCATGAAATTGAGCGGGAACAGGCTCGGACAATAGGCCTGATGCCCCTTGAGGCACGACGGACAGGTGCCGCAATAGCTGAAGGAGAGCACGACCTTGTCACCTGGCTTGACAGTGGTCACGCCGCGTCCGACCTTTTCGACAACGCCCGAACCTTCATGGCCCAGCACCGCCGGCAGCGGCGTCGGGTAATATTGATCGCGAACTGTCAGGTCGGTATGACACATGCCAGCTGCGGCAACCTTGACCAGCACTTCGCCGTCGCGCGGATCCTCGATAGAGACGTTATCCAGAACGAATTCGCCGCCCTGTCGCTCGATTATTGCCGCGTATGCTTCCATTTTTGCTCTCCCGTTTCCGATTTCCAGTTGATCGAATTTGTTTATACGAAGAAATAGAGATTCTTGTCTTGCACGACGCGCGCGTCGATATTCAGCTTCCTGCTGAATACCTTGAAGCCGCTGTCAGTTTTCCGCAGCTTGTCTTCGCGTCCCAACGTGTGCACGTAAACTTCGCTCTGTCGGCGATTGCGGTGCACCAGAACATTGGAAAAAACCTCGAATTCATCCGGTGCAATTTCGAATGCTTCGACATTGGTGACGAAATAGCGGATCCGTGACGGCGGGTCTTCCATCCATACCTGACCCGTCAGCAACCGGTCGACCCGCTGCTGCAGCTCGGCATAGTCATCGTTGTAGATTGCGGCATCCCCCGGCGTTGGATCCGGGCGTCGGTCACGTGAGAACCGCTGTTCGTAAACTGGCATCCAGTAATGGATATCTTCGGCGATTACAGTATCGAACCATTTGCGATATTGCTGGTTTTGCAACATCCGCACCTCGGCGGAATAGTGACTGACGATGGCATGATGCAGTTCCATGCCTACGGGCTTGCGTGTTTCGGTCATCTTGCGGTCCAGATTGCTGTCGGATCAGTCTTGCGGCTCGGCTTGCTTCGCCGACAGACGATCAGGCCAGAAATTACGGTTGGTCCACATTGCATCCCAGGTGTCGTCATTGGCCCGGATGGCGGCCCAATCCGGCGCATCGAGCATTTCTTGCCAGAAACGATAAAAGCCCCGATACGAGGTTTCGCCGATGAAGCTGACCCCGACAATTCCTGGATAGACGGGGTGCGGCCCTTCGCGGTCCTTGCCCATGCTCGAATTCATCCGCCCCTTGCGGGTGATGATACCGTTGTTGCTGTAGGTTGCCGAGGACATGTTTTCGCCATCGTCGCTTTCCAGTGTCCCAGCAGTGCCAAACGAGCGAATCGCTTCGCGCTGGATCGACCGCTTCGTTTCGGTGTCGGCGTTCTTCGGCACCATGGTATAGGTCCAGACCTCGATTTCATGCGGCCCGCGTGGATGCCAGATCTTGAAGGTGTTGGTTCCATAGAGGAACGAACAGTTGGGAAAAATGGACGCATTCCAGTGACCGACATAGAGCCGTTCACGCTCAGGCCCGAATTTCTCACGAATTTCGCCCCGCGTCTCCTCGAGATAGTTGACGTAGCCGTCGCGCTTGACGTGGATCGCAGTCGCCGCATTATCGATTACGCCAAACCCGTGGCCATGCCGCATAGTGAATTGCAGGCCAAGGTCGTCGAACGGCATGTCTGCGCGATTTCCTGACAGGCCAGCCAACTCCCCCCGATCATCTGCAGAGCGGCGGCATGGGTCCATCCCACGTGATAGCCGTCACCGACGAAGTTTTCGGTGGGAACCTTCCAGTTGCAAGCCAGTGTGCTCTTAAGAGGTGGCCCGAGCAGTTCCATCCCACCTTCCGGGCCACCCCAAATCGTATCGAGGTACCAGCAGAAGTCCCCCAGATAGTCCTCAAGCGAGGGCGCTTCGGGATCATGGCAGCCGAAGATGAAGCCCTTATAAGTTTCGACCCGGATCGGCGCGAGCCCCAGCTTGGATTTGTCGAGATCGCTGTGATAACACCGCTCTTCCATCGGAACATCGACGAGCGAACCATCCTGACCGAAAACCCAACCATGATAATTACATACAAATGCCTTGGCGCTGCCGCTGTCAGCATGACAGATCTGGTTGCCGCGGTGAGTGCAGGAATTGATGAACGCCTTCAGCGAACCGTCAGACTGCCGCGACAAGATGACCCGGTCTTCTGCCATGTAAGTCGTAATGAAGTCGCCCGGTTTGGGAACTAATGAATCATGCCCCAGCATGAGCCAGCAGCGCGAGAAAATGCGCTCCAGCTCCAGCTGATAGACATCTTGATCCCAGAACACCCGGCGAGACTGACTTGCACCGGCGTTATCGACCAGTGTCGACGATCCATTCATCGCATCGCTCCCATGCCTTTTGGTACGAATGCCGCATAGTCGACTCGCGCTATACATGCAATACGATGCACCATATGCAAAGCCTACCGTTGACACAATGACGAGCTTCAATCCTCATCCAGTTTGTCGCGCTACACTCGACCACATAATCCCGCACGATGTCGCGCAGCCCATCCGCGTCCCAGCCCCCCCCCACCTGCTACAACCGCTTCGTGCGATGGCGGAAAGCGGGCGTTTGGGATCGGATGATGGACGCCATCGCCGCTACGCATGAAGGCGACATCCAAATGATCGACAGCACTTCCGTCCGGGCGCACCAACAGGCTGCGACGGCAAAAAGGGGGATCGAGATCATTGTCTCGGTCGTTCCCGAGGTGGCCTCACGACCAAAATCCACGCGGTTGTCGATGGGCAAGGCCTCCCGATCCGGCTGAGCCTGACCGCTGGGCAAAGCCATGATGGCCAAACTGCCGACGAACTGCTCGACCATGTTGGGGCTGGAACAATCGTACTGGCGGATAAGGCTTACGATGTCGATAGCATCCGCGCGTCTCTCCGAGAAAAGGGGGCGTTCGCCAATATCCCACCCAAGGCCAACCGGAGATCGAAACCGTACTTCAGCACATGGCTGTACCGCCAGCGGAACCTGATTGAGCGCTTCTTCTCCAAGCTCAAGCACTTCCGCCGCGTCGCGACCCGCTACGACAAGTTGGCGGAGAACTTCCTTGCCATGGTGCAACTGGCGTCGATGCGTCTGTGGCTCCGCGTTTATGAGTCTACGGCCTAATGTGCAACTGTAATGCTAGCACTACTTTGGCAGAAGTTGATTGGGAGGTTTGGTGAGGCTAGAGCGGTTTTCGTTCATTCCGGTTCATATCCGCACGAGCTGAAGTAGTTGGCGCATTCGTCTGGCTGGAAGATGTCGATGAGCTTGCCGATCAGGCCCCACAGGCCGCTGACGGTTCGCTCACCCGCCTTTCGGAGCATGGCCTTGAGCCGGGAGAACGCCTTCTCGATCGGATTGAAGTCCGGGCTGTAGGGCGGAAGGAAGCGCAGGG
>Ga0172382_10014289_pt1 | contig 10125 bp, 12 predicted proteins | sample Leawel138RmetaG_FD_122245 | JGI IMG/M metagenome (GOLD analysis project Ga0172382, IMG submission 122245) | Leachate microbial communities from a municipal landfill in Southern Ontario, Canada - Leachate well 138R metaG | ecosystem: Engineered > Solid waste > Landfill > Unclassified | place... | reverse complement strand
GGCTGGATTGACTTACTGACACCCTACGATCAAGCCGAGGCCGTCGTGGGTCTAGAGGACATCAGTCATATTTGGGTGATTTTTCTATTCCATAAAGCCCTAGAAAACACGCCGCGCTTAAAGGTGCGCCCACCACGCTTAGGCGGCAATAAGAGTATTGGTGTATTTGCCAGCCGTGCAACGCATCGTCCTAACGGCATAGGTCAGTCAGCCGTGCGCTTGGATCGCGTAGAAGCGGGTCGTTTATGGATTTCAGGCATAGATTTACTCGATGGCACGCCAGTGCTAGATATCAAACCTTATGTGCCTTATGCCGATAGCTTGCCCACTGCACACAACGCCATTGCCGACAGCCCTCCGGCTCTTATTGCAGTGAGCTGGCAGCCGACTGCATTACAGCAAGCGCAACAGCACGGGCAACGTTTAGCACAACCCCTGATTGAACTGACTGAACAGTGCTTAGCCCAAGACCCTCGGCCGGCCTATCAGCAGCCTTCGCCTGAGCGCATCTATGGCGTGCAGTTTTATGATGTACAGGTGCGCTGGCGTTATCTGACCCTTGAGCAGATTGAAGTCATCGAAGTCACTCCGACTTAATCGTGGCCCGGTTATTATTCAAAAATCAAAAGCATCAGGATTTTTTATGTATGCCGCACTGCGCAAGTGTCGTTCTTCCCTCAATGCGCCTTCCTGGCGCAATTCGGGCGCTGCGCCATCCATGGCTACGCTTGCCACGACACCAGCGCGGTACTCGTTGACCCCTGATGTTGTTTTCAAGATCGTAGCTCGCCTCTTTTAAACCAGCGTGATCTGTTGATACTTAAGCTGATACCCAAACCCATGCGCACAATTTATTGCACTTTAAATACCCTGACCGTGCAAGCAATGCCGATGATCAGATTATTTCAAGTTTTCAGTCACAGACGAGACGTATATAAATCATGTAGACGTCGCCGTTGGTCAACAAGTGCTTCGGGGTTGGTGTGATGAGCGAAGCCAGGGATGGCGAAGCGCCGGAGTTGAACCCTGGATGGGTTCATCGACGGATAAACACCAATTCCGAAGCACGGCACACCCCGACCTGTACTCTCAACCCACTGATACTTCTTTAGCAACTGGCACTAAGCGACCATCTTCTAAAGTCAGAATACGATCCATTTGCTGGGCTAAGGCGGGATCATGAGTGACAACTAAGAATGCAGTCCCCATTGACACCGACAACTCTAAAATCAACTCTTGAATGGTCTGCGCCGTGGTACGGTCAAGGTTACCAGTTGGCTCATCCAGTAAAACCAACTTAGGCTGATTAACCAAGGCCCGTGCAATGGCCACACGCTGACGCTCACCACCAGATAACTCCGACGGTTTATGATGGATACGCGGTCCCAGCCCTACACGGGTCAATAAAGCCTCCGCACGTGCGCGCGCCTCTGCCACCGGCAAACTACCAATCAACAACGGCATACACACATTTTCTAATGCACTAAACTCAGCCAATAAGTGATGAAACTGATAGACGAAACCCAGTGCGCGATTACGCAACAAACCACGGTTTTTTTCCGATAAAGCCGACAAATCTTCACCGGCCAACCACACGCTGCCAGTACTTGGTGTATCTAAACCACCAAGCATATTCAGTAACGTAGTTTTGCCAGAACCAGAACTACCGATAATAGCCACGCGCTCACCAGGCTTTAACAACAACTCAACACCCTGTAGCACCTGCACTTCAGCTGGACCTTCACTGTAGCTTTTAGCTAAATTACGGCACTCTAAAACAGCTTGATTACTCATAACGTAAAGCCTCCGCGGGCTCAGTACGTGAAGCACGCCACGCAGGATATAAAGTTGCAAAGAAACTCATCAATAAGGCAGCAGAGCAAATCATCAGCACATCACTGCCACGTAACTCTGAAGGCAAGTAGTTAATAAAATACACATCAGAGCTTAGGAATTGATGACCAATAAGTTTTTCTAAGCCTGCCACCCAAGTCGTCACATTCAGCGCACTGATCACGCCCAAGACGCCACCAATCAAGGTACCAACCACACCAATCAGCGTACCTTGCACCATAAAGATCGCCATAATCTGCCGAGGCGAAGCGCCTAAGGTACGCAAAATTGCGATATCGGCTTTTTTATCAGTAACCACCATCACCAAGGTAGAAATAATGTTAAATGCGGCTACTGCCACGATCAATAGCAGCAACAAAGCAATCATGGTTTTTTCCATTTGAATAGCTTGGAATAAATTGCCATGACTGCGTGTCCAATCGCGCGGATGTAAATCACTATCGGGCATACTGCGAGCAATTTCCCACGCCACGCGTGGCGCATCAAATAAATTATTCAGTTTTAAGCGTATGCCTTCGACTTGATAAGGCTGCCAACGTGACAAACGCGCGGCATCTTCAATATGAATCAATGCTAAAGAGCCATCCAACTCAGCGCCCACTTCAAAGACTCCCACCACAGTGAAGCGTTTTAAGCGCGGAAACACGCCCGCTGGGGTAATCGAGGCTTCAGGCAAAACAAAAGTTAGCTTCTCGCCAACAGACGCATTAAACATTGCAGCGGTTTGTTGACCAATAACAATGCCAAACTCACCGCTTTGCAAGGCCTCTAAACTACCTTGCACCATATGTTCACTAATAATTGAGACATTCTTTTCCGCACTAGGCAGCACACCATTGACCAGTACCGGTTGTACGCTACCGCTGTGGGTCAGCATGCCCTGTAGCTGAGTAAAGGGCGCAACCGCAACCACATCAGGATGTTTGAGCACCTGATCACCGGTTTGCTGCCAGTCCTCCAGCGGTGTATATGAACTGACTGTGGCATGCGGCACCATACCTAAAATGCGGGTGCGCAATTCACGGTCAAAGCCGTTCATCACCGACAACACCAGAATCATCACTAACACGCCCAAAGCCAAACCAATCATGGAGGTTAATGAGATAAAAGATATAAAGTGATTACGGCGCTTAGCACGCGTATAACGCATACCAATAAATAGAGCTAAAGGTCGAAACATAGTGGACACATTCACAAAAAAGATTCGATAGGTTGGCAGTTTGTTGCATGCCGATTTACACTCTGACCTCCATTGCAGCCATGGGTTCGTCATGTCCACACAAGATACCGAAGATCGCCGCGAATACTATCGCATTGACGATCAAATCGCACTGCAAATTCGTTTACCCGGCTCTCATAATGAAGAAGACTCCTTGCTGTTCAACTTACTTGGAGACTTGCACCTTTTAGAGTACGAGGCGCAACCACTTCTGCGCACAGTCGGTGAATCCGACCGAGCTTTATTCAGCTACTTAAAAGTTATCAACAAGCGCATTGATTTACTCAGCCAAGTACTTGCACAGAATTTACTCAAGGATATTGGCCCTGCGCGTGATGTCAGCCTCTCCGAGTCAGGGATAGCTTTTGTCGATGCGCTTGTCCATCCCATAGATACCTTGCTTAGTTTAAAAATTGTGTTACTGCCGCAAGGTTTTGGTTTGCACGTTGATGCGCGCGTACTTGAACATCGAGACACCGCCGAAGGGACACAAACAGTCACCGTCTTTGAAAACTTATCCGCAGCCACCCAGCAAATTCTGGCTCGGCATATTTTACACAAACAAGCGTTGCAAAGGCGCCTTGCCTTGCAGGCCAATGACTCGGAGTCAACAAAATGAAGCACGTCAGTACCCTTTTCTGCTTAGCTATTCTGAGCATCAGCCATGTGCAGGCCGAAGTATTGCGTATCCCAATCAGTCAACAAGGTGTTGCGCGCATCACTATGCCTGCGCACGGCAAGCAACAAGCACAGGTTTTGCAGCAATTTGGCGAGCCACGTGTACGCCATCAAAGTGTCGGCCAACCGCCTATAACACGTTGGGACTATCCGGGCTTTAGCGTTTATTTTGAATACTCAACCGTGATCAATAGCGTGCAAATTCACCAGCCCAGTAACCCTGTTACGCCATGACCCTTATTTACGGTCACCGCGGTGCACGTGGCGTCGCACCGGAAAACACCTTAGCCAGCTTTGAGGCCTGCTTAAAGGCAGGCGTGAGCCGCTGCGAGCTGGATTTACAATTGTCCAAAGATGGGCAGTTGATGGTCATGCATGATGCCAACTTAAAGCGCACCACCGGCCATCGCGGCAAAGTTAGTCAGTATACCGCTGCGCAACTGATGCAAATGGATGCTCGGCACAATACTGTGCCATGGCCAACTATCTGTCCTATTCCAAGCCTTGAGCAGTTATTTACTCACTGTAATTTTAACCATTGGCAACTGGAGGTCAAAGAAGCCTCTAGGACTCGCGCTGCGCATATCGTGCGCGCCATTGATCAGCTTAGCGCGCGCTTTGCCCTGCACGACAAAATCATTATCACCAGTAGCTCACGCACGGTATTGCGCGCTGCAGAGCGCCTAGCACCGCATTTAGCGCGCGGGCTGGTTGCTGAATACGCGTGGTTGGATCCAATTAAAGTAGCACAGCGTTATAACTGTCAGATGTTGGTATTAAATTGGGCGCTTTGTACAGAGCAACGCTTAGCAAAAGCACAACAGGCAGGATTACATGTATCGGTATGGACGGTCAACGAACCCGCGCTGATGCGCCGGCTCGCTGCGTGTGGTGCAGACAGTCTGATTACTGACTTTCCCGGTTTGGCCATTGCCACCCTTGGGAATCACTGAAACGTTGTTCCAAATAGGCTCCGACCGAATCAGGCCACTGACCGGAGCCGCTTAAAAAATTCGATTCAGGCCATCGTAAGCGGCAACACGATAAGCTTCAGCCATGGTTGGGAAATTAAACGTGGTGTTAATAAAATACTTTAAGGTATTGGCTTCGCCCGGTTGATTCATAATCGCCTGACCAATATGGACAATTTCCGAGGCTTGGTAGCCAAAGCAATGCACGCCCAAAATGGCTAAAGTTTCGCGGTGGAACAAGATTTTCAACATGCCCACCGGCTCGTTAGAAATCTGCGCACGCGCCATGCTTTTGAAGAAGGCTTTACCCACTTCATAGGGTACTTTCGCCTCAGTCAACTCGCGCTCTGTTTTACCGATTGAGCTGATTTCCGGAATGGTATAAATACCCGTTGGCACATCATCCACAAAATGCCAGCTGTCTTCATCAATAATATTGCCAGCCGCGGAACGGCCTTGATCATAGGCGGCACTGGCCAAACTTGGCCAGCCAATCACATCACCGGCCGCATAAATATTTGGCACGCTGGTGCGATAGTACTCATCCACTTCAACTTGGCCACGGCTATTAGCGGTTAAGCCTACATTCTCAAGACCGAGCTGGTCAGTGTTACCGGTACGACCGTTACACCACAAGAAACCATCAGCTTTAATTTTCTTACCGGACTTTAGATGCAAAATCACACCTTTATCCACGCCTTCAACGCGCTCATATTCTTCATTATGGCGAATCAACACGTTGTTATTGCGCAAGTGATAACTCAAGGCATCGGAAATCTCGTCATCCAAGAAGCTCAACAGCTGATTTCGGTTATCAATCAGATCAACTAATACGCCAAGACCGCTAAAGATTGAGGCGTACTCACAGCCAATCACACCAGCACCGTAAATAATCAAACGACGTGGGGTGTGGCTTAAACTTAAAATGGTATCGCTGTCATAAATTCGCGGGTGGGTGAAATCAACATCAGCGGGACGATACGGACGCGAACCGGTAGCAATGATAATTTCATTAGCCACCAATTTTTCCACCCGACTAGGGCCAACCACATCAATACTATGCTCATCAGCAAAGCTTGCCGTACCGAAGTACACATCAATACGGTTACGCGCATAATAGCTGGTACGTGACGCCACTTGACGTTCGATGACACTTTCCGCGTTTTTTAACACATCAGGAAAAGAGAACCAGCGTGGCTCGCCAATTTGGCGAAACAATGTACTGGTATTAAAACGCAAAATTTGACGCACAGAGTGACGCAACGCTTTTGAAGGGATAGTACCTAAATGTGTACTGCTACCACCTAACACGCCGCGATTTTCTACAGTTGCAACTTTACGACCTGCTTTGGCAGCATTCATTGCCGCCCCCTCTCCTGCAGGTCCTGAACCCAGAATCACCACATCATAGTTGTAAACTGCCATTTGGACTCCTTCACAACATGTTCAGCATACAAAAGCCTGGATACTGCAACATATTCACATAGAAAATTGGCTTATTGAGCCTGCATACCCCGCGCCAAGCAATTAGCGCTTGGTCGCGTCATAGGCCTGGGCTAAAGCCGGCTGCGGCTCATTGGCCTCGTCACACTTCTCACGCACACCACCGCAAATGGAGCACTGTTTTTCAATACCCAAATTGGCAATCCCGCCGCAAGAACCGGCAATGGGTTTACGACCGGCTAACACGCCAGCTGACATACCCAGTACCACCAGCACCATCACAGCAAATACCACGATAAATAACATGAACACGCTCATGGGTTAACTCCTTCAGGAAACATCCTGGAAAACTCTGAACTGACCTGTGTTGTAAAACCTTCGCCATCGCGCATTACAAAAAATGCCGCAATCTTGTGTTCTTCCGCAAAGGCTAAACCACGTTCTGGACCAAGCACTAGTAACAGTGTACCTAAACCATCGGCATGCAGAGCAGAAGGATCCACCACGGTAACCGAGGCTAAGCGATGGCTGATTGGCGCTCCGACCTGAGGATCAAGAGTATGCGAGAAGCGCACGCCACCCTCCTCAAAATAGTTACGATAATCACCTGAAGTATTCACTCCATAGCCATCGATTTCAAGTACTCGCTGAATAACCCTCTGACCATCACCTAACGGCTGTTCCATGGCAATACGCCAAGGCGAACCATCGGGTTTACGTCCTTTAGCAATCAGCTCGCCAGTCACTTCAATCATATAGCTGTCAATATTCAGCTTAGTAAAACGTTCACTGATACGATCAACCGTATAACCTGCAGCAATGCTATTGAACTCAACCTGCACGTCAGCATCTTTGCACAACTGATCATTGACCACGCGGACATGCTGATAACCCACTTTAGCTTTTGCTTGAGCAATGTCTTCGGCGCTCGGCACCTGCTTACCACGTGCTTGCGGGCCAAAACCCCAGAGATTCAGCAGCGGTCCTAAAGTCAGATCAAAAGCACCATCGCTAATGCGTGATAATTCATAACCGTATTGAGCGAGATCGAGTACCGGTTGCGGCATCTGCATGCAAGTATTGGCAGGGGATTGATTAAAGAGGGCGATGTTAGAGTCTAAACGATAAGTCGACATTTGACGGTCGACCTCATCCAAAATACTTTGCACTTCAACACCCACAGCATCAACTGCAGGCGTTGCGGCATTATAAACATACTTCACAGTGTAAGTACTGCCCATAGTGGGACCGGACAGCACTTCAATACGCTCAGCGTTGCTTTCGCAACCACTGAGCGTTACAGCGAATATTGAAACTAAACACGCTCCCTGCAACAGGTTGCGTAGCATATTAGCCTCCAAAGTCATCAAGTAAGATATTTTCAGGCTCCACACCCAAACTTTCCAACAAGTTAACTACGGCCTTATTCATCATGGGTGGTCCACACATGTAGAACTCACAATCTTCAGGTGCTGGATGATCTTTAAGATAGTTATCATAAAGAACGTTATGAATAAATCCAGTAGGACCTGTCCAATTATCCTCTGGCAATGGATCAGATAAAGCCAAGTGCCAAGTGAAGTTCGGATTTTCTGCTTGCAGCTTATCATATTCTTCAACATAGAAGGCTTCACGCATTGAGCGTGCGCCATACCAGAAGCTGATTTTACGCGTACTGTGCAAGCGTTTGAGTTGATCAAAGATATGCGAACGCATCGGTGCCATACCGGCACCACCACCGATAAAGACCATTTCCGCATCGGTGTCTTTGGCAAAGAACTCACCAAATGGACCGTATACAGTCACTTTATCGCCAGGCTTTAGGCTAAACACCCACGATGACATAATACCTGCTGGCAAGTCATCACGACCTGGTGGCGGTGTGGCCACACGGATATTAAACTTAACAATACCCTTCTCATCTGGGTAGTTAGCCATGGAGTAAGCGCGAATAGTTGGTTCAGTTACGGTCGAGCTATAACGCCAAATATTGAATTTATCCCAATCCGCATGGAACTCAGGCTGGATATCAAAATCTTTGTAATGCACCACGTGGGGTGGGCATTCCAACTGCACATAACCACCAGCGCGGAAATTCACATCCTCACCATCTGGAATACGCAAGGTCAACTCTTTAATAAAGGTTGCCACGTTCGGGTTGGACTCAACCGTACATTCCCATTTTTTAACCCCGAAAATCTCTTCTGGGATTTCAATGTCCATGTCCTGCTTAACCGCAACCTGACACGATAAGCGCCAGCCTTCTTTTCCTTCACGCTTAGTAAAGTGCGACTCTTCAGTGGGCAGCATTTCACCGCCACCACTGTTAATTACACACTTACACTGTGCACAGGTACCACCACCACCACAGGCGGAGGACAGGAAAATCTCATTACTCGCCAAAGTTTGCAGCAACTTACCACCAGCGGGCACCGTAATAGTGCGCTCGCCATTGATATTAATGGTTACATCACCGTCTGATACGAGACGCGCACGAGCGATAAGAATCATCACTACCAGAGCGAGAACGATCGCGGTAAACATACCAATAGCGAGAAAAATCTCAAAATTCATTACTCGCTACTCCTTACAGTTGAACGCCAGAAAATGACATAAAGCCCAATGACATTAAGCCAATCGTAATAAAGGTGATACCTAAGCCTTGCAGGCCTTGTGGCACATCGCTGTATTTTAACTTTTCACGAATAGCAGCTAAGAGTGCAATTGCTAATGCCCAAGAGAAACCTGAACCTAAGCCGTACACGGTACTTTCGGTGAAGTTGTAATCACGCTCCACCATAAACAAGGTACCGCCCATAATTGCGCAGTTCACTGTAATCAACGGCAAGAACACACCCAACGCGTTATACAGTGCGGGCACATACTTATCGAGGAGCATTTCTAAGATTTGCACAATCGCGGCAATCACACCGATATAACTGAGCAAACCTAAGAAGCTTAAATCAACGTCAGGCATGCCTGCCCAAGCCAAAGCGCCATCTTTAAGTAAATAGGTGTAGATCAGGTTGTTGGCTGGCACAGTAATCGCCTGTACTACTACAACCGCAATACCTAAACCAATTGCAGTTTCCACTTTCTTGGAAATCGCAATAAAAGTACACATACCCAAGAAGAACGCCAAAGCCATGTTTTCAACGAAAACGGCTTTAACAAATAAGCTGATGTAATGTTCCATCAGTATGCCTCCTTCTCTTGAGAATGCGCAGCAATGCTGAAGTCTGGTTTCTCAACCTGTTCTTTCTTCCACATGCGCAGTCCCCAGATAATCAGACCAATTAAGAAGAATGCTGACGGTGGTAACAACAGCATACCGTTAGGTAAGTACCAGCCACCATCGTTGACCACAGGCAGGATGGTGTAACCCATCAGTTTTCCTGCGCCAAACAGCTCACGGATAATGCCTAAGACAATTAGCATAGCGCTATAGCCTAAGCCGTTACCCACACCATCAAAGAATGAAATCACTGGCGGATTGGACATGGCAAATGCTTCTGCACGACCCATCACAATACAGTTGGTGATAATCAAACCGACAAACACTGACAGTTGCTTCGATAGCGAGTACGCAAAGGCCTTCAGAACCTGGTCGACCACGATCACCAGCGAGGCAATAATCACCATTTGCACAATCATACGAATTGAGCTGGGGATCTGTTTGCGAATCATCGAAATAAACATATTCGAGAAGGCGGTTACCAAAGTTAAGGCAATCGACATCACTAATGCTGTTTTCAGGTTTGAAGTAACCGCCAAGGCCGAGCAGATACCGAGGATCTGCAAACCAATGGGGTTGTTATTGAAGATAGGGTCAAGTAGAACTTGTTTAATTGTTGGCTGTGACATGCTTAAGCCTCCCCAGCACGTAAATGCTCAATAAAGCTACCAAAGCCATTTTCACCCAGCCAGAACTGCACTAAGTGAGTGACACCGTTACTGGTT
>Ga0172382_10014286_pt1 | contig 10127 bp, 9 predicted proteins | sample Leawel138RmetaG_FD_122245 | JGI IMG/M metagenome (GOLD analysis project Ga0172382, IMG submission 122245) | Leachate microbial communities from a municipal landfill in Southern Ontario, Canada - Leachate well 138R metaG | ecosystem: Engineered > Solid waste > Landfill > Unclassified | place... | reverse complement strand
TCAACAGTAAATTTATTGTCCGTTGAATCATTACTGGCAAAAGCATTTAATGTTATAGCAAATAAGGTAATCGTGATTATCAGTCTCATCGTTTTGTTTTTGTACATAGCAGGTAACGGTTTGCGGTATGAAAAGTTGCCGATTGCGGGTGATTTCCTGTCAAGTTACACAAAAGTTGAAGCGGGCTACAACCCTTGAATAACCTACCGAACCGGCAATTTTTTATACCGCGTGTTACCAACTGGGCGTTGTTGTCTATCAGTGGTTTGAGATGTTTTTTTCAATTTTGTCACTCGTTTATCTCTTTAAAAGATTTAGTTTTTTAGTATCGGCAAAGTCAGCGTTGGAAGGGCAAGCTCTTTTGCAATTTTTGGATTGAGCGTTGGCTTGTGTGAATTGCAAATGTGCTTGACCTTAGGGTTGGGTATCATCTTTTTGTAGCTTCAATAAATCTAAAAACACCTTTTGCATAAAGCTCTCTAAGTCTTTCTTTAGTTATATTTTCAGTTTCAATTACTACTCTTGAAAAGATGAACTGTTCCCAATCTTTCGTAATTAATTTGATGCCGTTCTTACCTAAATTATTATAAACATCAGTTCCTGGATATGGTGTCAAAACACTAATTGTTAAACTTGTTGCGCCAAGTTTAGCAAGTTTTACTCCAAAATCAATTGTTTCTATAACTGTTTCTTCTGTGTCGTCTGAATGCCCAATAATAAAACCACAAGCAACTTGCTGAATTCCTGCTTTGCTTGCAGCAATAACAGCGTTTTCAACTTCTTCTAATAGGATTTTTTTCTTAATCGAATCTAGTACTTTCTGGTTACCTGCTTCTATACCGAATTGAACTACTTCACAACCAGAATTCTTCATTGCAGTAGCTAATTCAATATTGAAATTTGTAACACGACAAAAGCAGCCCCACTTAAAACCCATTTTTCTTTTTTCAATCTCACTACAAAACTCAAATACTCTCTTAGGAATTAAATTGAATGTATCGTCATGAAAATCAAAATACTTGAAGTCATATTTTTTGATAAGAAATTCAATTTCTTTTAGAACATAATCTACGCTATGAGTTCGATATGTATGACCAGCAATCGCTGCACAAGAACAATAATTACAATTATATGGACATCCACGACTACTAATAATTGAGCCTTTTTGATAATATGATTCAATATCTAAAAGCTCACGGTCTGGGTACGGTAAAGTATCTAAATCAGTTATTCTTTCTTGTATTTTTGCAAATGCAATATTCCTGTTATTGTCTTTATAAGCTATTCCTTTTACTTCTGATAATGGTTTATTTTCCCTTACTAAAGAATTTGCTAGTTCAAGCATTGTTATTTCACCTTCTCCAATAACGACATAATCAACAGAATTCGATTCAATACTTTCTTCTGGCGAGCTAGTTGCATGGGAACCACCAATTACGATTATAACATTTTTGTCCCATGCTTTTAATAATTTAGCAATTCTCAAAGCATTTGGGAAAGTTGGTGTTGTAGCAGAAATAGCAACTATCTTTGGTTTCGAAGTTCTATATTTCTTTATAATATCTTCAGGTTGCAAAGCTTTTATGTGCATGTCATAAATTGCAACCTTGAATTTATTTTCTTTCAAGACAGCTGCCAAATATGCAACACCAAGAGGAGGAGAGGAATACTCCGGGTTATTAATAGCTTTTGAAGAATAAATTTGAGGATAAGGTGGAATTACAAATAGCACATCTAAAATGTCTTCACTTTTCCAATTAATCAAATCATATGCTTTAAGTTCAGATAAATACTCATTTACGTCTGAGAATAATTCATTAAAGCTGGGTTTTTCTCCTTCAAGTTTGTCGAAAAGTTTACTTGTAATATCTTCATTCGAAAATTCACCTGTGCAATAATCCCAAATAAAACTACCAACTTCGTTTAAGTGATAATTCGATAACCTTAAATCTTTATCGGAATAAAGCTTGATAAATCCAGTTATTTCATCTTTATACCATAAATCGGTCAGTTTTATTGGGTAAAAACGTTTAAACATGAATAGAGTTAATTCTTTGGAGAAGTTTTTCCTTTTTCTTTTTCGCCTGTTTGAGTTGCAGGCTGCGCAAAGTTTACTGTTACTGGAGGAAGTACTCCAAGAATTTTAATCAATTTTGGCTTTTCGTATTTCATATATGTTTTAATTTAATTTGTTGTAGTATTCTTTTAAAATGTCTCGCACATCAGATGCTGATGTGAAATCAAAATTTGTTCCATTATTTATTGAATGAGTGCATTCCTGTTCTTTTCTGCAAACAGAGCAACTTGAAGTTTTAATTTCTATCCCAAAAGGTAATTTACCATTTATGTGTTTAACTTCATTTGCGTCTTTGCAACATTCCATTTTGTTAATCAATTCTTGAATTAAAATAATGTAAGAATTAGGAAGTTCTTCCCATTTTTGTTTCTTAAGAGGAATTCGCGATGTGTCTGCTTTTTCTTTTGCAATAAATTCAAACCAAATGTCAATATTAGCGCTGCTTATTTCGTGACCATAATAATTTTCAATATTTTTTGATGTTGTTTTATTGATAAGCTCGTTTCTTTCATTATAATCTGAGCCAATTCTCCAAAAGCTTTGATAACATTTGACATAATCCCAAACTTTTGAATGACCTAATTTATCTAGTTTAAAGCATACTTCAATTGGTTCTTCTTTAATAATATTCTCTTGTTTTATAGCGTTTGTCCATATCAAAACTTCTTTATCTTTAAATGTCATTTCAGAATGTTTTAAAGAAATCTCATCAAATAGTTTTTTAAACATCTGATATGTAATAACGTAAGTTTTGAAACCCATTAAGGAATGTAAACTTACTGTTTTAATAAAAACAGGACTTAAAAGTTCATTTCTCTGACAAACAAATATTCTATGTACAGTTCTTCTATTTTCTTTATTATCCAAAGATTTCCAATTTGATAAAAGTGCTAGATAACCAGTCATTGTGTCAGACCACCAAGTTCTCGGGTCAGAGTTATCAATTGCATAAATATTTAATGATACTTTTTTTCCTTCTTTCGAAAAAGTTTCTTCTTTTGAATTCAAATCACTCAATATACGATGTAGAGCCAATAAATGGTTATCATCAAATTCATTAATGCCAGATTCAAAGACGATTTTTGCTTTGTTAAGGTATTTATCTACCATCGAAGAAATATCATCTGTTTTTTTATTAATGCTTATAATATCATTATCTAATTTATTGTCAAATGACTTTCTAAAATCTTTCAAATAATTATAAATCAATTTGAGTAAAAGTGGTAGCACTATTAATAAAACACCATAAGCCTCCCAAAACGATGACCATCTTGTTGCGAAATTTTTCCAGTCTAAAAGACCATCAATAGTTGCAACTAAAATAAAAACAGCATAAGTAATAAACCATTCAAAGGCTTCCTTCCACCAACTTTTTTCTGGCTCAATAAAAAGTATCCTTTGCAGGAAATTTTTATTTTGTCCAATTTTAATTTCTTCACTCATAGTTTATAAATTTATAATTCGGTCATACTGAAAGTTAGATTTGCTTACATTGTGCAAGACCATAAGAATTGTACTAAAATTACTTTTTGCACTCTCTATTGTAAAGTCGAGAACCTTCCCCTTTGTTTTCTCATCTAATGCTGATATGAATTCATCAAACAACAGAATTGGCTTACTATTTTCGAAAGCAAGGCAAACGGCAATTGCTTGCCTTTGTCCACCTGAAAGCATATTAATTTTACTCGAACTTCGTGTTTCAAGAAGTAATCCGATATTTTCAATTCTTTTTATTTGATTATTATTGAGTTTAGCATTATATGGGATTGGTAACCACCATTTTCCTGTATTTGTTAATTGGAAATTTTCCTGAATTGTTAGGTTTGGGCAGGTACCAAGCATTGTGTCTTGATGTACAGTTCCAAAATATTTGGCCCTTTTATTTGCATTCCACTTTGAAACGTCTATTCCATTTACAAGTATTTGACCAGATTTAATAGGTATTGTTCCACTAATTGCAGCAAGAAGAGTCGATTTTCCAGTTCCATTGCCACCAGTGATTACAATGATTTCTCCTTTTTCAACTTTTAAAGAAAAGTTTTTTAACGCAACAACTTCATAGGGTGTATTTGCATTATATACCACTGTCAAATCTCTAACTTCTAAAATAGGTATTGTCATAACTTGGCTTTTTGATAGGTTTCACTTGTTGTTTTCTTAAAACGCAATGCTATACCAACAATGACAAGAATACCAGTTGCTAATTTTAAATCTGTTGGGGCTAATCCAAGTTGTAAACAAATAGCTATAATTAAAAAATATAAAAATGCCCCAAGTATTGCAGCAAAGAAACTATTAAAAGTATCCCAAGGAAAGCGACTATTGTTTTCTTTAATAGACATGGATTGTTTAATAAACTTTCTTTTAATGGATTGAATAACTGATACAAAACTTTCACCTATTATCAAAGCAGCAAGTGCTGTAATAATCATTCCAATACCCATACTTACATCAGCAAAACCTTGACTTTGGGCTACCATTGCACCTGAAAAAGCAATTAAAGCATTAGATAATCCAATTCCTATAATAAAAACCCAATCTGTATTTACACCCTGTGAACGAACCATAAATTCATTATCACCAGTTGCGCGAATGAATAGACCTAATTTGGTTATTGACAAGTATAGTAAACCGATTAAAACAATTACAGCGATTCCAAAAAGGAAGAGTAATAAAATAACGTTATCAAGACTTTCGAAAGGAGTAAATAGCGTGTCAATTCGAAGTAATGATATATTTGCCCTACCCATTATTCTAAGATTAATTGAATATAGAATAAGCATAACAAGTATGCCTGATAATATTTTGCTAATTCCTAATTTTCGATTTAAGATTGCCGTAGTTGCTCCTGCCAAAAAACCAGCCAATACAGCTGCAATTATCGAAAAAACAATTGAATGCCCATTTGATAATAGAACTGCTAAAACTGCACCACCCAACGTAAAAGAACCATCAACTGTTAGGTCGGGAAAATTCATCAATCGAAACGAAATGACAATCCCGAATACAGCTAATACATATAAAAAGCCTTGTTGAAATGCAGTGTCAAAAATTATCGAACTCATTAGTAAATTTTTGAGGCTTTTTTTAGCAAATCTTCGGGTATAACTACACCTGTTGCTTTTGCTGACTTTAAATTAAAGAAGTATTCAAAATTCTTTGCAGTTGAAACAGGAATATTAGCAGGTTTTTCACCTTTGATTATTCTATCTGCAATTTTTGCGGCCTCAACACCTACATCAAAATAATTTGGTCCAAGTGTGCCAAACCCACCTTGTTCAACATTTGAAGAAACACCTGGTAGTAATGGTATTTTGTTTTTTTCAGAAATTTTTATTACCGCATCCATTGCTGTTATAACAGTATTGTCAGCAGAAACGTAAAATGCATCTATTTTACCAACCAAAGATTGTGCTGCGGCATAAACTTCATTTGTATTTGAAACAGCTACTTTTATTAGTTGGAGATTTTTATTTTTACAAACTTGTTCAACTTCTTTAATGTTTGATTCAGAGTTTGTTTCTCCCGGATTATAAACAACTCCAAGTCGTTTTACAGATGGTACAAGTTGAATAAGCAAATCAAATTGTGCAGAAGTAGGCCATCTATCGCTTGTTCCAGTAATGTTACCCCCAGGACTTTCAAGTGAATTTACTAATCCAGCAGAAACAGGGTCGGTAACTGCTCCAAAAACTAAAGGAATATTTGTTCCCTTAATCTCTTGAGCACAAACTTGTGCTGTTGGCGTAGTGATTGCAAATATCATATCACATTTATCATTTACAAATTTCTTTGCAATACTTTGTGCTACTGTATTATCACCTTGTGAATTTCCAAAGGTGTATTTGATGTTTAGGCTATCTTTGTAACCTAAATTAGTCATTTCACTTATAAAGCCTTCTCTGATAGCGTCAATTCCGGGATTTGTCATAAGTTGAGTAACCCCAATGTGATAAATCTTTTCTTTTTTAGTTTGTGTATTGCAACTAAAAAGTGTGATTGCCAAGATAGCAATTAAAGCACTGAATTTATTGATTTTCATTTTCATATTGTTTCATTTTATGATTTGCAAAAGTACAAAAAAATGCTGTTATTCGATTAGTTTTCATTGGCATCAGATTATGTGTCAGAAAGATTTAGCTCTTTAGTGTATTTGATTCAACTCTTTTGGTAATATACTTTGTTTGTTTTCTGTATGAGAAAAGGAAAAGTAGGAGCAGTAATACTACAATAAAGATTGAATCGTAGTTTTTAAAAAACTTCAAATCTGCTAAATATGTCTCATAAATTTTAGTGAGCGATAAAAGCAAGAATAAGGAGCATAAAGTTCTGTACATATTGTTGATTTCTGAAAACAATTCTATTTTGGAGTCTTCTTTTGAAGCACTTATAAACTTTTTGTAATCAGAGAATTTTAAAAATTTAATCCATTTAAGAAATGGCTCAATAAATAAGGAACCAACTCTGCTCACTATTAAACCTATAAAATAATAGAGAAATGCACCTGTAATTATATCCTCTTGCAATAAATTGTAATTGCTTATTTTGCTTAATATCACAACAAATAATACTCCTGGGAATAAGTAATTAAAAATATTGTACGTTGATAGTTTGTCTAAAAGCTCTTTCATTTTGTTCTTTTTTGATTAAAATACAAAAGGTAAAAATTTTTCTTTGGATAATACCGAAATAAAGGTTGGTATTGGGTATCTGTCATTTAATGGCTTTAACTTTTCAACTGCTTCTAAATCGACACCGCTCAAAGAATCAAGCCCCATTGGGTGGGTATGCCATTCACCAATATAACCAATCATTCCACCTGTTATATCTTTAATTTGCTTTACCTGCTCAGGTAATTTCTCAATCCCTCTATAAAAGTAAACTGTTGAACGTTTACTATCTTTCGGAGCTAATATTGTGTCGAATACATGTATAGTTTTTGTCTTGTAGTTGCATATCCCAATAAAAATTCCACCTGTTTCATATCGTTTGTATTTATCTGCTTCCTGTTTCATTTTTGAAAGAACAATATCTACAATTCGGATTTCCCATCCAGATTTATTGCAACAATTAAAAGTGCTAAACTTGGATATTAGGAAACTGTTTGAATTTATTTTAAATCCGTCATTTGAAATATATGATATATTTAATAACCCTTTGTCTCCAATATCTTTTCTATCATGTTCATGGTTTAATATCTTTGAAAAAATTGAGGCGTGAAAAGACATTGAATCGTTCGACATAATAACAGTTGGAGAGTTACACCCAATTCCTATATCAACAATGTCATAATCATTTCCTTCTTTTTTCTTATTTTCCTCATTAAGCCAATCTGAGATTGTTCTATCCCTAATTCCTAAAAAGTAAACGTAGTTTACCAAATCATCTATTCTTGGATTTTGATTTTCCCCTTCAATATAAAGGAATCCCAAATTTCCCTTGTACGCAATTTCAACTCTTGCCCTGTTTGGTACTTCTTTTAGCTTGCTGTTAATAAGCCAATTTTGGACATTAAGCGATGCACTTGTATCAACAAGCCATTTATAATCTTTTAATTGACTTACATCATGGTTGAAAATATTTCCTTCGAAATAATCAAGGGAACTATTATCATCTAAGAATGATTTAATTTTCTCTATAACAGCTTTTGCCTTGTTTACACCAGAACTCTCCATGAATAAGTCGTGTCGTACTATGTTATGTGGACTAAACTTATCATTGTCTATTGCTTTTATATTAAAATTGCCACTTCTAGCATAGTGAAACAACAATTTTGAACCTAATGCTCCTGCACCAATAAAAACAGTCTTTTCTTGATTTTTACTTAAACTTAATTTTTGTGCTAATCCACTACTTATAGGTTCTCGATGTGCTTGAAAAAACACTTCCGTCTCCGGCTGAAAATAATTATCTTCATTAATAGCATCTGGACTTGCATTAATCACAAAATGAAAAAATTCATATTCTGCTTCAAATCCAATCAGCTTCTTCGGTCTTTTTAATGCAATAATTACTGGGATATACGAAGTTAAATTATTGACAAACAATTTATTGTTAATGTATTCTGAGATAGGCTCTCTTACTGAAATTGCGTATTCATTTGCAAAAGCTTCAAGTTCGCCAATTGTTTTAGGTAATAAAGTGGAATATGAACTAACCACGTGTGGTAGATTACTCCATAATATTATTCCAAATAGAGGGAATTCAATATTATTTGCATCTTTTTTCTCTTCTATTGTTTTTATATTGAATTCAGCTACGATTTTATAAAGAGCATCAAAGTTTTTTGGCGTAATTTCAATTTCAAAACGTTTAAATGTTGGATACTTTGAATCTTTCTCTTTGGTTGATAAAAGTTGATAAGCAAATGGAAAATCAACAAATTCTGGATTGTATCTCTTATTTTCGTTTACCAGCTTATATAACTTGATATAATTGTAGATGGAATAACCCCGATAACCTTCAAGTCTAACCGGTTCAAATTCATCGGCATCTTCTGAAAGTAATCCATTTGCAGCTTTAGAAAACCATTGTTTTACAACAGAAATTATATCGCTTATTCTTCTATTTGCGAACCATTCATCTAAATTTTCTCTTACCAAACAAAGTGTTGGGGCAACACCTTTATTTACAGCATTTAAATGGGAGAGTATGGTTGTCGGAAAATCTTTTCTGTCAGATTTTATTCTAGGTGAAGTTGTTGGGTAGTTTTTTAGGCTAAATAAAAGTAGTATTGGTTCTTTATCTCTAATATCAATATTTTCATGCGTGCCTTTTGAAGGTAGATTCACCGAAATACTTAGGGGTATTGCAATATTGAATTCATCATATTTTAGAATAACAACGTTAGATATTTGTAAAAAACGTTGAATCTCAATTATTGCTTCTTCAATTGAAGGAGATAAATTGCCTGTAAATATTTCTAAATCATCACTATAAAGCATAACTCCCATTTTTCACAACTGTACTTGCAGCACCAGCAGCACCTCCGGAAGTAATTGCAACTTTTGCTTTTTCAGTAGATTTAGTTATTCCATTATTAGTAACAATAAATTCAACTGGCTCTGGTGCGGATTCTTTTGGCATAATTGCTAATTCATAAAAATCATCACTTGACTCTAAGGTTTTGATGTATTCGTCCTTAGCTGGCTTGTGTGGTGGGTTTGGTTTTTCTTTTACTATCTTTTTACTTGAGCTGATTATCTTACCTTTTGTTTCCCTATAATCATTTAAAAGTTTTAATGAAGATTCTTTAGGTGTCTGATTTTCCCTAATGTCGTAGGAAACATTATTAAAATAAGTCCATGAACAATGGTGTGGTGCAAGGAACAAATCCCATTTCAGATATTTGGAGTTTCCATTATTTTCAGAGATTTCAATAATTTTTGCCCAGATATAATGGTCTGAATCCCCACCAAATAGTGCAAATGTTTTATGTTCCACATCAGTATCATTATCTTTGAATCTTGCTTGAACAACGATGCTGGACGAGTTTCTATCTCCATCTGCTCTGCTTGTGATTAAATCTTTTTTGAAAGGTGCATGGATAAAGAATGAAAAATTGGGATATGTTTTATCATTAATCTTATTAATTAGATTTCCGGGAACATAACTTGTAACATTTTCAAGGTTTTTATCTTCATCATATCCGATTAGCCTTAAACGATTTCCTCTTTTATCTTTATCACTTCCAGTTAATCTTTTTCTTCGATTTACTTCATTTCGAATTGAATTTGCATCATCTGACTGGTCAGTTGTAAAAAGCATTGATGTCACCCAAATTTCGTCAATGATTATTTCTTCATTTTTTCTATTTGAGTCAGAATAATCCTTGGGGTCTCCTTTGAAAAAATTCTTTTTAAATCCAAGACAATGGTCTTTGTCTGGGTGTGAAAGGATAAACAAATCTAAAAAAGGATTGCTGTTTCTTTTTTGTAAACTCTTAATTAGAGTCTGTCTATTAACAACAAATTGTTGAAAAGTAATAGGTTGCAGGTTTTTCAGCTAGTCCATTTTTTGGTAAATTTAACAAAAAAGCGCAGATGAAACT
>Ga0172382_10014285_pt1 | contig 10127 bp, 8 predicted proteins | sample Leawel138RmetaG_FD_122245 | JGI IMG/M metagenome (GOLD analysis project Ga0172382, IMG submission 122245) | Leachate microbial communities from a municipal landfill in Southern Ontario, Canada - Leachate well 138R metaG | ecosystem: Engineered > Solid waste > Landfill > Unclassified | place... | reverse complement strand
GCCGACGGCACTTCGCGCGGCGCTGTCGTCGCGTACAAGATGGACGACGCCAACGTCAACAGCGCCCAACCCACACTGCTGCCCGGCCAGACCTTCGAGATCAACGCCGTATTGGCCGACCCCACCCTGGCCGGCATGGAACTCTCGATCGAGTGGCCGTACGGGTCCAACCTGCATTGCGAGATCCTCGTCGACGACCAGGTGGTCGCCAAGGCCGACCAGTTCATCGCGCCGCGGCTGTTCCGACCCAAGGACGACCCGCTGTACGGGGTGCTGCAGTGCGGAGCACCGCTGAATCTGCCGATCGACGGTGTGTCTCCTCCGAGCACACCGACCGAAACCCCGGCGCCGCCCACCGACGAGGCGCCCCCGCAGGGCTGACGAGCGCCTACGGCCGCCAGCCTGTGGTGTCCGCCCACTCCCACGCCCTGCGGTAGGCATCGAGGAACCACGGCTCCTTGGCCTCGGCGTAACCCCCCGTCATCGCATGCTCCTGCGCGGCGACCCTGCGTTTCACGTCGAGGTACTCGGCCCGGACGGCGGGGTTGGCGTTCAGCCAGGCCACGAACAGCAACGCGAACTGCTGGCCCGGCCGGCCGTCGACGCGGACGTGGACGTTGGTCGGGCGGCCCGGGTCGGCCGAGCAGTACAACCGCTTGAGCCACCCGTCGCCGCCCTCGTGGTCGAACTCGGCCACAGTGCTGCGCGGATCCGGCTTGCTGATGTCGGTGGTGACCGGCGTGCGCACGTATCCGGCCCCCAGCAGCGCGTCGGCGAGTCCGTCGGCGACTTCCAGGGACGCGACGGTCACCTGCACGTCGATCACGTCCTTGGCATCCAGGCCCGGCACCGCCGTCGATCCGATGTGGTCGATCCGCGAGGCCCGGTGGCCGCAGGCGGTCCGCAACCGGGCCAGGATCCGTTGCGCCTGGGCCGGCCACGACGGATCCGACGGAACCAGCCGGGCCTCGGACTTCGCGGGGGTGCCTGCTTCGAGGTTGTGCGCGAACGGCTGGATGCGCTCGTGCCACAGCGCCCGGGCCTCCTCGACGAGTTCACCGGCGCTTCCGGAATTGTCCAGCCAGACATCGGCCACCGCCCGGCGCTGCTCCTCGCCGGCCTGCGCGGCGATGCGGGCCCTGGCGTCCTCCTCGGTGAAGTGCCGGTACTCGATGAGTCGCTTGACCCGCACCTCCTCGTCGGCGTGCACGATGACGACCAACGGGAACATCGGCGCCATCTGCGATTCGACGAGCAACGGGATGTCTTCGACGATCACGGCCTCCTCGTCGGCGGCGTCGATCAGCTCGGAACGCCGGTGCGCGACAAGCGGATGCACGATCCCGTTGAGGGTGGCTCGCTTCTCCTCGTCGCTGAACGCGATGGCCGCCAGGGCGGGGCGGTTCAGCGCGCCGTCCGGCAACAGGATGGCCTCCCCGAACGCGTCGACGAGGCTGGCCAGACCCGGAGTCCCCGGTTCGACGACCTCACGGGCGATGACATCGCCATCGATGACGATGCCCCCCAGATCGCTGAACGTCGCGGACACCGTCGACTTGCCCGCCCCGATGCCTCCGGTCAAACCGATGCGTAACACCGCACCAGTGTGTCAGGCCGTGCACGGTGTCGATGCACGTGTCGGATTCGTGCGGCGCCGTTCGTCGGTCAGGTAGAGAGTGGAACACCAGGGTTCCACTCCAGGCTCCGGAGGACATCACCATGTACTACTTCGCACTGCTGCAGGTTCCCGAGCGTGACCTGACCCCCGAACAGCGTGAGTCCGAAATGCGTGCATACACCGATTTCCACGCTCTGGCGGCACGGGCCATCCTCGCCGGTGACGCGCTGGCGTCCGCGACGGAGGCGGTGCGCATCAGCGGCGGGCCGGACAACCCGATGGTCACCGACGGGCCCTTCGCCGAAGGCGCCGAGGTGGCAGGCGGGTTCTATGTCTTCGAGGCCGACAACCTCGACGACGCGCTCAAGCTCGCCGAGCAGATCCCCGCGGCCGGGTACGGCGCCGTGGAGGTCTGGCCGATGGTGCACTGGAACGCCCCCGACCGGCCGACCACCGGAAACGACTGGCTGGCACTGCTGCTGGAGCCGGCCGAGCAGGTCACGACGCCCTGCACCCCGGAGTGGGACGAGGGTGTGTGCCGGCATGCCGACTTCAACGCCGCGGCCGGCGAGCACGTGCTCGGCGGGGCTCCGCTGCACCCCCCGACGACCGCGACGACGGTCCGGGTGCGCGGGACCGAGGTGCTGATGACCGATGGGCCGTTCGCCGAGAGCGCCGAGGTGGCCAACGGCTTCTATCTGTTGCGCGCCGCCGACCGCGACGAAGCCGCGAAGGTGGCCGCGATGATTCCCGCGGGGGCGGTGCAGGTGCGCCGGCTCGCGGGTGTGGCAGGGCTTTAGCCGCGGATGCAGTCCCTGGACGGCGTCTTCCGGCGCGAATGGGGTCGCACGGTGGCCGCGATCGCGCGTTGGTGCGGCGATCTCACCGTCGCCGAGGACGCCGTCCAGGAGGCCTGCGCCGACGCGCTGCGGTCCTGGCCGCGCGACGGGGTGCCCGAGGTGCCCGGCGCCTGGCTGGTGACGACGGCCCGCAACCGGGCACGCGACCGTCTGCGGCGCGAGTCGGCTCGCCCGGGGAAGGAGTTGGCAGCGGTGCTCGACGACATCATTGCCCGCACCGACGGACCCGAAGTGCCCCACCGGGTGCGCGACGACGAGCTGCGGATGATGTTCACCTGCGCGCACCCTGCGCTGGAGCGGCCGTCGCAGCTTGCGCTGACGCTGCGACTGGTGTCCGGGCTCACGGTCGCCGAGATCGCGCGGGCCCTGTTGCAGAGCGAAGCCGCGGTCGGGCAGCGAATCACCCGCGCCAAAGCCAAGATCCGGCACGCGAACATTCCGCTGCGGGTTCCGCCGGGCGAGTTGCTGGCCCAGCGCACACCACACGTGCTGGCCTGCATCTACTCGGTGTTCACCGAGGGCTACTGGTCCACCGCCGGCCCCTCGGCGATCCGCGATGAGCTGTGCGACGAGGCGGTGCGCCTCACCGGTGAACTGTGCGTGGCGATGCCCGAGGAACCCGAGGGGCATGCGCTGGCGGCCCTTGTGCTGCTGCATGATTCGCGTCGCGCCACCCGGACCGACGGACGTGGGACGCTGGTGCCGTTGGAGGAGCAGGACCGGCGGCGCTGGGATCGCGGCAAGATCGCCCGTGGTCTGGAGCAGTTACGCCGAGCCGGCGGGTCGCCCGGACCGTACCTGCCGCAGGCGGTGATCGCCGCCGTACACGCGACTGCTCCCTGCTGGGAGCAGACCGACTGGGTCACCATCTGCGCGGCCTACGACCGGCTGCTCGGTATCGCCGATTCGCCGGTGGTGCGGGCCAACCGCGCCATGGCCGTCGGATTCCGCGACGGCCCGGATGCCGGGCTGGCAGCGTTGGAGACGGTGGCCGACGATCCGCGGCTGGCGCGCTCTCCCCTGGTGGCCACGGTGCGCGCCGATCTGCTCCGGCGCGCGGGCCGTGACGACGAGGCCGTGGTGTCGTATCGACATGCCCTGGCCGCGAACGGGTCAATACCCGGGCGGGAGTTCCTGGCGCGCCGGATCGCCGAATGCGGCGGCTGACCGCCTGCACGACAAAGGCCCCGGCTCACCAGGAGCCGGGGCCTTTGATCGTCACGAATCAGGCGTTGCCCGCGAGCTTCTCGCGCAGAGCGGCGAGCTGCGCGTCGCTGGCGAGCGACCCGCCTGCCGACTCCTCGGAGCGCGCACCGTTCGACGACGAAGACGTCGGGCGGGCGGCCTCCTCGGCCTCGGCAGCAGCGAACTTCTCCATCTGCGCAGTGTGCATCTTGTGGCGGCGCTCGGCCTCGGCGTACCGCGCCTCCCACTCGTCACGCTGCTTCTCGAAGCCTTCGAGCCACTCGTTGGTGTCGGCGTCGAAGCCCTCGGGGAAGATGTAGTTGCCCTGGTCGTCGTAGCTGTCGGCCATGCCGTACTTCCAGGCCTCGAACTCCTCGGAGTAGTCCTCGTTGGCCTGCTTGAGGCTCAGCGAGATCCGGCGACGCTCCAGGTCGATGTCGATGACCTTGACCATCGCGTCGTCGCCGACCTGGACCACCTGGTCCGGAACCTCGACGTGGCGCTCGGAGAGCTCCGAGATGTGCACCAGGCCCTCGATGCCCTCCTCGACGCGGACGAACGCACCGAACGGCACCAGCTTGGTGACCTTGCCCGGCACGATCTGACCGATCGCGTGGGTACGCGCGAAGTGGCGCCACGGATCTTCCTGAGTTGCCTTGAGCGACAGCGAAACCCGCTCGCGGTCCATGTCGACGTCGAGCACCTCGACGGTGTCCTCGTCGCCCACCTGGACGACCTCGGACGGGTGGTCGATGTGCTTCCAGGACAGCTCGGAGACGTGCACCAGGCCGTCGACGCCGCCGAGATCGACGAACGCGCCGAAGTTGACGATCGACGAAACCACACCCTTGCGGATGGCGCCCTTGGTGAGCTGGTTGAGGAACTCGCTGCGCACCTCGGACTGGGTCTGCTCCAGCCAGGCGCGACGCGAGAGCACCACGTTGTTGCGGTTCTTGTCGAGCTCGATGATCTTGGCCTCGATCTCCTTGCCGATGTACGGCTGCAGATCGCGGACACGACGCATCTCGACCAGCGAGGCGGGCAGGAAGCCGCGCAGACCGATGTCGAGGATCAGGCCACCCTTGACGACCTCGATGACGGTGCCCTTGACGGCCTCGTCCTTCTCCTTGAGCTCTTCGATGGTGCCCCAGGCACGCTCGTACTGAGCGCGCTTCTTGGACAGGATCAGGCGGCCTTCCTTGTCCTCCTTGGTGAGGACCAGAGCTTCGACCTCGTCGCCGACGGACACAACCTCATTGGGGTCGACGTCGTGCTTGATGGACAGCTCGCGGGAAGGGATGACGCCTTCAGTCTTGTAACCGATGTCGAGCAGGACTTCGTCACGGTCAACCTTGACGATGGTTCCCTCGACGATGTCGCCATCGTTGAAGTATTTGATGGTTTTGTCGATGGCGGCGAGAAAGTCCTCAGCCGAGCCGATGTCGTTGACGGCTACTTGCGGCGAGGTGACGGAGGGACTTGGCATGTGGTGGGTTGCTCCGGACAGGTTTAATCGTAGGGACAGAGTGTGTTTTGTTTTTGGCACCCGCGAACAGCGCACACAGGTACTCGACAAGGCTACTCGACTGGGTCCTTGCTGGACAAACCCGCCTCCCCGAACCGGCTAACCTGCTGTCGTGTCCTACGCCGGCGCCCCTGGGGGGCCTCACCGCTTTCCGCACTACGGCGCCCCGTTCGCGCGGCGTGTCCGCTCGGTCGGCGCACCGTTGGGCCTGATCATCGGGCTGGGCACCCTGGCGGGGCTGATCGTCATCCTGCTGACCCTGGCCAACCCGGTCGGCACAGCGATCGGGTTCGTGTTGTCCAGCGTCGCGATGACCCTGGTCGTGCTGGCCTATCTGTGGCTTGACCGCTGGGAACCGGAACCACCGCGGCTGCTGGTGTTCGCGTTCGTCTGGGGCACATCCGTCGCCGTGGTGATCTCCGCGATCCTGCAGATCTTCCTCGACGCCTGGCTCAATCCGGCGGTCGATCCAGCCGCCACCGGAATGAGTCCGTTCGCGCTGGTCGTCGGCGCGCCGGTGACCGAGGAGGCGGCCAAGGGGCTGTTCCTGCTACTGATGATGACCGGTGCGCGTCGCAACGAGATGAACTCACTGACCGACTGCCTGGTGTACGCGGGACTGGTCGGCGCGGGCTTCGCGTGGCTCGAGGACATCCTCTACATCGCCAACGGCGAATCGCTGGCCGATTCCCTGTTCACCGCGGTGCTGCGGCTGGTCATGGGCCCGTTCGCGCACTCGTTGTTCACCACGTTGTTCGCGCTGGGAGTCTGGTTCGCGTTGCACAAGCGCAGCGGGATCGCCAAGGCGGGCTGCATTCTGCTCGGGTATCTCGGCGCGGTCGTTCTGCACGCGATGTGGAACGGCTCCTCGCTACTGGGTGCGGGCGCCTACTTCGGCACCTATGTGTTCTGGATGATGCCGGTGTTCGGGCTGGCGATTGCGCTGGCGGTCGACAGCCGGCGCAGAGAACAGCGCGTCGTCGCCGAGAAGCTGCCCGGGATGGTCGCCGCGGGCGTCATCACCGCCAACGAGGCGACGTGGCTGGGCTCGCTGCGGACGCGCAGGCAGGCGGTGGCCGAGGCCACCCGGTTCGGCGGCAAGCCGGCCGGGGACTCCGTCAAACAGTTCGCGCAACGGGTCGTCGAGTTGGCGTTCGTGCGCGACCGCTTCGACCGCGGCTTCGGCGACCAGCGGCTGGCGGCCCTGCTCCACGAGGAGACGTTCGCGGTGTACGCCGCGAGGGCGGCGTCACCGGCGCTGCAGCGATTGGCCGGTTTCAGGACGTACGCGCCACCTGCGCCTAGGTCTTGAAGTAGACGACCTGGTGGGTGGTGACGAGCAGGTCACCCGAGCGGCTCCAGATCTCGGCCGAGTGGTCGAAATACCCGCGCGAGAAGCGATGCGCGCGGGCCCGGCACAGGACGAATTCCCCACCGGCTGACGCGAGTTCGTCTCCATCGGCGTGGAAGTAGGTGGTCAGCGAAATGGTGCCGGCGGGCGACGGCGCGCCTCGGCGCAGGAATACGCGGGGATAGAAGATGTCGCTGAGCGCGGTCAGAGACGGGAAATCCAGTGCGCGGCCCCGCCGGTCCCGCGCCCACAACGTGGTGGTCGACGAGCCTGCCGGGCCGTGACCGTCCTCGGGGATGCCGCCCTCGACGTACCGCATGTCGTAGTGGCCGGCCCACACCACCGTCCCGGGCAAGCCGGTCGGCGCGATGTCCTCAGGCTCCGGGACCGAAGGCCGCAACCGTTCGGTGTCCGACCAGGTGTCTCGGCGCAACCCGAACACCGCTGTGGCGTTGGTCCTGATCTCGCCGTCCTGCCACAACTCGATCAGCCAGTGCTGGTTCGTGCGGTTGGTGCGGACAGGCTTGGCCGCGATGTCGAATACACCGTCGAGTACGGGTGCGGCGAAGTTCACCGTCAGTGCGACGGGGTCACCGGTCCGGTCGGGCTGCAGTTGGACGGCGCGCAGCAGGGCGGCCGCGGTCACTCCGCCGAACGGGCCGACCATGTTCGCCCATTCGGGACTGGTGTGCCCGCGCAGCACACCCTTGGCTTCGGTGGATTCAAGTTCGATCGCATCGTCGAACGGGTGTCCGGGCACGCGCAGTCCTTTCACCCCCCCTATGTATACAACCCTACAGAACGGCCGGAGCGGGTCAGCGGGCGACCCGCGAGGTGAATGTGCCGTGATAGCTCATCGGGACATGGAACGGCAGCCACGCTTCGGCGACGGGACCGTCGGCGATTCCGGCGGCGTCGAACACCATGAGCCGGCTGCGGTGGTGGCTTTCCTGGTAGCCGACGGTGAGCACCCAGCCGTCGTCTTCGGCGTCGCCGCCGGGCCTCGGCACGAAAGTCGGCTCCACAAGCACGTTTCCGGGCGGACAGAACACCTGGCCGGCTCCACTGCGGTGGTCGATGCGGGCGATCCCCTGGCCCTGGAACCGCACCGGGTCCTGCACCGCGACGTAGGAGTAGTCGTGCCGCCTGGTGGAACGCCGGGGATCGATCTGCGGGAACTCGCAACCGAAATCGGCGAGCGGTTCGCGCGTGACCCGACCGGACGATCCGATGCGGAACCGGGTCAGCACCACGGCATCCGATGGGTCCGCGCCGCCGACCTGGGCGCTGCCGGACCGGACATGCGCGGTGTAGTTCTTCACGCCCTCGTACGTGTGCGGTGCGAACCTCGGCAGCTCCACCACGACGTCGTCGCCGTCGTCGTAGGCATTCGTGAAGTGCCAGTGGTAGAAGGCGTCGGTCTCGACGGTCCGCACCGGTCCGCCGCTACGCGGCGCCAACAGGAAGTACGTCGGTGTGTCGGTCAGGAAGCGCATGGAGTCCCAGAAGGACGCGTGACCGGTGAGTGCCCACGGATTGATCCGCATCGGCGAGACGACGAAGATCGCGTAGCGCCGGGTCAGCGCCATGTCGTGCACGATGCCCATCCCCGGCAGCGGGACCGCGCGCAGATAGCGGGTGACGCCGTCGGTGTCGGTTTCGTAGAGCCGCAAGCGAACTCGGGGTACGGCTTCGCCGACGAGGTCCCGCAGCCTTCTGCGTCGTTCCGCACCGCTCACCCCGCGCAGCGCCCACCGCAGGTCGATCCGGGGAAAGTACGGGTCGAAACCGAAGTTGACCTTGGCGCCGGTTTCGGGGTCGAGCGTGTAGTGCGCCGAGTACGCCCCCACCGGGCCCCTCAACGCACCGCCGAGGTCGCTCATCCCGTAGGTGTCGAGGCTGTCGGGATCGAGCTCGTGCGGCCGGCCGCCCTCCCAAAGGGCCAGTAGCCGATCGTTGTTCATCATCACGCTGGTATTGGCGGTGTTCACCGGCAGGCGAAGCGCATTGGCCCGGATGCCGCCCGGACGCTGCGCGCTGAAGCCGCGGCCGATGGGCCGTCCGGCCCGTGTCGACTGGACGAAATGCCTGGTGCGGACGAACCTGTTGCGGAACCGGACGCCGGCTCCGTTCAGCACGAAGGCGCTCACCATTCCGTCGGCGTCGTAGATGCTCTCCACCGGCGACGAACCGATGTTCCAGCGCCCGGACCCGTTGCGGTACAGCGTGCCGGTCAGCCCCTCGGGCAGAGTTCCGGTGATCTCCTCGACCGGGATGTCGAATTCACCGTCGATGTCGTCCCAGTACCGGGTGCCCGCGACCATAAAAGACAGTGTGTCTTTTATGGTCGGCGGATGTCAATGGCCTTGATGTCGTCGTCGACGAACGGCAGCGCCGCACCGCCGTCCCAGCACAGCGCGGTGAGGTGCTCGACGAGCTCGGCACGCGTCATTGTGCCTGTGCGACACCACCATTCGGCCGCCGACACCGCCGATCCCACGATGGCACGCGACCACGGCGCAGAAGCCGGCGCGCGGGCATCGGCGGCGAAGGCGGCCGTCAACATGAACTCGACAGCCGCGGCGAGTTGCTCGAACACCCCGGTGGCCGGATCGCTGTTGAGGGCGCGGTGCACGTCCGGCTCGGCGGCGATCCATCCGCAGACGACGTCGAAGAACAGCGCCATCCGCTGCCGGAGGTCGGACGAGCCTTCCGCCCGCCGGGTGATGTCGGCCAGCAGCCGCTGAGCGGTGCGCTCGCTGAGGGCCGCGAGCAGCGCGTCACGGTTGGGGTACATCGCGTACACCGCCGACCGGACGAAGCCCGCCTCGGCCGCGACGTCGCCGAGACCGACGTCGGGCCCGTTGGCACGGATGGCGCGTTCGGCAGCGTCCAGCAGCAGGGCACGGCGTTCACCGGGATCGACCCGCGACCCGGTGGGCCTGCCTCGGCGGCGTTTCTCGGCCTCCACAGCGTTGCAGCCTACGAGAGTCCGCTAGTGGGCCCGCCCACTAATGAGCGGCACTGTCCCAGCTGCGGCCGTATCCGACCGAGACCTCGAGCGGCACATCCAGCCGATAGGCGCTGCCCATGTGCTCGCGGACCAGGGCATCGAGCGCGTCGCGTTCGCCGTCGGCAACCTCGAAGAGCAGCTCGTCGTGCACCTGGAGCAGCATGCGAGACGACAGCCCCGCCTCCTTGATGGCCTGGTCGACGTTGATCATCGCGACCTTGATGATGTCGGCGGCACTGCCCTGGATCGGCGCGTTGAGCGCGGCACGTTCGGCCGCCTCCCGCACCTGCCGGTTGCTGCTGTCGAGCTCGGGCAGGTAACGCCGGCGACCGAACACCGTCGACGTGTATCCGTCCTTGCGGGCCTGGTCGACCACGTCGCGCAGATAGTCGCGCACCCCGCCGAACCGGGCGAAGTACTGCTCCATCTGCTCCTTGGCCTCCTCGGTGGAGATCTTGAGCTGCTGGGAGAGCCCGTAGGCGCTCAACCCGTACGCCAGCCCGTACGACATGGCTTTCACGCGACGCCGCAGCTCGGGGGTGACCTCGTCGAGCGGCACCGAGAACGCCCGGGAT
>Ga0172382_10014282_pt1 | contig 10132 bp, 8 predicted proteins | sample Leawel138RmetaG_FD_122245 | JGI IMG/M metagenome (GOLD analysis project Ga0172382, IMG submission 122245) | Leachate microbial communities from a municipal landfill in Southern Ontario, Canada - Leachate well 138R metaG | ecosystem: Engineered > Solid waste > Landfill > Unclassified | place... | reverse complement strand
CGTTCAACGTCGAGCTGATCGCTCCCATCGCCATGGAGCTCGGCCTGCGCTTCGCCATCCGTGAGGGTGGCCGCACCGTGGGCGCGGGCGTCGTCTCCGAGATCGTGGAGTAAGCCATGCGAGTGAAGGTCCAGCTCGCCTGCACCAAGTGCAAGCGCCGCAACTATTCGACGATGAAGAACAAGAAGAACACCACGGGCCGCATCGAACTGAAGAAGTACTGCCCGTTCGACAAAGAGCATACGGTTCACAAGGAGTCCAAGTAGGGCCCGGTCCGCGACGCACATAACGTGCTCGTAGACAGGAGACTTTACAGGGGAAGATGCGGGGCCGGGGGCCTCCCGGTCCCGCCTCCCCGACGGCTCCATACGATGCAGGGCAGTAGCTCTAACGGCTAGAGCGCCGGTCTCCAAAACCGGATGTTGGGGGTTCGAATCCCTCCTGCCCTGCCACTTTTTTTCTCCACTCGGAAGGAACCCATGGCGAACCAGAAATCGAGTCACGCCGAGCCCGCCCAGGACGCCGCCAAGAACGGCAAGTCCGCCAAGGGCGCCAAGACCGGCAGGGCCGCCCAGGCGGAACCGGGGAAGATCCAGCAGCTGCGCGAGTTCTTCGACCAGTCCGTCGCGGAGATGAAGAAGGTCACCTTTCCCACGCGCAAGGAGACCGTCGCCACCGGCATCGCTGTGCTGGTGATGGTCGTCTTCATGTCTCTGTTCCTGGGCCTTGTGGATTTCGGCCTGTCCAAGGCCATCGGGGCCATTCTTTCCTAGCGCGGCCCGGCCGCAAGCGAGCATCGGCATGACTGAAGAGATTCAATCCACCCCCAAGGCGCGCTGGTATATCGTGCATACCTACTCGGGCTTCGAGCAGCGCGTGGAGCAGACCATCCGCGAAATGATGCGCACCGGTCAGGACAAGGGCCAGATCGAAGAGGTGGTCATGCCCACCGAGCGCGTCATCGAGCTGGTCAAGGGGGAGAAGAAGACCTCGACCCGGAAGTTCTATCCGGGATATGTGATGCTCAAGATGGTTCTGACCGACGATTCCTGGCATCTGGTGCAGTCCATCCCCAGGGTCACGGGGTTCGTGGGCGGCAAGTCCCGCCCGGCGCCCATGCGCGACAGCGAGGCCGAGAAGATCCTGCGGATGATGGAGCAGCGCCAGGAGCAGCCCCGCCCGAAGTTCAAGTTCGAGCGCGGCGACGAGGTGCGCGTCATCGACGGGCCGTTCTCCGGCTTCAACGGCACGGTCGAGGACGTGAACTACGACAAGGGCAAACTGCGCGTCTCGGTGTCCATCTTCGGGCGGCAGACCCCTGTGGAGCTGGATTTCGTCCAGGTCAGCAAGGGCTAGCCGGGCGGTCCTGGCATCGGGATTTCTTAAGCTGATAAACGATTCGAGGGTGTAACCATGGCCAAGAAAGTTTTGGCGAAAATCAAGCTCCAGATCCCCGCAGGGGCGGCCAACCCGTCTCCGCCGGTCGGTCCCGCACTGGGTCAGCATGGCCTGAACATCATGGAGTTCTGCAAGGCGTTCAACGCCCGGACCCAGGACCAGAAGGGCATGATCATCCCCGTGGAGATCACCGCCTTCGCGGACCGCTCCTTCACCTTCATCACCAAGACGCCCCCGGCGCCGGTGCTGCTGCTCAAGGCCGCCAAGCTGGACAAGGGCTCCGGCGAGCCGAACCGCAACAAGGTCGGCAAGGTGAGCATGAGCCAGGTCCGCGAGATCGCCGAGCTGAAAATGCCCGACCTGACCGCCAAGGACATTGACGCCGCCGTGCGCTCCATCGCCGGCACCGCCCGCAGCATGGGCATCGACGTTATCGAATAGAGGACCAGACTATGCCCAAACACGGAAAGAAATTCAGAAACGCCGCGCAGGCCATCGACCCCGCCGTCAAGTACGAGTTGCCGGACGGGATGAAGCTGGCCGTGGAGGCGTCGTTCGCCAAGTTCGACGAGACCGTCGATGTCGCCATCAACCTGGGCGTCGATCCCAAGTACTCCGACCAGATGGTGCGCGGCGCGGTGACGCTGCCCCACGGCCTGGGCAAGACGGTGCGCGTCGCCGCCTTCTGCCAGGGCGACAAGGAGGCCGAGGCCCGCGAGGCCGGGGCCGACTTCGTGGGCGGCGACGACCTGATCGACAAGGTCAAGGGCGGCTGGCTGGACTTCGACAAGGCCGTTGCCACCCCGGACATGATGGGCAAGGTCGGCCAGATCGGCCGCGTGCTCGGCCCGCGCGGGCTCATGCCCAACGCCAAGACCGGCACCGTGACCTTCGAGATCGCCAAGGCCGTGTCCGAGCTCAAGGCGGGCAAGGTCGAGTTCAAGGTCGACAAGGCCGGCGTGCTGCATGCCCCGCTGGGCAAGGTGTCCTTCGGTCCGGCCAAGCTGCTGGACAACCTGAAGGCCCTTATCGAGCAGGTCAACCGCCTGAAGCCCGCCTCGGCCAAGGGCACCTACATGAAGACCCTGACCGTGGCCACCACCATGGGCCCCGGCGTCAAGGTCGACCCGCTGAGCATCCGCAAGTTCATCGAGGGCTAGCGGATACGAGCGTCGAACCTTTCCGCCCGCGGGCGGGGAGTGACGATACGGCCTGGCGCCGCGGGCGCCGGGCCGGTGTGTGGAGAAGACGAGTCGGAGACAACGGGCGGGGCCATGCCCCTTAATTTCCCGTCGAGACCATGCTTTGGCTCGCCTTCGGTTTGAACCCTCAGTCCAAGGAGAAAGCGGTGAACAGGGCACAGAAAGCTGAAATCATCAGCGATCTGAAAGCCAGGGCGCAAGGCGCCAGCATCGCCATTGTGACGGACTTTCAGGGCCTCAAAGTCGAAGAGCTGACTGAGTTGCGCGTCGAACTGCGCAAGGCGGGCGTCCAGTACCAGGTTGTGAAGAACACCCTGGCCCGCATTGCCATGGAAGGCGGACCGCACGAGGTGCTGAAGGACCATCTCAAGGCGAACTGCGCTGTTGCGTTTGGCTACGAAGACCCGGTGGCCGCGGCGAAGACCATCTCCGAGTTTGCGAAGAAGAACAAGAAGTTCTCGTTCCGCTTCGCCAGCCTGGAGGGCAAGTTCCTCGACGCCGAAGGCGTGAAGGAACTGGCCAAGCTGCCCGGCAAGCCCGAACTGCTTGCCCGACTGCTCGGCACCATGAACGCCGTGCCCACGAACTTCGTGTGTCTGTTTGCGAACCTGCAGCGCAAGTTCCTGTATGCGCTCACGGCCATCAAGGAACAGAAAGAAGCCGCGTAGGTTCCCGGTCCCGTCCCAACAACATTTTTGTGCGCATTTGCGAGCCAAAGCACTGTAAGGAGAAAAGACAATGGCTGACATCACCAAAGATCAGGTTGTCGAGTTCATCGCCAATATGACCGTCCTGGAGCTCTCCCAGTTCATCTCCGAGCTGGAGGAGAAGTTCGGCGTGTCCGCCGCCGCCCCGGCCATGGCCGTGGCCGCCATGCCCGCCGCCGGTGGCGCCGAGGCTGCCGCCGAGGAAGAGAAGACCGAGTTCGACGTCATCCTCAAGGGTGCCGGCGGCAACAAGATCGCCGTCATCAAGGCCGTGCGCGCCCTGACCGGCCTGGGCCTCAAGGAGGCCAAGGAGAAGGTCGACGGCGCCCCCGCCTCCATCAAGGAAGGCGTGTCCAAGGACGAGGCTGCCGAGGCCAAGAAGCAGCTGGAAGAAGCCGGCGCCGAAGTCGAAGTCAAGTAGACATTCCCCCTGGGGGAATCGCGGAGCGCAGCGCCCCGACGGGGCGCTGCGCTCCGTCACTTTTGGAAATCGACACGGGATGAAATTTTCTGCTTGCCCTTTTTTTGGGCCTGGGGTATCTCTGCCCTCTTCGTGTCGTGTGCATCGGGCTCCCACTATCTAAATATGAAACGACCGCAAAGTCACGTTTCTTGGCTGCACTGTGGTGGCACAGGTGCGCTCTCCGCTTGGCGCTCAGGGCTTGGGCGCTTTCCTTTTTTCCGTATAATCGGCTGACCTGCCGCTAGTCCCGCTCCTGGGCCGACTGCGTGCCAGCCCCAGGGCCTTGGTTGAAATATCTCCGTCTGAGAGGGAAAGATGGTCCAGCTTACGAAGAAATTCGGCAAGATCGCCTCGAAGCATCCCGTCCCCAACCTGCTCAATCTCCAGGTGGATTCCTACCACCGCTTCTTGCAGTTCGACCTGCCCCCGGCCGGGCGTCGCGACGAGGGGCTCGAGGGCGTGTTCCGCTCGGTGTTTCCCATCGAGGACTTCAACAAGACCGCCAGCCTGGAATATGTCAGCTACGACATCGGCACCCCCAAATACGACGAGGCGGAGTGCATCTCCAAGGGCCTGACCTTCGAGGCCCCCGTGCGCATCACCGTGCGCCTGGTGGTCTATGACGTGGACGAGGACACCCAGAGCCGGACCATCCGCGACATCAAGGAACAGGACATCTATTTCGGCACCCTGCCGCTGATGACCGACAAGGGCACCTTCATCATCAACGGCACCGAGCGCGTCATCGTCAACCAGCTCCAGCGCTCGCCGGGCATCATCTTCGAGCACGACTCGGGCAAGACCCACTCCAGCGGCCGCGTGCTCTACAGCTGCCGCATCATCCCCATGCGCGGCTCGTGGCTCGATTTCGACTTCGACCACAAGGACATCTTGCATGTGCGCATCGACCGCCGCCGCAAGATGCCCGCCACGATCCTGTTCAAGGCCATGGGCATGACCAGCGCCGAGATCCTGGCCTACTTCTACGAGACCGAGCACTACCGCCTGGACAAGGGGCGCCTGCTGCGCGAGGTCAACGAGGAGCTGTTCAGCAAGGAGACGGCCTATTCCGACGTGACCGCCGCCGACGGCGAGCTGCTGGTGGGCGCGGGCAAGCCCATCAACAAGCGCGTGTGGAAGCTCTTCCTCAAGAAGGGCGTGGAGTGCTACGAGGTCGACCCCGGGCAGCTGGAAACCCTGTTCCTGGCCGAGGACCTGGTCGACCCCAAGACCGGCGAGGTTCTGGCCTCGGCGGCCGAGGCCCTGTCGTCCGAGCTGGCCGAGCGCCTCGAGGCCGCCGGGATCACCCGCCTGCCCGTGCTCTACACCCGCGGGGCCGACCGCTCGTCCTCCATGCGCGACACCCTGATGCTCGACAAGATCGCCGACACCGCCGCCGCGCAGATCGAGATCTACCGCCGCCTGCGGCCCAGCTCGCCGCCGACCCCCGAGATCGCGGCCACCTTCTTCGAGAACCTGTTCCGCAACGCGGACTACTACGATCTGTCCAGCGTCGGCCGCTACAAGCTCAACTCGCGCCTGGGCCTGGACCTGCCCCTGGACCACAAGACCCTGACCAACGAGGACATCCTGCGGGCCATCCGCCACCTGGTGAAGCTCAAGGACACCCGCGGCCCGGCCGACGACATCGACCACCTGGGCAACCGCCGCGTGCGCCCCGTGGGCGAGCTGGTGGAGAACCAGTACCGCATCGGCCTGGTGCGCATGGAGCGGGCCATCAAGGAGCGCATGAGCCTCCAGGAAGTGGCCACGCTCATGCCCCACGACCTGGTGAACCCCAAGCCCGTGGCCGCCGTGCTCAAGGAGTTCTTCGGCACCTCGCAGCTCTCGCAGTTCATGGACCAGACCAACTCGCTGTCGGAAGTGACCCACAAGCGCCGCCTGTCGGCCCTGGGTCCCGGCGGCCTGACCCGCGAGCGCGCGGGCTTCGAGGTCCGCGACGTCCACGTTTCGCACTACGGGCGCATCTGCCCCATCGAGACGCCCGAAGGCCCGAACATCGGCCTCATCGTTTCGCTGACCACGCACTCGCGCGTCAACGACTTCGGCTTCATCGAGACCCCCTACCGCGTGGTGCGCGAGGGGCAGGTCACCGACGAGATCCGCTACCTCGACGCCTCCATGGAGGCCGGCGAGGTCATCGCCCAGGCCAACGCGCTGCTGGACGAGCAGGGCCGTTTCGTCAACCCGCTGATCAACGCGCGCGTGTCCGGCGACCCGACGCTGATGCCCAACGAGGAAGTCACCCTCATGGACATCTCGCCCAGCCAGATCGTGTCCATCTCCGCCGCGCTGATCCCGTTCCTCGAGCACGACGACGCCAACCGCGCCCTCATGGGCTCGAACATGCAGCGCCAGGCCGTGCCGCTGCTGCGCAGCGAGATGCCCATCGTGGGCACCGGCATGGAGCTGACCGTCGCCCGCGACTCGGGGGCCTGCCTGCTGGCCCAGGGCAGCGGCGTGATCCACTTCTCCGACGCCGAGCGCGTGGTGGTGCAGTATGACGACGGCCAGGGCCTGGCCCTGAGCACGGGCGGGGTCAAGAGCTACGACCTGCTCAAGTTCCACAAGTCCAACCAGAACAGCTGCTTTGGCCAGCAGCCCCGCGTCGTCCCCGGGCAGCGCGTGAAGAAGGGCGACGTGCTGGCCGACGGTCCCGGCATCCAGGACGGCGAGCTGGCCCTGGGCAAGAACCTCACCGTGGCCTTCATGCCCTGGTGCGGCTACAACTTCGAGGACTCCATCCTCATCTCCGAGCGCGTGGTCAAGGAGGACGTGTTCACCTCGGTGCACATCGAGGAGTTCGAGCTCGTCGCCCGCGACACCAAGCTCGGGCCCGAGGAGGTCACCCGCGACATCCCCAACGTCGGCGAGGAGATGCTGCGCAACCTCGACGACTCGGGCATCATCCGCATCGGCGCCAACGTGAAGCCCGACGACATCCTGGTGGGCAAGATCACGCCCAAGGGCGAGACGCAGCTGACCCCCGAGGAGAAGCTGCTGCGCGCCATCTTCGGCGACAAGGCCCGCGACGTGAAGAACACCTCCCTCAAGGTTCCGCCGGGAATCGAGGGCACGGTCATCGACGTGAAGGTCTTCAACCGCCGCTCGGGCGAGAAGGACGACCGCACCAAGGAGATCGAGGACTGGGAACTGGCGCGCCTGGACCGCAAGGAGGCCCAGCACGCCGCCGCCCTGGAGGACGCCACGCGCTCGCGGCTGTGGGATCTGGTCCGCGGCAAGCAGGTTTCCTCCAGCATCCCCGGCAAGAAGAAGGGCGATGTGCTGGTCGAGGCCGGGCAGGTCATCGGCGAGGATGTCTACCCCGAGGTGCCGGTCAAGAAGCTGGCCGGGCTGTTCAAGGCCAAGGAAGTCAACGACGCCGTGGGCGAGGTGCTGGACGACTACGCGCGCCAGCTCCGGTTCGTGAAGGAAATCTACGAGACCAAGCGCGGCAAGGTCACCGAGGGCGACGACCTGCCTCCGGGCGTCATCAAGATGGTCAAGGTCTACCTGGCCGTGAAGCGCAAGCTGGCCGTGGGCGACAAGATGGCTGGCCGCCACGGCAACAAGGGCGTCGTGTCCAACATCCTGCCCCTGGAGGACATGCCCTTCTTCGCCGACGGGCGCCCCGTGGACATCGTGCTGAACCCCCTGGGCGTGCCTTCGCGCATGAACATCGGGCAGATCATGGAGACGCACCTGGGCTGGGCCGCCGCCGAGCTGGGCTACCAGCTGGCCGAGCTGTTCGACTCGGGCGCGCATCTGGCCGAGCTGCGCCGCCAGGTCAAGGAAGTCTTCGACTCCGCCGAGGTGTCCGCCCTGGTGGACGCCATGGGCGACGAGGAGCTGGTGGAGACCGTCAAGCGCCTGCGCGGCGGCATCGTCACCCGCACCCCGGTGTTCGACGGCGCCTCGGAGGAGGAGATCTGGGGCCTGCTGGGCAAGGCCGGCCTGCCCGAGGACGGCAAGTCCGTGCTCTTCGACGGGCGCACCGGCGAGCCCTTCAAGAACCGCGTCACCGTGGGCACCATGTACATGCTCAAGCTGCACCACCTGGTCGACGAGAAGATCCACGCGCGCTCCACGGGCCCGTACTCCCTGGTCACGCAGCAGCCCCTGGGCGGCAAGGCCCAGTTCGGCGGCCAGCGCCTGGGCGAGATGGAAGTCTGGGCCCTGGAGGCCTACGGCGCGGCCTACCTGCTCCAGGAGTTCCTGACCGTGAAGTCCGACGACGTGGCCGGACGCGTGAAGATGTACGAGAAGATAGTCAAGGGCGAGAACTTCCTCGAAGCCGGACTCCCCGAGTCCTTCAACGTCCTGGTCAAGGAACTGATGGCCCTGGGGCTGGATGTCCACCTGCACCACGACGAGAAGAAGAAACCCGCCGGGGTTCGGCCGCAGTAGCGATGTCACGACCCGCCGGGCGGCTTCTCTCGCGAAGCCGCCCGGCGATGATCATATTTGAAACCAGCAAGTTCGCGAGGTGGATCAATGTCCTTGGATGATCTGTTCGCCATGAGAGGGAGCGCGGCCGCCGTACAGGGCAGCCGGATGCTCAATTCCATCCAGATTTCCCTGGCCTCGCCCGAGAAGATTCGGGAGTGGTCCTTCGGCGAGGTCAAGAAGCCGGAGACCATCAACTACCGGACCTTCAAGCCCGAGCGCGACGGCCTGTTCTGTGCGAAGATTTTCGGCCCCGTGAAGGACTACGAGTGCAACTGCGGCAAGTACAAGCGCATGAAGCACCGGGGCATCGTCTGCGAGAAGTGCGGCGTGGAGGTCATCGCCTCCAAGGTCCGCCGCGAGCGCATGGGCCACATCGAGCTGGCCGCGCCCGTCGCGCACATCTGGTTCCTCAAGACCCTGCCCTCCAAGATCGGCACCCTGCTCGACATGACCATGGCCGACCTGGAGAAGGTGCTGTACTTCGACTCGTTCATCGTGCTCGATCCCGGCGCCACCAGCCTGACCAAGTACCAGATCATCTCCGAGGAACAGTACTACCAGGTCATGGACCACTACGGCGAGGACGCCGTGAAGGTGGGCATGGGCGCCGAGGCCATTCGCGGCCTGCTGGAGGAGCTGAACCTCGAGGCCCTGCGCGTGGAGCTGCGCGAAGAGTCCCTGGCGACCCGCTCGCAGACCAAGAAGAAAAAGCTGACCAAGCGCCTGAAGATCGTCGAGGCTTTCCTGGAGTCGGGCAACAAGCCCGAGTGGATGATCCTTGAGGTCGTCCCGGTCATTCCGCCCGAGCTGCGGCCCCTGGTGCCCCTGGACGGCGGGCGCTTCGCCACCTCGGACCTCAACGACCTGTACCGCCGCGTCATCAACCGCAACAACCGCCTGAAGCGGCTGCTGGAGCTCGGCGCGCCGGAAATCATCATCCGCAACGAAAAGCGCATGCTTCAGGAGGCCGTGGACGCCCTGTTCGACAACGGCCGCCGGGGCCGGGCCATCACCGGCACCAACGGCCGCCCGCTCAAGTCCCTGTCCGACATGATCAAGGGCAAGCAGGGCCGTTTCCGTCAGAACCTTCTGGGCAAGCGCGTGGACTACTCCGGCCGCTCGGTCATCGTGGTCGGGCCCAAGCTCAAGCTGCACCAGTGCGGCCTGCCCAAGAAAATGGCCCTGGAGCTGTTCAAGCCCTTCATCTACTCCAAGCTGGAGGAGCGCGGGCTGGCCACGACCATCAAGAGCGCCAAGAAGATGGTCGAGCGCGAGGACCTGGTGGTCTGGGATATTCTCGAGGAGGTGGTGCGCGAGTACCCCATCCTGCTGAACCGCGCCCCGACCCTGCACCGCCTGGGCATCCAGGCCTTCGAGCCGACCCTGGTCGAGGGCAAGGCCATCCAGCTGCACCCGCTGGTCTGCTCGGCCTACAACGCGGACTTCGACGGCGACCAGATGGCCGTGCACGTGCCGCTGTCCGTGGAGGCGCAGATCGAGTGCCGCGTGCTCATGATGAGCACGAACAACATCCTCTCGCCGTCCAACGGCTCGCCCATCATCAACCCCTCGCAGGACATCGTGCTGGGGCTGTACTACCTGACCACGCCGCGCTCGTTTGAGCGGGGCGAGGGCATGGTCTTCTCCGATCCCTCGGAGGTCATCGCCGCCCATGATCACGGGGTGGTGGGCCTGCACGCGCGCATCAAGGTGCGCATCGAGGGCAAGATCGTGGAGACCACCACCGGGCGCATCATCGTCAGCGAACTGCTGCCCGAGCAGATGCCCTTTGACATGGTCAACTGCGTGCTCAACAAGAAGAACATCGCCGCCCTGGTCACCGGCGCCTACCGTCTGGCAGGCACCAAGGCCACGGTCATCCTGTGCGACCG
>Ga0172382_10014278_pt1 | contig 10133 bp, 7 predicted proteins | sample Leawel138RmetaG_FD_122245 | JGI IMG/M metagenome (GOLD analysis project Ga0172382, IMG submission 122245) | Leachate microbial communities from a municipal landfill in Southern Ontario, Canada - Leachate well 138R metaG | ecosystem: Engineered > Solid waste > Landfill > Unclassified | place... | reverse complement strand
TTTTAAGCCTGTCATTCTGAGCGCAGCGAAGAATCTTGAACCTTCGCTAATGCTGTAGGGGGACAGATGCACTCTTAGGTACACAATTGCTAGGTTGTCACTGCTATGAACACAAGAATTGAAGAACCTTTTAAGCCTGTCATTCTGAGCGCAGCGAAGAATCTTGAACCTTCGCTAATGCTGTAGGGGGACAACCTAGAGAATGAGATTATACTTTGGGCAGCAAAAATCGTAGGGGCACCCGCAAGGGGTGCCCCTACGACAGCAATTGTATTGGTGGTGCATTAAAATTCCCCTATGCTTTAAGCCGCTCCCGGGCCAAACTGATCGCCTCCCGTACCGCCGCCGGGGCCGGGCCGCCGATGACTGAGCGTCCCTCTACGCACCGGGCGATGTCGATGGCCTGGTAAACACCTTCATCAATGGCCGGGGAAAATTGGTGGTATTCCTCTATCCTTAACTCTTCCAAAGATTTTTGATGCTCCAGACAGTAAACCACCGCCCGGCCCACTATTGCGTGTGCTTCCCGAAAAGGCACACCCTTTTGCACCAGGTAATCGGCCAAATCAGTGGCGTTGGTAAACCCGCCCCGGGCGGCTTGGGCCATGTTGTTATCCTTTACCCGCATCGTGGCCACCATCGGCCGGAAAGTCTGCAGGCATTTTTTCACTGTGTCCACGGCATCGAACAGAGCTTCCTTGTCCTCCTGCATATCCTTGTTATAGGCCAGAGGCAGCCCTTTAAGCATCGTTAACAGCGCGGCCAGGTCACCAAACACCCGTCCGCTTTTACCCCGAATCAGCTCGGCGACATCGGGGTTTTTCTTTTGGGGCATCATACTGCTGCCGGTGCTGTAAGCGTCGTCTAGCTCAATGAAACTGAATTCCGCGGTGGACCAGAGGATAACCTCCTCGCAGAACCGGCTTAGGTGCATCATAATTAATGAAGCGGCGGCGCAGAATTCCACTGCGAAGTCCCGGTCGCTCACCGCATCCAGGCTGTTGGCGGTAACGCCGGCAAAGTCCAGCTGCCGGGCTACGTATTCCCGATCCAGGGGGAAAGTAGTGCCGGCCAGCGCCCCGGCCCCCAGGGGCATTACATTCACCCGGCGGCGGCAGTCGGCCAGGCGGTCCATATCACGGCCCAGCATCTGGCAGTAGGCCAGCAGATGGTGGGCCAGCGTGATGGGCTGGGCCCGCTGCAGGTGGGTGTAGCCCGGCATTACCGTTTTGGTATGCTGCTGGGCCAGGTCCAGCAACGTGCCGGTTAGTTCGGCCAGCAGAGCGGTTACAGCATCTATTTCGTCCCGCAGATACATGCGCACATCTAGAGCCACCTGGTCGTTGCGACTGCGGGCAGTGTGCAGCTTTTTGCCCACCTCGCCAACGCGCTCAATGAGCATTTGCTCTACATTCATGTGGATATCCTCAGCGGTAACGGAAAACTCCACCCGGCCCGCCTCAATGTCCTCCAAAATCTGCTGCAGCCCGGCCACAATAGCCTCGGCCTCCCCGGGGGCGATAATCCCCACCCTGGCCAACATACGCGCGTGGGCCATGCTGCCTGTGATATCGTATTTGTAAAGCCGGCAGTCGAATGATATGGATGAGTGAAAGTCGTCCACCAGCCGGTCGGTTTCTTTTTGAAAACGCCCACCCCAAAGCTTGGCCATCTTGATACCCCCAGTTTTTTCGAAGTTCGAGGTTCGAATTTCAAGGTTCGATTAGTAATGAATTGCAATTGTCTAATACGGTGTATATTATAACACGGATCACCAAAGTTAGTATATTTTACCCATAGGTCAAAGAAGGTAAAAAGGGGACAGGCTACTTTTTTAACGCTGTTTTGGTGCTGGGGGGAAGGGTGAGCTTATGGCACGGCTATAGCACGGAAAAGGGGACAGGCACCATTTCAAAAAACGAAATGGAGCCAGTCCCCTTTTCTTACGTCCACCATTTTAAAAAACTTATTGGTGCCAGTCCCCTTTTCCTACGTCCACTTTTTTTAATAAACGATTTGAGCCTGTACCATTTTTCTGGTGTTATTTTTTGCGGGGCGTCATATATACTAATGAAGAACAGTACTATATGGGGTAAACCTGACGCACATTTCTAAAAAAATGTTATACTAATTAACCTATCAGGTAGTAAATATGTTAAAATAATAACAGCGAATTGTCAGTTTAACCAGTTTTCAACAAAGGAGACGGGTGTATGGAAAGAGAGCTAACGTTAGAATTAGTACGGGTTACCGAAATGGCCGCCCTGGCTTCCGCCCAGTGGATGGGCCGTGGACGCAAAATGGAAGCCGACAATGCTGCCACCAATGCAATGCGCACCATGTTCGACTCGGTATGCGTTAACGGCACAGTAGTAATAGGCGAAGGGGAAATGGACGAAGCCCCCATGCTATACATAGGTGAGAAAGTAGGCTGTACCCCCACTCCCGAAGTGGATGTGGCGGTAGACCCACTGGAAGGCACCAATATTTTAGCCAAGGGGTTACCCAATGCCATGTCGGTAATTGCCATCGCCGACCGGGGCAACCTGCTGCACGCGCCGGACATGTACATGGATAAATTAGCCGTGGGACCGCGGTCCGCGGGCAAAATTAACCTGGATGATCCAATCGAAAAAACCCTGGAGATAGTAGCCAAAGCTAACAACAAACGGATTGGGGACTGTATTGTAATGATCTTGGACCGTCCGCGGCACCAGAAGTTAATTGAGGCGGTGCGGGGGGCCGGAGCCAGGGTGCGGCTTATCGGTGACGGCGATGTGGCGTCGGCGCTGGCCACTGCTTTTGACGACACCGGCATTGACATCTGCGTGGGCATTGGCGGTGCCCCGGAGGGGGTTATCGCGGCGGCGGCTTTGAAATGCCTGGGCGGCGAGATGCAGGCCCGCTTGGTACCCGAGGACGACGAGGAGCGCAAGCGCTGTCTCAGCATGGGTATTAAGGATATCAACCGGATCCTGACCATGGACGACCTGGTCAAGGGGGATGACGCTATTTTTGCCGCCACCGGGGTTACCGACGGCGAGCTGCTCAAGGGCGTGCGTTTCCGGGGCGGCGACATGGCCGAAACATATTCGCTGGTCATGCGGGCCAGATCCCGCACCATGCGGTTTATAACCTCTATTCACGATTTGAAATATAAGCCGAACTACGAGATGATCATTAAGAATTGTTAGGGCAAATATAAACATATAACCCCCGGGTCTTTGCAGCAAAAGCCCGGGGGTTATGTTTATATGGTTATATGGTGAAGGATAGCCGGGTTCAAGCAGGGGACGGTTACTTGTACCAGCCCTCAATGGGGCCGGGCCTGCCTAACAGGCAACCCTGCCCATAGTCTATTTCCAACTCCTTTAATATTTGTAGTACAGCCGCGTTTTCAATAAACTCCGCGATGGTTTTTTTACCCAGGGTATGGGCAATTGCATGCATGGCCTGAACAAGGGCCCGGTGAGTGGGATCGGAATCAATATTTTTTATGAATGAACCGTCAATCTTTAAATAATCTACCGGTAGATTGACCAGGTAAGAGAAGGATGAAAAACCAATCCCAAAGTCATCCAGTGAAAATTTGCATCCCACTCCTTTTAATTTGCGAATCCAGCGTTGGGCATGTAAAAAGTTTTTAACGGCGGCCGTTTCGGTAATTTCAAAACCAAGTCGGGCCGGATTAATGCCGCTGCCGATAATCTGTCTTTCTATAAATATAAGCAATTCCTCATCTTCCAGACTTAAACCTGAAATGTTAATAAATATATTTGTACCCGGGTATTTTTGCAGGGTTTCCACAGCATGGCTAGCCACCCAGCGGTCAATTTGAGGCATCAGGTTAAAGTTTTCCGCTACGGGGATGAAATCTTGGGGGGGAATTATTTCACCGTTATAATCTTTTAGGCGGACTAGCCCTTCAAAATGAGAGATTTCTTTTTTCCCGGCCGATATGGCGAGGATGGGCTGGAAATGCATTATTAATTGGTTTTCCTTGGGCGCTCTTTTAATCAAATGCATCAGATCGTTAATTTTGGTTAGTTTTGCTGAATCATCAGAACCGGGCTCAGTGAATACAACCCGGTTGCGCCCGCGTTCTTTGGCACCATGCAGGGCCATATCGGCAATTGAAAGCAGCCGATTAGATTCGTAAAAACCGTCAATCATGACCACACCGATACTTACACTGAGGTTAAGGATGTTCGTAAAGCTATTTAAAATTAGGTCCTGGTTATCCAAAGAGTGCCTGATTTTTTCTGCAACGACCGAAGCTTCTGCTTCGGTGACTCCATCCAGCAACACGGCAAACTCGTCTCCGCCAATCCGGGCCAGCAAGTCGGTGGGGCGCAAATTATCCTTAACTATACTAGTTATCTTGACCAGCAGTTGGTCACCGGCGCTATGCCCAAAAATATCGTTGACCATTTTAAAATTATCTACATCTAAAAACAACAGCGCGCTTTTTTGGCCTAATTTGGCGGCTTCCACTGTCTTGTTTAGTTTTTTTTCCAGGTAATACCTATTAGGTACTTTGGTAAGATAATCATTAGTGGCCAGGTAGAGCAAACGCTTTTGCATCTGTTTGTGTTCGGTTATATCGCGTATTGATGCCACTACCCCTGTGATGCCACCTAATGAGTCAAAAAGCGGTGCGGCATTGATGGACAGTATAGTTATGGAACTATCTTGATGTTCAATGATCTGTTCAACGCCCCATACTGGTTCCTGAGTGCGCATAACGCGACTAAAAGGCAGCTCAGCGTCAGACATTGGACTGCCGTCCTCGCGGATTATTTTCCAGGTCGGGTCATTATAGGCTCTTTTTGAGATGGCACCCTGCTCCAGTCGCAATATTTTCTCTGCTGTGGCGTTAGCAAAGGTAATTGTTCCGCTGGTGCTAGTTATCGTAATGCCGACGGGTACTGTTGCCACTACCCGCGCCAGCCGGGCTTCGCTTTCTTTAAGCGCTTCCTGGGAACGACGATTTTCGGTGATGTCAATAAAAATGGTGGCAAATTGCCCGGGTTGGGGGCTAAATACATGGACATCAAAATACTTGTCCAGTGTCTGCGAATAGTTTTGGAATCGCTTTGGCTTACCGCTCTGCGCTACTTCACCGTATATTTCAATCCAGTAAGGTTCGGTTTGGGGTAACACTTCAAGGACTGTTTTGCCCAGAACGTCGCTTGCATTTAAGCCTGTAGATACTTCAAAAGCTTGGTTAAGCTCCAAGAAACGGTAATCGCACGGTTTACCGTTTGGGTCAAGGATTATTTCGTGCAGCGCAAAGCCTTCAATCATAGACTCAAAAAGTGTCCGGTATCGGTCTTCGCTGGACTGCAGCACGGCTTGGTTTCTACATTTATTGGCCACTTTATCACTACCATTACTGTTTATTAAGGATTTTACCACAATTTTCATGTCTTAAAAAGGGGTCAAGCCTGTCGTGTGTCACGGGGGACGGTTCCTTTGACACATCGAATTGCAGATGTAGGAAGGGGTCAGGCCCTGCATAACTGCATAACTCATGTGAGCTATGCAGTTATGCAGGGCCTGACCCCTTGTTTACCGCAGGCCGGCTTTTTTCTCCATTAGGGCCCGCACTTTCAGAGGCAGGCCGAACAGGTTGATAAACCCTTCGGCATCGGCTTGGGTATATACTTCGTCAGCGCCGAAAGTGGCCATGTCCTCGTTGTACATCGAGTACGGCGAGGTGGTGCCGGCGGGGGTGCAGTTGCCCTTGTACAGTTTCATCCGCACGGTGCCGGTGACGGTGCGCTGGGTCACGTTCACGAAGGCATCCAGGGCTTCCCGCAGCGGTGAGAACCATACGCCGTCGTAAACCAGCTCGGCGTAGCGTAAGGCTACCTGCTCCTTGTAATGCAGGGTGATGCGGTCCAGGGTCAGCAGTTCCATTTCCCGGTGGGCCAGCCACAGAATGGTGCCGCCCGGCGTCTCGTACACGCCCCGGGACTTCATGCCCACCAGTCGGTTTTCCACCATATCGACAATGCCAATGCCGTTGGCCCCGCCCAGTTTATTCAGTTGTTCCAGCAGCGCGTCGGGGACCAGTTCCTGCCCGTCAATTTTCTTGGGCGTGCCCTGTTCAAACTCAATTTCCACGTAGGTGGGCTTGTCCGGCGCCTTTTCGGGCGCCACGGTAAGCACCAGCACATCATCCGGGGGCTCCTGGCCCGGATCCTCCAGGGCGCCGCCCTCGTGACTAAGGTGCCAGATGTTGCGGTCCATGCTGTAGGGCCGGGACTTGGTTACCGGCACCGGGATGCCCCGGGCTTCGGCGTAGTCAAAGGCGTCGTCCCGGGAGCGGATGTCCCACTCCCGCCAGGGGGCCACTATTTTCAGGTCAGGATTCAGCGCTTTTACCGTCAGCTCAAACCGCACCTGGTCGTTGCCCTTGCCGGTGGCGCCATGAGCTATGGCTTCGGCCCCTTCCTTGGCGGCAATTTCTACCAGCCTTTTGGCAATTAGCGGGCGGGCCATTGAGGTGCCCAGCAGGTATTTACCTTCATAGATAGCCCCGGACCTTAGGGTGGGGTATATGTAATCGGTGACAAATTCCTTTTTTACGTCCTCAATGTACAGCTTGGCGGCACCACTTTTCAGCGCCTTCTCGTGCAGCGGATTAAGTTCCTCGCCCTGGCCCAGGTCGGCAGCCATGGCAATAACCTCGTAACCGTAGTTCTCCTTCAGCCAAGGTATGATAATGGAGGTATCCAGCCCTCCCGAATACGCCAGTACAACTTTTTTCATTTTAGCAAACTCCTTTCTAGGGGGTCAGGCCTGTCGTAACTATACTAACTATAAAATTCTAATAAACGAATAACATAGTTAGTATAGTTACGACAGGCCTGACCCCTTTTTTTACTTTTTTTAACCCATCAGCAAAGCTAAGACAGCTTTTTGGGCGTGGAGACGGTTTTCGGCTTCGTCGAATACCACGCTGTGGGGGCCGTCGATAATTTCCGCGGTTACTTCTTCGCCCCGGTGGGCGGGCAGACAGTGCAATAAGATGTAGTCGGGAGCGGCCCCGGCCGTTAATTTGGCGTTCACCTGGTAAGGGGCAAATACTTTCATCCGGGTCTGCTGCTCGCTTTCCTGGCCCATGCTGGCCCATACGTCGGTGACCACTACGTCGGCCCCGGCCACTGCTTCGGCGGGGTCGGTGGTGACGGTAACGGTGGCGCCGGTTTCAGCGGCATCTGCCCGGGCTGCGGTAACAATTGTTTCGTCGGGCAGGTAGCCCTCGGGGCAGGCCGCGCTGATATGCATGCCGGTTTTGGCGCACCCGAACATGAGGGAGTGGCACATGTTGTTGCCGTCCCCCACCCAGGCCAATTTTAGGCCGGCCAGGCTGCCTTTGTGCTCCTGCACTGTCTGCAAATCGGCCAGGATCTGACAGGGGTGCAGCAGGTCGGTGAGGCCGTTGATCACCGGCACCGGGCAGTGCTCTGCAAGCTCGGCCAGGTCGCTCTGGGCGAAGGTGCGGATCATAATTCCGTCTACGTAGCGGCCCAGCACCCGACCGGTGTCGGCGATGCTCTCGCCCCGGCCCAGCTGCATTTCGGCAGCGCTAAGGAACAGGGCGTGGCCGCCTAGCTGGAACATGCCCACCTCAAAGCTTACCCGGGTGCGGGTGGATGATTTTTGAAAAATCATGGCCAGGGTTTTGCCCTTCAGCAGTTCATGGGGCTGGCCCTGCTTTTGTTGTTGTTTCAGTTTGGCCGCCTGGTCAAGGATATATGCTATTTGCTGCGGGGTGAAATCGTGCAGTGATAATAGGTCACGTCCTTTAAGCTGTTCTGCAATTTGGATCATTATTGTTCACCTCCTGCGGGGTATTTCCGGTCTTTCCAGTTCCACCACTTGAACAGTCCACGTAAACCTAAAGGGGGTCAGGCCTGTCCTAATTAAATAACTTCTGGCCATGAATAGCCATTTTCTATAAACAATGGTGCCCTCATAAAGGAGATTGCCATCTTGAGGGTTAGCAAATGACTAGATTCTTCGCTGCGCTCAGAATGACAGACACAAATTTCGTTCAGCTTAATCTCGATCCCCTAAAGCGGCGTCCAGGATGGTTATGGCGCGGTCGACGTCTTGTTCGGTGATAATTAGGGGCGGGATTAGCCGCAGCACGTTGCCGGCGGCGCAGTTAATCAGCAGGCCCTGCTGCTGGCAGCGTTTGACGTATTCGCCGCCTTCCACGGTCAGTTCCATGCCCAGCAGCAGGCCCAGGCCGCGCACTTCCCTGATAAAATGGTATTTATTCTGCAGACCGCGCAGTTTCTCCTCCAAGTATGCCCCTACTCGGGCACAGTTTTCCACCACTTGGTCATCCAGCAGGGTGCGCATGGCGGCCAACCCGGCGGCGCTGGCTAGCGGATTGCCGCCGAAGGTGGAGGCGTGGTCCCCGGGGACGAAGGCGTCGGCGGCGAATTGTTTGGCCAGCATGGCGCCAATGGGGAAGCCACCGCCCAGCTCTTTGGCCAGGGTGATGATGTCGGGATCCACACCGTAGTGCTGGTAGGCCAGGAATTTGCCGGTCCGGCCCAGGCCGCACTGCACTTCGTCGAAAATTAGCAGCAGCCCGTGTTGGTTGCACAGTTCCCGCACGCCGGCCAGATAAGCCTGGTCCGCCGCGATGACGCCGCCTTCCCCCTGCACCGGTTCCAGCATTACAGCGCAGGTGTGCGGGCCGATGGCGTTTTGCAGCGCTTCCAGATTGTTGAAGGGCACGTATTTAAACCCTTGGGGCAGCGGCTCGAAGCCCTGCTGGTACTTGGGCTGGCCGGTGGCGGTGATGGTGGCCAGGGTGCGGCCGTGGAACGATTTTTCGGCGGTGATGATTTCGTACTTTTCCGGCCCGTGGGTTTGCTTGGCGTATTTGCGAGCGAGTTTGATAGCGCCCTCGTTGGCTTCAGCGCCGCTGTTGCAGAAAAACACCCGGTCGCAGCAGGAATTTTGCACCAGTAGTTCGGCCAGTTCAGCCTGGGGTTGGATATAGTACAGGTTGCTGACGTGCATCAGCGTTTCGGCCTGCGCTTGGATGGCCTGCACTACTGCCGGGTGGCAGTGGCCCAGGGAGTCCACCGCCAAACCGCCCACAAAGTCCAGGTATTCCCGGCCGTCGGCGTCTCGCAGCAGCGCCCCTTGGCCCTGCACCGGGGCCAGCCCGATGCGCCCGTATGTATGCATCACGTATTTATCGCTCAGGGCGATTATTTCTTTGGTATTCATTTGGGTCACCCTTTCTGAAAGTGTGTCAAAGGAACCGTCCCCTTGGCACACTATTTTACTACCATGGTGCCGACGCCTTCGTCGGTGAAGATTTCCAGCAGGATGGAGTGGGGCACCCGTCCGTCCAGGATGTGGGTGGTGCCGACGCCCTGCTGCAGTGCGTTTACGCAGCATTCCACTTTGGGGATCATGCCGCCGTCGATGACGCCCCGGTCTACCAGGCCGGGCACTTCTGCCTCGGTGATGGTGGATATAAGGGAGCTTTTGTCGCTGCGGTCGGCCAGGATGCCCTCGACGTCGGTGAGAATGATTAGCTTGTCGGCCTTTAGGGCGGCGGCTAGCGCTCCGGCGGCGCTGTCGGCGTTGACGTTATAACTTTCGCCTGCCTCGCCTGCGGCCACCGGTGCCACCACCGGGATGTATCCTTCCCGGATGACGGTCTCCAAGATACCGGGGTTGACCTGCCGCACCTGGCCCACCTGGCCGATATCCACCAGCTCTTCGACACCCTCGGCGGTGCGCACCCGGCCCAGCTTTTTCTCGGCCATCAGCAGATTGCCATCCTTGCCGGACAGGCCTACCGCGCTGCCGCCGATGCTGTTGAGCATCCCTACGATGTCTTTGTTGATTTTGCCTACTAGCACCATCTGGGCAATTTCCATGGTCTCGGCGTCGGTAACCCGCAGCCCGCCCACGAAGGTGCTTTCCTTGCCCACTTTTTTCAGCATGTCGGTGATATCCGGCCCCCCGCCGTGGACAATGACGGGGTGCATGCCTACGTATTTCATCAGCACGGCGTCGGTAAGCACGGCTTTTTTTAGCTCGCAGTTCACCATAGCATGCCCACCGTATTTAATCACTACTGTTTT
>Ga0172382_10014277_pt1 | contig 10135 bp, 8 predicted proteins | sample Leawel138RmetaG_FD_122245 | JGI IMG/M metagenome (GOLD analysis project Ga0172382, IMG submission 122245) | Leachate microbial communities from a municipal landfill in Southern Ontario, Canada - Leachate well 138R metaG | ecosystem: Engineered > Solid waste > Landfill > Unclassified | place... | reverse complement strand
GGAGACATTCCTACCCAGTCGATTGGGTGCATTCCCCCTCCAATTATAACTCCATTAGCTATAGATGTAAATGCACCTATGTCACAATGTGAGATCTCGCAATTATATCCACAAAAAGAATATTTATCCATATTGACATTCACTAAATTACATCCTGACTCAACTTTTGATGTTGGGTGGATATTGCAATTTTTTAATGCACTACCTCTGAGTTTTTTGAGGATTTTTGACCAAAGATAAAGAAGTTTATTCATTGTTCATATATAAAATTTCTAAACCATAATTTAATTGAGACTAGCTTAAACAAAGATATTATTCCAACTGTTTAAATTAAAGTGTTTTTATAAAGAAAATTTTATTGCAAAATAGATAATATTTTTTCTGTCTGTTTTATATTGTTCTTCTCTTTCATTACAAATTTTTTCGCATTAGAACCAAAATCATGTAAGGATTTGCTGTTTTTTTTCAAAATTTCAAATAAATTATTTTTTAACCCCATTACATTTTCTTCAGTAATAAAAAATACATATGGAAAATGATCTTTCGGTATCCCAGGAAGTTTTGTTGTAAGTAGTGGTGTACCTGTTGACATATACTCCATGTTTTTAGATGGAAATGAATATAAGGTGAATATTTCATGAGATGGTCTTGGATTAACAAGAAGTGTGGATTTTATTAATACTTTTAGCAGTTCATCGTGAGCTAATACACCTTGATATTTAACTCTTTCATCCAATGCTTCATAATGTTTGATCTCATCTACAAAAGGACCTGTTCCGTAAAGCCATAATCTTAAATCATCATCAGGTAGTAATATGAATGCTTCGATAAGTGTTTTAATTCCATATCTTTCATATAATGCTCCAGCGTAAACAAGCACACGTTCTTCAAATTTATCTTCTAACAGGTTTTGTTTTTTATTAAATTCCCAGTTAGCGAAACCTTCAATTACTACTGATGGTCTATTTTTTTTATTCAAGGCTTCATTAAGATATTTGGTAAGACATACATAATAATCAAAGTTTAAAATTATAGCAATTTTATTTCTTACCTTAGCCTTAAAAGTTGTATGGCGTACACTTTCGCCTGGCATATCTGTTATGAATGTAAGTACTTTTATATTTCGAATTTTTGCGGCAAAAACTACTGCAGCATTTAATGATAAACGCAAATAATCGGTAACAATTATATTCTGTTCCTTTCTTGGAAACCTATATAATAGGACATGAAAAAAAACATAGCAAAAAGTAAATAAATTTCCAAACAAGCCAATATTTATCATGGGTAATGATTTGTAAATAATTCCATTCTCTCTATCTTCTTCAGATTTCCAGAACTTCTTATTTTGTTCATGATGATTGACAGGCAATAAAGTATTCACACGCACAGTGATTCCTTTGTGTGCATTTAAACCTTCTACTATAAGTTTATGAAACATTTGAGTAGCTGTACCAGAGGTAACCTTATGTTTATGAAACAATAAATCATATACACGCTCAGAACAGAGCGTGTTATAAACATAAAAATTTGTTTTATTTGTTTGGTCAAGCATGATAATTCAAGTTTTTTAAAACATATTCGGAACAAAGGGTTGATATGAGGAGGGTTTTCATGTAAGAAGATTTGTTATTTTACATCCAATGACTAGCACTAAAAATAGTTTGGTATTTATAAAAAAACTCATGCCATATTCCGATAGGATTAAAAAATTCAAAAAAACTTTTGAGTGTTATTAAAATATAACCCGCCAGCAATCCATATCGTAACATCCTATTCTTTATAGTACCAAACATGGCAGGATATACTATAATAGAAAATATTGAGAAATAATAGGCTAATCTGCTTGTATATGGAGAAATATCACCAAACATCTCAAATAAGGGTGCAAAAGCTAACATAAGAAATATTCGTTTCATTTTAACGTTTTGATGTTTCTGATTGTCAAGTAAAAAGAAATACATAATCATTGCAAACAAAACCCCTAAACCCGATCCAATTGATCCTTTATCTCTAAAAAGGTATGTTTGATACTTTTCAAACTGTTCTAATTCAATTAGTTTAAAAAACAAATTCCCTAATAAATCAACTGCAAAAAAATACATAACGAGATACATAAGAAACCACACACCGGCTCCCTTTCTACTTAGATTAATATTCAATACAGCAATTCCCGCAAATGGTAAAAGAATCAAAGCACTTCGATGGAATAACGATGATAGAAGTATTAGCAGAATTGAAACTATCCATTTTCTATTAAGAAGTAATTCAAAAGCTATCATAAAAACACACACAGCAAGAAATTGCCTCATCATAGAAGATGTAACAAGCATAAAGGCTACACTCAAAGTAAAGATAAAAACAGATAGCCAATACCACTCTTTTCTTACATGTTTCTTGATCATATAATATATGACCACATATTCGAAAACAGTTAATAATATGACCATCCCAAAAAAGCCAATCGTTGTAGATATTCTATTTATAAAATTCCAACCAACTTCACTTCTAAAAGAAGACAAACTTTCACTTGGAGAATTAGTTATTGTTAAATACAGTTGGTAGTAAGAATGATAATCATTGCCCCAATTGTATCGAATACCAATAAAAACCGTTAATAACACGAATGCAGTCTCTAATCCATATCGGAAGTTTTGATAACGTGCTAAGTACGCTAACAATATGGCAATAAAACTAACTATTAAAGTTGCGTGCATTTTTTCTGAAAATCTTTATAAATTCTTAATTGGGTATTTTTGATCTCTGTAAGGTTATTACTTGTGTGCATAGATTCAATTGCATTCTTCGAAAACTTTAAAGCTGTTTTTTCATCTGACAGAAATCTATCTATCTGAGCAGCACAATCAACATAATCCAATGGAGAATAATATAAAGCCGTCGGCTTTTCTTTGGAGAAATTAGGCATAGCGCCAGCATAAGACAGCACAGAGGGAACACCTAAGTACAAAGCTTCTGCAGCTCCTAAGGAAAAAGACTCAACAAAAGAAGTGTTAACAAAAACATCACTTTGTAAAAGCTGACTTGCTATTTGTTGAGCATTAAGTCTACCAAGAAAAACTACGTTTGCTTCGAGTCTGTGCTCATTTATCAACTTAGTTAAATATTTCTTATAGCCATCCTTTCTATAAAATATCTCATTTAAAATATTATCACCAGCAACATATAGCACAATATTATTGTACTTAGCTTTTAAAAGGATTAAAGCTTTAATTAAGATATGAAAACCTTTAAAAGGAGAAAAATATGACACGGTGGTAAAAACTTTGAAATACTCTGACTGGACATGATTATCAATATTCCACTTCGCACTTTCATAAAAATCACTCCTAATGCTAATTTTTGTTTTATACAATTGAATAGGTTCGGCAAAGAATGATATCTGATCTCTCACCCAATCAGACTGCGTAGAAATATACCGTGCATTAGATAATATCTCTTGCTCATAAAGAGATCTTTTGTATAAATATTTTTTCTTAATGGATAAGAGGGACGTTGGTCTTATGAGTTCTTTTACACCAATACATTTTAACCGTTCTGTAATAGTTAAACCTCCATAATAAACATTATAACATGAACCTAATAGTCCCTGAATCTCTAATAGATAATCCCTATCTATATATCCTCTGCTAAATAAAAGACCCCAGTATTGTTCAACACCCCAAACATGAATAATGTCAGGATTAACAGTTTCTACAATTTTTGTTATATAATTAATATTGGATAATGACGGCACACCATTGAAAAGCTTATAGTATGGCAGTATGAACTCCTCAAAATTTTCGTATTTGAAATGCTGAATATCTTTAACGTTAGAGTTGGTAATATTTATTAATTCAATTTCATGAGCAACTAAATCTCGCATTGCATGCAGCCAGGAACCTGAACCTATTACATTCTGCTCACCCAATACAGCATTCGAAAACCAAAGTATTTTTGTTTTTATATTGCCTTGCATTATTTATTACAGCTTAAATGTAACAAAGATATTAATTATTAATAGATTCAACTAAAAAATTATAAGCATTATCTTGTAAGTGTTTCTGTTTTTCTAAACAACTTGTCCAATCTATCTGTTTATTAATTAGTTCCTCAAATTTTTCAGCATCAAACTCATCTATTATTCTACCTCTTAATTTAAATGTGTCTAACAAAGTGTAAATTCGATCATTCATACCTTCATGCTTTCCGGATATAGGAATTGCTATAAAGTTTTTTTTAAAAATAATACTAAAAACAACACCATGAAAAGAGTTAGTTACAATAAAGTCTGAATACTTAAAGTAAGATAACCATTTCTCAATGCCATTAGTTCTATTTTTTAAGCTTAGATTACTACTAACGGTATATTTTCTCTTACAATACTTATATGTTTTGTTGATTGTTATTTGATTGTCTTGAAGAATGTAAAAGAAATATTTACTCTGTGTTCCATACGATTGTTTCTTTATTAGTTTCAAATAACTATCAACATTTAATAATAGAGTAGGATCTGGCATCAATAAAGCATCTTCAATACCTATTGTACTTAAGATAGACAAACCACTATTTTCACGCACACTTATTCTATGGAATTGCTTTAATGATGGAGCAATCTCTATCAGTAAATGATTCGGATAGCTGCTTACACCAAAGCTAGCAGCATAAGAGATTTTTTTTGTTTTTTGAGCGAGAAAAGGGAGAAAGTAAATTTTTTGATTGGACGCTAAACCATAGGGGTTCCATACTTGATCACTTCCAACTATATACACATCACAATTTGGTGTATTTGCCATAAGATCTTCTGGTGTAAAATAACGCTCAGTTATCTTCAGGTGTTGTTTTCTAAACTTAGCAATCGCTCTTTCCTTAAAAAAATCCATAAAATTATTATAAGCAACAATAGGATTTTTTGTAATAAAACATCTCCAAAAGTTATCACGAAATGATCGAGGTGCATAGTTGATTATTCTAACTTCATAGCCTAATAGTTCTAAATAGGTTTGGAGGGCATAAGCTTGTAAAACTCCTCCATAATTAGTTCCCCAATGGAATGTTAGAATGCCTATTTTCATAATTAAACTTCTAAATGTTTTATTGAATATTTTTTGCTAATTCTTCTTATAATTGATATTGTAATCATACAATAAATCAAGATCATTGTTGTTAAAATAACCTGATTTGTAAAATATCCACCGATTGGAATTCGATTGATTAGAGCTCTAATTACAAAAGATAAAAAATACGGATATAATAAATAAACCCCGAAACTAATGTTATCTAAATATGTAGTCGTTTTCCACTCAATTGAATTTGATCTATAATCTAAATCAAAAGAAAATAACATTCTTATAATAGCAAGAAAGGAAGTAACATCAAACCCAATCATTTGTCTCCATATTCTTGCTATACCTTTTAAGAAGTCAAAATATTCTATTTTTTCTTTGTTCATACTTGTTATAAATAAGATTATAACTTCCTCATTCCTAATTTGCCTTTAATTACCTGAGCATAATGATATATAATAGTTTTTATTCTTAACTCTTTCTTAAGTGGTGCAATATCATTCTCAAACACAAGCGCATTTGGGTTTTCTTTCCATGAAGTTAGGCTTTTTGCTCGCAATTGCATTCGTAAGTTTTGAACTAGCTTAAACTCTAAAGGAATAGACTGAAACAGACGTTCTCGCTTTTGAGGAATTACTTGTTGAGTTTTTCTTTTCTTTTTAATTCGGTAGGCTGTGGCTTTTTGTCGATGCTTGAAACTTCCCTCTTGTGATGCTTTGAATCTATCTAGATTTAATTCTTCTACTGATAATGATTTATTGTCAATACCCTCTTTAATTAATTTATCTGCTATTTTTGAGCGAGTTACGATAACGCTGGTTCCAGCCCCATCTTTGTTGTATGGCTGCAACCATGCATCACCAAGTGAAATGTCAGCAAGCTCGGTTGTTACATCATCGCAAAAGTCACATGCATTGTTTTTGAAAAGTCCTGTGCCCCACATATCGCCTACAGTTCTCATTTTCATTTGATGAAACTTTTTGGACTTATCAAATGCTCCAAATGAATAATCGGATGCAGTGGAATTAAAATCCTTAATTCTATATTGTTGTTTGTTGTACTCTCCTTCAATTCCTGATTTTTGAGCAAGATAGTCACTAAAGAAACTGCTTTTGAGTCCGCCACAAATGATGCCTACTAAAAATGGTATCTTACCTTTAAGTTGTGGATGATAGTGTTGTTTTAATCTTATAGCTTTTATAAAACATGCCACACCTGACACCGCTATCTTTCCTTCTATTGTATCAATTTCTTTAAATAGTTTCTCTAATGTAACAGGAATATATCTTGTTTTAGAAATTTCCTTTATTTGTTCAGCATCTTTAAACCATTGATAAGCGTACGTGCCGTTTAACTCCTTAACCACAAAGATATTTTGAACTATATCTTGCTTCAACAGTTGTTCAAAAACGTAGGTTGCTATTCCACCCGAAGAGGATGTTTCTCTATACTCGTCAGCATATCCCACATAAGTGTTTTCAAATCGCCCAATGTGTTCATCTTTGTGCGTACTACCTTTAAAGTATATATCGGCAAGTTTATCTTCGTCTCTCACCGCATTATCTGGATTGGGATTGAATGGGCAAACTTTTATAGCTGTGTCATTGAAAGAATCATCAAGCTTTGGGGTAAGGAAACCATATTCGTTCCACTCCATTGTTGAAGTTTGAGACTCGGACACGCATAAACCACAGCCTACGCACAAATCGTTTCTTACTATATCTTTAATGGTGGTCATATTATTTTCTGCCAATTAGATTCTTAACAATATTCTTAATTCCTTGTGGGGTATGTTTAATCATGCTATACTTGAACATATCGAGCATTGCCATGAAATATGTGAGAATATGAATATCTTTCTTTAACATGGGATATACCTCATTGTAATCTTTCTTAATTCGCTTATATCTAAGCATATTTCTAAAATACCACTGGCGATGTTTCCTGTAATAATCAATATCAAATACACTTTTATAGTTATCCAAAGCATTAATAGCATCGAGAGTTACTAAAGTGCGAATACATTTTTCGCATTTATTGCAGTTCTCTGCTGTTTGTGTACAAACATTTAAATAATTGTATGACGGTTTATATTTGCTAACCGCTATAGTCTTTTCTAGCCTAGTTGAATTAGCGCCTTCAGAATATATTTTTAAACCTGAGATTGAAAATATAGAAAATAGTAGTAGTTCATAGTTGCTTGTACTACGAAACTCATTGTTATGAAGATCAAACTCTGCGAAAGTTTTGCTTGATGCATAATAGTATGTAGAATATAACTTTCTCAAACAATAAATGGCAAAACTGCTAGTATATGCGTGTGTTAAAAAGTGATTTTGATATATTACATCATGAATATTTGAATTGCTTTCTACAAATTCATATTTGTATTCCTCTGCAAATTTTTTAGCTAAGCTTCTTCTTGCATTAAATAAATTTACAGCTCTTTCACCTTCTCCATGTGACCCTACATTATTGAATGCCAGATGTGTTATATTGAAATCCTCTGCTTTAAGTCTCGTGTGTGAAGATACAGCATGAAATGAATCTATCCCACATGAAATACCTGTTCCAACAGCATTTGCAGTCTCTAACTTTTCGTTGCAGACATCTGTAATAATCTTAGTTCTATGTAAACTCTTACTACTTTTATAAACAGCATCTATTAGATAAGTATCAATTTGATAAAACAAATCGGCACTCATGGGTTGTTCGCATTTTATATCATGCCCATTTCGCATTGCATAGCTTAATATTCCTATTACATATGCATCTGATCTTTCATAAGTCAAATATTTGCCATAGGCTTTATCAACCTCGAACCAGATTTCAACCGACTTTTCGTCTATTATAATATTTGCAGACATTCTGCATTTATTATCTATTTCTTTTATATAGGGCTTATCTATGATAATCATTATTACTATTTTAGTTTATAGAGTACTAATTTGATTTTTTGTTTAAAGAATATTTTTTCACTTCTTTCTATACCAACCAGCCATACTGACAATATTGTGGAAATAACTGATGCAAAACCAATAATTAAAAATTGCATAAGACCTGGATTTGTATTAATTAGTAGAACCAGCGGTATAGGTATAGATATCAATACTACTAATGATGTTCTGAGAATCACATTTTTGAAATATCTATATATAGAAAAATTAATCTGTCTTTTTAATATTAATAGTCTTGCTAAAACACCTATAACTGACACCACTATCATTATAATAAATGCTGTATAGCTAGGTAAGCCAGCTTTATAGGCAATAAATGTTGTTATAAAAATAGTCGAGAATAGTATTGTAATCATCAGCTGATAGCTTCTAATTTTTCCTGTTGCTTGATTTATAGTAGCCAATGGACCATAGAACACAGTAAACGCAAGATCAACTACTGTTAGCCTCGTAAATAGTACAGCAAATTCAGGTACTATTTTAAGCCACCAAGTTAAAAATGTTTCTGTTAGCATCAAAACAGGTAGTGCTATAATGAATAATAAATAAAATGAAAATCTTGAAGATCTAAAAACCAACTTATACATTGATTCCAAATCATCCTGCGCATATAATTTAATGATTTGAGGATTAACTGCCATCATAAAATTAGATACAAAAGTATTGACAGCGGCTTGTATTTGATATGCTATTGCTCTTGCAGCATTAACAGTTACACCAAAGAAAATATTCATTAACATGTTAACTCCTTGCGTGCTTAGCATATTAGTTGTTGTGCCAAAAAGCATCCAACCCGAATGGCTAAAAACCTCTTTGAACAAAGTTGACTCCCAATAGAGCTTATATTTTGCCTCTTTGAACTTTCTAAGACAGTAAATAGCATAAATCAAACTAATTAGCAACGTAACTGAAAATGTAAGAACACTATAAAATTTAAGTTTATCATACAACGCTATTTGGAGCAAATACACTATTACTAACTTCAGTATCACTTCTAATATTCCTATCCAAGCGTAAATGTTCATTTTCTCATGAGCTATTATCATAGAGTTATATGGAACTCTTATAATAGAAATCATAAACGATAATATTGAAAATTGATAAACCCATAAAGCTGCATTAAAACGACTGGGAGGTATTTTTAACTGCGTATTTAAAAACCACAAGCCTATTGTTTCAGCTAAAATAAAAATAGCTACTGCTATAATTATATGGATATTAACACTCATACTAAAAACATTAGCTAACCTCACATAGTCTTTTCGTCCTATTTCAAATGAAAGAAAACGGTTTGTGGCTGTAGCCATTGAGCTATTCAGAAAGCCAAACATTACGACCACACCACCCACCACATTGTAAATCCCATAATCTTCTACACCCAATGTATTAAGAACTATTCTGGAAGTATAAAGCGACACCCCCATCACCAAAATCATTCGAAAATAGAGAAAGAGGGTATTTTTAGCTATGGTTTTAGTAGAGGACATTGATTAAGTCATTCTTTTAGAATTGAATATTATATTAAAGTAATACAAACTATACGCAAATATTTCTTGTTCACCATCAACCCAACATACTTCTCCTCCACCATTCCCATATCATTCACTCATATAGTGGGCTTTCATCAGTATAGAAAAGAATGTCATTCTACCAATTAGCTTAGTCTTATAGCATGTTTGAAAATTCATACTGCTTATATCATTCATTGCAAGAGCGTAAGGAATTCGTAATTGTGATTTACAATTCATGCTTTTTCATCAGTTTTAAAAACATGCAAATGTAATCAAAAAAATGCTTGTATGCTATATTGTTTGTGGTTTATATGTTCAAGATGTATAACACGCGTGTTGATCATTGATTTTTATAACGGAGGAATGGAGGGGAATGTTTTGAGTTGCGGGCTACGAGTTTATAAAGTTAGAAAGCGGTGCTCTGAGCGGAGTCGAAGGGAGGGAAAGATAACTAAGAACGAAGAGTGAATAACGAATAATGAATTATTGCTGTCCGATAAAACTCAATAAATACAATTAAAGTGTTCTCGACCGTTGTGAATACAGCAGTCGAGACCACTTTTTAAATTTCCAAGCCCCCCTAATCGAAAAGTGTAGGATTAGGAGG
>Ga0172382_10014276_pt1 | contig 10135 bp, 10 predicted proteins | sample Leawel138RmetaG_FD_122245 | JGI IMG/M metagenome (GOLD analysis project Ga0172382, IMG submission 122245) | Leachate microbial communities from a municipal landfill in Southern Ontario, Canada - Leachate well 138R metaG | ecosystem: Engineered > Solid waste > Landfill > Unclassified | place... | reverse complement strand
GTTAAGCTTCTATCACCCTGTCAAAGTTCGTTTAGGTCCGGGAAATATATAAATCGATAATCCGGGAATATCGGCATTCCGGCGAATTTTTGCATCGGAATGCCATATGGCTGATAACTAGTGTCTTCAGATTTTTTGTTTTTTACGCCTTGCGATTTTCAAAAATCCAATTCATGGAACTCGCTCTGGAACCGTTCCTTGAATTTCTTGATTACCCTGTTCTCGATCTGCCTTGCCCGTTCGCGCGAGATCTTGAACTGCTGGCCGATCTCCTGCAGGGTAAGAGGATCTTCCGCCATTATCCTCTGCTCAAAAATAAACACCTCTTTGTCGTTAAGACCTTTCTTGAACTCTTTTACCCTTTGGGCGAGGATCTCGCGCTTCTCTTTGTTTGAAACAACTTCTTCGACATCGTCGCCGCCCCGTATCATGTCCATTATGGTATCATCGCTTTCATCATGAATGGGTGAATCAAGCGAGATGTCCGTGAAAGCAAGTCTTTTCTCCATCTCTTCGATCTCTTCTTCCTTGACATCCAGGTTCCTGGCGAGAAGAGCCGGCGCAGGGATCATCCCCAGGGCCTCCAGTTTTTGTTTTTCCTTATTGAGGCGGTAGAAAAGCTTTCGCTGGCTCTGTGTAGTCCCGACTTTTACAAGGCTCCACGAATCCATAATATATTTCAGGATATAAGCCCTGATCCAGAACGAGGCATACGTAGAGAATTTTGTCCCCTTGTACGGGTTAAACTTTTTCACCGCATGGAGAAGCCCGACATTTCCTTCCTGTATCAGGTCGAGCACGTTAAGGTACGTATTGTAATATTCAAGCGATATCTTCACGACCAGCTTGAGGTTGGACATGACCAGCTTCTGGGCCGCATCCCGGTCCTTGTCTTCGAACACCCGGCGGGCCACCTCGAATTCTTCCTCCCGCGACAGTACGCCATAGCGTGATACCTCGGAAAGATATTTCCGCAAAGGATCGAAAGTGGTCGGCAGTGAGCCATCATCGCCCTTTATCGGTATCGCCTTTTTTTCTACTTTATCTTCGTCCATATAATACGGTACCTCTACTGCGCCCGAATTTGTATGAGCTGACCCACGATACTGACCGCTATTTCCTGGGGTGTTTCGGCATGTATCGTGAGGCCAATAGGCGCGTATACCTTCAATATTGCACCATCAGAAAAACCGGATTGGCGCATCAGGTCGAATATCATCTTTACCTTGCGCTTGCTCCCTATCATGCCTATGTATCGCGCGTCCCTGGACAATGCCTCGCGGAGAACATCGGCATCATGTGCATGACCTCGTGTGACGATAACGACAAACTCGTTCCCTGAAAAGGACAGGGATGAGAAGGCCGTTACGAAATTATCGACAATAATCTCATCCGCGTCGGGAAAACGGGCATGATTCGCAAATTCCTGCCTGTCATCAATGACAGTGACCGCAAAATCCACCATGCTGGCGACCTTTGCAATAAATTGCGATACATGGCCAGCGCCAAATATATAGAGCTGTGCCCGGTTGAATACAGGCTCTACGAGAAAAGCACCGTCATCGGAGACAACAGGCCTGCCGGGGGCGACAAGGCTCAGGCAGTGCATGGCGCTGCTTTCGCTCATTGAATCCCCGGTCATACCAAGGCTTTCATCGATCAGTGTTTTGGTAAAGCTGTCCGTCAGCGACGTAACGACTATACCCTTTTTCCCCTTTCGCTCCATATCTGCAAGTCGCTGGTACAATTCGTTATGCCTTGCCATAACGGGCTCAAGGAGGACATCGACATTTCCGCCGCATAGCATTCCCTGTTCTGCCACCGTTTTCGCGTTCATCTGGAAATGGAAGACCGCTGCCCTTTCCGCACGCTTTCGCTCTATAGCCGTCTTCTGGACCTGAAGCTCAAGGAGCCCACCGCCGACCGTGCCGTCAGACTGCCCGTTCTCATCGATGAACATCCGGGCGCCGACATCACGTGGAGCGGAGCCGGAACGGCTTATCACGGTAGCAAGCACGCCCTTTCTCCCCGCCTTGAGGCTCTCTTTAATTGTGTCATACACGCTCATGGGCAGTTTCCTTTTCATCTCGTCCAAAATAGTAATGAAGTACGGCTTCTAATACCCCGCCTGCGATACCGCGTGCCTTTTCCGAGATCGTGAAACAATAGTCTCTTTCGGCCCTCGGGTCGATATCGCCTACCTTTTCACCCTTATCGACCGTCATTTCCCTGATCAGTCCCCGGAGGACCCCGTCAAAAGGCGCATACACCGGGTCAGTATCGACATACAAGACAAGATCGTCCTTCTTGACGTCATCTCCAAGATGTTGAACGTGTCTTACGAGCCCTGCGACAGGAGCGCGAAGAACGCGCTCCTTCGCAATCCCCTTTATCTCCCCCGGCGTGCCCGTGTAAGGTTCGGCCGATCCGTCGTAAATGACACGTCCTAGATCATGCCCGCGGTTGCTCTCGACAACGGCGTGGACATCACGCGGCGCTGCAAAATCAGGCCCAACCCCAATGACAAGCGCTGCCTCGTTTTTCCGTGTCCCAAGGTTCCGTTTAGCCATAATCGCATCTATCACGATATCCGGCTTAAGGTCCCCGATGCTCTTCCACGCCGGATCGACAATGACGGCAATCTCCCCGGCCTGCCAGATCGAGGCAACGTCGGACAGACCGGCGGCGAGCCTCGCCCTGATATTTTCAACTTCGGCGGTGCCGTCATACACGGCCTCGCAAAACGACACAAAACGCCGCACACACAGCGGCTTTGCCGTCTCGAGCATAAGTATATGCGTCATGCCGGCACGATAGAGCCTGTGTGCTATACCGGACGCCATCTCCCCGGCCCCTTTTATGACAACAGCAGCATCCGTAAAGTTTCTCTTACCTTCCATCACAGTCCTTGAGCATCCTCAACTCTTACCTTTTTCAACCTTGTATCCTCTTTGTTTTAAACTGCGAATGTCGTCGGCTGTATCAATATCGAAAAGCACGTCTTCATCCGCCTCTATACATAGCACATCTTCCTTATGCTTTTCTATAACTTCACGTAGGCCCCTATCTCCGTCAAGACCTCTCATTTCGTCAAGATACGGAGCGACGCTTATCAATACGGGATGGCCCTTTTTACCCTTGCAAACGGGAATTACAATATTCTTCCCTGTCGTACGATATGCCTCGACCATATCCTCCAGTAATTTCTTTTTAACGAACGGTTTATCCCCGAGGTGAAAGAATACCGCTTTTGCCCCGCGCAACCACGGAAGAGCCGCTTTGACCGAACTGGACATACCCGATGCATGGTTTTCGTTATAGACTACGGTGGTGTTCAGGCCATCAAGTTCCTGCGCTATTAATGACGCACTCGGGCCGGCGACGACGACGACACTGCCAAGGTCTGCTTCCAGGAACGGAAAGACCGATCTCCTTATAACCGTTTCAGAATCGATCTTCAGGGTAAGCTTGTTGAAACCGAGTCTCCGGGAAGATCCGGCAGCCAAAATTACAGAACAGATCCCAGTCATGAAACAATAACGCCATCATAATACATTTTTCAGTCTTCCCCGATCGTTTCCTTCAGGCCGGCAAGAAGCCTGTCGACATCTACACCGTGGACCTGTGCCCCCTGTTCAATATTTTCGAACAGGGCGGCCTCGCATCCAACACACCCCAGACCGAAATCCTCGAAAACTTTCATGGATTCCGGATATTTGTTCAAAACCTCGTTAATGGACATCTTTCTGTCGATCATCCGTTTCCCCGGCCGTAATTACATAAAGTGATACACGGCCCAAATTTTTAGAAAACATCTGCAGAAAAAATATATATATTGACGCCTTTGGACTTCCACGCGTCTTTTGGAAGGCCGGCCTTATAGCATGTATGTTCCAGGAACTGTGTCCTGTCCCAGCCCTGCTCTCTTGCAACCTGCGGCAGCAAAAGCCCTGAATGAGTTCCCTTTTCTATGTACAGACCGTGAACACCAATCTCGATCTCATCAATGCTCTTGATCTTCTTCATTGGTGTCAGGACGGAGATCTCGCAATCACAATCTGCCCATTCATCCTTCGTGACAGGCTCGAACCGGGGATCACTAAACGCTGCATGAATTGCCATTTGTCTCACTGTCTCATAAAGGGGCTGATAGCCCCTCACATACCCTATACATCCCCTGAGAGACCCACGGTTCTTGATGGTGACAAAAGCGCCGCATTTTTCCTCAAGAGGGCCGGTGAGTTCTACCGGCGGGCACTCGGTACCGAATAGAACGCTCTCGATGGCATCCTTCACCAATTTCTTGAGCTTTTCTCTCTCTTCTTCGGAAAGGGTCATGATCTGTCCCGTCAAACATCACTTTTGAACAATATAGCGGATACATAACCGACAACACCGCTTCGGTCCCCCGTTATATCGCCCGAATTTGCATATTTCAGCACCGAACTTGAATGCGCGCCAAGCTTTTCAGCCGCCATCATCGTTGTGATCATGGGGCCCGCACCGCATGCCTGGGCTTTTTCCGACCGGGTATCGCGGACCATCCCTGCGATATCGAAATTCTTGATGTGTCCAATGGTAACTGTGTCGATCTTGACCGCAGCATCATAGGGATAATAGTGGGACAGGTCGGTGCTGGCAACGATCAGGAAATGTCTCTCGCTTGCGTTTATGACCCGGGCAAGCGCTTTGGCCGCGTCCTGGTACATGCCTTCATTGGCCGCCCCGACGAGCAGGGGAAGGAGTAGGAAGTCCTTGAAAATGTATTGGAGAAAAGGCAGCTGGACTTCCAGCGAATGTTCTCCCTTATGCACATCCTTGTTTGCCCGAAATACTCCATGTGACCTCAGGAGTACGTTGGCCGACTCAGCGTCGATCGTGATATTCCCGAGCGGGGTCTTGAAAATTCCCTCATCCCAGATTGCGAACCCCTGAAAATAGGCCCTGTGGCTCGGAGCAAGGATGACGACTGTATCGAAATTATACCTGGAGACAGCCTTATACCCATAGGCAGCCACCGGTCCGGAGTAGATATATCCTGCGTGCGGCGAAATGACCGCACGGATACCTTCAGGCGGGGGCTTTATCTCGGCCGCCTTCAAGTAATTCCCGATATCCTCTCTGAGGACCATGGGGTCATCGGGATAAAACATCCCGCTCACTGATGGCTCGCGCACACTTGTCATATCACGTCCTATGAAATCCATTATATCACATTACGGGCGTAAGGGTGCGCCGTTTTCCGTGGCAAGCGGCTTTTGGCAATGTGTTATGTTTATCTCATATTCGCAGGAACTATGGACCCCAAACCCGCGACCCTGATGATCTCCTTGTAGTCTCTGAACGAAGTTTCAATTTCCCCTTTCAGGCCCGGTGGCAGGGCGGCCCCTTTCAGAAAATCCGTATTCAGTTTTGCCAGAACCACATTCAAACAGTGCGCGGCCCCTATGGCAAAATCTTCGGAACTAACATCCTCACTGAGACTGATCTTGCCTGAATCATATTGAAATTGACCCTCAAACGGGTCAAGAAAATCATAATTATCCGATATATCGACACATTTCTGCCGGAACACACGCTGGAACTCGCCCTTGCTCCCGACATGATCTGTGAATGATTCAAGCTTCGATAGAACACGCTCGAGGCCCGAGATCAGACCGGCCCTGTGGCTCTTTGAGGCTTCGTCTTCAACAACCCCGGATGCCGCTTCGCTGGCGGCTCCAGCCGCCTCCTGCATCTTTGCCAGCCGTTCGGCAAGCTTGTCCGCTGACGTTTCCTGTTTCTCGTCGGGAGCCTCCACTGTTGCGGCCTCGACGACGGCTTCGGCGGGGGGTTCGGGTTCCGACCGTGCACTCGCAGAGAATGCGGCAGGAAACGACATCTCCCGCTGAGCGTTTTCCTGAGACTCCACGACAACGGTCGACATGTCTCGAGTCCGGTAAACATCAAACACGGCCCCGTTTCTCACGGTGTAATCAAGAGCAGAGAGGATGAAATCCCCTTCGTAAAGGTTTGTCTTCCCCGAGGTGGATACCATCTGGAAAACTGTCGTTTCGCCGTCCTTGAATGACAGCGTTCCGATCCTGCCACCGTCTTTACTGAAGACCTCCGTGTAACCGGTATGTCCTTCGCTTTTCAGCTTTGCGATAAACCCCTCTACACGGATAAAATCCGTGCTGAGCCCCTTGAAAACGAGCTCTGAGGCAAAAGGACCAGTCAGGATCTCGATTTGAGCCGGGGATAGTTCGGATACATGCAGTAAACCCTTCGGCTGCCGCGCAAGCTGGTGGAGTTCGTTTACCGCAGGCTCCCCGACCATGGCCGGAGGGTTCGATTCCAGGCCGACGGCAGCGTTCACTATGCGGCCCGAGACGATAAAGAATGCCCCTCTCCTGCTTCCAGCCTCGACCTCGATGACCCCGGAAAATCCCTTCTCGCTCATCGAATTCAAGAGCTTCGGTACGTCCGTGTACTCAGCAGAGAGGTTCTGATGAATGATTTTTCCTTGTGAGTATATCATGTCCACCTCTTGTTGTCCCTCGGTGTTTTTCCTTTTTTGGGCCATGTCCTTCTCTACCTGCGTTTTTGCAGCCTCTCGATGGCAGCCTGTACACTTGTCTGCATTCTCTCTATAGATTCTGCAAGGACTGCTATTTCACCTTTACCCTTTACTTCAATAGCCGCCTTGAGGTCACCCATGCTGATCCTGTCCGCAACATCGGACAGTTTCTTGATCGGGCCGACAACGGAAGATGAATACACAAATATGACGGCGAGCAAAATGACAAGAACAGCCGCAAGTATGATAACGATAATACCGAAGCGCCTGTTGTACTGTTCTGCATAGGTTTTTTGCATGGTATTTATTTTTGTCGTGATAGCCTGAGCGGGTTTTGAAAATTCGTCGATATAGGTCGTGGCTGCCACGAAGAGATCTGTATCTTTTATGGGCATGATATACATGTATTTCGGGCGTATCCTGCCGTCCGGGTCTCTCCAGTCATAGTAGCTGCCATAGCCCTGGGCTTTGAAGGCGCCCTCGACTATATTCCAAAATGCCGGAAGCTTCGTGGCGAGATCATGAAGGTCGGTACCGACAATTTTGGGGTTCGAATGGAAGTAATTTATGCCCGCTGAATCATGCACTGCTGTATATCCCGTCTTTCCGACCTTCTGTACAGCAAGCTGCTTCATGACGGGATCATTGCGAAGGACCTCAAAGGACGGCTTCTTCTTGTATGCCCGCACATATATCTCCATCTGCTTTGCGACATCTTCGGCCTTTTGCCGGATGATCTCTTCACCGAGTTTATTAAGGGCAGAGGTTGATTCCTTCAGGCTCGCCGCGCCCAGTTCACTCATGCTGTTCGACCACAGCCCGCGTACGCTGGGGAACTGGAAGGCCCCAAAATTGATATTAAGGAATAATATGCAGCCTAAAATGAAGAACGCCGCCAGGATAGGAACGAAGATGCCTGCAATGAGCCTGAATAATAATCCTGATGACGCTTTATTCTCCGTTGCCATGTAAAACCCCCTCAATCAAATTAGGTTATTTTTGTATATGAGCAAAATGCTCAGATATGGTCCGTACAAATTGAGTTCTTTTCGACACATCCAATATTTCCTGGCTTACAGTCTGCATAAGGGCCGACAATTTGTCTTCCGGGAAATCATCCGGGGATTCCCCGAGATATGTAAGAGCATCTTCGATGACGATAGGTGCTATGGGGCCCATTATCTTCCTCAACTCATTTTCGATGGTTTGAAAAAATGTACTGCTTATCGTGTTGCGGACGTTGACCGCAGGTCCGGTTTTTTTCTCCCCGCTCTTTTCAAGCAGTCCATCCTGCACCATGCTGCACAGCATCTGCGACGTCTCAAAGATCTGCCAGTTCAATGTCTCCGCAATATCAGCTACTGACCTCGTCCCGTTACAAAGCGCAAGGATCTTCCATTGATTGGCCTGAACGCTCCTGCTGTCGGGACACCCGTTGACCGGGATCTGGAACACTACGTTTGGTGAAGGAATCACTTCCCGTATCCGTGCCCACTCAGATTCACGGTTTGTCCAGATCATGAGCAGCTGTTCAGTCGGCATATAAACAGTCTGCTCACTGCCAGCGGCCTCCCAATCAAATGTTACGCGGCCTGAATTCCATTCCATCATTGCCAGGGCCGCTTCTTCACCGGTGAGATCGCCTGTCTTTGCATGGGTGATACTTGACCCTTCGAGATACATTTCCCCGATCTGATGCCCCTTGATCTGCACCATGCCTGATTTCTTCCTGCTCAGGAGAGGCGCTATCAAGTCGAGAAGTTTGTTTTTTGAAAGATCTCCAATGAAATCGTTCGACATGAGGGAACTCCTTTGCTTTTTTGCCTGACACACGCTGGCGTCCGGGCATCAAGTTATAACCACGTCAATCCTGCGAACAGTAAATTGCGTACTGGCTATTTCCCGGGGGACGGCCTTTCCATCCGATGAAACCAATAAACAGGCCAGATAGTGGCCTGGCTGCAATGTACCCGTCGAAAAAGTGAAGGTACCGGAATAGGAACCATCTTTGGCCTGCGAGCCCCGGGGTATAAACGATTGTTTCATTTCCCTTAAGTCACTCGTAAGGATCGCAACTTCAACCTGTATTCCGGCGAGATCATCCCCGTGCGTCGAAGAGATCTTATAATATATTGTCTCTGATAATCCTTCGTAAACAGGGCTCGGCTGCGCCATGATCGTTGCTTCCAATTTTTTAGCCATGGGATCATCGGTAGAATTGTCCTTATTCGCTGAAACGGACATTGATGAATACGGAAAGATCCGCAACACCCTATCGGCATAAGACGGGATCATCCAGATACAATCCCCGTCAAAGACGCCACCTGCGAAAGCATTAACCCCCTTGCGGAACCCCTGCGGCCAATTGTCAAGCCCGGCAGCCTCTGACGTGTCCTTATCGATCTTTATCACCTGGTCCGCATTGAGGGGCACCATCCATATGGCCTGACCGTCGAAGGCGGCCCCGGCAAACGCATACTCAACCTTGCCCTTGTCCTCGGGTCTTCGGTGGCATCCGGTCATTTCACCAGACTGTGTGTCTACCCGGACAACCTGTTCGGAATAATACGGGATCATCCAGACGTACCGGCCGTCGAAAACTCCACCGGCGAAGGCATATTCCACCATCGCGTGCCCCTCGGGCCAGGCATTGCATCTCTTCATTTCGCCAGTCAAAGTGTCCAGCGTAACAACACTGTCGGCATTAGCCGGGATCATCCAGACGTACCGGCCGTCGAAAACTCCACCGGCGAAGGCATACCTTCCCTTCACAAATCCTTCGGGCCATTGATCGTAGCCTGTCATGCGGCCGGTATGAGGGTCGAGCTTCACGACGCTGTCGGCATAGGACGGGATCATCCAGACGTACCGGCCGTCGAAAACTCCACCGGCGAAGGCGTGGCCCCCTTTCGAGAATCCCTCGGGCCAATCGTTATAGGACGCCATCTTCCCGTTTTTCCTATCGATCTTTATCACGCTGTCCGCATTGGCGGGAACCATCCATATGAACTCACCGTCGAAAACGGCCCCTGTAAAAGCCAGGTTACCTTTGCGAAAACCGGCAGGCCATTCCCCGAATGCCGTCATTTCACCTGTATCCTTATCTATTTTGACGACACTGTCCGCATTGGCGGGAACCATCCATATGAACTCACCGTCGAAAACGGCCCCTGTAAAAGCCAGGTTACCTTTGCGAAAACCGGCAGGCCATTGACTGTAACCTGTCATAACCGTCTTTCCGGGAAGCGGCTTTGGAGAAATCGTACCGCTGAACCCGTATCCGTCCTGGTTAAAAATGGGCAGAGACACTTTATTTGCCACCCGTTCATCACTAAAGGACGAGTACTCGGTGACGATGGCCGGTGAAGCCGATGAAATTGAAAAAGTTATCTTTGTCTCATCCAGGATCCGTCCATCCGCAGCATCAGCGACATGAAAACGCACACTGTAAGAACCCGGGGGGTTCATCCCGGTATACCATGACAGTGTGACGGGCTCGCAGGAACCGGCACCAAGATTTACTGAAGGGCTCGTGTCGTGGGTTGCGGCGTCTACAATATGTCCGTGAGAATCTGC
>Ga0172382_10014275_pt1 | contig 10135 bp, 11 predicted proteins | sample Leawel138RmetaG_FD_122245 | JGI IMG/M metagenome (GOLD analysis project Ga0172382, IMG submission 122245) | Leachate microbial communities from a municipal landfill in Southern Ontario, Canada - Leachate well 138R metaG | ecosystem: Engineered > Solid waste > Landfill > Unclassified | place... | reverse complement strand
GCCCGTTCCATGTCTTTCAAGGCATGTTGCAACGGATGCACGGGCGCATCGGAAAGCCAGCCCGTCTCGGCGCTATTGCGCCAGGCCGTGAGGTGCTTTGCCATCGCCACATAGCCGATGAATTTCTCACCGGCTTCGTGGTTTGCCTTTTGCAACGCCAGCGCCTTGTTAAACACGAACCGGCACGACCCCGCGAAGCAGCGCATGAGGCGCTGCTGTTCGCCGTTGGGCTGTAGCTCGTATTTGTAGGCTTGAAGGCGTTTCATGCCTCGATTATACTTTGGTCTATGAGCAATGACAACGAAATTAGGCGCGGACGGCACTGCGTTTTCAAGATGCACGTCCATTTGGTCTTTGTGACGAAATATCGCCGCAGTGTGTTCGACGGCGATGCGATAGACCGACTGCGCGGAATGTTCGCCAAGGTCTGCACGGACTTTGAAGCCTTGCTGGTCGAGATGGACGGTGAGAGCGACCATGTGCACTTGCTGGTGGAGTATCCACCGAAAGTGTCGGTATCAGCGCTGGTGAATAGCCTAAAGGGTGCATCCAGTCGGCGGCTGCGTAGCGAGCGGCCCGACATTAAAGGGCGGTATTGGAAAAACATGCTTTGGTCGCCTTCCTACTTCGCCGCGTCTTGCGGCGGAGCACCTATCGGCATCGTTCGCCAGTACATCGAACAGCAGCAGACACCACACTAGCCAACAAAGGACGCCGATGGCGTCCGCGCTATCCTTCCCCGACCAAGTTCGGTGGCTTCGCCTAAAGGTTGCTGCGCAACCAAATCACTTGGACGAGGTTTGCCGCGCATTCCGATCAAGCCGCAACCGATCTTATCCGGATCGACCTTTGCGGTATATCCCGTTTTTTTTAGTTATTCATTTTTTATTAAAATATCCTTTGCGTAAAAGCTAACAATGAATCAATAACAGAAGGAGATAATAATGAGCACTGAAACATTCACCCCTTGGGATAACCCAATGGGCACGGCCGGTTTTGAATTTATTGAATATACCGCCCCCGACCCTGAAGCCTTGGGCAAAGTGTTTATCGCTTTAGGCTTTAAAGCCATTGCAAAACACCGTACCAAAAACGTCACCTTATACCGTCAAGGCGAAATAAATTTTCTTATCAATGCCGAGATAAATTCTTTTGCCCAGCGGTTTGCCCGTCAGCACGGTCCTTCCATATGCGCCATTGCCTTTCGGGTTCAGGATGCCGCCAAAGCCTATCAACGCGCGCTGGAGCTGGGTGCCTGGGGTTTTGATTCACAAAGCGGCCCGATGGAATTGAATATTCCTGCCATTAAAGGCATTGGTGACTCACTGATCTATCTGGTTGACCGCTGGAAAGGCAAAGACGGACACGGTGGTATTGGCGACATCAGTATTTATGATGTCGACTTTGAACCCATCAATTATGAGACCGCCAGCGAAGACCTGAATCACAAAGGTGCCGGCCTGCAAATTATTGACCACCTTACCCATAACGTTCATAAAGGTCGCATGCAGGAATGGGCCGAGTTTTATGAGCGCCTGTTCAACTTCAGGGAAATCCGTTATTTTGATATTGAAGGAAAAGTAACCGGCGTCAAGTCCAAGGCAATGACCTCTCCTTGTGGAAAAATCCGCATCCCGATTAACGAGGAAGGCACCGAAGAAAAAGGGCAGATTCAGGAGTATCTGGACTTATATCATGGCGAAGGCATTCAGCACATTGCCCTGGGCACCCACAATATTTATGAAACGGTAGAAGCCCTGAGGAAAAACAACTTGAAATTCCTGGATACGCCCGACACCTATTATGAGATGCTGGACCAGCGCCTGCCTAATCACCAAGAAGATCTTGCCCGCCTGCAGAAAAACCGGATCCTTCTGGATGGTGGCCCCAATAACGACCTATTACTGCAAATTTTTACCGAAAACCAGATTGGTCCCATTTTCTTTGAGATTATTCAGCGTAAAGGCAATGAAGGGTTTGGTGAAGGTAACTTCAAGGCGCTTTTTGAATCCATTGAGTTGGACCAGATGCGCCGGGGTGTACTCAAACCGGCTAATTAAATATCCTGGCCATTATTGAATCAAAATACTTTCGGCCTTGGCAGTAACTTCTTGACCCATGGCCGAAAGCACATCTGACGCCTGATCCCATTGGTGCCAATATAAAGGCACATCAATGTATGCATTGGCTATCACACTCACCAAATCATGATGATCGGTATCCTTCAACAAGGTATGCGGCACCATTCCATACCCCAAGCCCAAACGAATCGCATCGGTAAACGGCTCGGAAGCCGGAATGTAATGACATGAGCATTCATTTTGAGACATCCCCAAATATTTTTGCAGAAATTTTTCTTGCAACAAATCATGGCGGTCAAAAATCAGGGTTGGCGCCAACTTTGCCGTTTCCCTGTTGAAGCCACTTGAGAACCAGCGAAGCCTGAAAGCCTGGCTTGCCATCATAAAATAACGCAAATTCCCCAGAAAACGACTGGAACAGCCTCTCATTGCTTGCTGGTGTGATGAGAGCGCAGCAACAACTCGCCCCTCTTCCATATGCCGATGCGTCAAATCCTGATCAATTAACTGTATATTGAGCAAGATCCGGTTTTTAATGACAAACGCTGAAATGGCGGGCATGAACCACGAACCTATTGAATCATTATTAAGTGAAATATTCAATTCAAGAAACTGCTTGTCTGATGGCGAAAACTCCCGTTGAAAATCCTTTAGCAATAACTCCCTCTTCCTGACAAACTGAGCCAGTTTCATGCCTTGCCGCGTTACAACACAAGGCCTGGTTCGCTGGACCAAGGGTGATCCCAAGGCATTTTCAAGCGCACGCATGCGTTGTGATATGGCAGCAGGCGTAATATTCAGTTTTTGCGATGCGGCCTCAAAACTACCCGTTTCCAAAATAGCCATAAATGCCATTATCTGCCGCGGATCAAAATCCTGTCTCATCGGCCCACCTTAAATAATATTTAATATATATAAAATAAATTAAATTATATTTAAATATTGATCCGTCCACTGCATACTTAATACCCCTTAACCATTTTAGAACCCATTATTTCCATGAACGCTCTCCTGGCAGGATTCCTGCTTTCTTTTTCACTGATTATGGCTATTGGGTCACAAAATGCATTTATTCTCCGTCAGGGGCTGAAGGTGGAGCATATTTTCTGGGTCTGCCTGATTTGCGCCATCTCTGACGCCATGCTGATCGGGATTGGCGTAGCCGGATTCAGTCTGGTTTTGTCCCAATCGGATTTCTGGCTGGCTACCATCCGCTATGCCGGTGCTGCTTTCCTGTTTTTTTATGGTCTGATGAATTTCATTTCTGCCTTCAAGGGGCAAAGCAGCCTTAATGCCAGTCAGGTCAATACACCCAACAGCCTGAGAAAAACATTGTTGATATGCCTGGCCTTTACCTGGCTGAATCCGCATGTATACCTGGACACCCTGCTTTTGATTGGCTCTGTTTCTACCCGCTACCCCGGCCAGGGCCTGAACTTTTTTATTGGCGCCAGCCTGGCTTCCCTTTTGTTTTTCTTTTCATTGGGCTATGGTGCCCGTTTGTTGCAACCTTTGTTCAAAAGGGCAAGGGCCTGGCAAATACTGGATATAGGCACCGGTATAATCATGTGGTCGATTGCGATTTCATTAATCAGGACACTTTCAATTTTTCAGGAAAGCGTTTCATGAACTTGTTCACTTTTTCAGAAACCACAAAAGCGCAATAAGGCTGATTGGGGTTACGGGCAAAATAATTATCATGGTAGTCTTCGGCCGGCCAAAACCGCGCTTTTGGCAACAACTTGGTAACCACCGGTGAAGCAAGCTGCTCTTGCAACCGTTCTATATGTAAACGGGCAATGGCTTCCTGTTCGGGATTTTGAAAAAAAATGGCCGATGCATACTGAGGCCCCACATCATTTCCCTGACGGTCAGGTGTGGTTGGATCATGTGTTTCAAAAAAAACCGTCAGTAAGTCATCAAAACTGATTTCCTGTGGATCAAATTCAATTTCCACCACTTCAATATGACCGGTATTTTTTTCACATACCTGTTCATAGGTGGGGCTATCTACCTGACCACCACAATAGCCTGATTGCACCCGCAACACGCCACGCAAACGTAAAAATACGGCTTCAGTGCACCAGAAGCAGCCGCCACCCAATACTGCGGTTTCTTTTAATACATTACTCATCCTGCACCCCCTTCAAGTTCAAACTACGAATCCACCGAGCAATAGTCAATGCATCTTCATCGCTAATTTGTGGCTGGGCCGGCATGGGAATGACACCCCAGCGACCACGCCCCCCGTGGCGAATTGCCTGAGCCAGGTAAATTTCAATTTCATCACTGGCTTCCTGATAGCGCTGAGCGATGGCTTTGAAAGGCGGCCCTACCCGGGCCTTGTCTATTTGGTGACAGCCCAGGCAAATTTTTTCCTGCACCAGTTTTGCCCCATCGATCTTCGAAGAAGCGTAAACGGGCGGGACCACGCACACCATGAATAACAAGCTCCACTTACCAACCAAACGCAACATACCCAACCCAAACATGATTAACATTTAAACGATTCAATTTATATACACTGAAATTTCCCGAACATTTACAGGTACACTTTATACTTTTTTACCTGCAACAATGCTATTGTATCCAGAATATTGCCTGGTCCAATTATTTATCATCCATACACAACAGAACCGAAAACATGATCCCATTTCCCGAAATCAATCCTGTTGCCATAGAAATTGGCCCGTTAAAAGTCCACTGGTATGGCCTGATGTACTTAATTGCCTTTGCCTTGGTCTGGATACTGGGCAGATACCGCATTAAAAAAGGCATGATCGACCTCACCCAGCAACGCTTTGAAGACCTGATTTTTTATGGCGTGCTGGGTGTCATTTTAGGTGGCCGACTTGGCTACGTCCTTTTTTACCAGCCTTCTTTCTACCTGTCACACCCATTGGAAATATTCTCGATCTGGGACGGCGGCATGTCTTTTCATGGCGGACTGATTGGTGTTTTACTGGCAATGTATCTGTTTGGGCGAAAAGAAAACAAAACCTTTTTCGAAGTAGCCGACTTCATTGCCCCACTCGTACCGCTTGGACTGGCTTGTGGCCGCCTGGGCAATTTTATAAATGGTGAATTATGGGGACGCCCTGCCGATGTCCCGTGGGCCATGGTCTTTCCGGGCGCTGGCAATCTAGCCCGCCACCCTTCACAGCTTTACCAGATGATGCTTGAAGGCATTCTACTATTTGTCATACTGTGGATTTTTTCAGGCAAGAAAAGGCCGGTTGGTCAAGTCAGCGCCGTATTTCTGATTGGTTACGGTTTTTTCCGGTTTATTGCAGAATACACCCGAGAACCCGACAGCTACCTAGGCATACTTGCACTGGGCTTCAGCATGGGCCAATGGTTATCCATCCCAATGATTCTTGCCGGTATTAGCTTATATACATTTAGCGCAAAAAAACAATTGTAAAAATAAAATCCAAAAAACAAAAAAAGCGGATCTTGTTGTGCAAGATCCGCTTTTTCATTAAATGCCCCACATGTACCGTCTAGGCCGGCACCTCGAACCCTAAGGTCCAAAGATTGGTCACCATCAATAAAGCTTCGGGTTCGTCTAACAAGAGACGCTCACACCTACTTCATAATCCGATAACCTGATGCCATAAGCATAGGTAAGAGATGATAAGCCAAGTCACGAATACCGCAGGGACAACCTTTCGTGTAAATTTATAATACACTAAAACCTGTTTTAGGACCTGAATTTTACAGGCCTTTTAACTCATTAATTCCATCGTCAAGCAAAGCATTGAGTTCATCAATTTTTTTCTTGAAGTCGCCGTATTGTACACCAGCAAATGGCCCATCAACCGCTTTGACCGATAAAAGATCAGATGCCATTTGAATACATGCCATAATCGCGATTCGCTCATTGCTGACCGACGCATTGCCAGCACCTTTTATTTTAAGCATGAGTTGATCTGCATGCTTGACGGCGTCTACCAGCTTTTGCCTTTCTTCAGAAGCACAGGCAAGGGAAAGCTCGCGCCCCAAAATTGATACGTTGACCCTTTCCATTATTTAGCTCCTTCAATAACACCGCCGGGCAAATTGGCAAGTACGTGCTCAACCCGGTCACGCGCTTTTTTTGCTCCTTCACGGAAAGCAGCCAGTTCACTTTTTGCTTTGGCCAAATCAGCCTGTAGCCGGGCAATTTCCTGTTGTGCGCTGTCGAGCTCTGATTTTAACTGAACATTTTCATGCTGTGCCTTGGCTCGGATTTCTCCGACTTCCTGCTCATGATTATCCAGGCGTTGAATAATGCTCTTGAACTCGTCTTCACGGGCCTGAAATTGATCGCGAAATGAGTCACGGGCCTTTTCCGCCAATGACAGGCGTGTGCTAATAGACTCACGCTCAGCCATTAAACTGCGTGATAATTGAACCACTTGCCCGACACGAGCAGCAACTTGATCTAAGTCTTGCAACATAGTGATATCGTATTCAATACAAAAGGCGCATTTACGGGTAAACGCACTGAATTAAAAATAAGGTGAACTTGATTTTACCCTGTATTCAAAACCACAAACCGGATTTTTTAATATTAAGGTATATTAATCTCTCAAGTCCTTTTTCCATTTTGACATCAATAGGATTGCCATGCCATCAATTACCGAAAAATCTTACGAAACAACTCCTTCCATCAATGTGGCTTTTATTGGTTTGGGTGTTATGGGCTTTCCCATGGCCGGCCATCTGGCCAAAGCCGGTCACCAGGTTTGCGTCTACAACCGCACCACTGCCAAAGCCGAAAGTTGGGCTGCCGAGTTTGGCGGATCATGGGCCCCTACTCCGGCACAGGCCAGCAAAGAGGCGGATATTGTTTTTTGTTGCGTGGGCAATGATGATGACCTGCGTAGCGTTGTCCTGGGCGAAACCGGCGCTTTCAGTGGCATGAAACCAGGTGCCGTTTTTGTTGATCACACCACCGCTTCTGCCAATGTAGCACGCGAACTATACCAGCTGGCTAAAGAAAAACAGCTTGAGTTCATTGACGCCCCCGTATCTGGCGGGCAAGCGGGCGCCGTCAATGGTGTGCTTACGGTTATGTGCGGCGGCGAGGCGGCCGTTTTCGACAAAATCCAGGTCGCTGCCAAGCCCTATTCACGAGCTATTACCCTTTTGGGCGAACCAGGCGCTGGGCAACTGGCCAAAATGGTCAACCAGATTTGCATTGCCGGTTTGGTTCAGGGCCTCTCCGAAGCCATTGCCTTCGGAGAGCGTGCCGGTCTTGACATGCATGCGGTATTGGATGTTATTGGCAAAGGCGCTGCTCAAAGCTGGCAAATGGATAATCGCGGCAGAACCATGATTGAAAATAAATTTGATTTTGGCTTTGCCGTAGACTGGATGCGTAAAGATCTTGGACTGGTGCTGGATGAAGCCAAGCGCAATGGTGCATTGCTACCGGTAACGGCTTTGGTTGACCAGTTTTATGCCGAAGTACAGCAAAAAGGGGGTAACCGCTGGGATACCTCCAGCCTTATTTCACGCCTGAAACCGCAATAAGCATTGGTTTCTCAAGAAAAAAAGTCGTGCCATCCTAACAATGGCACGACTTTTTTTACAATTTATTCAAGACGTTAACGCCTGATTAGTGTGAAATAAACGTATTACCATGAGACTGTTTGTATTCAACCAGTTCTTGCATAACCGCTTCATGGGTTTTTGTGCTGTTCACAACAACCGCTGGAGACGATGACTCTTTAGTCAGGCGTTGCTCGACGCTTTGTCCTGCATCAATGCTGGCAGCATTGGACACAAAGGGATAATCGGAATCACTCAGGGCTTGGGCATGTACTGCGCCTGCAGCAATCGTGGTAGCAATAACAAATGCTGTTTTAATGATGTTTTTCATAATAAACTCCAAAATATTAACGATGTTCAATAAAAATCACGTTTCATTCCGCTTTGATAAATCTCGGGAAAGTTGATTTGATGGGTTTATTATGAAGTAGTGTATCGAATAGAAAAATAGCGATTGTTGCAAACATATTTCCATTAATGGAAATATGTTTAGAATATATACCGATTATTAATAATATTAATTATAATTTTAGGCATAATCAATAATGAATCAACAGGAGAACCATTATGAAAGTGCTTGTATGTGGCGCAAAAGGCTTTATAGGTGGAAACATTTCCAGGGCACTGGAAAAGGCAGGACATGAAGTGATTGCCGGCGTATCACCACGACACGCGGGTTCCGTGCCAAATAGTGTAGTAGTTGACTACGCCAAAGATACCACCCCCCAGGCGTGGCTGCCACGACTTGATAATATAGATGTCGTCATCAATGCTGTTGGCGTGCTACGCACATCGCATGCCCGCCCTATTGAGGCCGTGCATCAACATACCCCCATTGCCTTATGGAATGCCTGCACTCAGGCCAATATTAAAAAAGTCATACAAATTTCAGCGCTGGGTGCCGAGACTGGTAACACGCAATATGCCAGCACCAAACGAGCGGCCGACCATCACCTTATTGCCTTGGCGGACAGTGGCAAAATAAGCTACACCATATTACGTCCCAGTATTGTTTTTGGCAAAGGCGGGGACAGCAGCGCACTATTCATGAGTTTAGCCAAACTGCCATTTCTGATTTTGCCCAAACCAGTATTGCGGGCAAAAGTCCAGCCGGTTTCCGTGCTTAATCTGGCTGAGGCTGTAGTAGCCTTGCTGGGGCCTTCCCTGGTTCAACAGGGAATTATCAGCTGCACTGGTGCGGAACCGGTTCTCATGAGTGATTTCATTGCCAGCCTGCGGCAACAATGCGGTAATCGTCCAGCCAGCATTTTGCCCCTGCCTGATAGCCTGAGCACGCTAAGTGCCCGTATGGGAGATCTGGTACCTGGCGTACCCTGGTGCACTGAAACCATGACGATGCTGGCAACTAATAATGAAGACAGTTGCGCAGACTTTCAGGCACTGATTGGCCACACGCCTGTGCATTACAGTGAACTGGTGGCAAATGCCTGGAATACGCAAGGCGCATGACAATACAATTACCTGAACAATAGCTATTGCGGTATTAGGATATTTTTAATAGGGAAAAATAAAATGAGTTTTACATTAATTGCTTATTTGTTTTTATAATAATTCAATTAATGGTGCCCAGGAGAAGACTCGAACTTCCACAGGATTGCTCCCGCTAGGACCTGAACCTAGTGCGTCTACCAATTCCGCCACCTGGGCACTTACATGCGATTTGCTTTTTAGTGCGTTACGCGATGAAGATGAAATTATAATCTCATCATAAAAAAACACAAGCCCTATTTCGGGTTATTTTATGATTTTTTCATTTCTGTTGTTTTCAATGCAATAAAACAACAATTTTAACCATCACAATAAAAAACCGGCTGATGCCATTTGAACAGCACCAGCCAGTTAATGATAAACAAATTACCCGCTATTCAACACCCAACGGGATTTTTGCTTTCTCCGTTTTTTGGATGTTGCTTGCATCTGTTTTTTTGCCACGCCCAGCCTGGGACTTACGCCCGTAGAACTGTCGAGGTCTTGAAAAGCGGGGTTCTGACGGGTTACGAAAAATAATTTTCGACAACTCATTCAGCGCCTGCAAATATACTTCACGTTTGAACTCTATCACCGCATCAAGGGGTACCCAGTACCGGTTCCAGCGCCAGGCATCAAATTCTGGATGATTGGTTGCCCGTAAACTGACATCAGAATCTTTACCTACCAAACGTAATAAAAACCAAATCTGCTTTTGCCCCTTATAATATCCTCGCGACTCGCGTCGCACAAAATTATCCGGTACGTTGTACCGTAACCAATTACGTGTTCGTCCCAATATTCGTACATGCTCTGGTTTCAGACCAACTTCTTCGTGAAGCTCCCGGAACATGGCCTGCACAGGGCTTTCACCATGATTAATGCCACCTTGCGGAAACTGCCACGAATGCTCTCGAATTCTTTTACCCCAGAACACCTCATTCTTCTGATTAACAAGGATAATACCAACATTAGGACGGTAGCCTTCGCGATCTAGCATGCGGCCACCCCCATTTTCAAATACAATT
>Ga0172382_10014272_pt1 | contig 10135 bp, 6 predicted proteins | sample Leawel138RmetaG_FD_122245 | JGI IMG/M metagenome (GOLD analysis project Ga0172382, IMG submission 122245) | Leachate microbial communities from a municipal landfill in Southern Ontario, Canada - Leachate well 138R metaG | ecosystem: Engineered > Solid waste > Landfill > Unclassified | place... | reverse complement strand
TATAACTATTTATAGAGAACTGATTGCACAACCTTACAGAATAATGTACAAAATTGAAAATGATACTGTTTATATTATGGCTATTTTTGATTCAAGACAAAATGTAGAAGAGCTGTTATTGCAGAAACTATTAAGAGGGAATATGCTAACAAAACAGAGTAGCCAATAAATCACCTAACGGCAATTTATTGGCTATCTTTAACCGTTGTCTGCTCACTGCACTCCCGCTAGCTTGCAAAATAATCACACCATTCTTACCCCAAAACCTCTAGTTCATCACTATATTTTTTTTCACAATACGGCTCATAAGAAGACTTATAAATAGCGTAATGTTTGCTTGCTTTATGTCCATCTAAAGCGGCTTCATCTCTCCAAGACTCAACTGCCATAAATTTTCTCGGGTTGTTTTCATACACAAAAATATCGTAAAATATGCAGCCATCTTCTGCTTTACTTGGCTTAACCATTGCAGTTAAAAGCTCTTTCATTTTAGCTTCACTACCCTCTTTTGCTATAAAAGTTACTCTTTTTGTTATTGTCATGTTATATTTTCCTCTGCCTATTTTTTAATCGTAGCGATTATAGCAAAAATGGGTAATTTGACTATAATAATAAAAAAATTAGGATATTTTATTTGGATTTAATACTGCAGATTGAAGATTTAATAGAAAAAAACGGTAGTGATTTTGAGCTATCAAAGCTCTTTAAAGCTTTTATCCGTGAGTATAAAACTTCACTAAGTGAGTTGTTTAAAAAAAATCAGGGAAAAGATTTTCTTGTCCGCCATACAAAACAGCTCGACTCCATTATAACTTTGATGTACAAAACTACGCTAAGACGCATCTTTGGCAACTATCTTCCCATGAGAAGCTCCATCCCCATAGCGATTATCGCTCTGGGAAGCTACGGTCGCGAACAGCTCTGTGTCCACAGTGATGTGGATCTGCTTATAGTCTATGAAAAAGTAGACGGCTTTAACAGCGAACTCATAATAGAGAAGTTTTTCTATCTTGCTCTTGATGCTGGACTGAAACTTGGACATAGAGTTCATGAGGTAAACGACCTTTTTGCCCCAAGCAAAGAGGATATTACCATTAGAACGGCATTGATGGAAGCCAGATTTGTAACAGGTTCTACGCTTACATGGCATGAGACAAGCAAAGAGCTAAATAGGATACGCCTCCATAGTCAAAAAGAGTTTATTCTCTCAAAAGTCAAAGAGTCGCAGCTAAGACGTAAAAAGTACCCGACATCAATGCAGCCAAATATCAAAGAGAGTGTCGGCGGACTTCGCGACTCCAACTCTATCTTTTGGATTGCACATACAATCTACGGAGTTACAACGCTCAAAGATTTAGCAGGCACTCTATTCTCGGATGAGGAGTACAGAGAGTATAGAGCAGCACTGGAGCTACTTTTTCGTACAAGAAGCGCTCTTCATCTTATTACAAACAAGCAAGAGGACAGACTTCTTCTAGAGTTTATACCCGAAGTAAGCCGTCTTCTTGGATTTACCAATCAACAGAAGATGGTTTCAAAAGTTCTTGAAGCGCAGTGGCGTATAAGCAACTTTACGCAAATATTTATTAAAAAGATGATTCGTCCTTACATTGCCGATATGTCACAGCTTGGGGAGTTTAGAAAAAATCGTATATACAAAGGCATCTATAAGCTAAATGATAGAGTCTATGCCTCCTACAACCTTACGACTCTCCCACTTAACAAGCTGCTTGAGATTTTGGTATCGCTGGAAGATAAACCATACCATTTTGATGCCGGATTTTTAAATCAACTTACATATACAAAGATAAAGTATCCGCTTCAAGCAAAAACATACTCACTTCTAAAAGAGCTCTTCAAAAAAAGATATATGTACCCGTTTTTAAAACTATTTTACGATGCAGGAATCCTCCATCATCTGTTTGGCAACTTTAAAAAAGTGCTTCATCTGCCTCAGTTTGACGGATACCATCACTATCCGGTAGATATTCACTCCATAAAATGTGTAGAGGCACTTGAGAATATCAAAGAGCCTTTTATCAAAAAACTACATGATGAGTTTAGCAGCGATGAGAAACTTTTACTAAAGATTGTAACTCTATTTCATGACAGCGGAAAAGGAAGAGTGCAAGATCACAGCGAAGTGGGAGCTAAACTCATAGCCGCTTTTGCCCAAAAAATGAAACTCAAAGAGGAGGAGAAAGAGAGATGCGTTACTCTAGTAAAACAGCATGTAACCATGAGTAATGTAGCACATAGAGAAAATATACATAATGAAAAAACGCTCTATAAGTTTATGTCAAACGTGGGAGGCATAAAAAATCTGAAACTCCTTTACGTTCTTACCTATGCGGATATAAACGGAGTCGGCGAAGGTGTTTACAACTCTTTTACATCTAAACTTTTGCGCGAGCTCTATATAAACGCACTTGAGGTCGCACAAAACCGCCAAAGAATAACCGACGCATCAAAAAGGATAAACAGCGAAAGGCGCGTCGCAAAACTTCAGGAGTTTATTGAGTTGCCAAAACTCCTACAGAGCAAACTTCTACGAATTGAGTCAAATCTCTTTTTTCTAAAACATACACCTCATGATATTATAGAGATAGCCAAGAAAGCCTCAAAGACAAAAGAGTATGACTTCTCTATTAATTTGCAAAGCTCTTTGGTAATTGAGATATACAGAAAAATCCCGCTAAATATAGGCTATCTTCTGGCATCTCTAAGCCACCTTGATGTTGCATCAATGGAGATATTTACCCTCTTTGACGACGTTAAGTATTTTAAGATAGAGTTTATAGAGCATGTGGATGATAGTGAGACGATTCACATAGAAAATATAATCAACAACGCTTTTGACATGAGCAGAGATATAAAACTAAAAGATGTAGTTATAAATAAAAATGAGATAGATATAGATTGTGAACACTCGCTCACCTATGCAGAAGTTTGCATAAACACACAAAACCAAAAAGGTCTTTTGGCTTATATTATGGTCTGTTTTGAAGAACTTAGCATAAATATTGTCACCGCTAAAATTCATAGCACCAAAAATAGGGTAAGAGACAGCTTCTTAATAGAAAAACAAAACGATATATGTAATAATGTCAAAAAAATTTATATGTTATTAACAAAAAACTCTAGAATCTGGCGTGACAACGCCTAGCTTCAGTGCCATAGCGGCTAGCGAAGATGGCGGAATTACTTCCGACATCGTTAAAAATAAATTAAGGGAATAAAATATGTGTGGAATCGTCGGCTACTTAGGGAAAAAAAATACAAAAGAAATTTTACTTGATGGCTTAAAAGAGCTTGAGTATCGTGGATATGACTCAGCTGGGATTGCAGTTTTACAAAATCAAAAATTCTCTATCTACAAAGCAGTCGGAAAACTTGTCAATCTTCAAGAGAAAATAAAAGATTTTAAAACAGAGGGCTTCGCAGTCGGTATCGGGCATACGAGATGGGCAACACATGGAAAACCTACAGAACTAAATGCTCATCCGCACTTGGGAGAGAGCTCTTATGTCGTTCATAACGGTATTATTGAAAACTATACAATCCTTAAAAAAGAGCTCCAAGCAAGCGGTATTACATTTTTAAGCCAGACAGATACGGAAGTAATCGTTCATCAGTTTGAAAAAAATCAAAAAAACGCAAAAACTTCTCTTGAAGCATTTGCTAAAACAATAAACGAGCTTCATGGTGCTTATGCCATCTTGCTTGTTACAAAAAGCCAGCCCGATACAATCTTTTTTGCAAAGCATGGCTCCCCGATGCTCGTTGGAGTAAACAGTGAAGATGAAAAGTACTTTGCATCTTCGGATACTCCCCTTATCGGACACTGCCAAAACGTAAGCTACTTTGAGGATGGGGATTACGGCTACGTAACCCCTGATGAAATAGTAGTTTTTGATAAAGAGGGAGTCAAAAAAGAGCCTAAATTTTGCGCACTTTCACAAAACAAGCTCCTTGCGCAAAAAGATGGTTACAGATTTTTTATGGAGAAAGAGATTTACGAACAGAGTGTTGTAATATCTGATACTCTTATGGGAAGGCTTGGTGAAGGAGAGATTCTCTTTGATGAGCTTGATAAATCTCTTTTTGAGGGCATAGATGAGATAAAACTCTGCGCATGCGGAACCTCATACCATGCAGCGATGAGTGCATCATACCTATTTGAGAGATACTCAAAGATTAGAACTTCACTAGAGATTGCAAGTGAGTTTAGGTATAGAGAGCCTATAATGAGCAAGCAGACTCTTTTTGTAGCAATCTCTCAGAGTGGTGAAACTGCCGATACGCTTGAGACACTAAAGATGGCAAAGGCAGCAGGTCTTAAAACATTGGTTATCTGTAACGTGGACAACTCCTCCATGGTAAGATTAGCAGATGCGACTATATTAACAAGAGCCGGAATAGAAAAAGGGGTCGCTTCAACTAAAGCATTTGCCACTCAGGTTACTGTTTTTTGGATGCTCTCTTTATTTGTAGCCAAGTTTAAAAACTCACTTAGCAAAAATGAGATAGCTTCACATATATTACTGCTCCGTGAAGTCCCCTCTCATGTAAAAGTTACAGATGAGATGCATGAGCGTATAAAAAGATTATCTAAAAGATATCTTCATGGTCATGGCTTTTTCTTTATCGGTAGAGATATTTTCTATCCGTTGGCGCTAGAGGGTGCATTGAAGCTCAAAGAGATATCATATCTTCATGCGGAGGGCTATCCTGCTGGAGAGATGAAACACGGTCCTATCGCACTTGCCGATCCTGAACTCTTTACCATAGCACTGCTACCTAAACATCTCCTCTATGAAAAAGCAAAAAGCAATGTTGAAGAGCTGAGTGCAAGGGATTCTACTATCTGCGCAATAAGTCAGATAGGGTTTGATAAAGCAGATGACTTTATAGAGATTTCAACTTGTGAGCACTACATGTTAGAGTTTTTTGAGATGATGATTGTTCTACAACTTCTCTCTTTAGAAGTATCCATAAGATTGGGTAATGATGTTGATATGCCAAGAAACTTGGCAAAAAGTGTAACTGTTGAATAATTATTTCTTATTTAAAACTAAATTTATATTTACTTAGATATTATAAAAAACAATATTACCATAAAAGAGCATTCTACATGACAACAAAATCAAGACTTCTAATTATCGTCACCTTCATGCTTCTTGCATTAACAACTGCAACGATTATAAATATTTCTCTAAATTTTAGAGAATACAGTATCAACAGCGCAGTAGAGAAATCTCAAATGGCAGCAAATATCGTCAAAGATGGTTTAACCGCGCATATGGTCAATGGCATGATGGATAAAAGACAATATTTTTTAGACAAAATCGCTACAAGTAACAATATTAAATCGCTCTGGATTGCAAGAGGGGAAAATGTCATCTCTCAATATGGAGAGGGTCTGCACTCTGAGACAATCAGAGATGCTCTTGATGCGCAAGTCCTAAAAACGGGTGAGAGCATCCAAAAAATTACTGAAAATACTAAAGATACGACTCTAAGAGTAACTATTCCATATAAAGCTTCAACTCCTGCAGACAACACAAACTGCATCTCATGTCATAATGTAAACAGAGGAGATACGCTAGGTATTATAAGCATGGAGTTTGATATAAGCGACATGAGAAGCAGCGGTATGATGACTATACTTAAGATATTAGGTATAAATCTCCTCTTTATAATTGTTGTTTTATTATTAATTAACTACTATGTAACTCCATATATGAATCTCTTCTCAAATCTTCAAAACGGTATTAAAAAGGCATATAGTGGAGATTTTACACATGAGTTTATCTCTAAAGTCGGTGGAGATGCTAAAAATGTTGTTGAGCAGATGAATTCCCTCTTTAGAAAAATGCAAGAGACCTTTGGAGATATAAAGTACAATCTTGCAACTTTTATACCACAGGGAGCCGCACTATCAAATGACCCACTTCATGAGGCAAAAACTATTATTAGCGAACTGTCCGATATTTATAAATTTAAAAAGACTATCGAACTTGACGGCTCAAAAGATGAAGTCTATACAAGAATTATAGATATACTAAAATTAAAATACCATGTCGGTCACTTTGCTTTTTATGAAGTAAACAACGTAACTGCAGAGAGAAAACTTATATACAGTACTGAAGAAGAAAATATCTGCTTTGAAAAAACAAATAAGAATGCGCTGGAGTGTAGAGCACACAGAACCAATAGTGTTACAATATCAACCGAGTTTCCAAATCTATGCCAATCTTGCATCTCTCTTGATATTGATTATGTCTGTATCCCGTTTAACATAAACCATGATGTCTCTCTAGTCGTCTCCATGACTTCAGACAATAGAGATGAAGTCGCTCTTATGAAAAAAAATATTCCTAGCATAAGACACTACCTTGAGGCGGCAAAACCGGTTATAGAGAGTCAAATACTGATGGAAAAACTAAGAGACACTTCACTTCGTGACGGCATGACCGGTCTTTATAACAGAAGAATCCTAGAAGAAGTTATAGATAAAATAATGAGCCATGCAAATAGACACAAAGAGAGTTATGCCGTCTTAATGCTTGATGTAGACTTCTTTAAGATGGTAAACGATACTTACGGGCATGACACGGGGGATAAAGTGATTGTAGCTCTCTCAAAGGTAATTAAAAACAGTATTCGAGAAGCAGATTTGGCAATTCGATACGGCGGAGAAGAGTTTTTAATACTACTAAGCAATGCGACAGATGATGGAATAATGAAGGTTGCTACAAAAATTCACTCTGCTTTTGGCGCACTATCTTTTGATGTAGGATCATCTGAGAGTCTAAAGAAGACATTAAGTATCGGTATAGCAAAATTTCCGACAGACGGCGACACTATATGGAAATGTATAAAGTATGCAGATACTGCTCTATATGAAGCTAAAAATACCGGAAGAAACAAAATTGTAGAGTTTAAACCAGAGATGTTCCAAGGAGAGGATTTTTAATCTTCTGTATACACATTCTAAATAAAATTAAAAGAGTGATGTAATTGCAAGGCGCTGACGAGGAAGCATACTTTTGTATGTGACGAGTTAAGCAACGCAGCAAGTGCGTTACTATTTTAATTTTAAACTATTTACTTATGTGCTACAAGCACTTACACCCGGAGGTGTTGTAGGCTGAACAGAGTCATTGCTTGCTCCGCCCTTTGCGTTTACCTCTTCAATCGTTGCCCAGATAGCCTCAGCTGCAGCCATATAGCGTTTTGCACTCTCGCTTGTAGGGTTTACAAAAGTAATAGGCTTACCTTCATCTCCACCTGTTCTAATGCTCGGCTCAATTGGAATCTCGGCAATTATTTTAGTGTCAAACTCTTTAGCCATAGGCTCTGAAGTCCCTTTTCCAAATATGTCGTACTCAACGCCGGTATCAGGAGCTATAAAGCCGCTCATGTTCTCAACGATTCCTGCAATTGGAATATTTAGCTTCTTAAACATATCTAAAGAGCGGCGAGAATCATCAAGTGAGACAGCTTGAGGAGTAGTAACAGTCAAACCTGCAGTAACCGGTACACTTTGAGCCAAAGTAAGCTGTGCATCACCTGTTCCGGGAGGCATATCTATAACTAAAACATCCAGATCACTCCAGAGTATATCTCTTAGAAACTGCTCTATAGCTTTCATAATCATAGCACCACGCCAAATAAGTGACTGCCCCTCTTCCATAAGTGAACCCATAGACATCATCTCAATGCCGTAAGCCTTGATTGGAAGAACTTTATTTCCGGTAATCTCAGGTTTTATATCTGACACTCCAAGCATACGAGGAATATTTGGACCATATATATCAGCATCCAAAAGTCCTACCTTCTTGCCTTGAGCCGCAAGAGCAATAGCGATATTTACCGATGTGGTAGATTTTCCGACCCCGCCTTTACCTGAACTAACCATAAGAAAGTTTTTAATGTGTGGCGCTATATTTTTACTTTTTGGCTGTGGAGCCTCCGGCATTTTTGGAGCTTTTACATTTACACTTACATTAGCGGCACCGACTGCTTTTAGCTCTGCAGTTGCATCATCGGTTATCTGCTGTGCAACCTCCGGAGCGCTTGATGTTATCTCTACATTAAAACTAACATCATTGCCGTTTATCTCTATACTGTTTACAAAACCAAAAGTAACTATATCTTTAGTAAAACCGGGATATAGAACTTTTGATAGTGCAGAATTTACAATATCTTTTGTCATATCTTATTTTTTCTCCTCTATTAATTTTTTATTTTTTGTAACTCTACCATAATTAAATAAGACAAAAATTATCCTATATCAATAAATTAATTTCTTTAAGCTCCAAGAGCCTCTCGCTCTTTTGCTTCTCTTGCAATCTGCTCGATAGCTTCAGGGTTGTCCATAATGTTTTGAGTAATCTTGTACGAACAAAATTTCGGTCCGCACATAGAGCAAAATTCTGCCTCTTTAAATACATCTTGAGGCAGTGTTTCATCATGATACTCTCTGGCACGTTCACTATCAAGTGCCAGCTCAAACTGTCTCTCCCAGTTAAAACTATACCTAGCATCACTCATCTCATCATCTATGTCTCTAGCTCCTTTGCGCCCTCTTGCAATATCTGCCGCATGAGCCGCAATTTTATAGGCTATAATTCCTTCACGTACATCATCAGCATTTGGAAGCCCTAGATGCTCTTTTGGCGTTACGTAGCAGAGCATACTAGCTCCATGCCATCCGCCGACTGCTGCACCGATTGCCGAGCTTATATGATCATATCCTGCAGCAATATCGGTAACTAAAGGTCCCAGTATATAAAACGGCGCTTCATGACAAAGTTCACGTTGTAGTTTCATATTGCGTTCAATCTGATTTAATGGAACATGTCCTGGACCTTCAATCATAACTTGAACATTTTTCTCCCAAGCACGAAGTGTTAAATCACCTAAAACCTTTAGCTCTCCAAGCTGTGCATCATCACTCGCATCAGCCAAACATCCCGGACGTAACGAGTCTCCAAGCGAGAGAGAGACATCATACTTAGCACATATATCCAAAATATCGTCAAATGCCGTATAAAAAGGGTTTTCTCTATGATAGTGCATCATCCAAGCAGCCATCAAACTTCCGCCGCGGCTCACTATCCCCATCTTTCTTTTTGCAATCTTAGGCATTGTCTCAAGCAGAAAACCTGCATGAATTGTAAAGTAACTCACTCCCTGTTTTGCTTGACGCTCTAAAACTTCAAGCATTACTTCAATGCTTAAATCCTCTATCTTGTTTCCTACGTCATGAAGGATTTGATAGATAGGTACTGTTCCAATTGGAATTTTTGATGATTCGATTACCGCTTTTCTAATCTCATCCAAATCACCGCCCGTAGAGAGGTCCATAGCAGTATCGGCCTTATAGTGCTGAGATACTTGCATCTTTTCAACTTCACCGGCAACATCAGATGCAATTGCAGATGAGCCTATATTTGCATTGATTTTACATTTTGCCGCGATTCCAATTGCCATAGGTTCTAGTGAAGTATGGTTTACATTTGCCGGAATAATTAATCTTCCTCTTGCAATTTCACTGCGAACCAACTCAGGAGATAGCTCTTCTACTTTTGCTACATACTTCATCTCTTCAGTTATTATGCCCTGTTTTGCGTAGTACATCTGCGTTTTAACAGGGTCGCTTTCGCGCTCTTGTACCCATGAAGTTCTCATATTTTCTCCTAAAAATTGTAATATATTCTATATTAAGTAGTGAAAATATAATCAAATAAAGTTAATATAATATTAAGTTGATTATTTGCTTTTATAATTTATATCTATTTTCTATATTTAAAAAATAATTAATTTCTTCAAGATAAAAAAAAGCTTTCAATGTGTATAATTTCGTAACACTTGTAATTTAGAGGAGCTTCTTTGTCTAATTTAACGCTCATCTTACTTGCTGCAGGTAGTTCTTCGCGCTTTGAACTGAGTGTTAAGAAGCAGTGGTTAAGAGTCGGTAAACAACCTTTGTGGCAATTTGTAGCAGATAAGTATGAAAAAACAACATATTTTGACAAGATTATTATAACCTCATCATGTGACGATATTGAGTTTATGAGACTCTACTCTGATTTTGTTTTTGTAGAGGGTGGAGCGACTAGGCAAG
>Ga0172382_10014265_pt1 | contig 10139 bp, 20 predicted proteins | sample Leawel138RmetaG_FD_122245 | JGI IMG/M metagenome (GOLD analysis project Ga0172382, IMG submission 122245) | Leachate microbial communities from a municipal landfill in Southern Ontario, Canada - Leachate well 138R metaG | ecosystem: Engineered > Solid waste > Landfill > Unclassified | place... | reverse complement strand
TTCTTGGACAACAATTGGTTATTTATCTGGTACAACAAGTGCTGGTTCTTCAACAATCAAAAATATTGATGAAGATGCTGCATATAGTGGTTATTTTTATAGATTGTATATTGTAAATTCTGGTAGTTATGATGCTAATAGAACAACATCACCAGATAATTCTTCAATACAATTAAATGTAAAAACATATTATAAGTCAGTTGATGATTTAGCATATGGCATTGTAAAAAACACAACAGAATTTACTCCACCAGGAACAATTAATTTATACATTGCAAAAGATGGTGATAGCGAAGAATTGATTGGACAATATGATTCTAATCAATCTAATTTGAATATTACTAACCCAACTTCAACATGGGCTTGGGAACCAGGTAATTGGTATTATTTAAAGTTTGATTCAAGTGATTCTGATAATGATTCTTTTGGTGGGAGAATGAGAATTGAATCAAATTTATATAATCAAATATTTATTAATAGTAGGTGATTAAATTATGAATAATAATGAAAACAAAAAAAAAGTAATCAATTTAAAAAAAACTGATGAGAAAATTTATTTTAATGTTAAACCTAATGTTGAAGTTAATTCTTTTGAAAAAAGAGATATTAAATTAAGTATTGATGTTTTAGAGGATAAAATAAATAATGTTGTTGAGAATAAAATAAATAATACTGTTGAAATTAAAGAATCTTTTGCTGAAGAAAAGTTACCAATTAAAAGTAATGTTGGTGATTTGAAAGAATTAAAAAAAGCATTGAGTGAGTTGGGTGATGAATGATGGTAGTTTTGAATAAAATTGTTACAGCATATAATACACAAGGAAAAATAGTAATGCCGTTAAACACGGTCGGCATGGAATTTTATGTTGTGTCTAAAGAAGAATTGGATAGAAACTTTGAGTATATTGAAAGAGCAATGATTAAACAAAAAATTTATGAAGAAGAATTACAAAAAATAAAGTTGGACTTGGAACAATTCAAGAATATTTCTAATTCAAGAATAACTTATTTGGAGAGAATTATTTCTATGACAACAGAAAAAACTCAAATTAAAGATAAAAATGATGAAAATAAAATTGAACAATAATTTTTCATAATAATTTCGTGCAATGACACAATGTTTTTTTAATGAACACAATGTTATGCGTTAAAATAACACACATACATTTATGATATTTATGTTGTGTTTGTTTGTAATACATTAAAACAATTGAAAGGTATATATTAATCAATAAAACATTTGATTAAAAACAATTTTTTGAAAAAAATTAAAGGTGTTGGCTTAAATAGCAAGGAGTATTTTGGTTTTCCAACACCTCTAAAAGCGAAGTGATAACACAACAAGATTTACGAAACCAAAATATAAAAATATTTCTATAAAATCTTGTAATCTCCAGTCGTAAAAGATTCAGGGTGTAACCCAGTTTCACTTTCAACTTCGTATTCTTTTTGTTCTTTATACATTCCAAAGTCTTTCATTCCAATAGAAGCATTACCAATATGGTCAATAAAAGTATTATTATGAGAATAAATCTTGTAACCATTAGCTTGTAATTTTCTACAAAAGAAAATATCTTCTCCAACAGGACAACCAATATCATCAATCTTAAAATCAAACCAAGGAGAATTAACTTTCTTGAATACTCCAGATTTTACGAGTAATGCACCAGCACCACAAGCATCAATTTCTTCTATTTCACCAAACTTGTATTCAGTATGCCAAACATATTTTCTTTTCTTTAAAGAATCCTGATTCTCAAATTCTCTAATCTTTAAAATCAAAGGATAATGAGGTTTATGTTTTTGAAAATACAATCCAGTAATAACATCTTTATCAGCTTCAATTAACTTATCAAGAGTATCCCTAGCAAAAACCATGTCAGAATCAATAAAAAATAAATAATCTGGTGGATTATCAAACTTCATAATCTTGTTAATCATTTGATTCCTTGCATACTCAGTAACATAATGAACTTCAACAAAAGGATACAAATCATACTTGTCTTTGTTAGCCATAAAAAAATTCATGAATTGTTTTAAAAAAGGTCCAGGCAAAGTATGATTTACTGAAACACACAATGCCACTGAAATCTTTTCTGTCATTTAATTAACACCTGTTGATTTAGATTTTTTATTATTTCTTAATGCTTCTTTTTGCATTTTATCTCTCATAGCATTTTGATCTCTAATCATTTGGTCTCTTTGTTCTTTTGTTAATCTCATTGAAATTTGTATTACATCTCTTGTAACTATTTCAAGATCTTTTAACATTTCTTTATATTCTTTCATACTTTTTCTTTTTATATTAACCAAGTTTATTATTGGGTTTAAATCTGTTATATCACTCACTTTTTCACCTCTTGTTCAATTTTATGTTTATTTATTACTTCGTTCAATACTTTTAATGCGTTTTGTATTGCTTGATGGTCTTGTAATGTTCCTTTGTATTGTGTTGAAATTTCAGCAATCATATTAAATGCTTGTTCAACACTTAATTCTTTTTGTTCTTTTTCTTCAATCATTTTTTCACCTTACTTTTTTGTTCTTTTGGAAATAATTTATCCATAAGTTCAACTGCTTTCTTCATATTATAATCATTAGTCTTTTTTTGTTTTTCCATTAAATGATTATAACCAATTTGTAACAAAATTATTATTGCTATAAAAATTAATGTTCCATATAACATTCCAAATAAAAAATATAGAATTGCATATGCTATTATTAAATCTCTTAATTCATTTGCAATCATAATCTTTCACCTGTATCAAGATTTAATTTAATTATTGTTTTCTTTCCATCTTTAACATAAATCTTTTGTTTATTTTTTGTTTTAAGATAATCAATAAAAATATCATATCCTTTTTCATGTGAAAGATTTACTATGTCAATTAAATCTTTTTCTTTTGCATTTAATTTTTTATAACCTATTTTTTTCATTATTCCTTCAAACATTTATATCATCTCCTTTTTTAATATAATATTTAGCATTCTTTTTGAAAGGTGGTTTTGTTCTTTCAAATACTTGACTTGGAAATTGTTGTAATTGTTCAGTATGTATTCCATCACAAATCAAATAATCATTACACTTTTTACACTCATCTAACTCAGTAAAATTACCTCTAAACCCTGGATAAGATCTACCAAAAGCATGTAACAATTTTTGTTCTTCTGTTCCCTCTAAACCTTTTTCAACAACAATATTCTTCATTTTATTAATTCCTTGTGCATAATCATCAGGGAACCAATACCTATAATTCCATTCATTCAAATCAAATTGAAGAGTTGAATAATTAAAATTATATTTTCTCATATATTCTGGTAATTTACACATTGGAAAATACCTAATTGCAAAATCAATATTATTAGCAATACACAAATCATGTGCTTCTTCAAGCATTGGAACAACTTCATCATAACTAACAATTAATTGATCTACAACATTTTGTCCAGCTGCAGTTTTAAAACTACAAAATGGATTAAAGTTAATAAAATTACATCTTTTTACACCATATTCTTTTGCTAACAAAACAATTTCATTTAATTGTTTATAATTTTGTTTCACTAAAGTAGTGTTAAAATGCACATCAATTCCAAATTCATTACAATTCTTTAATGCTTTTAATGTATGTTCATAAGCATCTTTGACTTGTGAAATATCATTTCAAGTTTTATTAATTCCATGAATAGACATTAAAAAATAATCTACTAATCCTTTATATTTTTCTGCAACAGAAGGAATAGAAATAAGATAACCATTTGTTATAACAGAACACAAAACTTTTTTTGATTTAATATAAGTAATTAATTCAATAATATCCTTGTGTATTGTTGGTTCTGCCCCAGTAATTTGAACATGATTTGCACCAAGTGAAACCATTCTATCTACTTCTGCTTTCATTTCATTTAATGTTTTCATTCTTTGATTTGAAAACCTATAATAACAATTGTGTGATGCTAAACCATTTGCCCAATAAGTCCCTAAATCAGTTTCAAAATTATAAACTTCTTTAATCCCTTTATATTTAATATCAATTATTTTTGCTTTTTGTAATTTATTAATCCCTTTTAATTTAGAATATTTTCTTGTTATTGCTGGTTTACATTTTGTAAAAAACCTTAATTTAGTATCAAATTTTCCAATCAATCTTATTAGATCTGCTCTATTTCCTTTTTCAAAAACAAAATTAAAACCAATCTTTTTAAATTTTTTAATTAAATCTTTTAATAATATTTCATCTTTTTGAGATATTCTTATTGTTCCTCCAGAATAACTTCCTTCAGCATCAAAAAAACCTGCTAAGTAACCATATAAAAAATCTTTATTGTTTTTCATTTTAATTAATTTTTTTAATTGATTAATTCTTTTTTCATCTCTAAATTCAACACGATTCATTTTAATTTTTTTACCATTACTAAAATGAGTATATTTACAAAAAGAAATATTATTGTCAATATTAAAATGTTTTAAATATTTTGAATATCTTTCTATAGCTTCAATATCATTTAATCTTAATGATGCCCATCTACAAACCCATTTTTCTTTTTGAATACTTTCTCCAATTGAACCATCGCCTTTCATAATTCCATTAATATATCCTAACATATAATTTTCGTTTTCAATAAATTTTTCAGGATAGCTAAGATATTTTATATTACATCTTGAAGAACCAATTTTTAAATTGTTATTTTTATCAAATAAAATTTTGTCAATTGAAATCCATTTACCATAAGAATTTAAAAATCTATGATTTGAAGTTGCTTTTATTTTTCCTTTGTCAGTTATTATTTCATAAACTTTATCTTTTCTAATAGAATTTTGTTTAACATTTGTTGGCAAAAACAAATTACCTTTAGTAAAACCAAATACTTTATCACCTTTTTTTATTTTATTTATTGGTGTCCATTCATAGTTTTCTTTTAATATTTTAGTTTCTTTTGTTAAACAATGTTGACATTTAAAATTACAAACAGTCTCTTTTTCATTTTCACTACAATCTTTATCAACATAAAGAATAAAGCAATTAGTTATTTCTCTTTTATTATTTTCTTCTATAAAATCCATTATTTCTTCCTCCACAAAAAGTAAATAAAATCTTCTTTTTCAATAATTGATTTTCTATAACAACCAATTTCTTCTAAATTATTTAATGAAGCCCAATGTCTTAAAACACTTTCATCAAAAAACCAATAATGATCTGGATTATACAAATCTCTATTATCTGGAACTTCAATAAACAAATAACCATTTACATCTATTAAATCAATTAATTGTTCAAATACTTTATCAGCATCTTTAAAATGTTCAAGAGTATGAATACAAAAAACAATGTCAAAAAAATCTTTTCCAATTAAATGACTTGAATAAAATTCTTCAAAAGTATTATTAAAAGGAACAATATAATGAGAATTTTCAATATAATCACAAGCCCATTTATTTGGTTCAACACAAAAATAATAACCAACATATTTATTTAACAAAGGAATTATTCTACCAATTCCTGCACCAACTTCAAGAACACTTTTATCTTCTAAAATATCTGTTGTTAATCCAACTTTTGAAAATGCTTCAATGTGTTCTTCACAAGACAATTTATTTAAAGGAATATTATCTTTAAACATTCCATTTTTTTCATCTAAAAAATAATTTTTATCATCATAAGAATTTAAATGGTCTTTATGAAAATCACAAACATTTATTTTTTTTATTACACCACATTTTTTACATTTAATATGTTCGCAACAAATAGTTTTAATATTTTCCCAATCATGTCTACAAATCATTTAAACCACTCTCTAACTTTAACAGCACAATGAGTTTCCCAAACATTCTTTTTCTTCCAATCCAAATAATCATTAATTGTAATTCCTTTATGTTCTAACAAAACATTACTTGCAACATAAACATTAATACCAATCTTTTTCAAATTCTCACAAAAATACAAATCCTCTCCAATAGTAAACTTTTGATATTTAGGTTCACTATTTAAAGGATACCATCTACTTGAATCAAACCATTTAGTAGGATTATAATTCAAAGAATATTTTTCTAAAGTCTCAATAGGTAATAAAAAGAATCCAAATCCAACACCATCAACAACAAAATAATCATAATTTAAAATAGGAACATTCCAATCATAACCATCAAATTCATTACCTTTACAAAACATTGGATGATGATTTGCATGTCTATTAAAATAAATTCCAGACACACATTTTATTTTTTCATTATTTTCAACAAGTTCAATTAATTTATCCACATCACTTGTTTTAAATTGAACATCAGAATCTAACCACAAAACATAATCAATTCTCTTATTTTTATTATAATCTAAAACATTTTCCATTAATGTTCTTCTTCCTCTGTGAATATAAACTTCTTTTGTAGTCATGTCAATTAAATCATATTTATTTGTATTAGATAATTCTTCAATACAATCCAATGTTTCTTTATCAAAATCACCATTGTAACACGGTGCTAATATTGCAATTGTTTTCTTACTCATTTTTTATCACAAAATATTTTTTCATCATCTAAAATAAATTCTATTGTTGTATATATTTTATCACCAATTAATTTTTTATAACAATGATAATCAATTTTATTTGGATTTAATTCATTAGTTATTTTAATAGTTTCAATTAAATTATTTATTGTTTTTTGTTTTAATTTATCAACACTCATAATAATCAACCAACATAACTTAATTTACTAAATTCTTTTTCTTTAATTTCTTCTTCGTTTTTATCAACAGTCCTATTAAATTCTTCACTCTTTATTTTTTCATAAATAAACAATTTAGATTTTTCCATTAAACCAAGAGTTTTATAATTTTCATAATTAGATAAAAAACCTGTTGCAGAACCTTCATCATCTTCTGAAACCAATAACAACAAGAAATTCTTTTCATCTTTTGACTTCAATATTTTTTCTACTTTTTTTAATAAATCATTTTTAACTTTTTTTGGTATGCTCATTTAATCACAAAACAATTATACACATAACTTATTTAAATACTTTTGGTTAGTTCATATCCAAATTATATTCTTCAATTAACCAATTTACATCTTCCATTAAATATTTGTTTTTATAATATGTTGGATCAATTACTTCACCAGTTGTTGCTTCAATAGGAATTTCATTTCCATTTAAATTTAGTATTACCCAAGCATGACAATATGCTTTTCTTTTTAACAAATATTTTTCATAAAGATTTGTTATATTATTACAATAACCATCTTTTGCATCTTGTGAAATTTCCATGTAAGCATTATAATCTTGTTGTGTTAATCGTTCAACTAATAATTTACTAAAATCATCACAGTCAAAAACATGTTTTTCATAAGGTCTTGAGTATGCAACTTGATATGATGTTATTTGCCAACTTGGTGTTAACATAATTATTATTAACACTATAATAAATATTTCTAATAAAAAAATTCCTATAAATTCTATTTGTAATTTATTCATTTATATTCCTCCATAATATCCTTGTGCAACACATTGCCTACACAAATTTTCTTTACCAATTTCTTTTGCATATCTTCTCAATTGAACACAACAAAACTTTGGTTGTTTTTTCTTCCAACCAATAATCTCAAACTTATTAATATTTTGAGTTAAAGCTAATTGATCTAATTCTTCATCAGATAATATTGCAACAGCATTAGGCAATAATATTCTATTTCTTTGTCCATCAGGAAACTTATTATTAATAGCATCTTCAATAACAAAACAAAATTCTCCTTTACACTTTTTTAAATCATTATTAACACATTTTTTTATTTTAGTCTTTTCAATAAGTTCATTTGTTAAAACATAATTCTTGTTAATATATTTTTCAAATAACCTACTTTTCTTTTTTGTTTTCAAGTGAGTAGTTCCCTCAATTCTAATCATGCTTTTTTCATGAAAGTTAGCTTCATCAACATACTTATAATTGTCTTTTGTTATTTCTTTTGCAATAGTTTTCTTTATTAATTTTCTTTGGTCTTGTTCAATGTTTTCTAAACCATCTACAAAGAAATGAATATGAAAACTTTTGTTACCAGTATAATAAGTGTAAAATGATATTCCTTTTTCTTTTAATGTTTTTTGAAATTCAATAGTTAGTTTTTGGTTAGTCATCATTTCTGGTTCATCTGTTTCAATAACAATTTCATTAAATAATATTTGTCTATCAGTTGGTTCTGTTTCCCAATTCCATTGAGATGCTTTAATCCATTTTGACCAATAAATAGTATTGTTTTTTGAGATAGTTTGTTTTGATAAGAGAATATCTTGGGAACTTGATTTAACAATTCCCAAAATTCTTTCTCTTATTTCCATATTTAATCACTTATGTCATCTGCATCAATTTCATTTATAGCAAACAAATTAATCAAGTCATCTTTAGTCAAATCTTTTACTGCTTTATTTGTATCAAAATTTAATGATGCTAATACTATCTTTAATTGATCTCCATTTAAACCAAGTTCTGTTAATACACTTAACACAGTCATGTTTTTTATATCAACCATTATTATTCCTCCTTTGTTTTTTCTTCAAATTCTTTCATGGCTTTGTGGGCTTCAATAGCAATATCTCTCATGTTGTTTAATCTTTGTTTTGCTTCTTCAATGTTAGAAGCATTGAAGTAAAGTTTACCACCTTTTCTTGTTCCACCAAAATCAAGTTCTAATGAATCTGGGTATTCTACTTTTGTTAATAATTCATTTTGTTTTTCTTCTTCCATAATTATTCACCTGCCTTTAAGTTGTTTATTTGTTCTTTAACATCAATAACTTTATTATCAATCTTTTGTTCATTATCTTTTACTTGGTCAAATTCTTCTGGAGAATAAACACCATCAACATTAAACGCTCTTCTTAATGCTTGAGATTCAGCAACCTTTTGTAACATTGTTCTTGGCTTTGTTTTCCAAACACTCATTTTAGAATCATATTCAGATTGATACACAGTTACACTTATTGGGTGTTCCATATCTTTTCTATAAACAACACAAGTAGCAGTTAAATCTTTTTTATTATCATCAAGTTTAACTTCTTCAAAAGTTGTTTCCATTCCATTAAATTGCCCAGACTTATGAGCTATTGATAAGAAACCATCTCTTGACACAAATATTTGTGCAGGATTAAAACCATATTTAACAGCCCAAATTTCTTTCTTTAATGGATTTAATTGATATTCATTAGCCATGTGAACTAACAATTTAAATTCATTATCACTACAACCTTTTGCAGTTAAATCTTTAACAAGTTGTAGATCTTCTTTCCAATCAGTTACAACCATATCAGTGATATTTTTTGTATCTGTTGGATTATTATCTTCTTTTTTTATTACATTATTTTCCATAATACTTACCTCCGATTATTATTTAAAATAAAAATTAACACAAGACAACTATTGTTGTCCTGTGTTTGCTTCACCATTTTGTTCTGGTGTAACTACTTCATGTTCTTCTTTTTGTTCTGCTAATTCAGCAAAAGACTTTATATAATCAAGTCTAAGGTTTTTGAAAACTTTATCTCCTTGACTACCTTTCTTTTCAGAATATTTTCCAACAACAACATAAGTATTGTTAGGGAAAAGAATATTACTTAAAATGTTTTCAGCTTCATCTTCTTTAAGTAACATACTAATCCAATCTCCTTGATATTTAACTGGAACTGTAACACCAAATTTTAATGGTCTTGATTGAATTTCTTGTAATGTTGTAATTACAAAAGCATCATAAGTATAACCACCTTTTTTATATTCAAATCTTGGATTTTCTGGATTCAAAGTTTGTTTCATATATGCAAGAAATTCTTTTTCTTCTAACACATTATCAAACTTTAATACAGGTGTTCTTTCTTTACCAGATAAAGAGTTATGATATTTTGTCATCCAATCTTTACCTAAAACTTTTTCTACATTTTCATCTACTACTTGTGGCATATTTATTCCTCCTCTGCAAATGCTTTAATAGCATCATAATTTTCCACTATTTTTCTTGCTTTGTTTTTACCAAAAGTAAATGGGTATTTATCATCTTCTTTTGATAATATTTTTATTATTTTGTTTCCTTTAAATTCTGCATATTCAACAGGCATATTTATTCCTCCTTATGTTCTGTTTGTTCTTCAACAATTTGGTTTTC
>Ga0172382_10014263_pt1 | contig 10139 bp, 8 predicted proteins | sample Leawel138RmetaG_FD_122245 | JGI IMG/M metagenome (GOLD analysis project Ga0172382, IMG submission 122245) | Leachate microbial communities from a municipal landfill in Southern Ontario, Canada - Leachate well 138R metaG | ecosystem: Engineered > Solid waste > Landfill > Unclassified | place... | reverse complement strand
CATCGGCGTCAGCATCGGCATCGGCGTCAGCATCCGCGTCGGCATCAGCGTCGGCATCAGCATCAGCGTCAGCATCGGCATCGGCGTCAGCATCGGCGTCGGCATCGGCATCGGCGTCAGCGTCAGCGTCGGCATCAGCATCCGCGTCACCATCCGCATCGGCGTCGGCGTCAGCATCCGCGTCGGCATCAGCATCGGCGTCGGCATCAGCATCGGCATCGGCGTCGGCATCCGCATCAGCATCAGCATCAGCATCCGCATCGGCATCGGCATCGGCGTCGGCGTCAGCGTCAGCGTCGGCATCAGCATCCGCGTCGGCATCAGCATCGGCATCAGCATCAGCATCAGCATCTGAATCATCGTCATCATCAACGGCCGCTACCACGGCCCCAGCGCCTAACAGACCCAGTAGAACCCATCCCCAATCAGGCATTCCACCAGCAACTGTTTCTTCGACGATCTCTGCAAAAGCAAATTCTGAGGTTGACGAATCGTATTGACCAAGCCACATCACCCCCGCTGAATCCTCAAGAACCAGGTCATTACGGTCAACGTCTGACGTCGCGCCAACGAAGAAATTCTCTATAACGATACGCTCGCCTGAAACCAGAACCAGCACAAGGCTCTCACCCATTTGGGAAGCAGAAGAAAGCTCCTCCGGCCCAAATGGCATTTTGACGACACTGCCTTTTTCCAGACTGACAGAACTTCCCCACGGCAGCTCTGTTATCTCCCCGGAAGCCTTATCCATAATGCTGATCGTATTGGCTGCCATATCTGTTACTCCAAAATATTTGATGAATTCGACGATTAGATCCAGTGTGCCCCGCTATTCGACGGACACCCCATTAATTCAGTTGAATTTCCTCTCCGCTTTCGCCGCGAATAATAATTTCGACGCGACGATTAGGCTGCAGACACTTTTTCAACGCCGTTGTTATTTTATTGCCGGGACAATCCACAACCGGCTCGGACGAGCCGCGACCTGATGCCACGATTTTGTAACCAGAAATTCCCGCGGAAGCCAGAAAATCTTTCACAGCAGCAGCCCGCTGATTAGATAGTGTCACGTTGTATTCATAGCTACCGAGCCTGTCTGTATGACCCACAACTTCTATGCCATCAAGGTGCAGCTTATTCTGAGCAACCGCAGCAACCGTCCGAAGTTCATCCATTCCCTTAGGAGTAACAACTGCACTATCAAAGGCAAACAAAACGTCACTAGAAAGCGTCAGAGTGCGAATTTCAGGCTCGGAAAGTTTTTGAAAAATATTTTCGCACTGAGGTCGCCGCCACATTATTTCGGAAACCTGATCCAATGAATTGAAAGCCACTCTGTACTGACAGACGAGATAATCATCCGAATCACCCAGTGGCAAATTAATATTGTAGAACCACCAGTCATCGTTACCTTTACCCGAAATTGGATCGCCGAGAGCACCCAACACATCACTGCGCAAAGAACCGGATTTGAGCTGAGACAGAGCTTTCGTCGCAACAAAACCACCTTGCCGGTAATAGCCACCCTGAAGATCTTTGAAGACCACGCCAATATCATCAAAGCTGGAAGGATCGACAGCATCTGATTCCTGATTATCCATTTGCGCACAGCCTGCAGCCAACAACACGACTCCCACCAACCATACGTTGAATATCGACTTTTTCATCTAGGTCTCCATAAAAACATTCATCGCCAAAATCAAATTAGGAATACTGCGACCGCAACTTTTACCTTGCTTTAAAAAAACAAAGACCGAAAATTGGAACCGGACTGCGGAAACCGAACCAAAACCACCATGCCGCAAGCCTTTTGGGACAAGTTCCCACAGATTCGCACTCACTAGTCCGGGCAGACTTTACTGACAAGAAAAACAAACGGAAATAACCAATTACTACTAGTTAATTAGAATTAGTCTCAGAGGCACAACACGAAATGTCTTACTTAAATGACCAAACTCCAACACCAAAAAAGCAATAAAAAAACTTGAGGAAAAAGCGTTCGGCTTTTTATCAATCGGCAAGAAGATAGAGCTTAACGAACGAAGAAAATCAACCAAAACACATTGGTGATAACAAGAGGACAGAAATAGTGCCATACCAACGCAAAAACAACCCACAACAACTAATACTATATTGCTATTGCGCACAGACTTGATAGTTCTACAATTCTATTGTAGAAACATTTCTGAATGAGACCGGACAAGGAGGCCTACGATGAATCAAGCCTTAACCAAAAAAAATGGCGTTAATTTTCACAATAATAGCGAAGAAGATGTACACATAATTGTCGCTGTTGGCATTAACGGCGACGCAGTGCTACTGAACATGCTCACGAAAAATGAAGGCTTGATTGCAGACTTAAAATGCATGGATATACGCACCGCGCTGTGGCCCACATCTTTCCCCGAAAGCCCAGGCCTGTACTATCTTGCTGGAAAATCTCAACTGGCGCACATGGGAGACCCTGACACTTTTAGTGAAATGCACTACAGATGCAAGCATAAAAAAATTGACACGAATTTTCTAGAAAACTCAATTCTAAGACAAGGGCACAGGCAGTGAGATAAGAAATGTTGCACCTCCGCTACTCTGTTCGAGTGACAACGATCCAGACATTTCTTTAACAATAGAATAGCTAAGAGATAAACCCAATCCAGTGCCCTCGCCAACCGGTTTGGTGGTGAAAAATGGCTCAAACAGTTTCTCCGCGATCATGGGCGATACTCCGGCACCATTGTCCGCTACTCGAATATTGACTCGATCAATCTCCTTTCTGGCTGATATACAGATGGTCGCCTGGTAAGTTGCCGGCTGATATCTGGCGAAGTCATTGACTGCGTAGATTCCATTAACAATAAGATTAATCAGCACCTGTTCCAGCCGGTCCGCATTGCCCAAAACCTCCGGCAATTCATCTTCAATATCAAGCTTTAAACAGACATCCGCTTTTTCCAACTGTTGGTTAAGCAGTATCAATGCACCGTCAATAGCACTGGCTGGCTGAAAATATTCTTCTTTCCAATTCGTTTTCCGACCGAAAACACGCAGATGATTTACCAACGTCGTAACCCTCTGTATTTGGCTGGAGACACGATTAAGCTTCGCTTTCAGATAGTCTATAGAAAAAGAATTGCTATCAATCCGTCGCTTGAGATTTACGATTGACATATGAAGCACCAGCAAAGGTTGGTTAACCTCGTGAGCAAGCCCTGCGGCCATTTCTCCCAATGTCGCCAGCTTAGATGCTTGGAACATCTGTTGCTGGGCCGTACGAAGTTCTGTGTCATCCCGGCCAACTGCCTGAACTTCTATGAGTTGACCGTCTTCATTAAAAATACCTCGCTCACTGAGAACCCACCAACAGAGAGAGTCGCCGCAGGTCAGACAAATCTCAGCCACGGAAATGGGGCTATCGGGCGTCATTCCAGTCAACCGCTGTTTCGCCCTGTCAAACTCTTCCTCAGATAGATAGTCGCCGAAACTTATATCACTTATATTCCTGTCATCCAGTTCCAAGGATTCCAGCAGCAAACGGTTGGCGTAGGTCAGCCTAAAATCGGGGGTAAACCGGAAAATAATTGCAGGCGAATCCTCAACCAGGGCACGGTATTTCTGCTCACTCGTATAGACCTGCTGCATGGCTGCGCGCAGTTCGGATATATCCAGGCAGATGCCAACAACCTCTGTGGGCACGCCTTTATCGTCACGTAGAGACATAACCTCATCCTGCAACCAGCAATAAGAGCCATCTCGCTTTTTTAACCTGTAGTGCGCACTGGAGCTACCAGTCTTCAACAACCGGTTGATATGGCCAAAATAGCTTTCCCTGTCATCCGGGTGGACGATAGCGGGAAATCCGCCAATCCTAACTTCATCAAAAGTCCAACCCAGCAAGGCTTCCAGCTTTGGACTGCAGAATCTTGGCGTCAAAGCGCCAGCCCGATACTGTTGCATGTAGATTATACCGGGTGCACTGTCAACCACCCCCTCCAATCTGGACTGAGCCAGCTCAGCCCGATTTTCCATCTGTCGTAGTTGATGAATATCCAGGGCAAGCCCTGTTAGCTGACTGGGGTTACCGGGAACAATCTCCACACCTTCAAATAAGTACCAACGGAATTCCCCCGCCACCCTTAACCTGGTGGTTAGGCTCACCGTTCTCTCAGTGCCGCTTAAGAGCGATACTTCAAACTCATCCCAGTCTCTGGGGTCTATCAGTTCACGCCATTGTTCTTGCGTTAATTGTTGTATTGAGTGAGGTTTGAAGCCAAGCAAATTTGATAGGCTTTCCCCCAAAGAAATCGTTTTTGTCGTGCGATCTGCCTCCCACCAGCCACCTGCCATCAGCGATTCAATCTGTCGTTTACGCTTAGAGATTTGCTGGTCAATCCGCTCTCGCCACTGCTGCATCAGGGGATCTGCAACAATGGAAAATACTTGTTGCAATAGGGGGTAGTCATAGGTAACAAGACTTACACTCCCCTTGTCCTGTTGGCAGTACAGCCAGCAGGATTGACAATGCCTGCTTGAATGCGGCAGCAAAACAAACTGCTCTCCTTCCAGAGTCTTCCCGGTCGATCCACTGTTGGAAACTGGAGCTTTTTTTGACACAGAGAGCGCCAAATCAATAATCTCAGCGGGAACTGGTTTGTCTTCCGGAAATTGCCCAACGCACTCAATCCCCTCCGCGGACACCAGCAGAACAGCCCCTTGAGTTAATTGCAATAACAGTGAAAAGTCTTCCAGCCACCGATCAAGAACCGCACGAGACTCACCATTGATGCGCAAACGTTCCGCGTGCTCTGCCGCACAACGGAACAGCCTGCCCTGCAAATCAGACGTTTCAAGCCTGAGCACTATCTCGGAAACATCGACTAACTGGATTAGCCAGCAACCATACTCAGCCAACAATGAGCCGGAAAAATAAAACACCCCGCTATTGCCAACACTGACCCTCATAACGGGCAGCTCCTTTGGCCATTGATCGGGCAAAAGGTTTATCCATGTAAAATGCTGTCTGACAAGACCGGCAAACGATTTCCCAACAAACTCATCTGGGTCAATCTGTAATCGGCGGGCGAGTTGATCACTAATATTGACGATACTACCATTAGGATCAATGCGTACTGCAAGTCGATCAGCAGGTAACTGTGGTGGTACAATTACTGGCTCTCGACGAGGTCGATTCTTTTTACCTTCAGTGCTCTGATCCAACTTGCCCAAAGTTTCCCAAAAAGCCATGTCACCTCCAGATCAAAGTGGCATTGCCTTTTGAACTCTGCTCACTGACTCGCGATTGCCTGCGCCGTCATTCATTAATTTTACCACTGGCATCCTGTTCAAAGAATTCAGGAATAGGATGGTGATAGCTGTCCAGCAACCGCTGATTGGCCGCCTCCTGCTCAACAGGGGTCGCATATTGCTTCTGACTTGATGACGCGCGACCACTGGCCTGCAAATCTAACCATAACCTCGTTTGTGTGCCATGCCGAGCGACTCGGTTTTGCACTGATTCGGTGCTGACTTGCTGTTTGACAGGCAGGACTTCTTCGACAGGAACCCCGACCCCATCAGATTGCGCAGCAAGGTCCAAAGCTGCAAAGGCTGTGATGATGCCAATCAGCGATCTCATTGTATTGTTCATTGACGGCTCTCCGGCATTGTGGGGTGTTCTTCCACTTTGGGGTAACGAAGTTGTAAAGGCACCGTTTGGCTCAACGCGCTGTTCACCGGTGCAGTTCGCCCGGCTCGTTGATCTTGGAGGCGCATCGCCCGAGCCCTGGTTTCTGCCTGTTGAAACCGATCAGGCGGCAGCGACAGTTTTTTGACAAATGCCCCCGCCTGCTGCCATTGATCCTGATAAATCAGCAATGTCAGCAAATTGTCAACCGGCTCATCGGCTAAAGGGTCGAGCTCTATGGCTGTCAGTAACTCAAATTGCGCATCTTCCAGGCGCCGCAAATTCAGGTATACCAGCCCCAGATCATTGCGCATCGCACTGTTGACAGGTATCAGTTGCGCGGCCTTACGCAAATGGCTTTCCGCTTCGTCATAACGCATGTCCTGAGCCGCCAACTGGCCCAGCCCATGATGACCCTCCGCTACGAAACAGCCACCCATTAGGCTTTCATACAACCCCCCGGCTCTACTGTCACCGAGTTGTCTCAGAATTCTCGCCTTGTGCAATCGTACCTCGTCAATATCGTGGGGGAGCGTTTCCAGATTGGCCAGGGCAGCATGTAGTCGGCTCTCGGCAACCATTTCACGTGAGAGATTGACTACCAATTGTTGATCGTCGTTCAACAGCATGCAATTGTTACCCGCCAAGGTCTGCGGGGTAGATTGTATCCCGCTACAAGCAGACAGCAGCAGGCAGACCACCGCCGGCAGCAAACGATGCCAGATCACCGCACAACTCCTTTCAACGCGTTAAAAAGTGCAATAAATCCGGGGCCAGCGAGAACAATCAATAATGCCGGAAACAGGAATGCCACCATAACCGCAGACATTTTTGCCGATAACTTCGAGACTCTTTCCTGCATGGTCGTCAGGCGGCGGTCATCCATCAGCGACTTCAAGGCCGCCAACGAGGCCAGCGCACCACCCCCCTGTGTAATCAGCTGTTCAAGAATAGTGACGCAGTCGGTGAGTTCATCGACATCCAGCATGTCCGCCATGGCCCTGAGCTCCTGCTTCAATTCAAGGCCAGCGTCGACCCGATGCATTGCCACTGTCATTTCCCGGCACAACTCGGGCATCACCTTGTCGCCCTCATTCATAATCGCCCTCAGAGTCTGCTCCACCGCCATCCCTACCTCAAACAACATGCGCAACATAGGCACCATGATCGATACTTCATCCGCAAGCTTCTGCTTTCGACGCGCCACGGCCTGCACAAGCAGGCGCTTGGGAAGCAGGTAAGCTACTCCAATGAGACACAGCCCGTAAATTGTGCCTGTCCCCTCCAGTATCCCGAACAGTATCATCACCAGCATAACGGCCAAAACAGCCAGAGGCAGGCCAAACTGCACCAACAGGTACACCGCTCGCTTTGTGGAATGACGCCAACCAAGCTGATCCAGCAACCGTGGCACCTCCGGATCTATAGACCAATGCCACCGCCCCAGGATCTGGCTGCTGGCTCCAATACGCGACTGCGACTTGGGCCCAGTCTTGCCCAAACGCTGGACCAACAACCGCTGTCGGCTTTGCCGCTGATAAGAAGACAGCAGCAACAGAGTAGCGGCAGCCAGCAGAAGTAGTGCGGAGAGGGCAAATGGTTGCACGCTACAGGCTCCTCAACATCCGCCACAAAAGCACACACCCAATAATCTGCAGGGTAACCGCCAAACAAAGAAGTAGCCGTCCGGATGTATCGAGCCACAACCCCATAAGAAAACCTTTGTTGGAGACAAAAATGTATACGGCAATCAACATAGGCAAGGAGGCCAATACCACGGCGCTGATTCGAGTTTCCCCCGTCATCGCTCGCAATTGCCGGCTTGCCTTTTCTCGATCCTGAATCATCACGATTAGTTTGGCGAGCATATCGCTGGCATTGCCTCCATACCGCTGGTTTATGCGTATTCCCATAGCCAGGACATGGAACTCTTCCCTGTCATAGAGCCCAGCAAATTCATCAAGGGCCTCACCCGGTGAAATACCCAGCTCTATACTGCGTTTCGTTGGCTCCAGAGCCGAGCCGAGAGGATCGCGGCTACGGGACATTGCCAGCATCATCGCGTCCGCCAAAGTGCGACCGGATTTGAGGCTGCGGATCATATGATCCAGGGTACCAGGTAATTGATGTACCATTCGCCGCAACCGTTGCCGGTAGCGCCAGTACAATATGCCTGCAACCAGCAGTGGAACCCCCGCCACCACCAGCAATGCCTGCCACCAACCCTGCAACAGGTATACCAGCGTCGATATCAGGGCCACCCCACTTGGAATAAGATACAGCCCCCATAACGGCACACTGACGCCAGCTCTGGCAAGATTGCGCTGCAAGCCTTTACGCGAGCCAGAGGACTGTTGATCACGCTCCTGTCCTCCAGTAATTGCGCGAGCGATTTTTTCCGACCGCGACAGGCGCACTCCGCGCCGCATAAAGGCCAGCGCAACAAGCATGAGCAATAGGCTCGATGCTATCAGCAGTCCAGCAAGGCTCACGACCAATCCGCCCTCTCCTCAATGTACATATTCTCAACGTCTTCCAGCTTCAATAAATCTTACGCAACTTGTCACCGTTGGGGTGTCCTGCCTCCCGAACAAAAGCATTGGTCCTGCGGTCAAAACGAAACAAAACATTAGAGACATAATCACCCTCTCGCAGGCCGACAATCTCCATTATTTCGCTCACGCAACGACGGCCATCCGGCAACCGCCTGAGCTGGATGACGATATCAACAGCAGAACAGAGAATCTGACGTAGCGTTTTCTCGGCTATCTGAAAACCCGTGAGCCCAACCAATGTTTCCAGTCGTAACAGGGCGTCCATGGCGCTATTGGCATGCACAGTGGTCATCGACCCGTCGTGTCCTGTATTCATGGCGGTGAGCAAATCAAGTACTTCCACTCCGCGAATCTCGCCGAGAATGATACGGTCCGGCCTCATCCGTAAGGCGTTGCGCACCAGATTTCTCGCCGGTATTTCTCCCAGTCCTTCGGCATTGGGCGGACGTGTTTCCAATCTGACCACATGGTTGTGGTACAGCTGGAGTTCAGCAGTATCTTCGATGGTAACCAGGCGTTCTCGATGATCGATCAATTGACTCAGCAGGTTGAGCATGGTCGTTTTACCGGAGCCGGTGCCACCACTGATAACGATGTTGCAACGCTCGGCCACGGCATGACGCAGGAAATCAAGAATAGGCAGATCCAACGAACGCGAAGCTAACAAATCGGCACTGCGCAACAGATCGTGACGAAACTTCCTCACCGATATGCAGGGGCCATCGAGTGCAATTGGAGGAATCACCGCATTCACCCGACTACCATCAGGCAACCGGGCATCGACCATAGGTGAAGATTCATCCAGCCGCCTGCCAAGTGGGGCAAGAATTCTCTGTATCACCCGCTGCATATGTTGATCGTCAATAAAACGCAAATCGCTGCGATGTAGTATGCCTTCCCGCTCGATAAAAATGCTGTGCGGCCCGTTAGCGAGAATCTCTGTCACCGAAGGGTCGTTCAGCAGCGTTTGCAGCGGCCCAAACCCCACCAGTTCATCGACCAGTTCTTCGCTAAGCTGATCAACTTCATATCGCGAAACCGCCAGCTTGCGCCGCTTGATATACTCTTGAATCCGACCTGTGACAAACTGGGTCAGAACCCCGCGGGCACTATCGAGAAGACTCTCTTCCTCCCGCTCCAGTTCGTCAATGATATAGCGGTGAAGCGCTACTTTAAGATCCTGTTCAAGCGGAGTGACCAGTTTTTGACCCTGCGTGGAAAGAGGTTTCATCGTACATATCCTATCAACCGCTTCAGCACGCCAGGTGTGCTGCGGGTCTCTGCCAGTTGAGCGGCCATTTTTTTCAGGGACTTACTGAGTACATCCCGCGGCGCGCATTCATACATGGCGCGGCCATTGTTTCTGCACTGCAACCGCAACTCGATACTTGCGGGTAGCACCGCGGCCAGTGGCAACTCGAAGGTATCAGACAACGTGGCTGCATCCGGTGCCTCTCGACTGAAAAAGCGATCTACCAGCAGTCTGGCGTTATCCAGCTTTACCCCGTCGCTTCGCCAACGTTGCAACAAAGAGAGATTGCGCCGACTGCAGGGCACACTTTGATCAACATAAAGCAACAATGTATCAGCAAACGCCACCAGAGTACGGATCAAATCACCGTCAAATTGACCGCAGGCATTGACGATAATCTGGTCAAAGTTTTGTCGGAGACTGCCAAACAACAGGAACAGTTCGGCCGAACTACATCCTTCCAGGTAAGCGTACTCCTCCACCAGAGGTAACACCCGCAGACCACTATCGTGGCTGGCAAAGGCGCTCTCAATAACGGAATTGTCCAGGCGACGCAAGTTACGCAGCGCATCGTCAAAATGAAAGTTACAAGTCATGCCAAGAATAGCCTTGCTCTCGCCCACCGGTATCCCCAAATCCACCAACAACGTAT
>Ga0172382_10014260_pt1 | contig 10140 bp, 9 predicted proteins | sample Leawel138RmetaG_FD_122245 | JGI IMG/M metagenome (GOLD analysis project Ga0172382, IMG submission 122245) | Leachate microbial communities from a municipal landfill in Southern Ontario, Canada - Leachate well 138R metaG | ecosystem: Engineered > Solid waste > Landfill > Unclassified | place... | reverse complement strand
CTAGCCCGGCGCCGGGCGGGAAGCCCGGAGACGCTGCGCGCGCCTCCGGGCGGACCGGCCTCCGGCGGCCCAAGGGGCACGCCCCTTGGGAATCCCGCATTGGGCGGGCGCGCCCGCCCCGAATGGGATTCTTAAGGGCGGCAGCCCTTAAGCCGCCGGAGGCCGATGAATCCCCGGGAGCGCGCACCGTCCCCGGGCCACCGCCCCTCCCCGGCGGCCGATGCGGGAAAAAGTCCTTGCATCGTTCGGCGAGTTTGGCTAATAGCCATTGCTCGCCGGTTGCCACGGTAGCTCAGTTGGTAGAGCAGGGGACTGAAAATCCCCGTGTCCGCAGTTCGACTCTGTGCCGTGGCACCACTTATTTCAAGGGGTTACGCCTAAAAAGCGTGACCCCTTTTTCTTTTGCGCGTTGCGCCCGGTTCGGCGGGCGGCCCGGGGTTTGCCGGGCCGGGCCTTTCGGGGTATTGGAACAAAAGCCGGGGCCCGGTGAAGTCGGCCCCAAGGAGCGGCGGATGAAATACCTGATGTGCGTGTTGGTGGCGGCGGTGCTGTTCGGCTGCGCGGGCAGGGGCGGGCAGGGCGAGGCCGCTCCGCCGCTGGAGGGAACATCCTGGGAGCTCCGGGCGATCCTGCCTGCGCGGGGGGCGGGGGAGGCCATGCGCCCGGCCGACCCGCGGCTGTACACCGTGTTTTTCGGGGCGGACGGCCACGCGGCCCTGCGGGTGGACTGCAACCGCGCCACGGGCACCTGGACGGCCACGCCCGACGGGGGGTTGCAATTCGGCATGCTCGCCTCGACCCGGGCCCTCTGCCCGCCCCAGTCCGAAGGGGAGCGCGTCCTGCGCGACCTTGCGCGTGTGCGCTCCTATGGCATCCGCGACGGGGTGCTGGTCATGCCCTTGCCGCAAGATGGCGAAATCTATGAATGGACACCCGCGCAGCCATAGGCCCGCACCGGGGAGGGCCGGGACGGCAGCCTGGAGGGGCCGGAAAATACGGGTTTTCCCCCATAGGCAAGGCGAATAGCACTGCGTATATATCAAATCAGCGAAGGTGTTGAGGGGGGGAGTGGACTCCGGCAGGTCCGCTCCGCAAAGAAAACGCCTCGCAGTCCCTTGGGCCGGGCCGCTCGCGGCCCCCTGCGAACCCGGTGCAGCGGGGCAGGCTGTGGGCCCGCCCGAGGGCAGCGCGCCCGGTGGATGTTCCACCGGGCGCTCTTTTTTGCTTGCGCGCCAGGGGCAGGCCCGGAGCGGCTCCGGGGCTGCGCGCTGCGGGGCTGGGCGGAGGCAAAGGGCGGCGGCCCGGGCGCCTCCGGCGGGAGGCGGACGCGGGCCGACGGTCAGGACACGGGGCGCGGGGCGCGGCGGGTCCGGGAGGTTTTCCGGCGCCACGCCCGCCGCTGCCTGGGCGCGGGGCGCGGCGGCGGCCTACAGGGGCAGGCGGATGATGAAGCGGCTGCCCCGGCCGGGCTGGGAGTCCACGACGAACTCGCCGCCGTGGTTGGTGGTCACGATGAAATAGGAGACCGAAAGCCCGAGGCCGGTGCCCTGGCCGACCTCCTTGGTGGTGAAGAACGGGTCGAACACGCGCCTGCGGGTCTCCTCGTCCATGCCCGGGCCGTTGTCGGCCACCTCCAGGACGGCGAAACGGCCCTCGACGCGGGTGCGAAAGACCAGCCGGGGCTCCGGGACGCCCGCCTCGTTCATGGCCTCCACGGCGTTCTTGACCAGGTTGAACACCACCTGCTCGATCTCGGTGCGGCTCATGAGCACCTCGGGCACGTCCGGGGCGAAGCGGCGCTCCACGGCCGGGCGGCGGATCCCGGCCTGGCGGTCGAGCCCGAAGTCGCGGGAGGCCAGGGCCAGGGCCTCGTCCACCACCCGCGCCAGGGAGTACGGCGCGCGGCGGGTTTCGCCGCCCCGGCTGAAATCGAGCATGTGGCGCACGATGGCCGCCGCGCGGCTCCCCGAGTCGCGGATGCCGTCGAGGAAGCGCAGGATGCCCCGGCGCCGGGCGTAGTCGCGGACGGCCTCGACGGTGCAGCCCGCCTCGCGCGCGGCCTGCCTGTTCTCGGGCCGGTCGGGTTCCAGGCGGCGCTGGATGTTCTGCGCGCCCTGGAGGATGCCGCCCAGGGGATTGTTGATCTCGTGGGCCATGCCCGCCGCCAGCCCCCCGAGGGAAACCATCTTTTCGGTCTGCACGATGAGCCGGTCCAGGCGCACGCGGTCGGTCACGTCGTCCAGGCGGACCACGGCGCTGCGCCCGGCCTCGATGGGCGACACAATGATGTCGTAGTAGCGCGGCCCGGGGGCGGCCCCGGGAGTCTCCGGTTCCGCCTCGGCGGCGTGGCGTTCGAGGGCCCGGCCCTGGGCCACGGCCAGGGCCGCCCCGGCCAGCGGGGCGCGCAGCGCGGGGAAGGCGTCGCCCAGCAGCCGCCCCTCCAGCTCCCCGCGCGACAGCCCGGCCAGGGCTGCGGCGGCGCGGTTGGCCCGGGTCACCCGCAGGGTGGCATCCACGCCCAGGATGGCCGACGGCATGGCGTCGAGCACGCTGACCAGGTAGCCGTGCATGCGGTCCAGCTCTTCCAGGCGCTGGCGCAGCTCGGGATAGTAGCTTTTCCGGATCGAGCCCGCGCCCAGGCCGATGAGCCTGTCGCGCACCGTTCCCGGAGCGCCGTCCTGTTCGTCGTGGCTTCCCATGCCGCGCAGCATAGCGCAACGTCCGGGGTTTTTCATCTTCTTTCAGGCCCTTTGCCGGAACGATTTCCTACCGCGGCACCGCCAAAAGCCCCCGGCGCCGCTGTTTTTTCGCGCACCGCTCTTGTTTGTTCACACAAACAGAATATACTGAAAATAAAAACGTATCTATTTTCTGCGCACTTCGGGCGCCGCCCACGCCCCTGTTCCCTGCACGCGGCGCCCCGGTTATGCCGCATTAATACAATATGTTATGCATCGCTGGCCCCTGCGGCCCCACGGCGTGGGCCCGACACGCGGCGCGGCCGCGGCCGCGCCGGACGCCCGGCGGGCGCCCTTGCGGGGCAGATGCCCCGAACATGTTGACCTGATGGGGTTTCTTTCCTACACAGGCCATTCCCTCCAAGGGCGGGAATCCTTGGGAGGGAGCGCCCCGCCTCCGCTGCGGGGCGCCGTGTGTGTTGTTTGGCGGCAATCTTTGCGAAGGGGTTACCATGTCCACACAGATCATACTTCTTGTGCTCCTGCCGTTCGCGGCCGGGCTCGCGTGCTACCTGTTGCGCGCGGCCTTTCTGCGGTCGCTGGTCGTGCTGGCCACGGCCGCGATCCTCACCGCCGCGTCGGTGGCGCTCCTGTCGGCGGGGCCCATTTCCTACTCCCCGGGTCCCTTTCTGGGCCTGGGCTGGGGCCTGATCGTCTCGGTCCTGGATTTCGCCCTGCTCGGCGTGATCCTGTTCTACGGTTTCAAACACGGCAACCTGCTCATCAAAATCTTCAGCGTCCTGCAGATGCTCGGCCTGCTGATCCTCGAGCTGTTCTGGGTCGACCATTCGGCCCAGGTGCCCGCGTTCCATGTGGACCAGCTCTCGGCGGTCATGGTGCTGATCATCTCCATCGTCGGCTCGCTCATCTGCGTGTTCGCCCTGCCGTACATGAAGGAGCACGAGGAGCACCTGCACCTTGAGGCATCTCGCCAGCCGCGCTTTTTCCTGTTCCTGGTGCTCTTCCTGGGCGCCATGAACGGGCTGGTCATGGCCAACAACATCCTGTGGCTGTATTTCTTCTTCGAGAGCACCACCCTGTGCTCGTTCATGCTCATCGGCCACGACGGCACCGAAATCGCCGTGAAGAACGCCGTGCGCGCCCTGTGGATGAACTCCGCGGGCGGGCTGGCCTTCGTGCTGGGCATGATGTTCACCTACGCCAGCGTCGGCAGCCTGGACATCCAGGTCATCCTGGCCTCGGGCGGCGCGGGCGCCGGGCTGCTGGTGGGCATGGGCCTCATCTGCCTCGCGGGCTTCACCAAGGCCGCCCAGGTGCCCTTCCAGAGCTGGCTGCTGGGCGCCATGGTCGCGCCGACCCCGGTCTCGGCCCTGCTGCACTCGAGCACCATGGTCAAGGCGGGCGTGTATGTGGTCCTGCGCATGGCCCCGGCCTACGCGGGCAGCTTCGTGTCCGACGGCGTGGCCCTGTGCGGGGCCTTCACGTTCCTGGCCTGCGCGGCCCTGGCCATCGGCCAGTCCAACGGCAAGAAGATCCTGGCCTACTCGACCATCTCCAACCTGGGGCTGATCATCGCCTGCGCGGGCATCAACACCCCCGCGGCCACGGCGGCGGCCATTTTCCTGATCATCTTCCACGCCGTGTCCAAGGCCCTGCTCTTCCTGTGCGTTGGCACCATCGAGCAACGCATCGGCTCGCGCGACATCGAGGACATGCGCGGCCTGTACCTGCGCATGCCCCAGACCGCCTGGATCACCATCACCGGCATCCTGACCATGCTCCTGCCGCCCTTTGGGGTGCTCATGGCCAAGTGGCTGGCCATCGAGTCGGCCTCGGGCCAGCTGGTGGTGGTGACCATGATGGCCCTGGCCAGCGCGCTGACCGTGGTCTACTGGGCGCGCTGGGCGGGCACCCTGCTGGCCGCCCCCGGCGGCGGGCGCCCCGCGCCCGAGGGCCTGCCCGCGCTGATCCGCGTGCCGCTGCTGGCCCTGGTGGCCGGGGCGGTGCTGCTGTCCGTGGCCGCGCCCCAGGTGTACGACGCGGTGGTCGCCCCCATGCTGCCCGCCATGCCGAGCCCCATCGAAGCCTTCTACCTCTATCCGCTCTTCGCGGTGCTGGGCGCCGGGCTGCTCCTGGCCCTGCGCGCGGCCCGGCGCTCGCGCGCCACGGCCTACAGCGCGCCCTACATGTCCGGGGCGAACATCGACATGAACCCCGACGGAACCTGGAACGGCCCCATGAACCAGCCGGTCGGCGCCGTGGCGGGCAACTACTACCTGCCCGGGCTGTTCGGTGAAGAGCGGCTGACGACCTTCGTCAACGTGGCCGCGGCGGCGCTCATCGTGCTCATGATCGGAGGTGCCCTGTAATGATCACCACCATTTTGCTGATCCTCGTCGGGCTCGTCCTGGCTCCGCTGGCGGGCGGCCTTCTGGCCGGCATCGACCGCAGGCTCACGGCCTGGTTCCAGTCGCGCCAGGGCCCGCCGATCATGCAGGCCTTCTATGACGTGGCCAAGCTCTTCGGCAAGCAGCCCATGGCCTCCAACCCCTGGCTGGTGCTGTGCGCCTGGGTCTACCTTGTGGCCGCCGCCCTGTCGTGCGTGCTGTTCTTCCTGCAGGGCGACCTGCTGCTCATCTTCTTCGTCCAGGCCATCGGCGCGGTGTTCCTGGTCATGGGCGCCATGAGCGTGCCCTCGCCCTACAGCCAGGTGGGCGCCCAGCGCGAGCTGATCCAGGTGCTGACCTACGAGCCCCTGCTGATCCTGGTCTTCGTCAGCCTCTACCTGGCCACGGGCAGCTTCCAGGTCAGCGACATCCTGGCCCACGAGACCCCGCTGCTCCTCCAGCTCCCGCTGATGTTCATCGTGCTGGGCTACGCCCTGACCATCAAGCTGCGCAAGTCGCCCTTCGACTTCTCCACCTCGCACCACGGGCACCAGGAGCTGGTCAAGGGCGTGCTCACGGAGTACTCGGGCCCCTACCTCGGCATCATCGAGATCGCCCACTGGTACGAGACCGTGCTGGTGCTTGGCGTGTGCGCCCTGTTCTGGTCCACCAACGTGCTGATGATGACCCTGCTCCTGGCCGTGACCTACATGGCCGAGATAATCATCGACAACACAATGGCCCGCATGACCTGGCGCTGGATGCTCAAGTATGTCTGGTGCATCGGCCTGGGCCTCTCCGTCGTGAACCTCATCTGGCTGTACGCCAAGATATAGCGCCATGATAAAGTCATTCATCAAGAAATCGCGCGTCAAGTCGCCCTGGATCATGCACTTCGACTGCGGGAGCTGCAACGGCTGCGACATCGAGGTGCTGGCCTGCCTGACCCCCATGTACGACGTGGAGCGCTTCGGCATCGTCAACGTCGGCAACCCCAAGCACGCCGACATCCTGCTCGTCACCGGCACCGTGAACCACCGCAACAAGAAGGTCCTGAAGAACCTCTACGACCAGATGCCCGAGCCCAAGGCCGTCATCGCCATCGGCGCCTGCGGCACCTCGGGCGGCGTGTTCCGCGAGGCCTACAACGTGGTCGGCGGCGTGGACAAGGTCATCCCCGTGGACGTGTATGTGCCCGGCTGCCCGGCCAAGCCCGAGGCCATCATCGACGGCGTGGTCCTGGGGCTGCAGAAGTTCGCCGAGAAGGTCGAAGCCGCCGAGCAGGGCGCATAGGGAGCAACGCACATGATCGAGAACATCACCGAGGTCACCCAGGCAACCGTCGCCAGCGAGGTCCTGCGGCTGAAGAACGCGGGCTACCGCCTGGTGACCATGACCTGCACCGAGATCGACGAAAACGACCTGGACATCCTCTACCACTTCGACAAGGACCTGGAGCTGGTCCATCTGCGCATGCGCCAGCCCAAGGACCGGCCCGTGCCCAGCATCTCCGGCATCCTCTTCGCCGCCCTGCTGGTGGAAAACGAGCTGCGCGACCAGTTCGGCGTCTCGTTCGACGGCCTGATCCTGGACTTCAACCGCACCCTGTACCTGGATGCGGAGGTCACCGAAGTCCCCCTCGTCTCCAACGTCAAGATCACCAAGCAGTAAGGATACGCCATGGCCAGAACCATAATTCCCTTCGGCCCCCAGCACCCGGTGCTCCCCGAGCCGGTACACCTGAAGCTGGTGGTCGAGGACGAAATCGTCAAGGAAGCCGTCCCCGCCCTGGGCTATGTCCACCGGGGCCTGGAAAAGCTCGTCCAGATCCGCGACTACCACCAGATGATCCAGATCGTGGAGCGCGTGTGCGGCATCTGCTCGTGCATCCACGCCAAGGCATACTGCCAGGGCATCGAAACCCTCATGGGCGTCGAAGTGCCCGACCGGGGCCGCTTCCTGCGCGTCATCTGGGGCGAGCTGCACCGCGTGCACAGCCACCTGCTCTGGCTTGGCCTGTTCGCCGACGCCTTCGGCTTCGAAAGCGTCTTCCAGCAGTTCTGGAAGGTCCGCGAAAAGATCATGGACATGATGGAGGCCACGGCGGGCAACCGCGTGATCATTTCCGTCAACGTCGTGGGCGGCACCCGCTACGACCTGTCCCCCGAGCAGCTGCGCTGGATCCTGGAGGGCCTGGTCGAGGTCGAGCAGGGCGTCAAGGCGCTGCAAAAGACCATGCTCGAAGACTACACCGTCAAGGCGCGCACCGTGGGCGTGGGCGTGCTGACCCGCGAGCAGGCCCTGGAGCTGGGCGCGGCCGGTCCGACCCTGCGCGGCTCCGGCGTCGCCCAGGACATGCGCCAGCTCGGCTACTCCGCCTACAGCGACCTGGACTTCGAACCCGTGGTGGAAACCGGGGGCGACTCCTACTCCCGCAGCACCGTGCGCTTCCGCGAGGTGCTGCAATCCATCGACCTGGTGCGCCAGGCCATCGCGCGGCTGCCCGAGGGCGACACCCGCGTGCCCGTCAAGGGCAACCCCGAGGGCGAGGTCGTCGTGCGCGTGGAACAGCCGCGCGGCGAGCTGCTCTATTACATCAAGGCCAACGGCACCAAGTTCCTCGACCGCTGCCGCATCCGCACGCCCACCTTCGCCAACGTGCCCCCGCTGCTGGCCATGGTCGGCGGGCTGGAGCTGGCCGACGTGCCCGTCGTGGTCCTGTCCATCGACCCGTGCATCTCCTGCACGGAACGCTAAGGGAGGCCGCCATGTTGTTCATGACCCAGAACATCCTCAAGAACTTCGTGAGGCCCAAGGCCACCCGGGCCTATCCCTTCGTCGTGCGCGAGCCCTTCGAGAACTTCCGGGGCGAACTCGTCAACGACATGGACAAGTGCATCTTCTGCAGCATGTGCGCCAAGAAGTGCCCATCCCAGTGCATCACCGTGGACCGCACCACCGGCACCTGGGACTGCGACCCCTACGCCTGCGTCTACTGCTCGGTCTGCGTGGACAGTTGCCCGGTCAACAGCCTGAGCATGAAGAACCAGCACCGCAAGCCCGCGGTGGTCAAGGAACCCCTGCTGCTCAAGGGCACGCCGCCCCAGCCCAAGAAGAAGACCGGCGCCAGGGCCAAGGCTTCCGGCTCCGAAACGCCCCCGGCGGACCGGACGGCCCCCGGAGGCGACGACACGCCCAAGGCCGAATAGCCCCGGCCCCGGCCCCCCAGACCCCCCAAAGGCCCTCCCCGGAGGGCCTTTTCTTCTGCCCGGGAAGCCGCGCGGGGCAAAGGGGACGGCAAGGCCGCGGGGGAACGCCGGGGCGGCCAGGGGCCGCCCCGGCTCCCGGAGCTCCCGGGGGCGGGTGGCCCCGGCGCGGGGTCCGCTCCCGGCCGGGAACAGCCAGGCGGGCGCCCCGGGCGGGCGCTTCCGGGAGCCCCTCCGGAGGCGGGGCGAAGGCACCCATCCCGGCGGCGCGCCTTGCCGCGCTGCGGAGGTTGTTCTATAGTGGCGGCACTCCGCGCCCCGGGCCGCCCCCGGAGGCCGGGGAAGGGGGGATCATGAGCGCGCTTTTCGCCTTCGCCGCCGCACTGCTGGGCATCGGCCTGTGCGCGGCCCTGATCCGCGGACGGCTGGCGGCCCTGCGCAGGCAGTGCCTGGAGGCCCTGGCCCGCACCGACGCGGCCCTGCGCAGGCGCCACGACATCGTGGCGACCCTGGGCGAGGCGGCCCGCCAGCATCTGCCCCAGGGGCCCCAGGCCGACGAGACCCTGGCGGAGCTGTCCGGCGCCCGGACGGCGGCCTCCGCAGCCGCGCGGGCCGCAGGGCACGGCGAGCCCCTGGCCCTGCGCGAGCTGGTGCGTGCCGAGGAACGCCTGGACATCCTGCTGACCCGCCTGCGGGCCCTGGCCCGGCCCGAACCGGACCAGACTCCCCCGGCCAACCTGGGAGGCCTGTTCCTGGAACTGGACGACGCCGCGCACCAGGTGGCCCTGGCGCGGCTGGCATACAACGAGGCCGCCCGCGCCTACAACGCCTGCCGCCACGGCTTCCCCGCCGTGCTGCTGGCCGGGGCCTTCGGTTACGAAGACGCCCCGGCCCTGGAGTTCGGCGGCACGCTGTTCCACGCGCCCAAGGGCCCCTGCCGCTCCGGCGGCTGCCGCGCCCAGCCGTGAGGCTGGGGGAGATTTCCGCCCGGCCCTGAGCGGTCCGGCCGGGCGTGCGCCAACGCAATTGCCGGGTTGGCCCGGGGGATGCCCCCCCGGCCAACCCTGTGGCCCGGCCCCGGGCCCGGCGGGACGCCGGGCCGCCGACGACCTGCGCGACCCCGGCCAGCCCCGGTGCCGCCGCCAGGAGCCCGCCCCCGCCGGGAGACAGCGCGCCCGCACGGGAGCCCCAGGGCCGGGAGCCTGGCCCGCCGGGCGGGCAACAGCCCACCCAAGGCGGGCCGCGGCCTTGGCCGCCGCGCCCCACGGGCCTGCGCCCCCCCCGCAGAATGGGCCCGCAGGCCCGGCAGCGTCGCCGACGGCCCGGGCCGGACCTGCCAACGCCCCGGCAGAACCAGCCCGCAGCCCCAGGCCGCCCGGGCGGCCCAGCTCCGGGGCCGCTGCCCCAGGCCGCTCCTCAAGGGCTATTTATGCATTTTTGTCTAAAGCGACAAAAATCGCCCTCTCAACAGGACGCTTTGTTGGCTGTTTTTTACAAATCTGTCTTTTTATGGTTTCCAGGTGTTTCTTTTTTTGTTAATTTTTCCCATCCAAAACACCGCCCGCTCCAGCCTCGGCCATTAAGCCCTTTAAATACAACGTATTATATTCTTGGCCCACTCCTTGCTCATCGGGGGGTGCGTCTGGGCGCCAGATGCACCACAACCGTTGTTGCCAGGAGGTTCCAGGAATGCTTATCACCCGCTCCCTTTTGAAAAGGCCGCTCTCCGGGCTGTACTTCGCCCTGGGGGCCCTCGCCGTGGCCGCCTCGTCACCCGCGTGCGCCCTGGCCCAGGACGCCCCCGAACTGCTGACCCAGGACAACGCCAACATCCTTTGGACCCTGGTG
>Ga0172382_10014253_pt1 | contig 10144 bp, 8 predicted proteins | sample Leawel138RmetaG_FD_122245 | JGI IMG/M metagenome (GOLD analysis project Ga0172382, IMG submission 122245) | Leachate microbial communities from a municipal landfill in Southern Ontario, Canada - Leachate well 138R metaG | ecosystem: Engineered > Solid waste > Landfill > Unclassified | place... | reverse complement strand
GCCCAGCGCGAGATGGTCCTGATGATGAGCTACGAACTTCCGCTTGCGGTAGTCGTATCGACAATGGCCTGGCTCGCCCTGAGGACCGGTATGCCCGGCGACCCGTTCAACCTGGAGACCTTCGCGAGCATGTCGATCTGGGGTATGTCGGGAAGGATCGGCTTCATAGGGGTGTTCTGCCTATTCCTTTCCCTGATCCTTGTAGTCCCGGGGGAGACCGGCAAGGGGCCCATGGACATTCCGGAGGCTAAGACGGAGATACTGGACGGTCTGATCATCGAATACTCCGGCAGAAACCTGGCCCTGTTCAAGATCGTCTTCGCGCTGAGGGCGACCGCGCTCTCGGCCCTGATAACCGTGCTCTTCTTTCCCTGGTCGCTTGGCTCCTTCCTCAGGCTTGGGGGAGTGCTGCTGTTCGCCTTCGACTTCCTCTTTTTCTGGGTCAAGGTCTTCCTGGTCCAGGTGATAGTCGTCACGCTTATGAGGACGATGTTCGGCCGCTTCAAGATCTGGCAGGCGTCCGAGTTCTATCTCATCAAGGTAGCCGGACTGTCGATCGCGGGCATGATTCTCGCCTCGGTCGGCCTTATCGCCTAGGAAGGGGTGAAGCGCGGTGATCAACAGAATGATCGTTCAACTGATGCACCAGCTCTGGCAGAGGGTCTTCACGAACCTCTTCCCCGTGGCCAGGATGCCCGACTCCATGACCGAAGCTCTCAACGCGGCCGAGAAGGGGTGGATAGAGCTAAACCCTCCCGTCGGTGTCAACGAACACTTTCGTGGCAGGCTGAACTACGACAGGGAGGCCTGCATAGGCTGCAGGCTCTGCATCAGGGTTTGTCCAGCCAACGCGATCGAGTTCCTGCCGGAGGAGAAAAAGATACAGATCCACGTCGACAGGTGCTGTTTTTGCGCGCAGTGCGTCGAGATCTGCCCCGTCAAGTGCCTGGCATCCTCGGAGGATTACCTAATATCCTCATACGACCGGAAGGCGCAGATAGTCACGGATACCGGCAAGTCCGTCAAACGGGTTGCGGCGGAGGGAGCATAAAAAGCGCCTTCAGGCGTGCTGTCCCTCTGCAGTAAACACGAGTACAAAAAAGGCGGGCCTTCAAAGGGCCCGCCGCTGCTTTATACTGTTCCGTAGTGCTTCAGGCGGCTTAGCACCTCTTCGCGCCCTAGCTGTTCAGCGACCTCGAACACGCCGGGGCTTACCTTCATACCGGTGAGGCAGAGGCGCAACGGCATCGCAAGGTCCTTCATCTTGACGCCGTTGGCGGCACTCCACTCGCGGGAAAAATTCTCCATGTCACCGGCTCGCCACTCGGTGAGTGAGAGCAGCTCCGAGTTGAACCTTCTGAGCACGTCAATCTGATTCTCGTCCGCGTCGACTCTCTCGTACCTTTTCATGACGGGGTTGAAGTCCAGAAAGTAGTCGGAGTAGGCGGCGGCCTCCCTGGCAGTCTGGCCCCGTCCCCCCAGAAGGGTCAGAGAGCCGGCAAGGTACTCCCTTGTGTGAGAGTCCACCGGCAGTCCCATCTCCCTCCAGAAGGGCTCCACCATTGCCAGACGTTCGTAGGGGGGCAGCTCCTTCAGGTGCTCCTGGTTGATGTGATTGAGCTTGTCCATATCGAAGACCGACGGTTTTTTTATCACCCTTGACAGGTCGAACATCTCAGCGGCCTCGCTGCGGGAGAAGATCTCCCTGTCGTCCCCCGGCGACCAGCCGAGCAGCGCCAGGAAGTTGAAGACCGAGTCGGGCATGTATCCCATGTCCCGGTACTCGTAAATGCTGGTAGCCCCGTGCCTCTTCGACAGCTTCTTCTTGTCCTTGCCAAGTATCATCGGAAGATGGGCGAAGGTCGGCCTCTCCCATCCGAGGGCGTCGTACAGTATCAGCTGCTTGGGGGTGTTCGATATGTGGTCCTCCCCCCGTATGACGTGAGATACTCGCATGAAGTGGTCGTCGACAACGACTGCGTAGTTGTAGGTCGGCATGCCGTCGCTTTTTATCATCACGGTGTCCTTCAGCGTGTCGCTCTGCATCTCTATACGTCCGTACACAGCGTCGTCGAATGCGAGTGCGACGCCCTGGGGCATCCTGAATATTACGGCGTCCCCCTCCCTGTAAGCCTTCCCTTCGTCCAGGAGTCTGTCGGCAGCCTCCCGGTAGAATGGAAGCCGCTCCGACTGTCTGTACGGTCCGTACGGGCCTCCCACGTCCGGCCCCTCGTCCCAGTCCAGCCCGAGCCAGCGCATGCCAGACATTATGGTCTCTTCGTACTCTTGGGTTGAGCGCTCTCTGTCAGTGTCCTCGATGCGCAGGATGAACTCCCCGCCCATGTGGCGGGCCCAAAGCCAGTTGAACAAGGCCGTGTGGCCGCCCCCGATGTGAAGCGCTCCCGTCGGGCTCGGAGCAAAGCGAACCCGTACCGTCTCCTTCATTTGCGTTCCTCCTCGGCGCTTTGTCTTATCGTGCGTCGTTGGTGCGCAAAACCGCACAATAGGCTATTATAACCTTGAAAGGACACTTTTGTTGTAAACATCGCTGAGTGAGAGGTGTGAGTGAGCTGAAAAAGAGAAAAATACTCCTCGTCGACGGTCACGGCCTGGCATTCAGGGCTTTTTACGCCATACGCGAGTTGAATGCCCCCGACGGCACGCCCACAAACGCGATAGTGGGCTTCTTCAACATGTTCCAGAAGATAAAGGACGAATGGGGACCAGACCTCTACGGAGTCATATTCGACGCACCTGGTCCGACCTTCAGGCACGAGGCGTACGAGGAATACAAGGCGAGCAGAAAACCCACCCCTCCTGAGTTCAAGGCGCAGCTTCCCCATATTCTGGAGTTGCTAGACGTCATGGGGGTCCCGGTGATCATGAGAGAGGGTGTCGAGGCGGACGATGTGATAGCGTCGTCAGCCTGCGCCGCCGCCGAGCAGGGAATGGAGACGCTGGTGCTGTCATCCGACAAGGACATACTCCAGATACTGGACAGGGACGTCCAGGTGCTCAGGCCGGTGAAGGGGATAAGCAGCTTCACCACCATGGACGGGGGATCCTTTGCACAGGAGTACGGTTTCCCCCCCTCCTCGATGCCCGACTATCTGGCTCTGCTGGGCGACGCCGTCGACAACGTCCCGGGCGTTCCCGGGGTAGGGGAGAAGACGGCGAAGAGGCTGCTCGCCGACTACGGTACCCTTGAGGGTATCTATGACAATATCGGCGAGCTGAAAGGGGCGCTGAAGGCAAGGCTGCTGGATAACAGCGCCCTGGCGTTCAGTAGCCGCGAGCTGACGAGGCTGCTCTGCGACACGGAGGAGGACCTAGCAGTATTCGAACCCCGACCAGTCCAGATGGAGAGGTTTCTTGAAAAATGCCGCTCGCTCGGCCTGAAGAGCCTGGCGTCCAAGTACAGTGGTAGGGAGAGTCATAGGCCTGAAGATGAGCTTAGGGCGTCGGTCGCGCCTGGCGGAGAGTCCTTCGGAGGGGTGGTTATCATGCCCGTCATCGAGGGAAGGTACCCACTTCATCTGACGCCCCAAGGGATTCTTCTCCGTGAGAAGGGCGGGGAGGAGGTCAGGAGCGTCGCATCCGGTGACTACGACTCGCTCTTTGCGCGCCTTTCCGAGACCAGGGACCCCGTGTTGATGCCCGACTTCAAGGAGGCCGCGGCCTGCTTCGGTCCTAGCTTCATCCCACTGGAGCTCGTACGGGACTTCAAGACGGCTCACTACCTACTTCACCCGGATGCTTCGCTTCACACACCGGAGGCGGTGATCGACGGCTACGCCACCAACCTACCCGCTGAGGAGAGGATGGGCCTTCTCGCCGGGGAGTACGGCAGGATGAGCGAACGAATCGAAGACTATCCACAGCTTGGCAAGTTGATGCTTGAGCTTGACATTCCGCTTGTCCCCGTGCTGGTCGAAATGGAGCGATACGGGATAAGCTGCTCCTCGGAGATTCTTCGCACTCTCGAAACTGACCTCTCCGGGCGTATAAGCGGAATTGAGGAGGAGATCGCGTCAAAGGCGGGGGAGAGGATAAACCTTAACTCCCCTAAACAGGTCGCGCAGCTGCTCTTTGAAAAGCTAGGGCTCCCACCTGCCAAGAAGACCAAGACGGGGTATTCCACGGACATCTCCGTGCTTGAGGGGCTGTCCGCGCTTGGCCCTCCCTTCGATGAGACGCCAAAACTTCTGATAGAACATCGCGAGCTGGCCAAGATGCTCTCAGGCTTTGTCCAGCCGCTGGCGAGGGCGGCCGAGTCGGAGGATGGGGTCATACACGGCGTCTTCGAGCCTGTGGTGACAGGGACGGGGAGGCTGAGTAGCAGGGACCCTAACCTGCAAAACCTGCCCACCTTCGGCGAGTGGGCCAGGCGCGTCAAAGAGAGCCTGACGCCTCACGGGGAGGGGCGCATGTTCGTCGCTGCGGACTACTCGCAGATAGAGCTTCGCATCCTCGCCCACCTGAGCGGCGACAGACGCCTGCTGGATGCCTTCGCATCCGGCAGGGACATCCACACCGAGACAGCCTCCTGGGTCTTCTCCACCGAACCGGCCCTGGTCACGCCGGAGCTCAGACGCGTCGCCAAGATGATAAACTTCGGTCTGCTGTATGGCATGAGCTCTTTTGGCCTGGCTCAGCGCCTGTCGATAGGGCGTCAGGAGGCTTCCTCGATAATCGGGCGCTACTTCGGAGCTCTTCCAGGTGTAAAGGAATATCTCGAAGCTGGTTTCAACGAGGCTAAAGAGCGAGGATACACGAGAACCATCGCTGGCCGCATACGACCGCTTGACGAGGTCTCCACCGGTCCGCGCGACAGAGACGCGTTACGCAGGGTCGCGGTTAATACGCCGATTCAGGGTAGCGCCGCCGATATAGCAAGAAGGGCTATGATCGACTTCTCACGGCGTTTTTCGGGCGAAAGCAGCGTGCGATTGGTGCTGCAGGTGCATGACTCCCTCGTCTGCGAGTGTCCGATCGATATAGCCTCCGAGGTTGAGGCCGATCTGGTGAGGATAATGGAGGCTGCAGCGACCCTCTCGATTCCGCTTAAAGCAGAGGCAAAAAGAGGGTTGAATCTGTCCGAGGTGTAACAATGAATAGTCCCTTCTGTGGTAAAATCCTCCATTGGAGTTCGGATTTCAAAAGAGAGGAAGATGTAGCTTGTTGATGAGGACCCTTAGGTCTAAGATGCGCTGGATAATGATCGCCATTGCCGTCCTGTTCGTGATCTCGATATTCGGGATGTACGGTTTTGAGGGGGCAAGAAAGAGGCGCTCTCCCGACCATGGAGAGGGCGGAGGGGACTACGTGGTGGTGGAGATCGACGGTAAGCCGCTTATGCGTTCGGCCCTCGACCAAAGCGTCAGGAACATGGTCAGCAGGATGGACGTGCGGGATATAAAGCCGGAGGACATCCCCAGACTGTACCAGGCTACCCTGGACAGCATCGTTACGAACCAGCGCCTGGCATCGGAGGCGGGCGGCTCCGGACTTGACGCGTCTGACGCGGAGATCGACCATGCCGTTCAGGAGGTCAGCGAACAGTTCCCGACAAAAGAGGCCTTCATGCAGTATCTGGACCAGAGTGGGGTTAAGATGGCCGAGTTCAGGGAGAGCATCGCCGAGCAGATAGTCCAGGGCAAGGTGGTGGAGCGCGCCTCCGAGGGCATAGAGGCCACGGACGAGGAGGCGCTCGACTTCTACGAGAAGACCAAGGGGCTCTTCTTCCATTCTCCCGCCGGGTTCAAAGTGGATTATGCAAGGTTCAGCGACGAGAAGACCGCTGTCAGGGTCGTCGAGGAATTGAAGCTGGGCGACGAATTGAAAGAATCCATGGAATCAGTAGCTTCGAGTGATGTGATCTCAAGCACGGTGGATTCAGGACCGGTCTTCATGTCCGAGCACTCGTTCAAAGATGAGCTGGCCTCATTTGCGACCCTCGACACAGGAGCGGTGGGCGGTCCTGTTCTCATCGCCAGCGATGACTACTTCGTGGGAGTCAAGCGCGAAATAGTGCCAGAATCAACTGTACCATTTGATGAGGTCAGCGGGGACGTGAAGTCGATAATAGTGGAGGAGAAGCGCAGAGAGGCTCTTGAATCCTTCTTCAGGGATATGCGAGGGAGGGCGAATGTAGTTGTACACGACCCTGAGCTCTTCCACGTGCCCGAAGTTCCCGCCGAGGTCGAAGAAGCGGCGGAAGTTGGCGAGTCCTCCGATATCGAGCCCTCTGTTACACCAGAGGAAGTTGCGGGGGCGAACCCCGTTGCCCCGGAGGGGGGAAAAGAGGAGGAGTAATTGTGATCTTTTCTCGCCTGCCTATTGACAGGCATACTCCCCTTTTATAGAATAGAGCGCGCTGTCTTTGGTGGGTTGGCCGAGTAGGTCGAAGGCGCTCGCCTGCTAAGCGAGTAGGGGGGCCCAAACCTCCCTCGAGGGTTCGAATCCCTCACCCACCGCCATCATGGAATGCCTTCGCCAGCAGTGTAAAGGCGCTGGGAGATGGTGACAGCACAGGTTACAACGCGCGCCGGTAGCTCAGATGGATAGAGCGGCGGTCTACGGAACCGCAGGTCACGAGTTCGAATCTTGTCCGGCGCGCCATACTACTAAGAGCATTTCAATCGGAATCCGCTGGATTCCGATTTTTTTCGGTACCTTTTGATAAGGATCCTGGTCCTCTGGAAATAAAATACCCGGGTTTAACCCACGCTTACGACCCTCTATGATAACCCCAAGGAGTAGATAGTTTGAGAAGAATGCCACCAGACATTATAAATCGGCGGTCCCCAACTTTTACCTCTGAGAGCCCGCCAGCTCGCCCGCGTTCTATGTCCTCGATTGCCGGAGACCGCGAGTCCGCCCGTTCAAGGTGTTTTACCTCCATTCTGGTTCTGCTTGTCCTGCTTGCGCTATTTTTCACTGCTCAGGGTGCGGAATCAGCGGCCACTATTCGCAGGGACGAGTATATCTCGCTCCTCTTCAACGCCCGCGGCTTTCCTCTTCCCTCCGGAGAGAAGTCGAGCGTAAATGCGGCCTTGGATTATAATCTGGTCCCCGTATCCGATGGAAAGTATTCAGAGCCGATATCCCGTCTCGAGGCCGTAGTCTACGCTGTTCACTCTCTCGGGATGCTTTTCGAACCGCGAGCCCTCTCCGGCTGTCCTCTTCCATTCAACGACATCGGCTCTCTTCGCCCGGAGGAGAGAGGCGCTCTGGCGGCAGCCTTGAACATGAGGCCTGCCCTGTTGAAAAAAACAGGCTCGAGCTTTGAGCCGACACGAAAAATCTCCCTTGCCGAGGCGAAGGAGATGGCGAATAATGTAAGGCAGGCTACGAAGGGATTTGTCCTCTCGGTCGACCTCTCTCCGTACAGAGGGATGACCGTCCGGGTTCGGCGCGAGGGAGTCTGCACGCTGCTGCCGAAGTGGAGAGCCGTGGTCAACGGCTTCGATACCAAGGAGGAGGCTGACTCTTTCAGAGCACTTCTGGCAAGCTCGGGAGTCGAGGCTACTGTGGACAGTTACAACTACGACTGGCGTGTGCGCTCCCCTCTTTTTGAGAAGTACGGGGGGATTCGCACTTTCCTGGCGGCCGCAAGCTATCATGGCAGGGAGGGCGTAGTCTTCTCAAGCCTTCCAAGCTGGGAGAAGGGCGACGCGCCGCGCTTCTGGACGATGATTATCTTCGACCCCGGACTGTACGAGATTCGCCCGATACTCCCGGCGGAAGGCTTGCAGGCTCTGGTCCCGTTGAGCTCGATGTTCCGCGACGGAGCTGTGGCCGCGGTCAACGGCGGCTTCTTCTCGACATCGGGAAAGGGCAGAGGAAGCCCGATCGGAGCTCTGATGATAGACGGCACCCTCGCATCTGCGCCAATTGCAGGCAGGACATGCATGGGCTGGAACGACGAGAACAGGGCCGTCTTCGGCGAGCTCTCATGGAGCGGCAGGGTGTATCTGAGCGGCGGTTACATGGATCTCAACGCGATCAACCGCCAGTTGAAGGGTGACGGGGTGGCCCTCTTCTCCTCCCACTTCGGGCAGAACACTCCACCCACCGGGCTCAGGGTGGGGGAGGCGGTGCTGGAGAGGGAGAGGGTGCGCGAGATACGAACAGGGGGCGGAAACCCGATTCCCGAGGGGGGAAGCGTTCTGGCAGTCTACGGCCCGGCGGCGCGTTTCATCGAGGCTCTGGGGCCTGATGACACTATCTGGATGACTAATAATCTGAACGAGAGCGACCCGTCGTGGCAGGGAATGTCGCAGATCGTCCAGGGGGGGCCGTTCCTGCTCAGCAACGGAGAGATCCTGTCCGGCAGGGAGAAGCTGAACGAATCCTTCACCGACCGACGCCATCCGCGAACTGCCGTGGGCCTGACTAGGGACGGGAGATGGTTCTTCTTCGTCGGTGATGGAAGGAATGCGCTGCACAGCGTGGGCTATACACTTGACGAGCTTTCCCGGGTGCTGAAGGAGGCGGGGGCACTGTATGCCTTGAACCTCGACGGCGGTGGTTCTTCCGAGATAATGACGGAGAAGGGGCTTTGGAATGTGCTTTCCGACGGCCTTGAACGCCCGGTCAGCTACGGGCTCGGTGCATACAAGAGGGAGGCGGTTGTGCAGGGACAGTAAGCAGGCTTGGCTCGCGCTTTTTTCGAGTTATTGTGGTAGACTAATCGTTGCAGGAAAGACGAATGATCAGGAAGGAGTTGTGCAATTCAGCATGAGAATCAATGCGCGTACGGTCGGGATTTCGGTGATGGTTTTTCTCTTTGCGCTTCTATTTACGGGGTCGGTCGCTTCCGCTGATATCCAGCCAGTGAACTTCGGGCAGGATCACATCAAGATGCAGTGGTACCTTGTCAACTATGGTTCGGATAACGGGACTCTATTCGCGAACGCAAGGAAGTACTACACCAACACGACAGTCAAGGCCGAGACAATTCAGCTTATCGTCGAGAAGTTCGGTACGGACCAGGAGGTAGCCGACGGGCTCTATTTCACGGAGTACGGTTATGTCTACTCCAACGACGGCAAGTCGTTCGCGGTGACGTACATCAACCACTATGACATGCTCGGAGGCGTGATTAGGGCGACGGAGTACGACGAGTACTCAAGAGAGTTCATCGGAATGTCCAAGGAGATGATCCCGTTCAAGGCGTACCAGTACGCATCGGGAAAGGCCCCCGCAGGCAAGAAATAATCGCTTTAGTCTCTAGCGCGCAACGGGGCCTGGTACAATTCGGGCCCCGATCTATATAACATACAGAGGAGGTTTTTGAGATGCCTATTGTCAACGTAAAGCTGTTTGAGGGCAGGACGACCGACGAGAAGAGGAAGCTTGTCTCGGAGGTCACAAAGACCATTTGTGGCACACTTTCAGTTCCTCCCGAGAGCGTCAGGATCATTATCGAGGATATGCCGCGCGAGAACTTCTCTGTGGCTGGCGTACTGGCTGTCGACAAGAAATAGGAACGCGTCCTCTCTTGAAAAAGCTCTGGCCGACGCTGAAGAAGGCGTGGGAGTTTATTATCCTGTTTCACCGGGGCGCATTTGTGGACAAGCGTATGGCGGTTGTCCGCAAGGAGGCCTTCGACATCAACGACAATTTGATGCTGCTCCTGTTCGGCGACTTCCTGGGAATACCCAACCCAATGTCGTACTATATGCTTGAGCTGCTCCCTTATGTGGCCGACGACATGGAGTCATGGGAGCGCCGCATTCAAAACAGAAAGTTCATCATCGCCGAGAAGGCGGCGCAGTACGATTTCGACTGAGGAGACATTTTAATGAGGCGTTTTTCGTTTTTCGGCGGCAAGGGAGGTACTGGAAAGACCTCCTGTGCCGCCGCGTACGCGCTCTCCCTTTCACGGAGAGGAGTCAGGACGCTGGTCGTATCCACGGATCCGGCGCACTCGCTGTCGGACGCCTTCGGAAAGCAGATTGGCTGCGAGGCCGTCCGCCTTTCCGATAGCCTCCATGGGCTTGAGATCGACGCTGCGGTGGAGGCGAAGAAGTACATGGAGCTCATCCAGAAAAAAACGCTGGATCTGGTCAGCGCGGCCATTGTGGATGAGATCAAAAGGCAGATTGAAATCGCTTACATGTCCCCCGGGGCGGAGGAG
>Ga0172382_10014252_pt1 | contig 10145 bp, 9 predicted proteins | sample Leawel138RmetaG_FD_122245 | JGI IMG/M metagenome (GOLD analysis project Ga0172382, IMG submission 122245) | Leachate microbial communities from a municipal landfill in Southern Ontario, Canada - Leachate well 138R metaG | ecosystem: Engineered > Solid waste > Landfill > Unclassified | place... | reverse complement strand
TTTAATGGTCACCGCCATCTCCTGAGTTAACAATGATCACCACCCTCGAAAAAAAGGGGGCATTTTACTTCAGGGGTCAATTTTCAATTGCCGATGGGGGTCATTATTACATTGCCGATAACATGGGGAAGACGACGCTGAGTATAAGTCTTGGGAAACAGATCAAGAAACACCCCCACGGGCGTGGGGAAGACTTACGCTCTACGCACACCGTAGGAAGCTGCACAGAAACACCCCCACGGGCGTGGGGAAGACAAAAAAACAATAAAAAGGAATTCAATAAAAAAAGAAACACCCCCACGGGCGTGGGGAAGACTTTTATTTCCCCCTGTACGCCTTTTTTGTCCAAGAAACACCCCCACGGGCGTGGGGAAGACCTGGAGAATCGGACTGGCTCTGGCATAGATGCCGAAACACCCCCACGGGCGTGGGGAAGACTGTGTCCGGGCTGGTCGCTCTTGTGGAGCGTTGGAAACACCCCCACGGGCGTGGGGAAGACTATTGGAAAGCAAGACGTAGTGGTCAATATAAAGAAACACCCCCACGGGCGTGGGGAAGACGTTGCTTAGATAAACCGAACTTTCCGCAATCCAGAAACACCCCCACGGGCGTGGGGAAGACATAATTCGATAAAGGTAACGCTCGACGCTTTGAGAAACACCCCCACGGGCGTGGGGAAGACAGCATAGCATTGTTATCATTGATATGAAATATGGAAACACCCCCACGGGCGTGGGGAAGACATATCAAAGACACAGTAGCGGCCAAGGACGGTAGAAACACCCCCACGGGCGTGGGGAAGACGACACAACCACAGCGGCAAACGTCATTGGTGTAGAAACACCCCCACGGGCGTGGGGAAGACTTTTCGCAACTACTTTAATGGCCAGTTTTCTGAGAAACACCCCCACGGGCGTGGGGAAGACTGACCCGCGCAAGATCTACATCAATGCGGGTGAGAAACACCCCCACGGGCGTGGGGAAGACTATTGTGTAATATAGATTTAAACTTTTTACATGGAAACACCCCCACGGGCGTGGGGAAGACCCATGGCGTAAGCCAGATCAGCAACGTCATCTGGAAACACCCCCACGGGCGTGGGGAAGACCTTTTTGAGGTACAGAAATGAATAACACGAAGAGAAACACCCCCACGGGCGTGGGGAAGACAGCTTTTCGCCAACTTTTATTCCCTTCGTTCCGGAAACACCCCCACGGGCGTGGGGAAGACTCTTCCGTTGCTCCGTCGTAATCCGGCGCATTGGAAACACCCCCACGGGCGTGGGGAAGACAGTGTGACGGTGCTACCGCAAAAACAATGCAAAGAAACACCCCCACGGGCGTGGGGAAGACTGCATAAAAATGGTAGAGCGTTACCTGGTCTTAGAAACACCCCCACGGGCGTGGGGAAGACAGCAGGCCGCGCGTGAGATGGTTCAAGATGAAAGAAACACCCCCACGGGCGTGGGGAAGACACCAATATATTGTTAAAGATCTATCAAGTCAATACTACATATTGTTTATTTACGTTTTCAACGTTTCTATTACCAACTGCAACCCACTTATTTCTATTAATTTTTTTCTGGTTGGTCCAATCGTTTGAATTTCATACCCAGGTGGATTTGGCAAGGTCCGAAAAATCATTACTCCAGAATCTGGCGGACAATGCTGATGCAAATAATCAATTACCGTTAACGCTACTGAATCTTTTACTCCCGAAACAAAAACGTTAGCCCTCGGCTCTGTAAACCATAATTTCATACGGCCCCGTACTGCCGGAGGCAAATCATTAGCGATGACGACGAGCACGTTTTTCACCAAATACTTCAGTAATATCCAAGGGTATCTGCTCTAACAGATTTATTTCAAGTACCCTTTGACGAAAACCAGACGCAACTTTGTGCTTATTGTAGCGACCTGCCATATCTTTCGTTAAGTTAAAAGCAAGATCTATACACAAATATTCCTTATATAAATCGGCTAAATCATAAACAAACGGTAACGGACTTCCTGAATGGATAAAACCCACGCTAGGAGAATAGCCTAAACTATGCACAGCAGAGCATAAAATACCGTAAAGTGCCGCGTTACTGGCCGTTAATATTTGGTTGGTTATGTCACTCAGCTCAAATTTATTGGGTACAAATTGCCTTCCCTTCCAACCAACCTGATATTCCTCTGCTTTTTTTTGATATAAAGCTCGTACCCTGTGCCCTTCCATTCCCATTATTTGCTGAAGCGTTTTTCCCTCTAAATCAGTATCAGGAAAACGCTTTGCAAAAAGCCGCTGCGCAACCTTCAAAGATTGAGCTGGGTCTGTAGCCAACTCAATTTGCTTACGCAAGTTTCGTGAATCAGCTGTGGGAACGAAACCTGCTGCATAAAACAGTAGGCTATCCTCTCCTACCCAACATATAGAGCAATTTGCGGCAGCAGCGACTTTTACTGCCTCGTGAGTTATTGTAGTACCCGGGCCTAACAAAATACAGTTAAGGGTAGCTACTGGTAAAGGAACCACTTGAGCATCAGCATCAACCCATTTTATGCTGCTATCATCAATTTCCAACCTACCCCTTTCAAGATAAATAAAAGGATACTTGTCTTTTATTTGGGGTAAGGTTGCACGGGTTACTTTTATCAGCAAACGTTGCCCATTCTGTTTGGTTTTAGTCATATTTTTGTATAGTTACCCTACGATCACGATATATTTTATGGCTTCCAAATTGGATGGGAACATCATTCAATATTAAAATTTCGCCATCTTCATGCTCACCTTCCAGCACTCGGAAAATAGCTGAACGCTTAACTGAACGGTTTTCAGCAATAGCAAATTGATTGGCATAATCTATAGCTTCCATCTGACTTGAATAAATACCTTGCCCGATAAACTCAGTCGGAACACAATTTTTCCGGCCCAAATACAAATCCCATACCGGATTATGCAAAGCCTGTTGCAATTGCTCCAATTCATCCAATGGTGCCGTCAGAATCACAGCAAAAGCCATATCCTGCAAATAATAACGGTAAGTCATCTTGGTGCCGCCACCAACTGCTTTACCCCCATCACTTTTTTTAGGTATTAATAAGCTTTGCCAGGGATCTTTATCGTCGTAGCCACTGCCAACCATATGAAAATCCTTCAGCATGGGCAAACGAGGTAATAAATTTCCCTTATGATCCTGTGGGGCATACGCTTTTACCAACATATTTCTATCTGCCCAACGAGCAAGAAGCTCCTTTTGTTCTCCCCCCGCACCCATGGCACAACACAACAAACCCAATACGCCTGATTTTGTTGGAAAATCAAGACTGTCACGCCGACCATATTTTGAGTCATGCCCCCAGGATTGTAATGGTGCCTCCAACCATAAAAGCAGGTAAGATTCAGCCATGGCAAGTCTCACATGTATTAACCAAGTCTTCAATTAACTGATCGACAGAATAATTTTCATCTTCCCCCCAATCATAACTTGCCAATGTGCCAAACAGGCTTCCTGCCATTTTTTCTTTTTTATCCAAATACTCTTTCAGAGCTCGAATACTTGGTTGCAAATAACCTCCATCCTCGGCCTTGATTGCTGTTTCAAAGGGTACTTGTATTCGCTGGCCCTTTCGCACCATAATCCGCGAATATTCCCATGGACTTGCACCTGATTGGGTTGTTTGACGTGCACTTGGCACCGCAACAAACAAAGCCTTAACAAAAGCCTCAATGGCTGGTTTTAACTCTACATCAACACCCAAGGTTTGAGCCAGTTGCCCTAAATCAAGACTGACATAGCGATAATATGTGGCCGAATTAAACTCCAAACTTCCCATATGTGCTGAGCCAGGTTCCTCTTGTAAATCATCAATTGCAGTAAAAAACTCAACTTCATTGCTTACCCTGTGAGTAGAAATAGCATGGGCAAAAGAAGCAGCCGCTTCTACATTCATATCGGCGGCTTTTGCCACCATCCGGCCAAATAAAGCAATATCCAACCCGTTTAATGCCGGATTCAACGCTTTTTTAGCAATTTTAGCCAAATCTTTATCTTTGATTTTTGATGAGTCAAACTCCAACTCTCGAGCATATTCAGCAAAAGCTTGAGCTTCATTTTCACTAATGAACAACAAAGTATCATCACTTAAAGCTTTAGCAATAGCCTTCGAACAATCTGTAGCCTGATCTTCGGTTGCCCCCTCCTGAAGAAGGGCATCATGCAATAACTGTTCTATTTTTTTTGTACGGATACCCAGTTTCACTCCAAAATCTTTCAATGCCAAACGTACCTGCCGCTTCCAGCTTTGTGAACTGACACGGGCACGTGTAGTACCACCAACAACGGCAGTTTTAGGCGCACCAACATCATCACGATTCAAACAAGTAACAGGAAATGCTTGTAATATATGAAACTCAATACGGGTATTGGTATAAACGTTATTCATTTTTTTTCCTTCAAAATTAATAAAATTCGACACATAAACATAAATTACGCAAAGGGATTTTCAACTACCGGGACAATTTGCAAAAGCCCACATCCGAAAGCACGCCCACGCCCAATCCCTGAAGCAAAGCTTTGGACAAACCGCTGTTGATCAATTACTTCCAAACGGCCTGTAATATGTGCCTGTGCCAAGGTTATGCAATGTTTATTTTTATCTTTAAACTGCTCAACATTGATAGTTCCAATCTGAAGATGAGGGAGACTAACTTTAAATCCCCAACTTTGTTCAGCCCGTTCGGCAAACCATAAGGCTATGGCCTCCCTGCCTTTAACTGGCACCAGTTTACGACTTGCGCTATCGCGGCGTGTTGGGTTAACGATTACCTCAAACCGGTAATGGCTGTGTAACAAATAATTTTGGTTAAGTTCTTTACTTTGAACATACCCATACTTTTCATGAACCCGTTCCTTTGGTTTGCGATTGGAAAGCAATAAAATTTTTCGTTGATGATAACTCCCCCCTTTATCTGCATACAAAAAACCACTTGGTACGCTATGACATTTTGCTTCAGGACTACGAATATCAGGGAATAAACTATATACTGCCTTATGCAGAGAATAGACATCATTAATTCTTAATTCGCTCACCGCATGGCGATCCAGATGCAATACACTTGCGATTAAACTCATTATTTAACTCCTTGTCCCTTCGAGTCTCGTGTACTGTAAAAATCTTGTGCCCAACGAGTTTTGCTACGCTCTCCAAAATAACGAAGTTCAGCCAAAAGCCTGGCATAGTCCAAATCCCTGTTTACCCGACTATTAACCAAGGTCAATATCGGACGAATAATACGACACACTTCTGAAATATCCTCACAAGCCAATAATCGACGTAATTTCGCTTTGGCCTGAGCATCGTTTTGCCTGTCTGCATAAGCAAAGGCAATCGCTTTACCTATGCCTAGGTTTCCATTATTTTCGACCTTGCTACGAGCTATGCCCGCAGCTACTGTTGCATACGGCAATCGTTGGAAACGATTATCCAAATCAACCCAAGGGCCAAGAATTTCCCAACTTTGGTACTCTGTGGCAGGATTGTCTGCACGACGTAACCGCGCAGCAAAGCCCTTATCCTGATTGCATTTAGCAATAACAAACTGCACAAATTGCTGCTCTTTGGTCTTATTCATCTCGACAGGTTGTTGGTGCTCCATTACTACGCCTCACTTGTAATAAATTTATAAACGGGTCTATTTTTTGCCCAAGCATCAATCTGCCTGGCGGTCTCATTGGGGCAAAAAAAATCGTAAACATAATGCTGATAAGCAACAAACTTTTTTTGTAATTGATCACGGTTTTTATTGGCAGCCTCACTGTACTCACAGTTATCTACCAATAACTGGAAGTCTCTCTCACAAAGCGTCCAAAACATATGCGTTGCCTGTGCTGCAATTTTTGTGCCATCAGCCGTTAAATCTTTAAAATACCCTAAAATCCTGCCATATAAAGTCTTAGCCAAACCATCCAGGACCGCCATTTCTGACTTGAGCTGAACAAACCAGCTTTCTCCTAAAATATCGCGATGAAGCCAAATTTGGGATTCAACAATATCATCCGTTCCTGAGACATATTGCTCTCCGGCATTACTTCTTACCCTCAGACCACCAGACCAAATACTGAATTCTTCTTGAGTGTTTATGGCCTGCTCAAGACCATAGGTAATTTGTAAACTCAAAAAACCCTGTGAACCAGTTTGCTCAAAAAAACCAAGCAAACTGGTTAATTCACGCCATGGCCTTTTCTCGGGATCTGTCCAAAGGGCTTTGGGTTCTTTACCAGAATGATTTACCGCAACACTTGGATCCTGTACACCTTCCTTGTATCCGGCATGATCAATACCTTCGGAATAGTGCATAGCGTTTTCAGCAAGCAAACAAAATCGGCATACTGGCATTAACCGACCCATATAAGAATTTTTCAATGCAAGCGCTACAGGACATGCTTCTCCCTCTGGCATATTTTCCCATGGCGCCGTTCCAATTCCTTCCGGAAAAATACCGGCATTTCTTATTGCTTTGCTTGTAAAAAGATTTATCCACAAAGAATCCAAAAGGGTTCTTGCCATCACAAAATTATGCAATAAACCCATATGCGCAACGGAAGGCCCCGTCTTGCCTGTTGATGGTTTACCTTTCGCGTTACTCTTGCCTTGATAACCCTTTGACAACACGACTCTGTTATCTGTTTTCTTGCCTGAAAGGGCAAAACCCATTTGTAGCAACAACAATAAAGCCTGATCGGCCGAAGACAATTGCCGCTCAACTTGGCTTTCTGTTAAAACTGTGGTGTTACCAGTTGATATTTCAGGTAAAAAAGCACCAAAAGATAATGCCCTGGCTGATTTAATGGCAGGCATTTGCAAAAAAGGGTTTTCACCATAAAGATAAAAATGGTCATGCCATTTTTCAAGGTAAGCCAAACATTTATGCGCCAAACCTTTTATACCCAATGCTTGCCACTCGGCTTCATCTTCAGGTGTGGTCGCAGCCTGTGCAATCGCCAATAACAACTTAAAAACCGCTATTTTTTGTACGGGAGTTCCTCCCAAACTTTGATAATCCGTACATATAAAAATATCCCTTAAACTTACCCTTCCACGATCTGCCACGGGTATCCAAGGCTCATCTATCAAATTAAATTGATTTTCCATAACATATTTTCCGGTTCCAAATGTTTTAATTTTTAATTAATCGATACCCTAAATCATGACGATATTCAATTGAATATTTGTCATGTAGACGCAAATTTTCAATTCCCCTGAGTTGGTCGGAGTCATCAACCAAAGCAATACGCAGCAGGCTTTCATCTTCCGGAAAAACAGGGTTTCCCAAATAGAAACAATGGTGTAGTCCAAACTGCTTCAGCAACTCACGATTAACTTGTTTAGGGGCGTCATTTGGGCGCACATGAACAATTTGCCGCATCAATTTAATAGCGATACGGCGCCACTGCCGATAATTAAGCTTTACCCGATTATGGGGTAAATAAATCTGCTCACCATCAAGTAATGTCAACACCCCCGCCTGAGATGCGATGTCATAACGAATATTTTTCAACAACAACACCTCAACACTTTCACTTTCGCTATAACGGGTCTGTGCCTTTGATTCCGGCAAAGTTCTTCCTGCTTGGGCAAGTCCCACCCGCGCAAGCTGGCGCAACGTATTCTGCCCAATACGGTGCCTGCTACCTTCCGTCAAATCGTGTAATAGCTTGGCCATTTTTCCCTCTTCTTCTCGGCTGTGATAGGTTGCCTCTACCAGAGGCCGAATATCCCCAGGGAGATTTATCTTTTTGATGGGTTGCCAAACTTCCAGGCTCCGGGCAAGTACGTATGGGCTATATACATAAGCACTGGCGCCAAAACCAATCTCAGGTTGCTCTATTGATTTATGCAAGTTGGGGGCTAATAACCAGGCTTCCGGTTTTGCATGCTTATTACGCGGTGTCTCATGATGACGCCATAAGCGACCAAATCGCTGCAAAAGCATGTCCGTGGGGGCAAAACGGCTAACCAAAAAATCAGCATCAATATCTAATGATTGCTCAAGTACCTGGGTACCAATTAAAATACGCCCCTTTAAAGACCTTTGTTTATCTTTCCAACCAGGCTTTCCAAATATATTCACCCATTCTTTTTCATTTTTTTCACGCTCAAACAAAGTAAAACGGGAATGCAGTAACCCACAATCTATACCTGCTTCACAAGCCCGTGCTGCCAGTTCCAAAAATTTTTGTTGTGCTTCTTTAACGGTATTTTCAATCCACAGTACCTGTTGGCCCTGTTCTGCCCGCAATAGTACTTCTTCTGTCGCCAGTTGTTCTTTATTCTGTATTAACACTGCATAATCGCGTGACTCACGCACAGGAACTGGAACTTCTGTCACACTTAATGCTGACTGGGGAAAAGCGGTAATCAACGGATAAGCACTACTATGGGTGGCAACACCCAAAAGCGCTTGGCGACGTTCCTGATTAAGCGTTGCGCTTAATACAATTACCGTGCAATCAAGTTGAACCAGCAAGGCAATCAATGCTTCTAATAATGTGCCAGTATAAACATCGTAAGTATGTACTTCATCCAGGATTACAACCTTCCCAGACAAACCGTATGCACGCACAAAGCCATGCTTAACATTCATGACTGCCATTAATGCCTGATCAATTGTTCCTACAGCAAAAGGGGCAAGCAAGCCTCGTTTGGCCTGATTAAACCAGGCGCCACCGGGTCGCCCTTCTTCACCCATTTCGGTATCTAATAACCAGGCATTTGCGTGTAATAATAGAGAACGGTGCTTACAGGACTCAGATAATATTTTTTCCAGGAACAGATTAAAGCGCTCATATATCTTGTTGGAGGTAAGCTGGGTTGGCAAGGCAAAATACACACCACTGGCTTTTCCTGCTGAAAGCATCTTGTAAGCGGCATAAAGGGCCGCTTCGGTTTTACCCAAGCCCATGGGCGCTTCCAACACATAGGCGCCTGGCTGACTGACTTGATCAACCAATAAACGCTGGGCCAACCTAGGCGTAAATCCAAAAACTTGTTCAAAACTTAAACCAGTTTTATAAATAGGCTGAATAAACCCTGCTTCATCCAGCGCCTTGCCAATATTTAATTGCCAAGTAGAAGATGGATCTTCAAAATGCTGGCCAGAACCGATCCAATCTGCGACTGATGTTAAACCCGATAACAAGCGGGCAGTCGCGTAATTTATTACCTTTGACCAACTTTCATTCAAATCCAACTGTAATGCGTCAACCAGTTTTTGTCTTTCATCTTGCCAGGGATGCTCCCCAAAAACTTCAGATGTAGCTTTATAACTGCTTACATTTGGAGAAAAACCATGATGCTGGCCTAAAATTTCCGGAATATATTCCGGTGCATTAAGTGCTTTTGCTGTAAGTTGACTCACTCCAGCATGGCCGCCCCAATTTTTTTCCAACGCGGCATTGAAACCCGGAAGTATTGGTAAATTACAAGCTTGATGCAATTTATTATAAAAAGTGGGGCTCACTTTACCTATGTCATGGGTTGCTGCCGTAAAAGAAGCCCCTGGCGGATACAGATGTTTCATCCCGGAACGATGGATTAACTCCTTAGCTACAGCCCCGACTATTTGACAGTGATTGAATACGCTACGACCCAATTGGGGCATGCCATTTGAATCATAAAATGTTTTGGCCGGACAGTTCATAAATGGTATGACTGTTGGTAAAGTATTGTTTTTTCTTTTTTTTAACATGAATGCTGGTACACCCTATCACTTCAAAAATAACAAAAAGGTCAACCTTACTTTAGATTTTTTATTAGCAATTGATAAATAGCATGACCTAAAGTAAACAATAAGGCCAGCATGCAGTCACCAACACAGTCAAACCGGCATATAAATTTTCAATTATTAAACTTTGCGCCTCAAAACATTATTCATTAACACAACTTTCCGTTAATGATGAACCACTTCTAATTCATCATCTTCCCATCAGCCCAACCCCAGCCTGGCCGCCAGCCCGGTACGCCGGACAATAATTTTTTCCAGTTCTGCCAGCAGGAACAGTAACAACCCCGCAGCCAGTACCTTGCCCCATTCCAGCAGCGACAGGCTGGCAGAATTAAAGATGGTTTGCATTATTGGCAAATAGGTATAGGCCAGTTGC
>Ga0172382_10014251_pt1 | contig 10145 bp, 5 predicted proteins | sample Leawel138RmetaG_FD_122245 | JGI IMG/M metagenome (GOLD analysis project Ga0172382, IMG submission 122245) | Leachate microbial communities from a municipal landfill in Southern Ontario, Canada - Leachate well 138R metaG | ecosystem: Engineered > Solid waste > Landfill > Unclassified | place... | reverse complement strand
CATTATGGTGTTTATTATTGCGCTAGAATGTCACACCACAGTCGATTTGCTATACTAGAGACAATGAAAAAAGGTGGTTTACGGTTTTGGCCGGCAGCTGCGTTCGCTATCATCGGAATCGTCTCGTCGGGAATGCACTTGTATGGTCAGGATTTTTTTGCCGGGGACCAGATACCCCGGTTAAACCGGATCAGCCGTGCCGACGGACTTCCCCACAACGCCGTTTCATCAATACAACAGGATCAACGGGGCTTTCTCTGGTTCGGTACCCAGGGCGGTCTCGCCCGGTATGACGGTCTTAACTTCAAGGTCTATCAGAACATCCCCTTTGATGCGTCGTCTCTACCCCACGATCTGGTCCAGACCATCTACTACGAGAAGAAAACCGACACCCTCTGGGCAGGAACGTATAACGGTCTGGCTCGATTTGCCCTGGGAGAACCGGGGTTTACCACCTTTCGGCACAATCCCGACGACCCTCTCAGCCTTTCCGACGATGTCGTCATTGCCGTCGGCGAAGGACCGTCCGGTGATATCTGGGTAGGAACTCAAAACGGGTTGAATCGACTTCAGGACGACGGCACATTCACGCGCTTTCCCGTCGATGGAAATGTGGTGCGCGCCATCTTTCGGGACTCTTCCGGTACTTTGTGGGTAGGCACCCTGGGTGGACTGCTCCGCTGGAATGAAGAAGCGCGCCGGTTTGACCGCATAGATTTCGGCTGGAGTTCGCCGTCGGTCATGGCGATTACCGAGGTTGAACCGGGAACGCTCCTGCTGGGCACCTGGGGAGATGACACACACTTGGGCGGCGCGGTACTCGTCGATGTGGAAAACGGGACATTTCGGGAGCACCACTTCGCAGACAACCGGGTCTATACCGTTCTTTCCGCCTCGGACGGTACCCTTTGGATCGGTACCTGGGGAGGCGGGCTTTTCGCAATCACACCCGACGGGCGGCAGTTTGATTTCTCGGTGTCTCCCGACGGTCTGTCGTCGCCGGTAGTCTACTCCCTTCTGGAAGACCGGTCCGGCATGGTCTGGGTAGGAACTAACGGCGGCGGCGTCCATTACCTCAGTCCGCGGCGGCGTAATTTTCGCGCTTTTTTCCACGATTCGGACAATCCGGCGTCCCTACCGGCGGGAAAGATAAACGCTATCTTTCGAGACCGTACGGGGACGCTCTGGGTGGGGCTGTACGGCAGCGGTCTGGTGCGGTATGACGAGGAAGGTCGACGCTGGATCGGTTACGACCACTTGCCTTCCGATCCCTATTCTCTGGCAAACGATATCGTTACCGATATCTACGAAGATTCGCGCGGCCGGCTCTGGATCGGCAGTAACGGAGGGTTGCAGGTATACGACCAGGACACCGAACGGTTTCTCCGTTTTGGCGAACACATCTATCCCGAATCAGGATACGCCGGTGATGTGGTGTCCAACATCACCGAGGACAAAGACGGAAACCTCTGGATCGGTAAGTACTACAGTGGGGTAACCCGGGTGAATTCGGAGACGGGTGAAACCAGAGAGTACATTAACGAGCCGGGTAATCCCCATAGTCTCTCCAACAACCTGGTTTTTGACAGTCTTACAGACAGCAACGGTGATTTCTGGGTTGGGACCAACGGTGGGCTCAACCGGTATCGTCCCGAGACCGACGATTTTGCGGTCTACCGGTATGACATCGACAACCCCGATGGACTCACCAGCAATACCGTTCGAGTCCTCTTTGAAGACTCTCAAAACAGGTTCTGGGTTGGAACGGTCAGCGGCGGTCTCAATTCCCTGGACCGCCGGACCGGGAAGTTTAGCCATCTGACCGAACGGGACGGTCTGTCGGACAATACCATCGTCTCTATTCTGGAAGGGGCCGACGGACGCCTGTGGCTGGGTACACCGCGAGGCCTGACTGTGTACGATCCCGAGGATAGCCGTCTAGAGATTTTCGATGAAAACGACGGGCTTTTTGGAAGCGAATTCCAGGTAGGTCGGTTTCGGGATACCGATGGAACACTCCTCTTCGGGGGTGGTCACGGCATCACCCGAATTGATTCGTCGGTTGCCCGGCGCAACAAACAGCCTCCGCTGGTTCAGATAACGGATGTCCGGGTTTTTCAAAAATCGGTAAACCAGAATCGGCAGAGTTACAACGGTTCTGAGATCGAGCTGGCGCCGGAGGACACCTTCATCAACATCGAGTTTGCCGGTCTTGACTTTGAGTCGGTCGAGAGTAACCAGTACGCCTACCAGCTCGTCGGCTTTGACCGTATCAGGGTTGAGACGGGGTCACACAATGTGGCCACCTATACTAACTTGCCGTCGGGGCGGTTCGAATTCCGGGTGTGGGCCGCCAACAGCGACGGTGTATGGGCCGCCGCTCCGGCAACACTGAAACTTCGGGTGCGCTCACCCTGGTATCTCCGTTGGTGGGCCTATCTGGGGTATGGCCTGATGGCAGCGCTCCTGGTTTTGGGGATACTCCGGTGGCGGACGGCTCGGATTCTGGAGCAGAAAAACCAGGACCTTGAATACGCTAACAACCAGCTTGCCCGTGCAAATGGAGAACTGGAACGGTTGAGTATACGGGACGCCTTGACAGGTCTTTTCAATCGGCGCTACTTCGACAGCAGATTGCAGGAAGAGTGGTACCGTGCCCGACGGTCGGGGCAGCCTCTGGCATTGCTGATGATCGACGTGGATCACTTCAAAAAGTTCAACGATACCTACGGTCATGTGATAGGCGATAAAGCGTTGAGTGCGGCGGCGGCAGTATTTCAACAAATCGTCGTACGGAAGACTGATTTTGTCGCCCGGTACGGAGGAGAGGAGTTTGTGGTTCTGCTGTACGATACAGCCGACACGGGAGCCGCGGCAATTTCGGAACGTATTCGAGAGGAGATCGCAGAGACCCCTCTGGTGTCCGGCATCGAAGGGGTGACCGTCAGTGTCGGATACTGTGTCGTTGTTCCTGATGTCGGCCTCGGTCCCGAGAGCCTTCTCCGATGCGCCGATACGGCCCTGTATGCGGCCAAACGGAACGGTCGAAACCGAGTTGAAACGGGAGAGGTGGTCTAATGGTAGCTCCGCTAAGACGTATTCGGGAGTGGCGCAGTATATTTCGTCCTCCCGGTGAAATCCCTCACGTCCCCCATGCACCCACTACCGTGATGCTCCTGGAGTTCAACAAGAACAGCGTCACCGATCAGAGAACTATCGCCTACAAAGAAGTTGATTCTCTTCCTCCCGTCCCGACGGGAGCGGTCCGATGGCTCCATGTGGACGGAATTGAGGCGGGCCCCGCATCTACAACGTGTCTGGCCGCGGTGGGGACGGATCACCTGGAACGGGAAGATCTACACACACCCGGGCACCGTCCGAAGGTTTCATCCCTTTCCGATCAAGGTACGGTGTTGGCGGTTACTCCCGTTCTCGAATGGAATGAAACGAGCCGACGCGTCGAAGAGCGGCAGATCGGTATCGTCTGTCGCGGCAGCGTTGTGGTGACCCTTGCAGAAAAAGGCGTTTCATCGATCGGTGCAGTCCGGGAACGCGTTCTGTCCGGCGGGGGCAGGGTACGGCAAATGCCCGCCGAGTACCTGGCGTACCTCATTCTTGATTCAGCGGTGGACCAGATGAGCCATATCCCGGCAGCAATGCTGGAACAGATCGAAGACATCGAGGACACCATTCTGGAAGGTCGGGACGACACTGCAGTATTTCGGGCTGTGCAGGGACTCCGCAGTGACGCCGTAGCGGCCAGAAGAATTCTGGGTGCCCTTAACGGGGAACTGCGCGCCTCACTCGGGGGTGCGGGCCAGGTAGCGCCACCTCTCTGGAGCAAAGAGCTTGTGCCGTACGTGAAGGATCTGGTGGATCACGCGGTCATGATGGTCGAAATTTTTGACACCCGTCGCGACCAGTCGGCCGGGTTGGTCCCTCTCCATACGGCGGTGACCGGAGCGCGGATGAACCAGGTTATGAAGACACTGACGATCATTGCAACGATCTTTATTCCCCTGACATTTGTAGCGGGAATTTATGGAATGAACTTCGTCCACATGCCTGAGCTTCAATGGTGGTGGGCCTATCCTGCCGTCATCCTTCTGATGGGTGTTATTGCCGGGGTGATGCTGTTCCTTTTTCGTCGCAAACACTGGCTGTAGCTACCACCGGCTGTAACAAACACCGGCTGTAACAAACACCGGCTGTAACCGATCCTGCGAGTGCCGGCGTTTAGGCTATTTCGGCTCCGGCGACTCTTCCATCCGGCGAATCTTTTCCTGAATCTCGCGGTAGTACTCATTGGTAATGGGGTACTTTCGCAGCACCAGTATGCCCAAAATGAAAAACAGGGCCGGAATTGGGCCGGAGATAAGCCTGATGCCGATAAGCGCCGATTCGGGCTGCTGGGCGGCAACACCAGCGACAGCCTCCCGATACCCGAAAACCGATAGAACGATGCCGTTTAACGCGAGGCCGGCGGCCTGGCCGATTTTGGACAGAAAGGTCCACATGCCGTAGAACACCCCTTCTCGGCGTACCCCGTTTTGGGCGTAGTCGTACTCAACGACATCGGGAACGATGGCGAAGGGCATGACGTACTGCGTTGCAAAGCCGGTGCCCGCTACCGCCATGATGATATAGGCGATCACGGGGCCGCCCAGGTGACCAACGGCAAAAAAGACCAACACACTTGCGGCAAATATACCCATCCCGATGTTGTAACTCGCCCGTTTTCCGATGGACCGGGATATACGCACCCACAGGGGAATACAGAGAATGGCACTTGCCAGAAGAATGGGCAGGGCGATCTGAAACGCTCCGGCGTCACCGTAGATAAACCGGAAATAGTAGAGCAGAGCCGCCTGCAGGATGTTCACACCGGTGATATGCAGCGTCCATGGGATGATCGCCAGCTGAAAAGGACGCAACGCCAGCACTTCCATGTACGATTTCAGGATATTTCCCGACGGCGGAACGTTACCCCGAGGCTTTTCCTGGACGGTGAATACGACGATCAGCGTAGTGCCGGCGATGATCAATCCGATTACACCGGCCATACCGGTCCATCCCGCCGTACCGCCTCCAAAGGCGTCCACCAGCGGCAAGACCAGACCGGCCCCGACAAAGGTTCCCACAACGGCAAAGCTCATGCGCCATCCGTTGACCACCGTCCGCTCGTGAAAGTCGTCGGTAAGATCGGGGGTCATCGCGCCATAGGGAATGTTGATAAAGGTATATCCCGTGTTCAGCAGGCAGTTTGCCAGAACGATCCAGGCGAAAAGAGCACCCGCCGAGGCGGCCACCACCGGAGGCGGTGCGGCAAACATCAGGACCATACTGCCAAGGGTGAGCCACGCTCCGATGAAGAGCCACGGCCTGCGTCTACCGAAACGGGTGTCCGTTCGGTCCGACAGAAAACCGACCGCCGGATCGGTGACGGCGTCCCAGACTTTTCCGACCATAAGAGCCGTCCCTGCCAGACCGGCCGCCATACCCACTACGTCGGTCAGATAGAAGAGCAGGTAAAACCCGGTCATCGTAAAAAAGAGATTTCCCCCGAGGTCGCCGATCCCGTATCCCGCCTTCACCCGCTTCGTCAGTTGTGCCATACTGTGATCATACGCATTTTCCGCAGTATGTGGATACTTCTCGCTTTCTGTGGAAAAATACCGGTATATGGAAACGGTTAAACTCTTACCTTCCCGGACAATCACATCCGACTTCATCCCCCGAGAGTATCTGCCCCCCGGTGAATCTCAGTACACCATCAGGGACGGCCAATTTATCCACTCCTCACGGCCGTGGCGTTCTCTCAGAAGTGATGAAATCGAAACTCTTGTAAAGAACGGAAACACTGCCGGTGACTGGTCGACCATTCACGTCTGTGACCCCTTTGATCCCGACCAGATTTTGAACAACTTCTTTTTCGGATTCATCCGTATCGGTGCCGTTGAAGACGCGGTACTCGAACATCACGATCTTACCTTGCCGGTGGGTATCACCAACTGCCGCGTCATCTCCTGCGATATCGGTGACCACGTGGCGATGCACAACGTCCATTACATCGCCCACTACATAATCGGTGATCGGTGTATTCTGACGAATATCGATGAAATGCACGTCAGTAACCACGCCAAGTTCGGAAACGGTGTGGTAAAAGACGGGGAAGACGAGTCGGTACGGATTACCCTCGACGTGATAAACGAATCGGGAAGTCGGGCCGTTGCACCCTTTGACAGTATGACTACCGCCGATGCCTACCTCTGGGCTCGGTACCGGGACGATACAGTCCTTATGGAACGGCTAATGGATATTACCCAGCGGCACATCGACAGCCGACGGGGGTTTTACGGCGTTGTCGATGAACAATGTGTGATCAAAAACTCCCGGATCATAAAAGACGTCAGAATCGGCGGACATTGTTATATAAAAGGTGCCAATAAACTCAAGAACCTGACAATCCGCTCAGACGAGACGGAACGGACCCAGATTGGTGAGGGGGTAGAGCTGGTAAACGGGATCATCGGATATGGCTGTAGAATTTTTTACGGCTGCAAGGCAGTCCGTTTCATCATGGGAAACAACAGCAGCCTTAAGTACGGTGCCCGGTTGATCCACTCTTTCCTGGGAGACAACAGCACCGTCTCGTGCTGTGAACTCCTGAACAACCTCATCTTCCCCGCCCATGAACAACACCACAACAACTCCTTTCTGGTAGCGGCACTGGTAGGCGGTCAAAGCAACATCGCCGCTGCGGCAACCATCGGTTCCAACCACAACAGTCGCAGTAACGACAATGAAATCATAGCGGGCCGCGGCTTTTGGCCCGGGTTGAGTACTACGTTGAAACACTCGTCCCGATTTGCCTCATTCACCATGATCAGTAAAGGCGATTATCCCGTTGAAATGGATATCCCTGTTCCCTTTTCCCTGATAGCCAACAATCTGACCGCCGGGCGCCTGGAGTTGACCCCCGCTTTCTGGTGGACCCGAAACATGTACGCCCTCGCCCGGAATGCCTGGAAATTCAACATTCGGGACACCCGAAAGCATCGGACACAGAATATTCACTTTGAGGCGTTTGCCCCAGACACCATTGAGGAGGTCATTGCCGCCCGGGCGCTCCTTGAAGAATGGGTTGGAGCGGTGTTGAACGGCGAAAAGGTGCGCTGGGAAACAACCCCAGGCAACGTTCCACTGGTAGTCGGCGAGCGTGGTGAAAACCCCGCTGTCAGGAAACTGCGTGAAAAAGGACGACAGTTTCTGGCTGAGAACTCCGACAGTCCTGACAGTTTGCCGAAGATTTTGGTGCAGGGGATGGAAAAGTCACGTCGGCCGACACTGATTGTCCGGCCTGTTGAGGGATGGGGTGCCTTCGGAGAGATTATGCACCACTATGCCGCCCGAAATCTGACCGCATATCTGGCCCGACAAGAAGGAATGACCTATCCCGAGTTGGCTGATCAACTGACGGATATACCGGAACGGATCATGGAATGGGAAAATCTGGGAGGTCAACTGGTACCGGTCTTCCGCGTCACCGAGCTAAGGGAAGCCGTTCGTAACGGCACGCTGAACTCATGGGAGGATATCCACTCCCGGTACGATGATCTCAACCGGTTGTACGATGAAGACACCCTGCACCACAGCTGGGCAGTTTACTGCATGGTCGTCGGAGACAATAAGCCGTCAACAGAAATGTGGGACCGATTTCTGAAGACGGCAGTAGCCATTCAGAGACAGATCAGCCGGCGGGTATATCAAAGTCGCCGAAAAGACTACGAAAATCCCTTCCGCATCGCCACCTACAGAAACACCGACGAAATGGCCGCCGCCATTGGAACGGTCGACGACAACAGCTTTATCAAGCGGGTAGCCGACGAGACAACCGAGTTCAACCGACTGGTCAACCAACTGCTGAAACGATAGGGTTTATAGAACTCTCAATGGTGTCTCAATGGTGATGGGTCCCGTCGTGGACGTGACCATGGGATATCTCTTCTTCTGTGGCTCCACGAACATCGGTCACTGTGACGTCAAAATGGAGGTCTTCGCCTGCCAGAGGGTGATTGCCGTCCAGGGTCACCTCATCGTCACCGATATCAACCAGATGGACCACCATCTCCTGCCCATCCTGGGCCTGGGCACGGAACTGCATACCAACTTCCAGTTCACCTTCGGGCAATCGGTCCCGGGGAACGTTAAAAACGAGCTCTTCCTGTCGCTTTCCGTATCCTTCGTCGGAGTTCACTGTCGTGTTTATCTTTTCACCGACATCTTTGCCGTCCAGCGCTTTCTCAAGACCGGGAACGATGTTCTGATGACCGTGGAGATAGGACATTCCGCCGGTATCATCCGACGAGTCCAGCACATCACCGGCATCGTTTTTCAAGGTGTATTCAATCGTTACCACTGTGTTCTGTTCAACTTTCATTTAGTCCTCCGTTGACGCGGTTCGGCCGTCCTGTTATGGAACGGAATAATAAAAAAAGCCGGGTATAATCCCCGGCTTGAGTCATTTCCTGAACATAATCTTCCGACGCACCGTACATTATTCAGGTGGCAATGTAAGGATAGGGAATTGAAGTGTCAAGGACACGCGTTGACTCATCCAAAATCTTACCATGGCTGAGGCAATGCCTCATCTAAAAATCTTACCATCGACGATACTCCCGACAGACCGGAATCGCCCGGTCGAGAGGGGAGAGGATGGGCTTACGAATGGACGAAAAGAAGGCGTTGACCAACGAGGTCGCGGTACGGTATCGCCAGGCTACCAAAGAGACGAAAAAGGTAATTCTGGACGAGTTCTGTCAGACCACAGGGTACCATCGCAAATATGCAATCGGATTGTTAAACAGCTGGGGAAAGAAACGTACTGTCCTAGTCGACGGAGTACCGGTGAATCTGGTAATTGGTTCACCTCGTACCCCCCGGCCCAGGGGACGTGGCCGAGTCTATGACCAAAAAACACTTGCTGCTTTACAACAGATTTGGGAGCTGTTTGATTACCAGTGTGGAAAGCGGTTGATCGTGCTCATGCGCACGAACATGGAAGTACTCCAGGTACAACCGGAGTTCGATATTGACGAACGGGTTGCCAGTCAGCTGTGCCGGATTAGTGCGGCAACCGTAGATCGTTTACTCAAGAGTGAGCGCAAGCGGTTGCAGATCAAAGGACGAAGCCACACCAAGCCGGGATCGTTGCTGAAACACCAGATCCCGGTTAGAACTTATTACAGTTGGGATGAGCGGCTTCCTGGCTTTTTTGAGATAGACCGGGTCCATCACGACGGGGGAAACGCTGCAGGGGAGTTCTGTACGTCTCTGACGGCCACTGACGTATACTCCGGGTGGGTTGAAGCACGGCCACATAAAAATCGCGCTCATCGGTGGGTCAAGGAGTCGATCATCGATATTCGTTCGGGCCTACCCTTTCCCCTTCTGGGAATCGACAGCGACAATGGCGGGGAATTCATCAATCACACATTGTATGACTACTGTCAGGAAACAGGACTTGAGTTTACCCGTGGGCGGCCTTACCGGAAGAACGACAACTGTTTTGTGGAGCAGAAAAATGACATGGTAATCCGACGCACCGTCGGGTACTACCGGTTCGATACGCAGGATGAATACGAAGCACTCCAGGAAGTATATTTCTATCTCTGCCCCTTATTGAACTTCTTCTATGCTTCTATGAAACTGATACGCAAAGATCGAGAAGGTTCGAAGATAACAAAGGTCTACGATGATCCAAAACCTGCCTATCAGCGCTTACTTGAATCTCCTCATGTTTCATCCGAAGTCAAAGACGAGCTCCGCCGCAGAGCAAAGGAGATTCACATCGTGAAGCAGAAGCGACTGGTTGACAAAGCTGTGGCCCGGTTGCTCAAATTATACGCCGAGAAGAACCAGCAAAACTTACCTTTTCCCGGTTCTTTTATCACTGACCATGGTAAGAATTCTTTATGAGGCAGTCAGATACCCATGGTAAGATTTTTAGATGAGGCAACACGCAGGGCAGACTGACTGCAATGCGCCTCTGCCATGCGTTCGATTTACAAAGATTCTACACTGCCGAACGATGATTCGACGGTACGAGCTCGATCTTCGGCATCAGTAGTCGGGATAACAAACTG
>Ga0172382_10014249_pt1 | contig 10146 bp, 7 predicted proteins | sample Leawel138RmetaG_FD_122245 | JGI IMG/M metagenome (GOLD analysis project Ga0172382, IMG submission 122245) | Leachate microbial communities from a municipal landfill in Southern Ontario, Canada - Leachate well 138R metaG | ecosystem: Engineered > Solid waste > Landfill > Unclassified | place... | reverse complement strand
TTTTACAACAGCGCGACCGATTTCTAAAATATTATTCCCTTTTATCTTGGTTATATCAAACTCCTGTTCGGTTACAAAAGATTGACCGCTTTTTAGCATATCATTTCGAAGCAAACGATATGTTCCGACTATTTGATTTGTTGAATGGTCGATAGCAATTAAATGATCAGATTGTTCATCATACAAATCTTTGAATAATTCCGATTTATTTTTATTTTTAGGATTGTAAGGGAGTAAAAGTTCCTTATATCTTAAATGCAATGTTTCCCTTAATTCTTCTTGTGAATTAATCAAACGGATTTCAATATTTCCAGCTATAATCGGAGCAAAGTAATTCATTTTTTCCTCTTTTCTAATAAATAATTCTACAGTTTAAATATTGTTTCAACATACTTCATTTTATCGGCTATTTTTAATGAATATGGACAACGGCTCTCGCATAAATGGCATTCTATGCAATCGGAGGCATGTTTATCTAAAGATAAATATCGAGACTCAGCCCATTCTTTCAATCCATAACGAGTATAATATCCTTCAAAAGTAAAACATGTGGGGATATCGATACCGGCCGAACAAGGCATGCAATATCCGCATCGGCGACAAAAATTATCACTCAACAGAGCTCTAATACGAGTCATTTCATTAACATCCCTAACAGAGATAAACTCATTAATAACCGCCATATTATTTTTTACTTGATCGGGAGATTCCATTCCGGGAATAACAACCGAGACATTGGCATTATTTAATATAAACTTTAAAGCGGATTGGGGATTATCAATAGCCCCACCCGCTAAGGGTTTCATTACAATAATACCAATATCATTTTGCTTAGCTTTTTTAAATATATTTTCAGCTTGTGTCTCCACAATATTATACGGGAATTGCAATGTGTCAAAAGGATAGTCATCGATAATTTCCGCAAGCAAATCCAGGTTATGAGTCGTTAGGCCAATATGTCGAATTTTCCCTTTTTTTTGAGCAGCCAAAAGAGCATGATAAGCCCCTTTATCACTCATAATTTGATTATATTCTTCGATGTTTTTTACATTATGAAATTGATACAAGTCAATATAATCGGTCTGCAAGTGTTTTAAACTAAGAACAACATCTTTTTTCATTCCGCCAAATGTTCGGGCTGGGGATTTTGTAAAAAGATAAAAAAGATGCCGTTTACCTTTAATGGCTTTACCGATTAATTCTTCACTAACGGTATAACCGCGGGCCGTATCGATAACATTTGCCTTATATTTAATCATTTCCTCTATAACTTCTTTTACTTCATCAACATTCAATCTTTGTAATGGAATACCACCCAACCCGATTTCTGTCACATCAATATTGGTTTTTCCCAGTCTACGCATCATTCCCTCGCAATTTCAATATATATTTTGGTATATATGTTAACCGTTTATTAATTCGTTCAGATGAAAACAAAATGATTTCTTTAACATTATGAACCAAAAAAATTTGTTCATCATATTTATTATCGGTTTTTCTTACCAATGTTATATGCGGATAATACAAACGTCGATCTATATAAATATTTTCCTTCGTCAATTCTTCTTTAATAATCGAATGAAGAAGCATAAGTTTTTTGTTTTTTCTTAGTTCCACAATCAACATATCTTTGAAATTTTTCACTTTATCCAAATAAATATTAAAATTGGGATATTTTATTTTGTTTAAAGCCGATTTTACATTATCAAATTCTTTAAAATTCAATTCCCCCAAAAAAAGTAAAGTAAGATGAATATTATTGGGCAATGTATAATTACCAATAAAACCACTTTTTTTAAATTTATTTTGTATGTCAATTATTTGATTATAACAATCAGATAATTTAATGCCGATAAACATTCTCATTGTAATCTCCTTACTCCTAAAAGATAAGGGGGATAGTTAATTTGATTAATATACTCATATTTTAATACCCGATATTTAGATTGGTCTAATTTTGTTAAATAATTGTGGAGAACCATACTCTCACATTGCCCCTGATTATGCCCGGGATATACGACTAAAACACAAATTCCGTCTATCAAAAGATTAGAAAGTACTTTTTTTACAGTAACGAGAGTTGTCGCCGCTGTCGTAGTAATTGATTTGTCTCCTCCCGGTAAATAACCCAAATTAAAAATAGCAGCTTTAAACTTCTCTTTAATATAACAATTAAAATATTCATGCGAATCATTAATTAATTTAAAATTATTATAACCTGTCAGCCTTTGTTTAGTTTGGACAATGGCGTTGTTTTGTATATCAAATCCGTATACGAAACCGGCAATACGAACCAAAAATAAAGTATCATTACCATTGCCGACGGTAAGATCCAAAACAATATCGTTTTTAGTGATATTTTGCTTTAGTAAATGGTGAGAATAATCAATAATCGTTTTCATAATTACCCTGTAACATCTTTTATATATTTATTATTATATCAATTAATGACTTTAATGTCCATATAAAAAAGGAACCGAGCCTTTTATGGCTCGGCTTTAGGAAGGGGATGTTGTGAGTATTTATATACTCACTGCTATATGTAGGGGATAAGTACGCCTCTCGGCGTATTTATATTATATAATATATTATTGCATAATGCAACAATCATACTGACATTACCAAAAATTTTGTCATAATATATAGAAAAACCAAGCCTGGGGAGGCTTGGTTTTAGGAAGGGGATGTTGTGAGTATTTATATACTCACTGCTATATGTAGGGGATAAGTACGCCTCTCGGCGCATTTATATTATACTATACATTATTTTTAAATGCAAGCATTTTTTAATTTAATTTTACTTTTTTGAATTTATCAATAAAAAATGATATAATAAATTTATATATTATGAAAATTGAGGAACTGTGATGTAATGAAATATTTTTTGCATTTTGTACTGATTTTAATTTTTATGTTAGTTTCAGGTTGTAAAAACAAAACGCAGGATTATGATATTGAACATATAGCTGATTTGATAATTGAAGAGATTAATTTACCAAAAGAAACTTCGGAAAACCTCAATTTCAAATCCCAATATCAAATAGAAGATTTAATAATCGAGGTTGATTGGATACCCAGCGACGAAACAATAATCAGTGTTGGGGGCATAATCAACAAAGGTATGTCAACCCGAGAAGTTAATATCGAAATTATTATTCAAATAAATGATGACCAAACAACACGGAACTTGGGAAAAATCAAAATTTTGCCTTTAACTGATGTCGAAATATTACAAATATTGAAGAGTAAAATTGATATCCCCGATGAAATTAACGATTACATTGAATTTCCCCATACTGCTGAAATTGCCGGTTCATTGGTATCGTTACAATGGCACAGCAGTAATCCCGGGGCCGTAACGGATAATGGCATTGTGAACATTAAAGAATTTGATCAATACAGCAACTTGCAGGTTACCGTTATTACCGAAAATAATGAAAATCAATTAAATTGGGGTGAAGTAAAAATTCCGGGGCGAAGCAAACAAGAACACATTGATTTTGTCATCAACAAAATAAATATTCCCGAAACTATTGATTGTGATATAAATTTACCGTCACAATTATATGGTGTTAATATCAAATGGTATTCGTCAAATCCAAACGCTGTTTCCATAAACGATATAACAAAACAGGCTATATGGCATTTTAACAACACCGATCAAGAAGTAACTTTAACCGCTTGGTTATATTATGACGGTGTCTTTAAAGAAAAATCATATCAAACAACCGTTCTGACAATCCCCTTTGAAGAAAGAATTCAGATTGCATTTGATACAATTCGTTTTCCGGAAACGGTCAATTCCCATCTGTCTCTTCCGACAGAATTCGCATACGAAGTGAACGGAGAATGGCTATCAAGCAATCCCGATATTTTGGATACCGACGGTAATGTGGTTTTAACTAATGAAGAGCATATTATTAACCTTACATTAATTCTGTACTCCGGAGATTTAATCATGAATAAAGAATACCAAATTACAATTGAAAAATTAAATGAAAATGAAGTATTTATTCAAAACCATTTTTTTATTGACAGAGCCGAAATCATCAATCTGGGAAACAATCCCGACCTGACAAAAAATAATAATAAAATTATATTAATGCCGCACGCTACAAGCGGCACTTATGAATCACCGATTTATCGGACAAATAATTTTAATAGTTTAGTCGGATCATGGGCTGCAATAAGCCATACAAAAGCAACGGCAGAATTACAAATACGAGTCAGAGTCAACAATGTCTGGAGTCAATATTTCACATACAGTCCGTGGGGACTGGGTCGCAATAATGCCATGATAAAAGGCCAACAGGATAGTATCGCCGAAATGGCTTTCGACGAAATTAAAATCAACGACGACCAAGTCGCCCAAGCGTTTCAATATATGATTACGCTTCGTCGAAACACTGTCAACGAGGCCTCTCCCGTACTATCATTGGTGGCAGCGGCTTTGGAAATGCCCGATTATTCCTATCCGGTTGATGTCTTTGATTTACCAAAGAAAATTGATTATCCCGTTCCACAATTATACCAAAAAATAGTTCCGGAAATCGGCGGCAAAATTTGCAGTCCCACTTCTTCAACAATGCTTTTAATGTATATGGGGCATCAATTCGAAGGCGATATGCCGCACCATGAAATAGCAAGTTTGTTTTATGACCACGGCAATAATATTTATGGCAACTGGGTATATAACACGGTTGGAATGAGTGCCTACGGTGAAAACTCTTATGTGAAACGTATTTATTCGTGGGAAGAGTTGCAACATCACCTTGCCACCGTTGGCCCCGTGGCTCTAAGCATTTCCGGTAATACCGGTATATATACAACAAACGGGCATCTTCTTGTAGTAAGGGGTTATGAAATAACCGAACAAGGAACAAAAGTGATTTGCAATGACCCCAACCTTGAAACGGTACGGCACGAATATGATTTATCTGTTTTTCTGAATTTTACTCGGAATGTAATCTATGTTATTGAACCCCAATAATATATTACAAACTTTTTATCTTATTACATAGTAAAAAAAAAGCCTTATTATTTCTAAATAAAGGCTTTTTTTATTGTGATTCACCGAATTGCAAATTATACATTTCCGCATAAATACCCGGCGTTGCCATCAATTCTTGATGGTTTCCCACCTCAACGATTTTACCGTCCTGAATCACCAAAATATTATCCGCGTTTTTTATGGTTTTAAGACGGTGCGCTATAATGAAACTGGTTCTTTCTTTTACAAGAAGACTGATACTTTTTTGAATTTTTGCTTCCGTTCTGGTGTCGACACTTGAAGTTGCCTCATCCAGTACCAATATGGCGGGGTCGCTTAATATCGTTCGCGCAATCGATATTAATTGTCGCTCCCCATGCGAAAAATTAATCCCGCCCTCTTTGACTTGGGTATTGTATTTCCGAGGTAATCGCTCTATAATTTCATGAACTTGTGCCAATTTGGCAGCGGCCACAACTTCTTCAAATGTTGCATCCGATTTACCGTATTTAATGTTATCCAAGACCGTTCCTTTAAACAAATACGTAGTCTGTAAAACAATTCCGACTTTAGAACGTAAACTTTTTTTTGAATAATTATAAATGGAATTCCCGTCTATCAATATATCGCCGTCATCAATATCATAATAACGAGCCAATAAATTTATGATTGTAGTTTTTCCGCTTCCGGTCGGTCCAACAATGGCAATCGTATCTCCGGGATTAACCGCAAAGTTAATATCTTTTAACACGGGGTGACTAGGTTCATAACCGAAATTTATTTTCTTGAATTGAACATGCCCTTTTACATCTTCTAACTCATTTTGAGAATCATCCTTGTATTCACTCTTTTCATCAATTAACTTAAAAACCCGATATCCGCCGGCAACTGCTGCTTGCAATAAGTTATAGATTTGAGCAATATTGCTTATCGGACGAATAAACATCCTTGATAAACTAGTAATCGCTTGAATTCTGCCGACGGTTACGGCTTGATAAAGAATATTAAGTATTCCGCCGACGGTAATAACCAAACAAAATATGATATTATCGAGCAGTCTGATAATTGGCATCATTAACCCGGAATATATGGCGGCGCGATAACTGGCAAATTCTAATGCGTAATTGGAACGGGCAAAGGTATTTATCATTGCCTTTTCCTGACTGTACAGTTTTACAACCTTCAAACCCGTAATATTTTCCTGAACAATACCGTTTACCTCGCCTAACTTAATTTGCTGATTGCGAAAATGTTTAAATGCTTTGGTGGTAATAAATATTATCAAAAGCAAAGCAATTGGTAACAAAGCCAAAACAACAAGGGTCAATTGCCAACTGTTATAAAACATAAAAGCCGTGGCTCCCAGAATCAAAATAATTGCGGAAATAAATTGCGGGACTACTTGAGCCAGAGCATTAAATATTGTTTCGATATCATTCGTCAAAACACTCATTATCATGCCGTGTGAATTTTTATCGTAATATTTTATTGGCAGTTTTTGCAACTGCATAAATGCATCGCGACGGATATCTTTAGTTACTTTGGTTGCAACAGTAGCCATGATTACCCTTTGAAACCATGCACCTATGGCAATTACAATCGTCACAATTATAGTTGAACCGACTATTAACATAACTGCCGTCATATTTACTGTTTCAACATTTATATAATCGTCAATTATGATTCTTATAATATTAGGCAGGGCTAAACTAAAAGACGCATAGAAAATAATTGCTATCGCTATAAATATAATACCAGACCGATATTTCTTTAAATATTGCCATATTCTCTTAATAACCTTCATTTGAATATGCTTTTCCTTCGGCATGTCAAAATATGCAAAACGCCCACGCGGTCCGCCGCGTTGTTGCTTTCTATTCATCACTGCCTCCAAACTGCGAAGCATATATTTCCCGATATACTTCACTTTTCGCCATTAAATATTCATGAGAACCATATCCATCCAGATGACCGGAATTATTCAAAACAATTATTTTGTCACAATTGCGGATGGATGATATTTTTTGCGCAATAATGATTGTGGTATGGTTTTTTGAATTATAAACATTATCCCGGATTTTGACTTCACTTTTAGCATCAACGGCACTTGTTGAATCATCAAGGATCAAAATGTTTGGTTCCCTTACCAAAGCACGTGCCAATGACAACCTTTGCCGCTGGCCACCCGATAAATTTGTGCCGCCTTGCGAAACTACATTATCAAACTCTTTATCCATCTTATAAATAAATTCATCAGCCACAGCTAATTTAGCGGCTGTTGCCATATTATCGAGCCCGGCATCTTCATTTCCCTGTTTAATGTTATCGGCAACGGTTCCGGAAAAAATTACGGGTTCTTGTGTAACATAAGAAATTTGCTTCCTAAGGTATATTAAATCAAAATTTCTTATGTCTATTCCATCAATATATATAGCCCCGGATGTAACATCGTACAAACGAGGTAACAATTGCATCAAAGTGGTTTTTCCACTGCCGGTTGATCCAATAATACCGACCGTTGACTTAGGTTCTATCACAAAACTAATGTTTTTAAGAGTTAGACCTTTGTCTTCAATATGATTGCCGCTATAACCGAATGAAACATTACTATATTCGATTCGCCCCACAAAATCATGGGACATAATCGGTTTTTCAATATTTTTAATACTTGCTTCTGTATTTAAAACTTTTTGAATTCTTTGCGAACTTATCGCACCCCGGGACAATTGAACCGCTACCATTGATAACATCATCAATGACATTATAATTTGTTGTAAATATGAAATGTATGCCGATATGGTTCCAACCATCTCTGTACGGGGTTCGCCGGTTAATGTTGTAACTAAATAACTGGCAAAAATTAATACGGCACCGATACCGATATTGCTTATCAATATAATCAACGGATCGATGTTTGCTATTTTTTTAAACGCATCAATAATTGCATTGCTGTAATTCTCATTAACAATATCAAACCTGCTAATTTCTTCTTGCTCCGTTACAAATGCTTTAATTTCTCTGGCACCGCTAACTGTTTCATTTAATTTGGTATTTAAATCATCTATTCTTTTTTGCATTAATAAAAAGGCGGAACTTGCTTTTTTAATTATTAAAATAATAAAAAACGCCAGTATCGGAACTATAACTAATATAATTACAAAGAGTTGTTTATTTACCAAAAAAGCCATAAAAATGGCACCGACTAAAGTTAAGGGGCTGCGCAATATTGCGCGAAAACTCATCCTTATAATATGCTGAATTTGTACCGTATCATTACTTACAATAGTAATTAATGAACCGGTTGTGATTTCATCAATATTAGTAAAAGATAATTCCTGAATTTTCTTAAATAAGTCTTCGCGTAACTCACTGGTTATTCGGGTCGAAATTCTTTGTGTAAATATATTATTCATTACCGTTGTTACAACGGCGACTAAAGCAATCCCCACAACCAAAATTCCGACTTCAAATACATAATTCAGATTATTTCGTCCGCTATTTATCTCGTTAAATATTTCTTTAGTAATTGATGGAATAACTAGCGCAATCAAAACATCCAACACAAGAAATAATATTGCCATTATCGAAAATAAAAGGTGTTTTTTTTGATAAACCCGCAAATATATCTTAAATAGTTCTTTCATAATCTACCTCTTGTTATATACATTTATACATAACCCCTTATAGAATTAATAGTTAATTTGCGATGTGTAATAATAATCTTGGGTTTTCCCTTGATACATTACTTCGACACGGTATCTGATTTGGTTTGTTTTCTTTATAATGCGACCATGATTATCAAAAACTTGCGGGCTCATTGAGAACCATTTAAACCCAACATCAGCAAACTTGGTTTGACCTAAATATTCAATTTTTACAAGTTCGATAAATTCTTCCCATCTTCCGGCTTCACGAATAACCTGCGGACAATTTTTACCGGTAAAATCGTAATGTTGTTTTATCGCATCAAATTCCAAATTATAATCTATCAATAATTTTGCGGTAAGTTGGGCAGCGTTACGCATCGCCGTATTAAAATCTATACCTTTGTAAACGCAAATCTCAATGCCAATACCGTATTCGTTACCTTCTTTATTGCCAGCATGCCAACCGACTTCATCAATTCCGAGTTGTTGATATATATTATTATCATCTACCGTAAAATGCCACGATGCCGCGCGAGTAGAATTGTTAATAGAACGACTTAAAATATCAGCATTGGCAGTCGGGGCAGCCATACCGGTATTATGTATAACAATATATTTCGTGCTCTTTCTGCTTCTTCCCGGTCTGATATATGTATTCGAGGCAGGAACAATTTCATCGATAATATTGGGAGATTTCTGTTGATAAAATGGTAGATAACCGTCATTAGTCGCTTCCACTTTTTCATAACCTTTTTCAGCACCAAAAAGATAAAATTCCATTGTATTAATATTGTTTTTATGAATTAAATCCAAAAATGATTCTATATCATTCCATTTATCGTTTTGCATTGTTTGATATTCAAAAGATGATTCTGCAGACTTTATCATCTTTAATTCTTCTGAATTTTGGGATTTAATAATATCGCCATAAAAAACAGCTAATATAATGGATAAAAGGATAATAATCAGTTTTCTGCTATCCATGTTACTCCCCCCCTTTCCATTCATTTAATAATTATTATAACATAAAAGTCAGTTTTTTTAAATAGTTTTTTTCAGGGATAAATTACAAATTAAAAAGCCCCGTAACGGAGCTTTTTCAAAATATATCAATTTGTTGGTGGTGACAACCATTTTTGCAAAGGTAATATAACACCATCTATTTCAAAATGCCTTTATTGTTGGGGTGGTAATAATGTCGCTGTATGATTATACGTTCTTGTTTCATTATTATAAGTAACCGTAACTTTAAAACTGACATTTGTTTGAATCCCGGGATGATTATGAACCCGCCCGGTATCATCCATAATATCCTTACTCAAAGACTCCCAAATAAATTCAACATCAGAAAAATGATGTATACCCGCATATTCAATAGCTGTCAAATTAAGAAACTCATTCCAGCGGCTATTGGAGCGCATTACCCGCGGACAATCTTTTTTTGTAAAATCATAATGCTGGCGAATGTCTTTGATTGACAAATCATATTCTTCCAATAACTCGGCTGTT
>Ga0172382_10014248_pt1 | contig 10146 bp, 13 predicted proteins | sample Leawel138RmetaG_FD_122245 | JGI IMG/M metagenome (GOLD analysis project Ga0172382, IMG submission 122245) | Leachate microbial communities from a municipal landfill in Southern Ontario, Canada - Leachate well 138R metaG | ecosystem: Engineered > Solid waste > Landfill > Unclassified | place... | reverse complement strand
GCACCGTTCTGTATATGGGAGTATAAATTCTATCTAGAATTGACCTGTTCTGAGCAAAACTAAGGTGCAGGCTTCCTCTACTTGAATTCCCTTATCAGAAAGTTCTTTCATAAGCTCCGGATCAAAAGTCCCCGGATTTGAAATGACTCTTCGAGGAGAAAGTTCAATTAAATCTTTCATATGGGGTTTTAAGTGCTTAGGAGTCACGTAAAGAGTGACCGTATCAATATCCTTAAGGCCCTTTAAATCGGGGTAGCAAGGCTGTCCCTCAATTTCTTGATAAAGCGGATTCACTAATTCCACTTCATGATTAAATTCTTTCAGCATCTCAAGTGCCTTGTGGGCATATCGAGAAGGGGTGGGACTGGCCCCCAAAATGACAACTTTCATGTACAACTCCCATCATAAAGGTTTAAGATACTACCAAAGTGAGTTATCGCCATGGCATTATCAACTAAAACATTTTACGACTTAAATGACCTTAAAGCACATTTAAAAACCCATAAAAAAACTTTTTATCATTCTTCTCAAACCTCTACAGTGGTTCCTTATGACCGACTTGCTGGCCTTTTTGAAGAAGATATTGTGATCGGGGATCTTTCCAAACTTCCTTCCTCAATGGAGTTAACAAAGGAAAATAATCTCATCGTTCGCGGTCCGGTTTCCTGGCAAGATGCCCGTTCCTACTTAGTAGGTCATGGTAGAAACCTTATGACTTCTCCCACTGAGCAACTGGCCCTGGTTACTGCAGGGGTGGCCACAAGTTGTACTGGTGAGCGTTGTTTTAGTTTTGGAACAATGAGAAGTCAGGTAAAGCGTTTGAAATACCTTGACTTTAATGGTGAGGAAAAAGAGCTTAAGGCCAGTGATCCTTTTCCTTTTAATACTCCTCACCTTGCTAAATATCAGGAGCAATATCAAAAATACGCCACTCTAAAGAATGCTCCTTTTCCGCGTTTTGAAACGGCTACCGATCTAATGATTGGGACAGAAGGTCAACTGGGAATTGTAACAGAAGTAGAAATCACCACTACCCCGGACTTTGATATTAACTTTGTCTTTATTCTTCTTCCTCGTTGGGAAGATGATTTTAAACCTCATCTTGAAATCCATCAAAAAGTCCAATCTCTTCGAGAAAAACTGGTGAGTGTGGAGCTTCTTGATAGTAATTGCATGAACTATCTTAAAGATGATGAGAAGCTTGGAAATAATCAGGATGTGATTTTCTTAGAGATTCGTTCAGAGCACTTTGAAGATGTTTATGAGAACTTCCTTTCAGGCCTTGAACTCACCAGTATTGAACAGGTTTTTGAAATCACCCCCAATAAATTTCACCATATTCGCGCAGCCGTTCCTCGCGCCATCTTTGAAGTGAACTCTCAAATGGGTGTGGTCAAAAAAGGAACTGACGTTCAGGTTCATGAGAATAAGTTTGCTGAACTCCTCTCCTTTTACAGAGAGGCCAAAGACCTGGGTATACGTTACTGCCTTTTCGGGCATTTTGGAGATGCTCACCTGCATTTTAATTATATGCCCTCAAAAGAAGATGCTCATAAATGCGATGACGTATTCGTTAAGCTTTATGACCAAGTTCTTGAGTGGCAAGGCTCTCCTTTTGCCGAACATGGGATTGGCCTTTTAAAGCAGCCTTATATCAAAAAATTCTACTCTGATGATGTGCGCGCGACCTTCAAAGAGTTAAAAGAAATTGCTGATCCTCATAATCAATTCTTCCCTATTGGTTTCATGAGCGCTCAGCTCTAAGAACAACCTCTTTTCGATGAGAAGGCAGATATTTAATCGAAGTTTCAAATCCTGCCTTCTCGATTTCGTGAGTTGTCTTATTTAAATTATGAAGATGTTTGTCTTGATTAATTTTGAGAGTGAGAAGTAATCCATGGGGCTTAAGGAAAGTAAGAAGTCGCATCACTTCTTTAACCACAACAGTGGGAGGTAAATTTATATCGGATACAATCCAGTCCACAGGTTCTCTAAAAAACTGTGGCCCTAAACTCTCGAAAGGTTTCTTCATATGTTTAAATTTGGGATGAGCAAGAATTCTGCTATCCATGACGGCGGGATCAACCCCAATAACCTCACACCCCTGTTCCAAGAGAAACTGACTGGCCCCTCCTGGAGCACTTCCTAATTCTAAAACCCGTACCCCTTCTGCAAAAGGAAGACAAAAGGCTTCAGTGGCCTCAGCTATCTTGAAATAGGCTCGGGATGGACAATCAATATTGGAAAGAAAGGTCTCCTCTCCAGGAGTCTGTAAGTGATGATCTAGAAGTTCATACTCTCCTAGCCAATACTCATTGACACCCGTCTTCATGACTAAACGAACTGTTTCCCCCATCTTATACCAGGTGCTCGTTGAGATGCTTAAAAGCTCCTCCTCAAGAGGAAAATTTCTAGAATCTCTACTCCATGCCCAGAAAGGAGACTTGAGATTTTCAAGGGGTACCTTCCCCAGGCATCTGCCGGCCAGTCGGGCCATTAATGGGTTGAAATTTTTTACAGAATCCGCTTTAAAAGTAAAAAAACCTGCTCTAGAATACGCCAGCTTAAAATCTGGGTATTTGAATTTCATTTCATACTTAAAGAGATGTTCAACTTCGGGATTTACAAGAGCAAAAAAATACTGAGTCATAGTTATGAATATCAGAGAATTTTGTGAAAATCTTTTGAAAAATTATGAGGAAATGTCTTTGGCATTTTCCAGTGCCCAAACTAAGAATAATTTACAGTGCCCCAGCGACTGTGGGAGGTGTTGCCAAAATCCCTCCATAGAAGCGTCCGTTCTCGAGATGCTTCCAATGGCCCTCTACCTACACGATAATAATCTAACCGATGCCTACCTGGAAAAAATTGACCAGGCAATGAATACCACCCAATACTGTATTGGGCTTCTCAATAACCGCTGCCACCTCCACCCTTTTCGCCCAACCATTTGCCGTATGTTCGGAGTGAGTGGTCACCTAGATAAGAACAGAAAACTTCAAGCGAGCATTTGCAAGGTGCTCAAAGAGGTGCACCCTCAAGACTCTCAAAAGGTGATGGCCGATCCAGAAAACCATAATTTGCCTGTTATGATGCACTGGTCATCGAAGCTTCTTACACTTGAACCGGAGCTTCTTTCTAACAAGATGCATATCAACTTGGCCCTCAAACATGCCATCCAAAAAGTTGAACTTTACCTCTTATATGCAGAGCAAGAAATGTAAGATAATTTAAGGAATTAGCTTGCAAATGTTAAAGTTTGATTAAGATGAAATATTAGAAAAAATTAAGTGACTTTTAAGATAGCCTTTCATACGATTTTAAAAAAGGAAATGGAATCCTATGAATAGACTACTTCTAGCACTTGTTTTTCTTACATCTCTATCGGCTGCGGCTCAAGAAAGATACGCATACTATGGAGAAGATTTTTACAGAAATTTCCCTCGCATAACTAAAGATCAGCTTCATCACATTCTTAACAGCGGCCACATCCCAGTAAAAGGCGGATATGATCGTATTGTTAACTCTTGTAGAGATGCAAACGGTGCTCCTTGCTATCAACAAAATGTTCTTGGCTACACCAATGCTAGAAAAGTGATGTTTGGAGAACTCGACAAAGAGCAAGATAGCAGAGGAACTTTTGTTCGCGATGTTTACTGTGATCGTAAGTTTTACTTCAGCAGTGTGGATGATGCCTTAAGACGCCACGACGATGTTAATACTGAGCACACATGGCCTCAGTCAAAATTCAGCAGAAACTTCAATAAGGATATGCAGAAATCTGACCTGCATCACCTCTATCCCACGGACTCTAAAGCTAACTCTCGTCGTGGGAACTACAGATTCGGAGATGTTCCACCACACCAAGACTCACTAGATCTTGATTACTGCTCAATCTCTCGCTTCGGTAAAAGAGATAATGTTTTCAATCCACCTCAAGAGCACCAAGGAAACGTTGCCCGCGCTCTTTTCTACTTCGCAACACGCTACAATCTTAAAATTCATCCAGCAGAAGAAGTTATCCTTCGTCTCTGGGATAAGATGGATCCAGTTGATCAGGACGAAATAACTCGTCATGAGAAAATCTTCCAATATCAAAAAGTAAGAAACCCATTTATTGATCACCCTGAACTAACAGATGCCATTGGCGATTTCTAATAAAAAATAGGGCCCTCGCAAGAGGGCCTTTTTTTTTACAATATTCCTAAAATAAGATACCTTTAAATCACTTTGCAAAAGGAGTGAACATGGCCGGTTTTAATAAGGTCGTAACAAGCTATGATGAAGCTCTCAAGGGCTTAACTGACAATATGTTTTTAATGGTGGGAGGCTTTGGTCTTTGCGGAATTCCAGAAAATCTCATCAGTCACATACAAAAATCTGGAGTGAAAGGCTTAACCTGTGTTTCCAATAATGCTGGTGTTGATGGCTTTGGTCTAGGGTTGTTACTTGAACAAAAGCAAATCAAAAAAATGATTTCAAGTTATGTGGGTGAGAACGCTCTTTTTGAAAAACAAGTTCTTTCAGGTGAGCTTGAATTAGAATTAACACCACAAGGAACTCTTGCTGAAAAGATTCGCGCCACTGGAGCAGGAATTCCGGCCTTCTTCACAGCGACTGGTTATGGAACTGTTGTGGCCGAAGGAAAAGATGTCAAAGTCATCGACGGTAGACCCTATATTCTAGAACATGCTTTCCCTAAAGCAGACTTCTCTTTAGTGAAGGCCTGGAAAGCTGATAAGTATGGAAATCTTATCTTTAGAAAAACAGCGGCTAACTTCAATCCAATGATGTGTGCTGCGGGTAAAATTACGGTAGTTGAAGTTGAAGAAATTGTAGAGCCTGGTGAACTAGATCCAAACTTCATTCACGTTCCTGGTATTTATGTTGATCGCGTAATCAAAGGAAACTTTGAAAAACGTATTGAACAAAAAACAATTAAGAAATAAGCGAGAATAGATATGGCACTATCAAGAGAACAAATTGCTCAAAGAATTGCCCGTGAACTTAAAGACGGCTATTACGTAAACCTGGGAATTGGTATCCCTACTCTCGTGGCCAATTACATTCCGGAAGGGATTGAAGTGATGTTTCAATCAGAGAACGGGATTCTAGGTATGGGTGAATTTCCTACTGAAGAAAATATTGATCCTGATCTGATTAATGCTGGTAAGCAAACCGTTACAGTTATTCCTGGAGCGGCTTTCTTCTCATCAGCAGATTCTTTTGCCATGATCCGTGGAGGTCACGTGGACCTTACTGTTCTTGGAGCTTTTGAAGTGGATGCAACGGGATCCCTTGCTTCCTGGATGATTCCTGGAAAAATGGTAAAAGGTATGGGTGGGGCCATGGATTTAGTGGCCGGTGCAGAAAATATCATCGTGGCCATGAGTCATGCCTCCAAAGATGGAAAATCAAAAATCCTTAATAAGTGTACTCTCCCCTTAACAGGAGTTGACTGCGTTAAGCTTGTGGTCACTGATCTGGCCGTTATGCGCTTAGAAAATGGTAAATTCCGTCTTCTTGAGCGAGCTCCTGGTGTGAGCGTAGAAGAAATTCAAAAGCTCACAGAAGCTCCTTTAGTCGTCGAAGGTGAAATCCCGGAGATGACATTCTAATATGAAAAGAATTGTCATTAAATTCGGCTCCCTTGCTGTTACCAAGAGCGAGGGAGGCGTTGATCTGGAGAAGATCAAGCGTCTGTGCCTTGAGATAAAGAACCTATACTCTCTTGGCTACAGTCCCATCATCGTCAGTTCCGGTGCTATTAATGCTTCGGGAACTCTTATTACCCGTCCTAGTGAAAAGAAGATGAACATCTCCTATCAGCAGGCCCGAGCGGCCCTGGGTCAACCTCTGCTCATGAAGGCCTATGTAGAAGTGCTCTCTCATTTGGGACTCCACTGTGCCCAGATTTTAGTGACTCACGAAGATTTCAAGGACAGAAAACGTTTTTTAAATATTCGCAATACCATCAATCAACTCTTAGAGAATCATATCCTTCCCATTGTGAATGAGAATGATACTGTCTCCTTCGATGAAATTACTGTTGGTGATAATGATCAATTAGCGGTGATGATTACAGAAGCCACAGATGCAGAAAAACTCATTCTACTGACAGAAGCTGATGGACTCTTTAATAAAAACCCTAAAGAGCCTGATGCTGTGAGATTTGAAGTGATCGATTTTCAGGATGACTTTGCAGGTGTGAAGTTTGCCGCTAAAACCAACGTCGGTCGAGGCGGTATGGATACCAAGCTCAAGGCCGTGCGAAAACTCACCCCTAACGGAGTGGATGTTATTGTCGGAACTTTTCTTATTAACTCACCTATAACTCGACTTCTCAAAGGTGAAGGTGGAACTTTGTTTAAAGGAAAGCCTGAGAAGCAGAAGAGCCGTCGCAAGTCCTGGCTTTCTACTCTCGTTAGGAACGAGTCATGGCTAGTGGTTGATGAAGGCTGCGCTCAGGCGATTCTTAAAGGGAACACATCCCTCTTACCTATTGGCGTTAAGAAAGTTTATGGAACTTTTCGTCGTGGGGATGTGATTGCAATCAAGTATAAAAATAAAATCCTCGCAGTGGGGATTTCTGAATTTAGTTATAAAGAAATGGAACTTATTAAGGGTAAAAAATCAGAAGAGATTAACTTGCTCATTACTGATGCCCATTCTAAAGTGGCCATTCACCGTGATAACTTAGTTTTAAAGGATTAGAGGTAAAAAACATGGCTTCATTTGATTTAGTGTCAAAAGTTAATGAGATGGAACTTGCCAATGCTATTGGTAATTCGATGAAAGTTGTGAATGGTCGTTTTGACTTTAAAGGCTCTGATGCTTCGATCGAATATAAGGAAAAAGAAAAAGTCATTGAAATGCGCGCAGAAGATGAAACCAAAGTGCGCACTCTCCTTGATATTCTTCGTACCAATATGGGTAAACGAGGTATTAGCTTCAAAGGAATGAAGGAATCAAAGATCGAACCTACTGGTAACCGCATGTATAAAATGACTCTTACTCTGAGCGCGGGCTTTGATAAAGATGCCCAGAAGACTGTGAACCGTCTTATCAAGGAATCTGGTTTTAAAGTTAAATCTCAATACATGGATGAAAAATTCAGAATTGAGAGTAAATCAATCGATGATCTACAGGGTATCTTTCAATTCCTAAAAAACAGTGACGATCTAGACTTACAAATCTCCATGGAAAATATGAAGCGCTAAGGAGCAAACCATGAGCTTAATGGATAAAGTAAATAACGACATAAAAGAGGCGATGAAGGCCAAACAACAGGCCCGCCTTGATGCTTTAAGAATGCTTAAAGCAGAATTTATTAAAAACAATACGGCCGTTAAACCAACAGATGAAATGAGTGTATTGGTTTCGCATGCTAAACGTCTTTCCGACTCTCTGGAACTTTATGCTGGAAAAGAGGAAGCCCTAGCTAAAATCAAAGAAGAACTTGCTGTCATTCAAGAATACCTTCCTAAGGCCCTGGAAGAATCAGAAGTTATCGAAATGATCAACCAGATTAAGGCTAAAGGTGCCAAGGACATGGGTTCTATTATGAAAGAACTTCAACCTCAGATTAAAGGTCGCTTCGACGGAAAACGGGCAAGTGATCTGGTAAAAGCTTCTTTGTAGAGGAATTATGAGTGTTCAGAATTTTGGTGAAAAGTTTGATCTAGCAAAACTTATCGAAGCAAGAAATCTTGCAAAGAAACTGGCCTATGAAATAAGAGATCAAATCAAACCAGGTATGACTGAAGCCGATGCTCATAACATTTATAAAGATTTATGCCACAAGCACGGGATCAAGAAACAATGGCACCCGCCAAAGTTTCGCTTTGGTCCCAACACTCTTCTTAACTTCAAAGATAAATCTCAGGACTACACTCTACAAGAAAATGATATTTTCTTCATTGATATAGGCCCCATTATTAATGATCATGAAGCAGACTTCGGTGAAACATTTTTTATAGGTTCAAACCTTGAACACAAAAAGATCTGTGATCTTCAGCGAATCATTTTCAATGAAGTTCGGGATTATTGGCAAACCACTTATAAGTCGGGTGCAGAACTTTATGAGTTCGCTAAAAACTTAGCTGCTTCTCACGATGTGATTCTTAATATCGATCAAGACGGGCATCGTATCGGGGATTTCCCTCATCACATCTACTACAGTGGAAGTCTACAAGACTGTGAAATGCAAATTGTTCCTAATGCCTGGATTCTTGAAATCCACCTTTGGGATAAAGAAAAGCGCTTTGGTGCTTTCTACGAAGATCTTCTAACGGATTACAAGCTTATTTAATTTTTTCTTTTACATGGACTCTCCGATAGGAGAACCGTTGAAGTAGTAAGCTTGAAAGCATCATAAAACCTAGACCCATAAGAACGAATGACATATCCATAAATCCTCCTTTTTTAAATCCATCCGTGGTCTGTGGTTTCAAAGTGCCAATCCATAAGCTCTTTGTGCTCTTATGAGCAGCTTCCATGCCAGTTTTTACATCCATGTTTTAGCTACTTAGCCCTTGGTAGTGTCATCCTAACACTACCTTCCTATAGTCATCCTGACCCTAGGTTCTAGAAGAGTGGTTCATCCGTGAACCGTTTTGCCATCCGTGAATGTATTTCTTTTCTAGTCTCTCCTCTCGTTTAAAAAATCTTCCTGATTCTTTAAACTCTCCGAGAAGGAGTTCTTGTAAATCTATAGAGCGAAAAGCATGCCAACTTTTTTCCTTCGTTTTGCCCCTATAAACTCTCATTCAGGGCCAAGTTGAAACTGATTAAGTGTCACCACTGGTGCCATTAAGAAAAGATAGTTGAGTGAATGATTTTTTATACAAAGAATTTTCAAAATGACTTGTGAACTTATATTTTTTTTGAAACGATTTAATTAAGGAATCAATGATTGATTCCAAAAAGCATTTACCAAGAGGGTATATCATGCATCCACACTACTACATCATGAAGGGAAAAAAGATTTTAAGACTTGAAGCCGATATGTGCTTTAGGGATCTTTCCCAGGAAGTTCAGAACAACCTTTTAGATGTCGATGGCCCTGCCCTCAATCAAGATCAGGCCAACTGGCGAGTTGTTATTTTTCGTGATGAAATCTTAGAGCTTGATGAGTACACACAGTGGCTCACAACCAAAGAAGCTCAAGAATGGTCAGAGGAATACGAATTAGATCTCGTTGCCAACTAGACTGGGCACTTAGATGTCATTGATTTTCAAGTGCTTCACCTCTAAGTCATTAATAATTGGGCATCACTAACTCCGAGTAAAATAGTATGCCATAATGATCCTACTTTTCAGAGGGGGGATCATCTTGGATACTAAATTAAACCCACAATTCACTTCTCGGCAGGAAATCATAAAAAATTTTATGCCTACTATCCGCTACTGGGCCAAGCACTATCATTATCAGTGCCATCAGGTTCTGGAATTCGAAGACTTAGTTATGGTAGGTGTAATCGGTCTTATAGATGCCCTTAATAAGTATAAGAAAGATAAGAAAAATCAATTTAAAACCTATGCAGAGTTTCGCATCAGAGGCGAAATCGTTGATGAGTTAAGAAAACAAGACTGGATGACCAGAAGTGAGAGAAATAAACAAAAGCAATACCTTGCAGCCAAAAGAAATTTAACCTCTGAATTAGGAAGAGTGCCTACTACCAAGGAAATTCAAAAGGTTCTCCCCTTTAAGGCAAAAGATGTGGTTCGTATGGAGCAATATGAATCAGGGGACACCATTAAGCAGTATATTGAAGGTGAAACTATTGCTGAGAAAGATTATGTTTCTGAGTTTGAGATTTATTCTTTAAAAAAAACTCTCAGTGTTGTCCTGGATGAATTACCAAGAACGATGAGAATTATCATTCAACTTAAATACTATGAAGATTTAAATTTCTACGACATCTCTAAAGTCGTTAACCTCTCAGAGGGGCGTATTTGTCAGCTCCATGCTGAAGCTCTAGCTCTCTTAAAAGAACATTGTGATAGAGAACAAATTGATATCCTTGCTGCTTAACTGCAACCTTTCAAACGACCATTCCCAGAAAACTTGTTTTCTGGGAATGCCACAACGAATATCTCAATGAGTAGGAAGTGAAAAGGAGCGGTTTAAACCAGCTCAAACTC
>Ga0172382_10014247_pt1 | contig 10147 bp, 10 predicted proteins | sample Leawel138RmetaG_FD_122245 | JGI IMG/M metagenome (GOLD analysis project Ga0172382, IMG submission 122245) | Leachate microbial communities from a municipal landfill in Southern Ontario, Canada - Leachate well 138R metaG | ecosystem: Engineered > Solid waste > Landfill > Unclassified | place... | reverse complement strand
GTGGCCAGCGCGGGGATGATCAGGCTGGCGAACACCAGGTACACACCGACCAGCTGTACCGAGGCGGTCACCGCCACGGCGAACAGCGTGTAGAAGCCAAGCCGCCCCAGTCGCGGCCCCAGCGTGAACCACAGCGTCAGCACCGCCGTGTACAGCACCAGCACCGGTATGAGATCAGCGAGCGTCACCCACAGGATCTGGCCGACCAGCAGGTCTTTGAGCTGCTCGCCGCCATGCGGGTCGTGGCTCAGCAGCAGGATGGCGGCGGTTGCCGCGAGCACGAAGGAGGCACCGATCAGCGCCTCCTGGAGCTGCGGCCAGCGGCGGTCGGTCCAGGTGAGCACGAGCGCGCCTGCCAGCGCGGCGCCCACGGCCGCGAACTGTACGCCCCAGCCGCCCTCCGCCCAGCCGAGGCGGTGCGCCGCGATCACACCGATGCCGGCGATCTGGGCGATGGCGAGGTCGATGAAGATGATGCCGCGCCGCAACACCTGCTGCCCGAGCGGCACGTGGGTCGCGACCACCAGCAACCCGGCCAGCAGCGCGGGGCCCAGGATGGTGATGTCGAGCAGCGCGATGTCGGGTGCGGCGAAACTCACCCCGGCAACCTCGTCTGCCACGGAACCACACGGAAGGCACCGAAGTGGAACAGGGTTGCGGGCCTACGGTTCAACACCCGGCGTGTGAGGAGCATCGTCGTTCGTGTGAAGCACAGGATCCCGTCCGCGGGTTTCCGTGTGGTTCCGTGGCAGCTGCGGCTGTTTGGATTCATTGCAGTGCCCCCAGCAACCGCGCGAGCGTGTCGTCGAACAGCCCCTGAAGATCCTGCGCGCCGGCGCTGCCACCGACCGTGAAGGGCAGTTCGACCGCCACGATCCCGGTCTGCTGCACCAGCCAGTCCGACGAACGTGCATCCTGATAGGCCGCGTGCAGCACCAGCCTCGCCGGCTGCGCGCGCAGCGTCGCCAGCACGGCGGCGAGATGGCCGCTCGATGGCGGCACGCCGGGCCGCGGCTCGAGTGCTGCGACCTCGACCAGTCCCAGCCAGTCCAACAGGTAGACCCAGCTCTTGTGCTGCACCACTACCGGCACCCCGCGCAGGGGTGCGGCCTGCGCCTCCCAGCGCCGCAGCGCCACGTCCCAGTCGCGTGCGAAGGCGGCCTGCCGCTGCGCATAGACGGCCGCGCCCGCGGGGTCCACCTCGGCCAGACGCGCGGCGAGCGCCGCGGCGACCCGCGCAATATTGCGTGGATCGGTCTGGATGTGGGGATTGCCCGCCGCGTGCACGTCGCCGTCGGCGCGGTCCAGCCGTGCCGGCACATCCTTGAGCGTCACCTGCCCGGCCGCCAGGAAGTGCCCCGGCCGCCCCGGCTGCACGCGCATGTTCGCCGCCTTGCGCAGCAGCATCGGCAACCAGCCGGCCTCCAGGTCCGCGCCGGTACAGATCAGCAGGTCGGCCTGCCGCAGCTTCGCGATCAACGAGGGCCGCGCCTCGATGCGGTGTGGATCCTGCAGCGCGGTGGTGGCGCTGAACACGGCCACGCGTTCAGCGCCGAGTTCCTGCGCAAGCGCCGCCCATTCGGGCTCGCAGGCGAACACCTGGAGTGCGAAGGCTCTGGACGTCACCAGCAGCGCGATGATGCCCAGCCAATGCCTGTGTGATTTCATAATCGTTCCTCTTTACGGATGCATCGACGCAGGTGCGTCCGATCCGTCATTCCGGCCCACGCCGGACCGACGGCCGTTGAAAATATTCCAGCTACGAAATCCACGGAACGACACGGAAAAAAGGCTCATTGTAAAAACCCGGCAACCCGACCGCGAAGGGCTGATGCCGGGTTTACGCAATAAATCCTAAAAACTCATTTTCACCACGAAGGACACGAAGGACACGAAGCTAAAGACAGGCACTTCGGCTTTCGCAGTGCTTCACCCTCCGGGTGAAGCACCGAAACAAAGTAGCTCTTGGAGTTTCTTTGTGTCCTTCGTGTCCTTCGTGGTGAACTGCTTTTTCGAGGATGAATGCTTTCGGTGTCGTTCCGTGGGTTCCGTGGCCATTTTTTCAAGACACCGGCCCAAGTAAGTGTCACTCGCCCTAATACGCATGCGCACCGTGTGCGCCGAGGCTCATGATGTACTGCAGATACCATTGGTCGTCCGTGACCGGCTGCGAGCGATCACGGTTGTACTGCAAGCGCAGGCGGCTGAATTCGCTGTGCGACCAATCGAACATCAGCGCGTAGCGCTCGGGGTCGTGCCGGCTGCCGTCGAGGCCGGCCTCGGCCAGCACCTCGGCATCGCTGCCGCTGTTGTCCGCACTCAGATGGTCGTAGCGCAGCCCCACCCGCCAGCGCGGCACGAACTGATAGACGGCCTGGGCATACCAGCCACGCTGCTCGCCGGAGTACCACGTCTCCTCCACGGGATCGTGGGTGATGCGCACCACACCGTCCTCGTCACGCAGGAAATACTCGCCCTGAAGCTTGAGGTAGGTGCGCGTCGGATTGCCCGCCGGTGCCCATTTCCAGACGGCGTCCAGGGCGCTGATACGGCTGTCGCCGCTGAAGTGCACGGCCGTCGCGTCGCCGTCGTCGTGGGCGTGTCCGCCACCGCTGCGATCGGTCACGTCGGCACGCCAGTGCGACAGGCCGAGCTGCCAGCTGTGACTCACGCCGACGTCGCCGCCGAGTTTGGCGAACACGCTGCCCGCGCCGAGACCACCGTGGCTGGCGCCGGCGGCGGGAAAATCACCACCGCGCAGCCATTCGGCGCCGAGCGTGACATAGAGGTCGGTCGGCGCCAGCCAGCTGAGCTGCACGCCGTCGTCGTTGAGCTGATCGCCGAACAGCGCCCGATACACCAGCGGCGCGTCGGCGAAATCCCAGGCGTGGCTGTGCTGCTGATTGAGATAACCGATGCCGGAGTAGAAACGCCCGGCGCGCAGCAGCAGGCCATGACCCAGGCCGGGCGTCTCGACGTAGGCCTCCTCCAGCTCGACCTCGGTGGCGCCGTCGTGGCTGGCGATGGCGGCGGTGAGCTGGCCGAAGAACAGATCGTCGACGTTGGCGCTCAGGATCAGCTCCGAATGCGCGACCGAAAAGCCTTCCTCGCCCGGACCGGCCTCACCGCCCAGCTGGAAGCCCTCCAGCCGGTACGCCTCGGGGTCCCGGGAGAAGGACGTAAGCTTGCCGTCGAGGATCAGACTGATGTCGGGATTGAAGCCGCGTGGGCGGTCCGCCGTGGCTGCCGCGACCGGCACGGCGGCCGGCTCGATGGCCGCTGTCGGCGGCGTCGAAACGGCGGGTGCGGACCGGGCCTCGGCCGCTTGCAGCCGCTGCTCCAGTGCACGGATACGCTGTTCGTAGTCGGATCTCAGGGCCTCGATCTCCTGCCGCAGGACATCGAGTTCAGTGCCCGGCTCGACGCCGTCTGCGGCAGCGGGCGCCGCCGGGGCGGATGGGATGAACGTGGCCAGGACCACGCCCGCAAGGGCGATAGACATACGCATGACGGTCTCCGGAAAAGATCGGTGGGTGACGGGCCAGGGCCCGGATCCGCCGCACGGGGCGGCGGCTTCGATCAGTGCAGAGCCGGTGCGGGCGGGGCGCGGGCGAGAAAAAAGCGGGGTGGTGCGGCCGCTGCCGGCGCGGGCCGCGGCACAGGCAGGGCCAGGGCGCGGGCGCCGGTGGCCGCAACCACCACCGGCGGCGGCACGGCATCGCCGACATGCTGCGCGACGATGCACAGGGCGCAATAGGCGTCGGGCACGGCGGCGTCGTGCCCCAGTTCGTGCAGCAGCACGCCCAGCTGTGCCAGGAACAGCAGCACGGCCAGTACCGCGGCAGAGATGAGCGCACGGTGCGGGTTCAGTGACGGCTTCGCGGTGGCTGGGCGGGACATCGGCACTTCAATCGCCATCCAGAGGCAGGTTGTGATGCAGATCGGGGCGCTACCTTAGCGCCGTCACGACACGGGGGCAACCGCCGGTGCCACGGCCACGCCCCTCCCGCGCCCGGCGCGGGACACGCTATGATGCCGTCTGCCCCGTTTCCCTCCGACCCGCATGCCGCCGACCATCGCCACCGCTCTGCACACCACGCTCAGCCGGCTCACCCATGCCGGCTCCGCTGCCGATGACGCGCGCCTGGACGCCGAGGCGCTGCTCGCCCACGTGCTGGGCCAGGCGCGCAGCCACCTGCGCGCCTGGCCGGAGCGCACCCTCACCGCCGCACAGGCCGCGCACTACGAAGACCTCGTTACGCGCCGCGCCGCCGGCGAACCCGTTGCCTACCTCTGCGGCCGGCGCGAGTTCTGGTCGCTGGAGCTGGAGGTGACGCCGGCGACACTGATCCCGCGGCCGGAGACCGAGCTGCTGGTGGAACTCGCGCTGGCGCGGATCCCGGTGGCGGCGGCGCTGGCGGTCGCCGACCTCGGCACCGGCACGGGTGCCATCGCGCTTGCCATCGCCCGCGAGCGGCCACGCTGCCGGGTGACGGCGACGGACCGGGCGAGCGCGGCGCTCGACGTGGCGCGCCGTAATGCGGCGCGGCTGGGCATCACCGCTGTCGATTTCCGGCACGGCGCCTGGTACGCGCCGCTGCCCGATCCAGCGGCTGGGCGTTACGATCTGATCCTGAGCAACCCGCCCTATGTCCGCGCCGGCGACCCGCACCTCGCGCAGGGCGACCTGCGTTTCGAACCGCCGGATGCGCTGACCGCCGGCGCGGATGGCCTGGACGCGCTGCGCGTCCTCGTCGCCGGCGCGCCCGCGTATCTGCACAGCGGCGGCTGGCTGCTGGTCGAACACGGCTACGATCAGGCTGAGGCGGTCACGGCCCTGTTCCGCACGGCCGGCTTCACGGACATCGAGACGTTCCACGATCTCGGCGGGCAGCCGCGCGTGACGCTGGGACGCCGCCCCTGACAGTGCTGCCACCAGCCCCTGTGCGCCGAACGATTCAGTAAATTCTTATATAGGCCGGGGGGTTAATAACCCTACCAGAGCTTGATAAATATGCCAGACGGGTTAGCATCGACAGCATGAGTGAGAAACCGACCGACACCGTCAAGCACCGCGAGATCTGGTTCCGCGAACCGCACGAGGATCCGAACCAGGCCCGCTCGGCGACGCTCGTGCTCAGCGATGTCGAAGGCGTGCTGCAGGTGCAGCCGCGGCATCCCCGGCTCATCCTGGTATCGTACGACATCACCCATGTCACCCTGCAGGTGATCGACAGCCTGCTCGACGAACTCGGCTTCCACCTCGACAACAACCTGTTCATGAAGCTGCGCCGTGCGCTGTATTACTACAGCGAAGAGGCACAGCAGGCCGCCCGCGGCTGCAGCCGTGGCCGCGGCAATTGCACCCAGGCGGTGTTCATCAACCGCTACCGCCGACTCGAGCACGGCTGCCGCGACCCGCGCCCGGAGCACTGGCGACGGTATCTCTAGCCGGCTGCAGCTACGCCTATCCGCACCGATCGCCCAGTGATACACCGGACGACGGAGCCGGTCGTGGGGATCAGTGAGGCGTGAGGCGTGAGGAGCAAACCCTTTTTTAGCCACGGAACCCACGGAAAAACACGGAAATGATGCTGCCAAAGGCCCAGTAGGAAAACAGTGGTGTCCCTATCTGGACTTGTACATCGTAAATTTTTCCGTGTTTTCCGTGGGTTCCGTGGCCAAAAATCATTGGGTTTCACGCCTCACGCCTCACCCCTCACTCCTCACAACGAACGCAGCATGAGGCGTCGCTTGTACCGCCGCTCCACCAGCCTGTATCTTCCCCGCGATGGACGATGAACAGCTCCTTCGCTACAGCCGTCAGATCCTGTTACCCGAATTCGGTATCGAGGCCCAGGAGCGCCTGCTCGACGCGCGCGTACTGATCGTCGGTGCCGGCGGGCTGGGTTCACCGGTGGCGCTGTACCTCGCCGCGGCCGGCGTCGGCACGCTGGCGATCGCCGATGACGACGTGGTGGAGATCTCCAACCTGCAGCGTCAGATCCTGCACCGGCACGCCGACCTCGGTCGCCCCAAGGTGGACTCCGCGGTCGCCCGCATCCGCGAGCTCAATCCGGATACCCGCGTGATCCCCGTCGCCACCCGCCTCGCGGGCGAGGTGCTGCGTGAGCAGGTGGAGGCCGTCGATCTGGTGGTGGACGGGTGTGACAACTTCGCCACCCGCTTCGCGGTCAACGCGGCCTGCGTCGCGGCGCGCCGACCGTTGGTGTCCGGCTCGGCCATCCGCATGGAAGGTCAGGTCGCCGTGTTCCGCGCCGACCGGCCCGACAGCCCCTGTTACCGTTGTCTGTACCGCGACGGCACGGAAACCGAACAGACCTGCGCGGAGAACGGCGTACTGGCGCCCATCGTCGGCATCGTCGGCAGCCTGCAGGCACTGGAGGTGATCAAGGTGATCACCGGCATCGGCGCGACACTGTGCGGCCGTCTGCTGGTGATCGACGGCAAGAACCTGGACATCCGCACCCTGCGCCTGCGCCGCGACCCTGCCTGCCCGGTGTGCGGTAACCGCCCGGTGACCTGACCGCTCGCCCATTCCTTTATCATGGCGATATAAGCTAAGCTGAGCGCCGGCCGTTCGCCCCCATAACGACAACACCACAGGAGCGCCTGCGCACTGTCATGCCCTGGTTCGATACCCTGATCGTCCTGTCCTTCGACGCCCTCACGCCCCTGCTCGCCGCGCTCGTCACCGGCGGCCTGATCGGACTGGAACGCACCGCCCACGGCCGGCCCGCCGGCTTCCGCACCCACGCGCTGGTATGCGTCACCTCCAGCCTGCTGATGCTGGTCACCACGCATCAGCTGCATTTCATGGGGAACGTACCGCTCGAGGCCATCCGCATCGATCCGACGCGCATGGGCCAGGGCATCATGACCGGGATCGGCTTCCTCGGTGCGGGCGTGGTGATGAAGGAAGGCCTGAGCATCCGCGGCCTGACGACCGCCGCCTCGATCTGGATGACCGCGGCCATCGGCATCCTGCTGGGGCTGACGTTCTATGTGCCGGCCATACTGGCGACGCTGATCAGCCTCATGGTGCTGTCGCTGTTCCGCTGGGTCGAGAATGCCATCCCGGCGCTGCACTACGGCAAGCTCACGGTACGCTTCGAGCACGACAGCATCATGCCGCAGACGGCGCTGCAGGAACTGATCGTGCAGCACGGCATCACGCCCGCCAACCCGAGCTATGCGCTGAAGGACGACAGCGACACCTTCGAGTACGTGATGGTCATCCGCACCCGCAAGCGTGACAACTACCGGCGCCTGGCCGAATCGCTGACCAACCTGACACAGGTGCGGGAGTTCTCCATCGAGACGACCGGCGACTGAGCGTCGCCGCGCGCGGGAGGGGGCGGGGGTGCTCGCGTCAGCGTACCTGCGCCAGCCGCTCGACCCACTGCGGATGGAAGTGCGCCAGTCCCTCCAGCACACCGGCCGTGTAGTTGCCATTCATACCGAGAAAGCCGCCGCGGGCGACGTACAGACGGTCGGCGTGTCCGGCCTCCTGTGCCGCCCATTCCGCTTCCTCGCGCACTTCGGGAATCGCATTCGCCACCAGCACCGCGGGGATGCCGCTGGTCAGTACCGGCAGGTCGTTGCCGGAATCACCGGCGAACAGCGTGTGGGCCGCGTCCACACCCAGTTCCGCCATCAGGAAGCGCACCGCCCCCAGCTTGGTCGCTGCGGCGGGCAGTACATCCAGCAGCCCGGTCGCGGTGGTCTCGTCGACGCTCCACACCAGACTGGCGCGCAGGCCGCGGGCCTGCAGACGCCGGTGCATGTCGGCGAGCAGCACCGCGTGATCGAGCGCGGGGTCGGCGTAATAGCTCAGCTTGAAGCGGCCCTGCTTCCCGGGCTCCTGCAGAACGATGGCGTCGATGTCGGCGAACAGGCCCGCGAGGTCCGCCGCCGTATGGCCGGGCCAATCCGCGGCGATATGCTGCGACCACTGCTCCCACAGCCGCCACTCCCCACCGACCGTGCGGTAGATGCTGGTGCCCACGTCACCGACCGCGAACTGCGGCCGCGGCAGATCATACTCGGCGATCGCCTGCTCGATCAGCGCCAGATGCCGACCGCTGACATAGGCGAGGATCACGCCCGGGTGCCCGGCCAGCTGCCGCAACAGCGGTCGTGCCTGCGGCGATTCCGGCTGCGGGCCGTTCGGCAGCAAGGTGCGGTCGAGATCGGAACAGAGGAGGAGGCGTTCGGGCATGCGGTGTCGATATCGATGACTTCGTGCGGCCACCATACCGCAGATCGCCCGGAGGTGCAGGCCCCAGGTGCGATGGCATTCACGCAAGCCGATGTCTTGAAAAAATGGCCACGGAACCCACGGAACAACACGGAAAAAGGCCTATTGTAAAAACCCGACCACCCGACCGCGGAGGGATGATGCCGGGTTCAGGCAATAAATCCTTTCCGTGTTGTTCCGTGGGTTCCGTGGCCAAGAATGATGTAAGGAACCGCTGATTAATTCGTCGTACCGTCATTGCTTCGCTTCGCTCGCAATGATGAACAAATCAGAGATTCCTTACGTGAGTACCATTCACCCTAAGCGAGGCTCAGGGTCTCCAGGATTGCCTCCACCGTATCGTCCTCGCGGCCTTCATCCACCAGCGGGCAATGGTAGGTGACGTACAGCATCACGCTGTCCGCGCGCAGATACCACTCGCGCCAGTAGTGGTCGTCATCGCCATAGCTCAGCCCCAGTCCGTCGAAGTCGCCGTACTCGACCGCCTCTGGCTCTGCGCCGGCCTCCAGATGCTCGGCTGCCATATAGTCGAGGAATGCGTCGTCGACCTCCTCGTCCCGCTCCAGCGCGCTGATCCTCAGCGTACCGCTGCCCGCGGGGTCGAACAGGGTGACGCCTTCATCGTCCTCTTCATCCTCCCAGTCATCGGGAAGGTTGATGATCCAGAGCGGTGTTTGGCGTGTCTTCATGGCAGGTATCCTGGTGTCGGAACGACCGTTGGTCAACGTCTGGAAACGGCGTCGCCCGGGCGTACAGGCTGCAGCGAACGCGCCCAGGCCCGGGGCTCCAACATACTCCGGCATGACCGGTCCGCTCAATGCCGCGTCGGCGGTACCGTCGGCTGGTGCGCGGAGGCTGCGAACAGCTTCTCCACGTCCACTGGATCGAAGGTGTAGTTCTGATTACAGAATTCACAGTCGACGCTGACCCGCCCCTGTTCGGCGATGATGCCCTGCACCTCATCGTAGCCCAGGCTGCGCAGTACGGCCTCGATGCGTTCGCGGGTGCAGGTACAGCGGAAGCTCACCGGCTCGGGCTCGAAGACCCGCACGTCTTCCTCGTGGAACAACCGGCGCAGCACATCGCGCTGCGGCAACTCCAGCAGCTCCTGCTCGGTGAGGGTAGCGGCGAGTTGCACCACACGGTTCCAGGCATCGGCATCCTCGGTCTCACCGGGCAGCGTCTGTAGCAGCATGCCGGCCGCGCGCGTATCACTGGCCGCCAGCCACAGGCGCGTGGCGAGCTGTTCGGAGCGCTCGAAATAATCCCTGAAGGCGTGCGCCAGATGTTCTTCGGTCTCGAGCGCGACGATCCCCTGGTAGCGCTCGCGGTCACCGCCCTGGTCGATGGTGATCGCAAGCCGGGCCTTGCCGACCAGCTGCGCCAGCGGTCCGGCGAGTACCGGATCGGTCCAGTGTGCCAGCCCGCGCAGGGTACGGTCGGACTTGACCTGTACCACGATCAGGGACACCGGGCCGTCGCCCTGAATCTGCAGGATCAGCGAACCGTTGAACTTGATGGTGGTCACCAGCAGCGCGGCCGCGGCCATCGCCTGGCCCAGCAGCTCGCGCACCGGCACGGGGTAGTCGCGGCGCTCCAGAATCGCGCGCCAGGTCGCATCCAGATGCACCAGCTCGCCACGCACGTTGGTGCGTTCGAAGACGAACCGGCTGAGCACATCACTGTCGCGTTGGGTCATGAGAGAAGCTTATTACTCGGTCCATAATGACAAAACCATTCACCACGAAGGACACAACGGACACGAAGAAAACCTATCGAGAAAAAAATCGTCCACATCCTCACAGTCTGACGAACACTCCGGGCGGAGGGACCCACTGACAAAGCAATACTTTGTGTCCTTCGTGT
>Ga0172382_10014243_pt1 | contig 10149 bp, 7 predicted proteins | sample Leawel138RmetaG_FD_122245 | JGI IMG/M metagenome (GOLD analysis project Ga0172382, IMG submission 122245) | Leachate microbial communities from a municipal landfill in Southern Ontario, Canada - Leachate well 138R metaG | ecosystem: Engineered > Solid waste > Landfill > Unclassified | place... | reverse complement strand
AAGCAACAGCGCGCCCTCGAACTGCTCCAGCAGATCCAGTTGTAGACAGAAGCCGGAACCTCAATTGGCCGCCAAGTGCGCGCCACTTAAGAGAAATGTGCTCGTTGAGTGGTCGAACTTCAGGCTAGCCGCCCCCGCTTGGGCCGCCGACCTGCCAGGCGAAGGCGTCACGGCGCAGGCTGTCAAGAGCACGATTCCGGAGGAGACCTTTCAGACGCTGATCGTCATGAAGGGACTGCAGCGGCTGGGCTACACGACGCCGCCCATCCAGGAAGTCGACATCAGTGCCGTTTATCTGGCGCTGGAAAACGGTGATGCCGATTTTCTTGCCGTCCACTGGGACCCTCTGCACAACGACTACTACAAGCGCTCCGGCGGCGATGCCAAGATGTGGCGGGACAACACGTATTCGGAGAATGCCCTGCAGGGTTACGTGATCGACAAGAAGACGGCCGATGCGTACGGCATCAGCAACCTCGGCCAGCTGCAGGATCCGGAAATCGCTGCGCTGTTCGACACCAACGGCGACGGCAAGGCGGACATGACCGGCTGCAATCCGGGCTGGGGCTGCGAGGCGGTCATCGAGCACCACCTGGACGCCTACAAGCTGCGCGACCACGTCACGCATGTGCAGGGCAGCTATGCGGCGCTGATTGCCGACACCATCGCCCGGTACAGGCAGGGCAAGCCCGTCCTGTACTACACATGGACGCCGTTCTGGGTGAGCAACATGCTGATCCCGGGCAAGGACGTGGTGTGGCTGGAGGTGCCGTTCTCGTCGCTGCCCGGCGAGCAGGCAGACATGGACACCGAGCTGCCCAACGGCAAGAACTACGGCTGGGTCGTGAACACGCAGCGCATCCTTGCCACGCGCAAGTTTGTTGACAACAACCCGGCTGCCAAGAAGCTGTTCACGCTCATGAAACTGCCGGTGCAGGACATCAACGCACAGAACATGGCCATGGAAAAGGGTGCCAACAAGACGTCCGACATCGAACGCCACGCCGATGCGTGGATCCGGGGCCACCAGGAGCAGTTCGACCAGTGGATAGAAGAATCTTTGGCTGCCGCCGAGCAGTAGCCGGGCAGCGGCGCTCGACCGGCATGGCTTGAGCCGCGGGCAGCCAGCGGCACGGCACCAAGAATTGCCGTCTGGCCAGCAGGCAGGCGTGCTTTCTGCGCGGCCTGGCTTGCGGGTCTGCGGGCTGCGACGTGCAAGGCATGGAGCGGGTGAAGGGAATCGAACCCTCGTATGCAGCTTGGGAAGCTGCCGTTCTACCATTGAACTACACCCGCGCTGGGCAGAGCCTGCATTCTAATGTAGCGCCGTATCGCTGGCGTCACCGTCAGGGCGGCGGCTGCCCGCGCTCATTGCACGACGCCGTGGCCAGGCCCTGAGCGAAGCACCCCGATGCACAGGGCCGGTGGACTCACCACGGCCGTCTCGTCACCGTGCCAGGCGGCAAAGCGGCCTGTGTGCATCCCGCCTTTGACCGCCTTTGACGATCTGCCATCGCACCAGACGATTGTGTTCGCAAACGCGAATCATTCTGGTTCGCTGTATACTGCCGGCAAGCTGGTTTGGCTGGCCTGCCTCCCGTGTGTCTGGCATCTGTCTTCCTGTTTGCCACAGGGAGTCGACGCGCCCAGCGGAGGAGCCCGGGCCACGACAAAGATTGGGGGGGAACATGGCTTTTGCCGGGAAGTGGCGTCTGGGGCTTGCTGCCGCAGGCACGGGTTTGATGCTGGGGTCGCAGATGTCAGCGTGGGGTCAACAGGAGCCGACCGGTGCGGCGCAGTCCATGGATGCCGGTACGCTGCCCGCGGTCACGGTTACTGCCACCGGCTATGAATCCGAAGCCGTTGAAACGCCGATTGCCACCACCGTGATAGCGCGCGACGAGCTGCAGCGCTGGGGCGCGCAGAACCTGGGCGACGCGGTGCGGGGCAAGCCGGGGCTGGCGGTGACGCGCGACAGCGCGCAGGGCGCCAACCCCATCATCCGGGGCCTGGGCAAGGATTCCATCGTGCTCATGGTCGATGGCATGCGGCTCAACTCTGCGCAGCCGGCGGGCGCCATTGCGTCGTTCATGTCACTGGGGCTGGCCGAGCGCGTGGAGGTGGTGAAGGGGCCGGCGTCGGTGCTGTACGGGACCGGAGCGCTGGGCGGCGCGATCAACGTGCGGCTGCCGCAGGCGCGCTTTGAGCCCGGCGTGCAGGCGCGCACCAGCCTGAGCTACGACAGCGCGCGGCGCGAGCCGCGCGCGGCAGTGGTGGGCAACGCCAGCAGCGCCGACCATGCGCTGATGCTGGGCGCGTCGCTGGCGCGGCCTGGCGACTACCGCGAGCCCGCGGGCCGCGTTCCGCGCAGCGGCTACGACTCCCATGCCTTCATAGGCCAGTACCGCTTCCGCCTGGGCGGCGGGCAGCAGTTGCGCGCGTCGCTGCAGCGGCACGAGGACAGCGACGTCTGGTATCCGGGCTCGACGCGGTCGCATCCGCTGCCCATGGTCGGCAGCACGACCATCCACTCACCCAGGCAGTCGCGCACGCTGTACGAGCTGGGCTACAGCCGCGATGGCAGCGGTGAGCGGCCGCTGAACCTGGACCTGCGCGTGTACCGGCAGGAGATGAGGCGCAGCATCAACGGCTGGGCCAATGGCCTGGGGCGGGACCTGTCGGTGACCGACGTCAGCTTTGCCACCAGCGGGCTGGACGCCAGGGCCGACTGGCTGCTGCATCCGCAGCACCTGCTGTCGCTTGGCGTCAACGCCTGGCAGATGAAGGCCGACCCGAGCAGCCTGGCCGCCCGGCCGCCCAACCTGAACCAGTTGCAGGTGAACAAGCCGTTCCATGACGGCAAGCTGTCGGCGCTGGGTTTTTACGTCCAGGACGACATGCAGTTCGGCCGCTTGAAGGTGCTGGCAGGCCTGCGCCACGACCGCGTTCGCGGCAGCGCCGCGGCAATGAACAATGGCAGCGTCACCAGCGGCATGGACCGCAGCGATGGCGCCACGTCCGGCAGCCTGGGCGCGCTCTACGAGGTGGCGCCACTGCTGCGTCCGTACGCGGGCCTGGCGCGCGGTTTCCGCGCTGCGGACCTGCGCGAGCGTTACCAGAACGGCCCGCGCCAGGACGGCTTCTTCTGGGCCGGCAGCCCGCAGATTGCGCCGGAGAAGGCAACGCAGCTGGAGCTGGGCGTGAAGGGCGATTCCGGCAGCCTGGACTACACCGTTGCGCTGTGGCGCAACCGCATCAGCAACTACATCACCGGCGCGCAGCTGAGCGGGCCCGCGGCCATGGCCGCCTGTGGGCCGCAGGCTGCTGCCTGCAAGCAGACGGTCAACCTGGGCCGGGCCGTGCTCAGCGGGCTGGAGGCAAGCATCAACTGGCAGGTGGCGCCCGGACACCGGCTGAGCGCGGGCTATTCAAGGGTGCGCGGATCCAACCGGGACCTGGACGAACCGCTGTTCCAGATGCCCGCGGACTTCGTCACGCTGGGCTGGGAGGGACGCATCGCGCCGCAGTGGACGCTCGATGCGCGTGCGCTGCTGGTGCGCAGGCAAACGCGGGTGGCCACGCGTTTCACGCGGGGCGGGGAGAACGCCACGCCCGGCTATGGCGTGCTGGATGTGGGCGCAAGCTGGCATCCCGGCAAAGACCACACCCTGCGCCTGGCTGTGCTCAACGTGGGCAACAAGCGCTACCATGACCACCTGACCGAGGGCATCAGCGGCCAGGAAATCAAGGCGCCGGGGCGCAGCCTGTACCTTGCATGGCAGGGGCGGTTTTGAGGAAGGCCATCATGAACCAGGACACGCGCATGAACAGGCGGCGGCTGCTTGCTGCTGCTGCGGCGGCCAGCCTGCCGCTGGCCGTGCCGGCGTGGGCGCAGCACAGGCTGGACCGGCTCGTGCTGGGCGGGCCCATGGCCAGTGTCTCCAACCCGCTGATCCGCATGGTGCAGAGCGATGCCCTGGCCGACGTGGCCGGGCACGTTGAATTTGCCGAGTGGAAGGACCCGGACCAGCTGCGCGCGCTGGCGCTGGGCGGCCAGGCCGATTTCATGGCCATGCCCAGCAACGTGGCGGCCAACCTGTACAACCGCGGCGTGCCGCTCAAGCTCCTGGACATCAACACCTGGGGCATCCTCAGCATCGTCTCGCGCGACGAGGGAATGAAAACGCTGGCGGACCTGGTGGGGAAGGAGCTGGTCATGCCGTTTCGCGGCGACATGCCCGACATCATCTTCCAGACGCTGGCGGAAAAACAGGGCTTGCGGGTGGGCGAGGACATCCGGTTGCGCTACGTGGCCACGCCCATTGATGCCATGCAGCTGCTGCTCACGCGCCGCGCCGACCAGGCGCTGCTGGCCGAGCCGGCCATTTCCATGGCGTTCATCAAGTCCCGGTCGCTGCCGGTCAAGATCATCGCGCCGCAGCTGTACCGCAGCGTGGATCTGCAGGCAGAGTGGGGGCGGGTGTTTGATCGGGACGCGCGCATCCCGCAGGCCGGAATCGTGGTGCTGGGCCAGCGCATGGAAGACGCGGCGCTCATCCAGCGCTTCGAGCAGGCGCATGCCCAGGCGCTGCAGTGGTGCAGCGCCAACGCCGACGCATGCGGGCGCGTCGTGGCCGAGCGCATATCCATGCTCACGCCCGAGGGCGTGGCCGATTCCATCCGTGCCGTCCAGGCCGAGTTCGTGACCGCGGCCGACGCGCGTCCCGATCTGGAGTTCTTCTACCAGAAGCTGGCCGAGCGCGAGCCCGGGCTGATAGGCGGCAAGCTGCCGGGGGATGATTTCTACTACGGCGCCTGAGCGGCGCGGCAGGCATCCGGGGTTGAGGCCATGAGCGCGATCTGGCACCGGCTCGCCGGCACGCCCGCGTACCTGTGGAGCGGCTGGGGCGCCATTGCCAGCCTGCTGCTGGGCATGGCGCTGTGGGAGCTGCTGGCGGCGTACTACGGGCCGCTCATCCTGCCCACGCCCATGGACGCGGCGCGGACGCTGGCTGAGCTGGGCACTGCCGGCGGCCCGCTGCTGGCGCAGCTTGCGATCACCGCGCGGCGTGCGTTCCTGGGCCTTGCGCTGGCGATCAGCGTGGGCAGCCTGCTGGGCGTGGCCGCTGGAGTCTCGGTCACGGCGTCGGTATTGACCCGGCCCTGGGTCACCGTGCTCCTGGGCACGCCGCCCATAGCCTGGCTGGTGCTGGCAATGCTGTGGTTCGGCGTGGGCGACGGCACGCCCATATTCACCGTCTTCATCGCCTGCTTCCCGCTGGTCTTTGCCAGTGCCTTGCAGGGTGCGCGCACGCTGGACGGCGGCTGGCGTGAGCTGGCGCAGGCGTACCGGCTGCGCTGGCGCGACCGCGTCTGGGACGTGTACCTGCCGCACGTGCTGTCCTACCTGTTTCCCGGCTGGATCGTCGCGCTGGGCAGTGCCTGGAAAGTGGTGGTCATGGCCGAGCTGCTGGCTTCCAGCGACGGCGTGGGCGCGGCGCTGGCGTCCAGCCGCTCGCAACTGGACATGGCCGGCACGCTGGCGTGGATAGGCATCATCGTCCTGCTGCTGCTGGCGCTTGAGTACCTGCTGCTGGAGCCGTTCAAGCGCGAGGTCGAGCGCTGGCGGGAGCCGGGATGAGGGTGCAGCCGCCGGCGGCAGAGGCGCGTCTCATCCTGCGCGACGTGGAGCACGCGTACGCGACGCGCACGGCGGTGCAGGGGATCTCGTTTTCGGTGCGACCGGGCCAGACGGTGGCGCTGGTGGGACCATCGGGCTGTGGCAAGACCACGTTGCTGCGGCTGTGCGCGGGGCTGGCCACGCTGCAGGGCGGCACGCTGACAAACCGGTTTGCGCACACGGTCATGCTGTTCCAGCAGGCACGGCTGCTGCCGTGGAAGACAGTGCAGGACAACATTGCGCTGGGGCTGAAGGCGCGCGGCCTGCCGGCGCGGCAGCGGCGCCGGGTGGCGCAGGACATGGGGCTGCGGCTCGGCCTGGACGCGCTGGCGCTGGCGCAGTATCCGCACCAGCTCTCCGGCGGCATGCAGAGCCGCGCGGCGCTGGCGCGCGCGCTGGTGCTTCAGCCGGACCTGCTGCTGCTGGACGAGCCGTTTTCCGCGCTGGACGTGGGGCTGAGGACCAGCATGCACGCGCTGCTCATCGCGCAGCAGCAGGCACGCGCGCTGGGCGTGCTGCTCATCACGCACGACCTCATGGAAGCCATGACGCTGGCCGACACGGTGCTGGTCCTGGGCGGCGCGCCGGGGCAGCTGGTCTACCGCGCCGAACTGGCGCTGTCCGCCGCCCGCCGCAGCGAGTCCTGGGCCTACGCGCAGACCGCCGCGCTGCTGGCGCAGCCCGTGGTGCGCCAGGCGTTTGAGCTGCCGCCGCTGGACGATGCAAGGGGCGATGCCGCCGGTGCCAGCGCCACGCAGCCGCAGGCCGGCATGACGGGCCAGGTGCTGGCCGCGGTGCACCGGAAAGCGCAGGAGCACGGGTGCTGACGAGCCTGCAGCAGCCGCTGTGGCAGTGCGCGTTCCGGCCGCTGTTCACGCTGACCACGGTGGCGGCGTTCCTGCTCATGCTGGGCTGGGTGGCCTTCCTGGCGCTGGGCTGGCCGCTGCCGCCGGTGGCGGGCGGCCCGTTTGTGTGGCATGTGCACGAGTTGCTGCTGGGCTTTGTGCTGGCCGCAGCCGCCGGGTTCGTGCTCACGTCCACGCCAGAATTCACGCGCACGCCGGACTTCTGCCGCCGCGTGAGCGCGCAGCTGGTGGCGCTGTGGTTGCTGGGGCGCGTGGCGTTCTGGAGCTCCGGCGCGCTGGGCTGGGCCGCACTGGCCGTGGCCGCGCTCGCGCAGCTGGGTTTTGTTGGCCTGCTGACGGCCACCATCCTGCCCAGGCTCTGGGCCGATCCGGATCGGCGCCACATGGGCTTTGCCTGGACGCTGGCCGCCATGGGCTCTTGCATGGTCGGCTTCTACTGGTCCGCGCTGGCCGGCAGCGCGGACCCCATGCGCTGGCTGCGGGCGCTGCTGGGACTGGTGCAGATGCTCATCATCGTTGCGCTCAGCCGCATTTCCATGCGCATCGTCAACGCGGAGGTGGACCGGGTTGCCGCTGCCAGGCCGGATGAAGACATCCCGCCTTACGTCGCCCGGCCCCCGCGGCGCAACATGGCGCTGCTGTGCATTGCGCTGTTCACGCTGGTGCAGTGGGCCACGCCAATGTGGGCGCCGCTGGCCACGGTCAGCGGTTGGCTGGCGCTGGCCGCGGCCGCCGCGGTGCTCGCGCTGATGGGCGATTGGCATGTGGGCCGCGCGCTGCTGCGCCGCTGGCCGCTGCTGCTGTACGCGGTCTATGCCTTCATGGCTGCCGGCTATGCCCTGATCGGCCTTGCCATCCTGTCGGACCGCATCAGCACCGGCGCGGGCACGCACCTGCTCACAGTGGGGGCCATAGGCCTGGCCATCTACCTGGTGATGGTCATAGCCGGATACACGCACAGCGGGCTGGACAAGCGCGAGCACGTGTGGCCCATTTTTGGCTCGCTGCTCATCATGCTGGCGGCGCTCTGCCGCGCCTGGACCTATCTGACGGGCAACGCCACCTGGATGTATGCAGCGGCGTTGCTCTGGTGCGCGGCGTTTGCGTTGCTGGCCTGGCACATGCTGCCGGTGTGGTGGTCGGCCCGCGCCGACGGCAAGCTGGGCTGCGACGAATAGGGCCCGGTCCAGGCGCGTCCGGGTGCGCAGCGTGCCCGGAGGAAAGGCAAGCGCTGCGCCGCCATCGCTGTGCACGGCGGCCAGTTGATGGATGCGGCCGCTGACCTTCGTTCCCGTTCTCCTGCCAGCGATGCGGAACACCGACCCTGAGGCAGCTCTTCGCCTATACACGGATGCTCGGCTAAAACCGTCCCAGCGCCTGCATTTTCCAGGCCAGCCAGAACTTGCGCAGCGGCAGCAGGTCCGGGCGCTGCGCGAGCACCGGGAAGTCGTGCTTTTCCATGTGGTCGAGCAGGCGGCGGTACAGGCTGGTCATGATCAGGCCCGGCTTGTGCGGTTGCAGCTGGCCGTCGGCCTGGAGGTGGCCGATCGCCTCGTCGAAGAGGGTGCGCGCCCGTTCGGCCTGGAACTGCAGCAGGCGGCGCAGGCCGTCGCCGTGCTTGCCATCGAGGATGTCTTCCATGTCGACGCCAAACTGCTGCAGCTCGTCCACCGGGAGGAAGATGCGGCCATGGTGTGCGTCGTGGCCGACATCGCGGATGATGCGCGTCAACTGCAGCGCCTGCCCCAGCGTGCGCGCGTAGCGGGTGATGCGCCAGGACGGCGGGCCGAAGAATCCGGACAGCGCTTCCCACAGCGCGCCGCCGCTGAGCGCGCAATAGCGCGTCAGGTCGGAAAACGTGGCGTAGGCGTCTTGCCCGGCCTTGATGTCGCTGCCTTCAACCATGGCCAGCAGGTGACGCTGCTCTATGCCATGGTGTCGCAGGTACGGCATGAGGCGGGCCATGAGCGGATGCGTCGTGGGGAGCCCGTGGTAGCCATGGTCGATCTCGGTCTGCCACCAGGCCAGCTTGGCCGATGCAACGTGCGGTTCGCTGACGCTGTCGCCAATGCCGTGTACCTCGTCAAAAAAGGCAAACAGTGCCTGCGCAGCCGCGCGACGCTCCGCGGCAGCAAACAGCAACGCGTAGTGGCGCATGCTGGCGTCCGGACCGCCTGCATGCGCCTGGCTGGCGTCCGGCACGCCGGGGCCCGGACGCTGCCGCGACCGCTGTTTGTCGGAGGCAGGCATGGCAGGTGCGGCCGCCTGCCTACGCCAGGTCGAACAGCAGCACCAGGTTGTTCCGGTCGCGGCGGGTTTTCCAGCGCCAGACCTCGTGCCCACCCAGCGCGAGCGGGCCCCAGCTGGCGATTGCGTGCTGGCTGCCACAGCTGATCGTGGGCAGGCGCCGCGTGTGCAGTGCCACCTTCTTGAAGGTCCCGCCGGTGATGGCGGCCTGCAGGTTCGATTCCAGCGCAACGCCGGCTTCCATGGGCGGGTGGTACGGTGCGATGAACACCTGCCGGTGGCTGTTGCTCTGCAGGCGCTCGTTGAGCACGGGCTGCCCAGCTTCGTCCAGCTCCAGTCCCGATTGAGCCAGCCACAGCGGGGTGGACGCCGTGGTGGTCATGATGGGCGCGTCGCAAACCAGCGTGGCGCCGCTGGCCAGCTGCACGGCCTGGTCCTGGACGCCGACGCAGTCGTCGTGGATGACGGTGATTTCCAGTTGCTCCAGGCGGTGCGCCAGCTTGCGCTGCAGCGCGACCGGCAGGCGCTTGAGCGGCGGGTTGCTGCCCGTGACCAGCGTGACCCGGCTGCCGTGCGGCGCGGCAACCGCGTGCGCTGCCGACATGGCCAACTCGATGCCGCGCAGGTCTCCGGCCATGACCGCCACCTGCAGCGGCCGCTGTTGCGCCAGCGCCAGCAGTTGCGGCCACAGGCGGATGAACATTTCAGCCGGATGCGTGAACAGCGCATGCTCGCGCACGCCGGGAATGCGTTGCTCCAACTGCTCGCGCTCGACCGCAGGTTCGACGTTGACCGAAAGCACGTCGTAGGGCAGCGCATCGCCGCTGGACAGCTGCACGCGGCGTGCGTTGGGGTCCAGCGAGTAGACATGCGCCGGCACGAACGTGACGCCGCTGGCCTCGACCAGCTCGTCCAGCGGGATGCGAAATTCTTCCAGCGCATGGTCGCCCGCCACGTATCCCGGCAGCAGCTCGGGCGCGATGTAGTAGGGCGCAGGCGTCACCAGCGTGACGGCCAGGTCGCTGCGGCGACGTCTGGCCAGGCCCTTGAGGACCAGGATATGGGCACGGCCGGCGCCAAGCAAAACCAGGTGTTTGCGATGCGGGTTGGCGGTCATGGGCTCAGAGTGTATAGCGTCTGCCAGCGGGCCGGGCGCTGGCGGGTTGGGCGGATCCCGCTTTTGCAAGTCGTTTCAATTGGCGTGCAAAGCGGGCATGAGGGATTCTTTCTCAAGCTCAGAGCTTGAGAATGAATTGATCGCGCCCGAGAGGATCGCCAAAGCCCGTCCAATCAAGACGCAAAGCGCAGGCATGGCCCGTGCCATGGCGAGCATTTGCAACGCGGAGTGGGCGGGTT
>Ga0172382_10014242_pt1 | contig 10150 bp, 7 predicted proteins | sample Leawel138RmetaG_FD_122245 | JGI IMG/M metagenome (GOLD analysis project Ga0172382, IMG submission 122245) | Leachate microbial communities from a municipal landfill in Southern Ontario, Canada - Leachate well 138R metaG | ecosystem: Engineered > Solid waste > Landfill > Unclassified | place... | reverse complement strand
TGATCAACCGGGTTGCTATTTTTAACGTGGGGCTTCGCCTCGATGCAAAGCAAGCCAAAAAGTATGAAGCACTCTCAACAAGAATTACCCGAACAGTTGGAGTCTTCTACCTTCAAAACCCTGGGTTAAAAAACTTGGGGCATCACGCCTTCTTTTCCGCCCTTCAGGAAATGGCGGGCGGTGGTGATTCCTTAGCCCAAACACTCCTAAACCTCTTCATCGTACGCAAGCAGTTGATTAACACCGTCTACCAACGCATTGATGGGGCGTTTGATCTCATCACCCTTCTTCCCTCAAGGAGTCGAATATTAATCTTCACTGAACGGATTGATCAAAGCGAAGAGCTCTATTACCGCCTAAAAGAGGAGTATCCAAGCCAAGTGGTTCTCTATCACAGCGAGCTCGCCAGTGATGAAAACACCCTCGCCTTACGCCGCTATCAAGATCGCGAAGCGCGGATCATGGTCTCCTGTAAGGCGCTTGATGAGGGGTTGGACATTCCTTCAACAGATATTGGCATCATTCTCTCAACAACGAGTGAACAGCGCCAGCGAATTCAGCGCTTAGGGCGAATCCTTCGTAAGAGTGGAAACAAAGAACTCGCCACTATGTATTACTTCATGGTCGAACACACCATCGATGACTCCAACTTGCTTGAAGAGGAGATTGAGAGTGTCCCTGAGTTTTACCTCTCCTACGATCAGGGGGCGTTTACTCACGCCCTGTATGATGAAGTCGCCTTATTATACCTTGATCAACTCCGCCTCAAGGGAATTGATAGCACCCCGATCATGGACCTCCTCGAACTTGGTCGAATTCGCCCAGATTGGTTCCGCACCCCCGAGGAGCTTCAACGAAAAGCCGATCAGGCCTCAACATCCTTTCTTGCGGCGTATTACTCCCTGATGCGGAGCCTCGCTCTCTTGCGTAGCTAAGCCTTACTCGTACTTCGCCTTCCCTTCGGCAACGTAGCGATCAGTAATGGAATAGACGAGCGCTTTTGCTTCAGCAAGCGTTTCTGGTGACGATGAGGCAAGCTCCCAGCGGGCGATGCGCTCTTCACTGCGGCTGATCCGTTGGGCGACTTGGAGCCACTCCCCATTAAGGGGGGTGTTCTCATCAATGTGCTCCGGAAGGCCCTGACGCATCAGGGTTGCATCCAGGGATGAACCATCTTCCATCTCCTTGAAGATGGAAAGCCCCCGCTGAGCAAAGAGATTCTCAATTTCATCAACCACCGGCTGGAGGTACGCGTCACTACTAAACTCACACGGCCACTCGCGAACTCGCACAATCTTCTCTTGGGTGTGCAGTGCTTCTTCATAGCGCTTCGGGTCGCGGCTCCACGCCTTGGCAGTCGCCAGGGTAAAGTAAAGGGTATTCTCCGTCGCAGCAAAGCCCTTACTCCAATCATCGAGGTCGAAGGGGAAGTTCATGTAGTAGTGGGCGCTCTCTTCGCTTGCGGCCAAGTACTGGTTCTTTAAATTTCTTCTCAGTGCTTCTTTGATAAAGGAGTGGCCATTACGGATAATGTGAACACCTACCCCCGCTTTCGCTTGGCGAACCACTGATGGGGGGTTCGCCTTCACATCGTAGTAGATGTGCGGATCAAACGCCCCAGGGCCAAAGAAACCGCTTTGATGGACTTGGGCAAAGTACGCTTTAATATCAGGGATCAGTAACGACAGATTAAACGATGGGGTCAGCTGTACCCCACTGGGGGCCATCACATCCATCCGATCCCCATCCCCATCGTAGCAGAAGCCAAAATCATACCCACCCTCTTTCATCAACTCCCACGTTGGGGCGATCGAGGCAAGAACGATTGGGTTGGGGTCCCCCGCTGGGAAGTTCCCATCGGGGGTGAAGTTTCTCAGGTGCACGTTCGCTCCCGCCCACGAGAGCGCTTCACTGACTTCACTGCCCGCCGAGCCATGGAGGAAATCAGTGAGGATTGAAACCCCTTGTAGTTCATTCTCTTCTAATCCTGCTATGCGGGCGGAGTAGTGAACAAACTGCTCGAGGTAGTGAATCACTCGTACTGTTCCTCGTTGAGTTCGTTGGATTGGTTTGTCTTCAACATAAAATTCCCGAATCGCTTTAATGCCCCCCTGAGGACCATTTCCCAGCGCGAGAGTTACGAGGTTTGGGGCAACAAGCTTCATACCGATGTACGAGCCGGGGTTGTGACTGGCGGTGATCATCAGACCTGCGCTGTTGGGGTGCTGCATACAGGAGTAGTAAAACTGACACGTTGATATTTGGGCGGGGTTTACTAAGACATCAAGGCCCATATTTACAAAGGTATCGATCGCCGCTTCCATCACCGCTGGGGCCGCTAGGCGCGCATCCCGGGCGATAACAACCGATTCAACCTTCAAGACTTCAACGAAGTATCGCCCCACTGCGCGAGCGAGGCGGTGATGTAACGCGGGGCTTAATGATGTAGCGGGGGTTCGAATATCATACGCCTTGAACATACTCATATTAAGTTTGGTGTGTTCTTCAGCGCTCAACGAATCATAGAACATTACGGACTCCTTCAAGTTCAGATAGCAGAATTAACGCTCGGATGATGTGATACGGGTCTTTCACCGGAAGGGCGATGACTCGCTCTTCCGGTACCCCGGTTCTTTTTCTAATTTGAATCCACTCCAGCGCCTCTTCCTTGGCGGGAAAGGTGGTGAAGGTATATTCCTGTACCTTTTCATACCACTGCTTAATAGCAGGATCATGGCTCACTGTAGTAAAGCGGGCGAGAGCATAGAGGGCTTCGACGTGGACCCACCACAGTTTATAATCCCACGTCTCGGCGATGAGGGTGGAGAACGCATCATCTTCTCGTTCTCCTCTTGGCTCTCCTCCCTCACGATCGATGTAGCGATAGATTCCCCCACACTCATCATCCCACCCTTCTTCGAGGGCAGTGAGGAGAAGAGGGATCATTTCATCAATTCGCTCGTCATTGAGTACATCGAGGATGAACCACAGACACTCAAGGGTGTGACCCGGATTGCGGTGGCGCTCTAAGAGGGTGGTTTCACCGTTGGTGAGGTTCACCACTTCACGAAGTTGGTGGGTGCCTTTATCGACAAAGAAGTCGAGAATGTGGTGGGCGTAACGCTTGGCGTCTTCCTTCACCGCTTCACTTCTTTTCGGGTCAAAGGCTTTTAATGCTTCTGATAGTTCATGAGCAGTATTGCACATGATCATATCAACACCCTGGGAGCGGTGGGTTGCAGGAATTGGATACGGCTCGCTTTTAATGATGCCGCGCGCAATGAGGCCCTTGGTTTTTTGATACAGCGTGTACGCCTCATTGACAATCGCTTCGTTCTTTGTTGCTTCACCCCACCGGGCAAAGCCCGAGCTGACGAAACAATCGGCGTAGAGGGAGGTGTAGAATTCTTTCCCCTTTGGCGTTCCTGCTTTGTCTAAGAGGAACGCGACTCCTTCATCGGGATCAGAAAGGATGGCACCACGGCCGAGGAGTTCATAGATTCGCTGCCCTTCGTGGTAATAGTACTCTTTCTTTGGACTATCGTGGCCAATGAGCTTTGAAAGACACCACAGCATCCGTCCTTGGCTCCACGTGTACTTATCGGTGGAGGTGAGGGTTTTCCCATCGTTCGTCCAACACGTAAAGATTCCCCCCTCTTCGGGATCGAAGGCGCGATCCCAGAAGGGGAGAATCTGGTGGTAGAGGTGATGGAGGAAGAAATCTCGTTCCACTTCCATCACTAACCCATCTTAAAGGAGGAGGCGATCGACTTACCTTGCTTGCGGTTCATCGCATAGACGATGATAAAGACAACGATCAGTAAAACGACACTGAGGGCGCTCGCCTCCCCGAGCTTGCCATCGGCAACCGCGCCATAGATTTGAATTGGAACAGTTCGCGTCTTAGGGCTGTAGAGGAGAATCGTCGTTGAAAGCTCTTGGAGCAGCGTCGTTAAGGTAAGGATTGATCCACCGATGATCGCGGGCATGATGAGGGGCACGGAGACTCGTCGGAAGGTGTAGAACCACGACGCTCCAGCAATCGTTGATGCTTCCTCAAGTGAGGGGTTAAGCTGCGATAAACTCGCTGCAACGGATCGATAGACGTACGGCGTCCGCCTGATCATGTAGGAGATGATGATGATCGTGTACGTTCCGCCTAAGGCGATCACTGAGGCGCCGCTGAAAGCGGAGAGCAGTGATACAGAGACAACCGTCCCAGGCAGAATAAAGGGAGCCATAATCGAAAGATCGAGAAGGGCGGCGCCCTTTGGCTTCTTCCGCTCGGTGATGTAGGCAACAAGCGACCCAAGTACCGCCGCTAGAAGCGTAGCGACAATGGAGAGGTAGAAGGTGTTAAAGAGCTCCTTGTGGGAGTACGTGGGGATTCGAATGTAGTTGCGTAAGGTAAAGCCTTGAGGGAAAAGACCAGTCCACTTCTCGTAGAAGGACATGACGATGATCGTCAGCTGCGGCAGGAGGCTGATGATTAACACCAGGAGGCAGTAGACGATGGCGATGATTCGAATTGCCAAGCCTTCGTGCTGTTTAATCTCCGAGTGGGTTGCTGAGATCGTCTCATACTCGTGGCGGTTGATCACCCGCTTCTGTAAATAGAGAACCAACGCGGTGATCGCCACGTTGATGACGGCGATTGACGCCGCCCCATTGAGATCCCAGAAGCCATTGACCCGGAAGTAGATTAATGTTGGTAGGACGTACTTATCACCGCCGATGATGGCGGGAATCCCAAAGTTTCCAATCGCTCGGACGAAGACTAAGAGTGCTCCCGCTCCGAGGCTTGGAAGAATTAAGGGGAAAGTAATCGTTCGGAAGATGTACCACCGCGAGGCGCCCATCAACATCCCCGCTTCTTCTAAGAGGGAGTTCGCCGATGCAAACGCCCCGTAGGAGAGCTGAAAGACGAAGGGGTAGTACGTAAGTGTCATACAGAGAATCATCCCAAACATTCCGTAGATCGTTGGCACTTCAATACCGAGCGGTCCTAGGACGATGTTTAAGAAGTGGCGAACCACTCCTTGGCGACCGAGGAGAATGACCCACGTGAACGCCCCAACAAACGAAGGCATGATGATCGGAAGGATTCCTAAGCTCAACATGAGGTTCTTACCAGGCATCTTCACCCGGGCAACGAAGTAGCCCATCGGAACGCCGATGATGATACAAAACGCCGTGACGGCTAAGCTGACGATGAAGGAGTTAACCAGCGCCTTGCGGTACATCATCGATTCACCAAACTTGGTGAAGCCACTTAACGAAAAGGTGCCAAAGGTGAGTTTATTCCCCGCAGGCATAAACGCCCGCGCGAGGGTAATAAACATCGGGTAGATGAGGAAGATCGCCATGAATGCTAAGGGAATAGCGAAGACGAGGTACGGAGTAATATCCCGTTTTTCCTTCTTTACTAAGAGGGTAGCTTCTTTCATCAGTTCTGTTCCTCCACGCTAAAGAGGAAGGGTAAGCCCTCTTTCACTTTCACAAAGACGTCATCTTGTTCATGAACCCCATCAAGCATCAGAGGCATATCGATTTCTAACGTTGTTGGACTAATCTTTGAATCGATGGCGACTTCATAGCGAACAACTTGGCCAAGGTGTTGGATGATTTGCACCTTCCCTGCAATGGCATCGCTATCCTTCTGAGTTACTACTTCCATTTGCTCTGGGCGAGCTCCGATGAGAACTGATGAGTTTGTCTTTGGGGTTGAAGCAAAGCGGATCTTCTTTTCATTGGCAGTGATGGTAATAGGTGTTGTATCGATTTGAGCGGCGGTTGGACTCTTTAATGTTGCATTGAAGAAATTCATCTTACCGATGAAGTTCGAGACGAAGGCACCGTTGGGGGCGGTGTAAAGTTCATTGGAGGTCCCGATCTGCTCAACGACTCCCCGCCTAAGGACAGCAAGGCGGTCACCGATTGCCATCGCTTCTTCTTGGTCGTGGGTGACGAAGATCGTGGTAATACCGGTCGCCTTTTGAATGCGCCGAATCTCTGCTCGCATATAGCGCCGAAGCTTCGCATCGAGGTTGGCTAGCGGCTCATCTAAGAGCAAAATATCTGGATCGTAGACCAGGGCTCGGGCAATGGCAACGCGCTGCTGCTGACCACCGGAGAGGCCCGTTGGGGATGGGTTGCGCTTCAACTCCTCAGTAAGGCCAACAAGCTCCATCACTTCAGTGACTTTTTTCTTTACAATCTCTTCGGGGGTCTTTCGAACCCTCAGGCCGTAGGCGACGTTTTCGAAGATGTTCATGTGGGGGTAGAGGGCGAACGACTGGAAGACCATGCCGATGTTCCGTCGAAACGGAGGAATGGCGGTGATGTCGCGTTCACCGTACAGGATCTGCCCGCTGGTGATTGTTTCAAGACCGGCAGTTGATCGAAGAAGCGTTGTTTTGCCACACCCTGAAGGACCGAGCAAACAGAAGAGCTCCCCCTCTTCGATCGTGAAAGATACATCTTTTAGGGCATGCACGGGGTTTTTTGCATGCTGGTCGAACACTTTGTTTACTTGGTGGTACGTCAAACTCAGACTCATGGCGTTAGTGGCTCCTTGGGGCATAGTACTGCCCGGGTCTTCCCGGGCAGTGGATAATAACTACAGTAAATTCGAGAACTCGGTGACTAACTGCTCCTTAAGGGCAGCGGCTTCAAGGTCGTCGTAGGGGAAGAGCTTGATTTCACCAAGGGCGGGAAGGTTCGCCGGCCCGGGAAGTTCAGTGGTAACAACACGGCGGTTCCGGGTGGTGCGGATAATCTCATACCCATCTAAGCTGGTGATGAAGTCCATGAAGAGCTTCGCTGCTTCAAAGTTAGGACCATTGGCGATGATCCCCGTTGCATCAAAACGAGCACCAGTTCCTTCAGCAGGATAGACGTACGTTACTGGGGCGCCTTCGCCGATGTACTTACCGATGTTCGATTCACCGGTGACGGTGATCGCGTACTCACCCCGGGCAACGGACTCAGGTCCGGTGGTGGATGAGGCGGTAAAGACGGCGTTCTTAGCCAAAGCAGCCATGTACTCCATTCCATAAAGGTTGGCAAGCATGTACAGCTGAGCGTACGCTGAGCCAGAGAGGGCGGGGTTCGCTAGGATGATCTCACCGCGGTATTTTGCTTGGGTAAGGTCACTCCACGCCACAGGGCGGTCAGCAGCCTTGAGCAAGTTGGTGTTGATCATAATCGCTTGCAGCGGCATCGAAGATCCATAGAAACGCGGAACATCAGCGTTGTCGCGAACCGAGGCGTCAATCTTGTCGTGGTTCACACTCTTATACGGAGCTAAATAATCGTAGGCGAGCTCCATGTTTTCTTTAGCGATCATCAACAGGATATCCCCCGCTGGACGAGGTTGTTCGCTGTAGATCCGGTTGACTAACTCCCCACTTCCAGCACGGATGATGGATACGTTAATCTCAGGGTGTAGTTCGTTGAACTTCTTCGTCAACGCTTCTGCCTCATCTTCAGCAGCTCCGCTGTAGATAACGAGCTTGTCAACTTTCTTCTCCTCTTTTGCGCCTTGGGCAAAGAGTGGGGTAATAAGCATACCCACAACGAGCAATACAATCAGTAGCTTTTTCATTCAGTTCCTCCTTGGATAGAATCGCCCGAGTGCGGGCGGCTAGTACCATTAGTATCGGTCACCTGAAGTCAAAACGCAAGAAAAAGTTATCTTTTTTTGTGTTTTGTTTCGATGTGAGGAAAAGTATCCCCTGTTTTATGGGAGCAAATCCAATTTAGACAATAAAACGCAAATATGTTCGATCATCAAAGGAAGCGTTGCCTTCGATTAATCCTTTTGTTGAGCGAAAATCTTTGTAACAAAGCGGATCGGAATGAAGGATTTCTTGTAAATACTGCTCACTTTCTTCGAGGGTTGGAAAAAGTTTCGGGTACCCATCACTGGCTAAGACGATTTCAACGGGTTCACTTGGTAACTCGATTACCAGAATCGATGGATAGTCGGTGAAGAACCCATCGAGAGTTGGGTAGGAGAACGAAGTTTTTTCGTTACTATTTTGAAAGAGGCTTTGCTTCGCCATAATTGGCCGAAGGAAGGTATCCACTAAGGCAGGGTTTTCGAAGATTGTCTTCTCACTGACTCCCTCATGGCGGAGGGCCTCGATGATAAAGGCCCGCAGCTCCTCCATGAGGGCATCGACCTTCTTTGGCGCTGAGTAGTGGGTATTGTTCATCAGCGCCTGACAATCACCAAGGATCCAGAGCTCTCGTCTTGCGTTGCTTACTATGGCAGCGTACGCCCCAGGGCGGAGGTGGGGATTTCTTTGGAAGAAATCCCTACCCTGACTTTCTTCGTCATACCAGTTAAGGAGTGCCTCATTGAACGCTTCAAACGCTTCTTGGTAGGTTGAATAAGGACTGAGAGTTGCGAGGCTCTTAAGGATGAGATCTTTTGCGATCAACCCCGCTGATTTGGTTGTGTTGGGAATGAGTTCATAGGTAGAGCACCCGTCGATGAGCGCAGCATACTCTTCACTGAAGAAGAAGCCGTCTTCATTCAGGTCTTGGTCTTTTCGTTTACCAAATGAATGGTGTTCAATGAGGCGCATGGCACTCCTCGATGAGAGCATTAAGCACGCGGGTGTTATGAACGGGATCGGCTACTGTTTCAAGAACCAATTGGACGTTCGCCTGGTTAAGCAAACAAAGACTCTGGTGAATCGGGAGGGTATTTTGATCGAGGTTGTGATGATCATCGCGGTAGCGGTTTTGCGCTGGGTTCGTTGAGTTGGTGTGAAGATGGCTGGTAACAACCTTACCGGTTGCGAGGATCTGCTCGATGGCTAAGAGGTAATCGAAGCCGTAGACACCACTGGCGATGAAGAGGTGGCCGATATCAAGACAGAGAGTATGGTTTTCTGCTAAAGCCACCATCTCTTCAGGTTTCTGGAAGAGGTAGGCTACCCGGGGATTGAGGTTCTCCACTGCTACGGTGACTCCGTATTGTGTTCCTAATTCGGCTACAAAGGCGAGCTGCTTCATCGCTTGGCGGCTGTGGCGTTGGTAACCTTCGCTTTCGGGGTAATCGGTTCGACAGATCGCCCCGTCGGCGACGCCGATGTACGGAAGGAACGCTGGGTCATCTAAGAGCGCTTGGCGCGCTTGGTTTTCTGATGGAATGGCAAGATCGGTGACGTAGCCGGGATGAAGAACCATCGTTGTTGCTCCAAACCGAGTACATGTTTCAAGGGTTCGCTTCACCGCCTCAAGGCTTTGTTCTAACACATCAGGATCGTGGGAGGCGAAGTTTGGGAAGATCGGTTGGTTGGGGCACGCAGCGTGGGCGCTGACTACCCTCCCCTGGATGATGGGTTCTAACTCATCAAGGAACGCCTGATTCATTTTGTAGGAGAGTTCAAAGCGGGCGTGGGGAATGTGGTCGATGTATGACTGTACTTCCTCTTTTGTTTTGAAGCCAACTAAGGAAATTGCACTAGGGTGTTGCTTCATGGGATGAGGACCTTTACCTCGCTTTCTTCGATGCGGGCGCGCACTTCAGCGTCGATCGCATCGGTGATGAGGTAGTCGATCGCATCCCAGTCACACACCTTTGCTAACGAGAGGCGTTCCATCTTCGATGAATCGACTAAGAGACACACCCGTGAGGCGCTTTTGATCATCATCTGCTTCGATTCTGCTTCGATGAGGTTACTACAGAAGATTCCTTGCTCGGAGGAAAACCCCGAAGCTCCAAGGAAACACCAATCGGCGTGGATTTGCTGGTAGAAAAGCTTGGTGTGACTGCCCATCAATCCCATTGAAGGGCGGCGAAGAATCCCCCCCGCCATGAGCAAGTCGACTTTTTCACTGTGCATTAACTCTTCCATCACTAACAATGAACTCGTCATGACGGTAATCGGGAGCTCACTGATAAAGGGAGCGACGTGAATCGTTGTTGAGCCGTTATCGATGATGATCGACTGACCATTTTTGACCAACGTGGAGGCGAGGCGGGCAATCGAGCGCTTTTCCTCGGCGTACTCTAAGATGGTTTGGCTAATAAAGCGGTTGTTTGCAACTTTCTCTGCCGGAATCGCCCCGCCGTGGGTCCGGACTAAAAGGCCTCGTTCGCCGAGTTCGTCGAGGTCGTTGCGAATCGTCACTT
>Ga0172382_10014239_pt1 | contig 10151 bp, 9 predicted proteins | sample Leawel138RmetaG_FD_122245 | JGI IMG/M metagenome (GOLD analysis project Ga0172382, IMG submission 122245) | Leachate microbial communities from a municipal landfill in Southern Ontario, Canada - Leachate well 138R metaG | ecosystem: Engineered > Solid waste > Landfill > Unclassified | place... | reverse complement strand
CGCAAGGCCGTGCTGCCGATCTTCGAGAAGGAAAACGGTCTGCTCTACTACCCCACCTTCTACGAAGGCCTGGAGCAGTCCAAGAACGTGATCTACACCGGTCAGGAAGCCACCCAGCAGATCATCTGGGGCCTGGACTGGGCGCAGAAGGAAAAATCGGCGAAGAAGTTCTTCCTCGTCGGCTCGGACTACATCTGGCCGCGCACCTCGATGAAGATCGCGCGCAAGCACATCGAGAACTTCCAGAAGGGCAGCGTCGTCGGCGAAGAGTACTACCCGCTCGGCAACACCAACTTCAACTCCCTGATCAACAAGATCAAGATCGCCAAGCCCGACTGCATCTTCTGCGCCGTGGTGGGTGGATCCAACGTGGCCTTCTACAAACAGCTCAAGGCCGCGGGCATCACCGCGAAAAAACAGTTCCTCCTCACGCTGTCCGTCACCGAAGACGAGATGCTCGGCATCGGTGGCGAGAACTTCGAGGGCTTCTATGCCTCGATGAAGTACTTCCAGTCGCTTGAAAACGAGAACAACAAGAAGTTCGTCGCCGCCTTCAAGGCCAAGTACGGCCCCAAGGCGGTCATCGGCGACGTCACCCAGGCGGCCTACCTCGGGCCATGGCTGTGGAAAGCTGCGGTCGAAAGGGCGGGCAGCTTCGATGTGGACAAGGTCGTCGCGGCCTCCCCCGGCATCGAGCTCAAGACCGCGCCGGAGGGTTACGTGAAGGTTCACGAAAACCATCACCTGTGGAGCAAGACCCGCATCGGCATGGGCCAGGCCGACGGCCAGTTCAAGGTTGTGGCCGAATCCCCCGAGCTGATCGAACCGAACCCCTTCCCCAAGGGCTACCAGTAAGACTGGCATCCGCCGCGGCACACGCCGCGGCGGTTTTCGGCCGTTCAGTGCATCAACTCCCGGAGCTCCGTCATGACATTCGACGAAATCTACAACATCACCCTGATGCAGGGTTTTGCAGGTCTGAGCCTGTTTGCGGTGCTGCTGCTGATGGGACTCGGCCTGGCGATCATCTTCGGCCAGATGGGCGTCATCAACATGGCGCACGGCGAGTTCATGACCATCGGCGCCTACACCATCTTCCTGTTTTCCAGCCTCACCGAATCCCTCGCGCCGGGCCTGATCCAGGTCTACTTCCCGGTGGCGATCGTGTGTGCCTTCCTGATCGCCTTCACCTTCGGCTGGCTGGCCGAGTGGGCGCTGATCCGGCATCTCTACAGACGCCCGCTCGACACCCTGCTTGCCACCTGGGGCCTGTCGCTGGGCATGCAGCAGTTGTTCCGCTCCACCTTCGGCCCCAAGGAAGTCAGCCCCACCCTGCCTGACTGGCTGATGGGCTCATGGGCGCCGACCGAAGGCCTCGACATCCCCATCAACGGCATGTTCGTGCTCGGTCTGACGATCTTCGTGACCGGTTGCGTGCTCCTCGCGCTGTACAAGTCGCGCTGGGGTCTGCGTGTTCGCGCCACGGTCGCCAACCGCACCATGGCCAACGCCACCGGCATCAACACCACACGGACCGACCGCCTTACCTTTGCCATCGGTTGCGGTGTCGCCGGCGTGGCAGGCGCGGCCTTTACCACGATCGGCTCCACCGGCCCCACCAGCGGCTCGCTGTACATCGTCGACGCCTTCCTCGTCGTGACCTTCGGCGGCGCTGCCAGCCTGTGGGGCACGGTGGTCTCGGCCTTCGGCATCGCGCAGACGCAGTCCATCTCGGAGTTCTTCCTCAGTGGTTCGAACGCCAAGGTGCTGACCCTGCTGATGATCGTGACCATCCTCATGCTGCGCCCGCAAGGCCTGTTTGCAGCCAAGGTCCGTCGCTGATCCACCCGCCCATTCCGGAGAGCCAACCATGAACGCAATCAAGAACTGGGTGACACGGGGCGGCTACGCCAGCTTCGTGATCCTCGCCCTCATCCTGCTGGTAGCGTTTCCGCTGCTGATGGACATCTTCCGCCTCAACCTCGTGGGCAAGTACCTGACCTACGGTTTCGTCGCCATCGGTCTGGTCATGCTGTGGGGCTACGGTGGCGTGCTCAGCCTCGGCCAGGGCGTGTTCTTCGGCCTCGGGGGATACGCCATGGCGATGTTCCTCAAGCTCGAAGCGTCCGATCCCGAGAGCACCGCCATCCAATCCACGCCGGGCATCCCCGACTTCATGGACTGGAACCAGCTCACCGAACTGCCGATGTGGTGGCTCCCGTTCAAGTCGCTGCCGCTGACCCTGATTGCGGTGATCGCCGTCCCCACCCTGCTGGCTTTCATCATCAGCTACGCAATGTTCAAGCGCCGCGTCGGCGGGGTGTACTTCGCCATCATCACCCAGGCCGTGGCGCTGATCCTGACCGTGCTGATCATTGGCCAGCAGGGCTTCACCGGCGGAGTCAACGGCATGACCGACCTCAAGACCCTGATGGGCTGGGACATCCGCGACGACAGTTCCAAGTACATCCTGTACTTCGTCAATGTCGGCCTGCTGCTCGACGCCATCCTGCTGTGCCGCTGGATTCAGCTCAGCAAGCTCGGCACCCTGCTGCTGGCGATGCGTGACAAGGAAGACCGGGTGCGCTTCTCGGGCTATGACGTGTCGATGTTCAAGGTCTTCGCCTTCTGCCTGGCGGCGGCACTGTCGGCGGTCGGCGGGGCGATGTTCACCCTGCAGGTGGGGTTCATGTCGCCCTCCTTCGTCGGCATCGTGCCCTCGATCGAGATGGTCATCTTCGCCGCCATCGGCGGACGCATGAGCCTCGTCGGTGCGGTGTACGGCACCTTGCTGGTGAACTTCGGCAAGACCTACTTCTCCGAGAGCTTCCCCGATCTGTGGCTGTTCCTGATGTCCGCACTGTTCATCGGCGTCGTGATGGGCTTCCCCAACGGCCTCGCCGGACTGTACGAAAGCCACATCAAGCCGCGGCTGATGCGACGCAAGCCGGACGCACCGGAGGCAGCCCCCGCGGCGTCCACCGAGTTGCACTCATCTGTCGCCACATCGCCCACGGCGCCGGCCGACATCGGCCTGAGCGGCAAGGTCAGCAGCCAGTCCGCCTGAGCGGAAACGGAGGAAAGAAACCATGAGCAATACCGACTTCGTACTCGCCGTGGAAGACCTGACGGTTTCCTTCGATGGCTTCAAGGCCATCGACAACCTCAACCTTTATGTAGACCGCGGCGAACTGCGCGTGGTGATCGGCCCCAACGGCGCCGGCAAGACCACGCTGCTCGACCTGATCTGCGGCAAGACCCGCGCCTCGGCCGGCAGCATCAAGTTCAAGAACGAGGAGATGACCAAACTGCCGGAACACATGATCGTGCGGGCCGGCATCGGACGGAAGTTTCAGACCCCGTCGATCTACGAAAACCTGAGCGTGTTCAAGAACCTCGAGGTGTCATTCCCGCGCGGGCGCGGCGTGTTCGGCGCACTCGCCTTCAAGTGCGACGACGAGGTCCGCAACAAGGTCATGGAGGTGGCGGAGATGATTGGCCTGTCGGACCGCCTCGAACTGGAATCCGGCCTGCTCTCGCACGGTCAGAAGCAATGGCTCGAGATCGGCATGTTGCTGATGCAGGACCCGGAACTGCTGATGCTCGACGAGCCCATCGCCGGCATGAGCGCCCGTGAGCGCGAGCTCACCGCCGACCTCCTGCTGCGCATCTGCAAGAACCGCTCGGTCATCGTCATCGAGCACGACATGGCCTTCGTGTCGCGCATCGCGCACAAAGTCACCGTCATGCACCAGGGAAAGATCCTTGCCGAAGGGTCGATGGAGAAAGTGCAGGCCGATCCCAAGGTCATCGACGTCTATCTCGGCCACTGACAGGAGCCAATCATGCTGAACGTATCGGATGTCGTGGTGAATTACGGTCAGAGCGAGGCGCTGCATGGCATCTCGTTCAAGGCCGAACGCAATGAGGCCATCGCCATCATGGGCCGCAACGGAATGGGCAAGACCACCCTGTTCAAGTCCCTGATGGGCGTGCTGCCCATCCGCTCGGGTTCGGTCGAGGTGGACGGCCAGGAGGTGTCGAAGGACGAGAGCTATCGTCGTGTCGCCAAAGGCATCGCCTATGTGCCCCAGGGCCGGATGATCTTTCCGACGCTGACGGTCGAGGAAAACATCCAGACCGGCCTCGAGAACTCCAAGACCAAGCATATCCCCGATGAAATCTACGCCCTCTTCCCGGTGCTGTGGGACATGCGCCGCAGAAAGGGCGGCAACCTCTCGGGCGGACAGCAGCAGCAGCTCGCCATCGCGCGCGCACTGGTCACCGACCCCAAGGTCTTGCTGCTCGACGAACCCACCGAAGGCATCCAGCCCTCGATCATCAAGGACATTGCCAAGGCGCTCAACGAGATCCGCAAGCTGCGCCAGATCACCATCGTGGTCTCAGAGCAGGTCCTTTCCTTTGCCATGGACGTCGCGGACCGCCTGTTCGTCATCGAGGGCGGTCGTCTGGTCCATGAAAGCACGCGCGCGGATACCGACGAGGCGCGTATCAAGCAGTTCCTTTCGGTTTAACTCACACCAAAGAGGTATGCCATGCCTGACACTCTGATCAAGGTCGATCTCAAGCAGTCCCCGTATGAAAACGAGATGGTTCACAACCGCTGGCACCCGGATATTCCGATGGCCTGCTGGGTCAAGCCGGGCGACGATTTCGTGCTCGAAACCTATGACTGGACCGGCGGCGCGATCAAGAACGACGACGACGCTGCCGACGTGCGCGATGTGGATCTGACCACGGTGCACTTCCTGTCCGGTCCGGTCGGCGTCGAAGGCGCCGAACCGGGCGACCTGCTGGTGGTCGACCTGCTCGACATCGGCGCCCGCGATGAAAGCATGTGGGGCTTCAACGGCTTCTTCTCCAAGACCAACGGCGGCGGCTTCCTCACCGAGCAGTTCCCCCACGCACAGAAGTCGATCTGGGACTTCGAGGGCATGTTCACCAAGAGCCGTCACATTCCCGGTGTGAACTTCGCCGGTCTCATCCACCCTGGCCTGATCGGCTGCCTGCCCGACCAGAAGATGCTCGACATGTGGAACGAGCGCGAAGTGGACTTCATCGCCACCCAGCCCGACCGCGTGCCGCCGCTGGCCAACCCGCCTGCACCCAAGACCGCCCACATGGGCAAGATGCAGGGCGAAGCCCGCGACAAGGCTGCAGCCGAAGGCGCACGCACGGTGCCGCCGCGCGAGCACGGTGGCAACTGCGATATCAAGGATCTGTCGCGCGGGGCGAAGATCTTCTTCCCCGTCTATGTGAAGGGCGCCGGCCTGTCGGTGGGCGATCTGCACTTCTCGCAGGGCGATGGCGAGATCACCTTCTGCGGCGCCATCGAGATGGCCGGCTGGGTGCACATGCGGGTGTCGCTGATCAAGGGCGGCATGGAGAAGTACGCGATCAAGAACCCGATCTTCAAGCCCAGCCCGATCACGCCGAACTACAAGGACTATGTCATCTTCGAGGGCATCTCGGTGGATGAGGAAGGCAAGCAGCACTATCTGGACGTGCATGTGGCCTACCGCCAGGCCTGCCTCAACGCCATCGAGTATCTGAAGAAATTCGGCTATTCGGGTGCTCAGGCCTACTCGCTGCTCGGCACCGCGCCGGTGCAGGGCCACATCAGTGGCGTGGTCGACATTCCGAACGCCTGCGCCACCCTGTGGCTGCCGACCGAGATCTTCGAGTTCGACATCAACCCCAACGCATCGGGACCGACCAAGTTCATCACGGGCACGGCCGATCTGCCGATCGCCTACGACAAGGTCTGAGCCTGACCGTTGCTGCGCGCCCTCGTGGCGCGCAGCGTTCTGCCCTGCAAGATTCGAGGAGTTCCGGGATGCCTACTTACGAATACCGCTGTGATGACTGCGGCGACTTCACGGCCTACCGCCCGATCGCCGTGCGCAACGACCCGTGCATCTGCCCTTACTGCGGCAAGGGCTCGGAGCGCGTGATCCTGAGCGCACCGACGCTGGCGACGATGTCATCGACCAATCGCATCGCCCACGCCACCAACGAGCGTGCCGCCCACGCCCCCAGAACCAGCGCCGAACACCACGCGACCCATCGTCACGGCCCTGGCTGCGGCTGCGGATCCGGCCTCTCCAAGTCGACGGTGAAGAGCCCGGACGGCGCAAAGACCTTCCCCACCAAGCGCCCGTGGATGATCAGCCACTGATGGCGCACTGAAACCCAGTTTCGAGGACACGCAAGATGAGACACGGAGATATTTCCAGCAGCAAGGACTGCGTAGGCGTTGCAGTCGTCAACTACAAGATGCCCAGCCTGCATACCAAGGCAGAAGTCATCGCCAACGCCCGCAAGATCGCCGACATGGTGGTCGGCATGAAGCGCGGCCTGCCCGGCATGGACCTGGTGGTGTTTCCCGAGTACTCGACCCACGGCATCATGTATGACCCCAAGGAGATGTACGACACCGCCGCGGCCATTCCCGGCGAGGAAACCGAGATCTTTGCCGCCGCCTGCCGCACGGCGAAGGTATGGGGCGTGTTCTCGCTCACCGGCGAGCGCCACGAAGAGCATCCGAACAAGGCCCCGTACAACACCCTGATCCTGATGAACGACAAGGGCGAGATCGTGCAGAAGTACCGCAAGATCATGCCCTGGGTGCCCATCGAGGGCTGGTATCCGGGCGACTGCACCTATGTCTCCGACGGCCCCAAGGGCATGAAGATCAGCCTCATCATCTGCGACGACGGCAACTACCCCGAGATCTGGCGCGACTGCGCAATGAAGGGCGCCGAGCTGATCGTGCGCTGTCAGGGCTACATGTATCCGGCCAAGGATCAGCAGGTGCTGGTGGCCAAGGCCATGGCGTGGATGAACAACTGTTACGTTGCCGTCGCCAACGCCAGCGGCTTCGACGGCGTGTATTCCTACTTCGGCCACTCGGCCATCGTCGGCTTCGATGGCCGCACGCTGGGCGAATGCGGCGAAGAGGACATGGGCATCCAGTATGCCGAGCTGTCGACCAGCCTGATTCGCGACTTCCGCAAGAACGCGCAGTCGCAGAACCACCTGTTCAAGCTGCTGCACCGTGGCTACACCGGCAAGATCAACTCCGGCGAGGAAGCCGCTGGCGTCGCCGCCTGTCCCTACGGTTTCTACGCCGACTGGATCAACGACCCCGAAGGCACGCGCAAGAAGGTGGAGGCCATCACCCGCAGCACGGTGGGCACGCCCGAATGCCCGATCGACGGCATTCCGAACCAGGAACCGGAACACCGCTGAGCGCCGGCCGGCGTCCTGCGTCGGTCCAGGCACACTGCAAGACAGCTTGCGTTGGCTGGCGCTGAGGCGATTTCAGGCCCGCCGCCGCAGGCATCGTCAGCCTGGGGGCTTCCGCGCCGGCTGTCCGGGCGCAGCGAGTTCCGGCGCGGCCAGGATGACGGTACCGGCGGCGGGTACCCGAAGGACGAGGCCTGCATGAGCCGCAGCGCCGGCCGACGCAAGCGGGCACCAGTCAGCACACCCTCCTTCCTGCCTTTCTGACCAGCAAAAATGGACCTCTCAGACTACCGTTTCAGCGCAGAACCCTACTACCGTCCGGTCGGCCACGAGATCGCGCTCTACGAGCACGCCTACGCCCACCGCCTGCCCCTGATCCTGAAAGGGCCCACCGGCTGTGGCAAGACGCGCTTCGTTGAATACATGGCCTGGCGCCTGGGCAAGCCGCTGATCACCCTCGCCTGCAACGAAGACATGAGCGCCGCCGACCTCGTCGGGCGTTTTCTGCTCGACGCCGACGGCACCCACTGGCACGACGGCCCGCTGACCGTGGCCGCACGTCACGGGGCCATCTGCTATCTCGACGAAGTGGTCGAAGCGCGCCAGGACACCACCGTGGTCATCCACCCGCTCACCGACTCGCGGCGCAAACTGCCGCTCGACCGCAAGGGCGAAGTGGTCACGGCGCATCCAGACTTCCAGCTCGTGGTGTCCTACAACCCGGGCTACCAAAGCAGCGCAAAGAGCCTCAAGCCCTCCACCCGCCAGCGCTTTGCCGCACTCGAATTCGATTACCCGGATGCCGCCGCCGAAGCCGAGATCGTGGCCCACGAGGCACGGATCGAACCCACGCTCGCCGCCACCCTGGTCGATATCGCCCGCCACTCTCGCGCGCTGCGCGCCCGTGGCCTGGACGAAGGCATCTCGACCCGGATGCTGGTCTATGCCGGCGTGCTCATCCGCGATGGGCTGCCGGCGGCCGAGAGCTGCCACATGGCCATGACCAGCGCCATCACCGACGACCCCGATCTGCGTCAGGCCCTGCAGGACATCGTGGATGCCTGCCTCGGCTGAGCCCTTGCCGCCGACGCACACCGCCTCGCGGAGCCTGGAGGCCCTCGGCCACCTCATCGACGCACTGAGCGGACGCCGGATGAACCTGCAGTGGCTGACCGCGGACAAGCCCGGCACGGAACACACACGCCCGATCCTGCGCACCGACAAGCTCCTGCTGCCGGTCAACACCGACGATGAGCTCCGCCTTGCCGCCATCGCGCATGCTGCTGCCCACCTGCTGTACTCGCCCGCGGCGCAGGCTGTCGGCAAGCTCAAGCCGATGGGTATCGCCATGGCCTCGACCATCGAGGACGCTCGCGTCGAACGTCTGCTAATCGCACGCTACCCGGGACTGCGCGCGCCGCTGCTGCGCCAGGCCAGGCTCGCCTGCCTGCAGCCGCAAGGACCGGAAGGCAGCTTTCCCGATCTCATCGCCCGGCTCCACCTGGCGCTGCTCGACCCCAGCCACCAGGACGACGGATACTGGGTCAGCAAGGGTCGGGGCCTGTTCGAAGCGCAAGTCGCACGACTCAACGATCCGGCCACGTTTCGGGGTGTTGCTTCGGTGCTGGCCAACGACCTTGGCCAGATGCGGGTGCGGATGAACCTGCAGGGCTATGCCGTCCCCTACGCGCACGGCGATGACAACAGCTTTCTGTGGCTATTCGAGCAGACCGGCGAGCAGGCCACAACCAGTGTCGACACCCCTTCCGCCTCGGCGGGCAGCCGCAGCACCCAGACCGCGCCACCGCAGGAGATCATTCTCGCCCGCTACCCCTATCCGGAATGGGACTATCGCCTCGAGCGCCAGCGCGAGCGCTGGAGCACCGTGGTGGAACGCGGCGATCCAAGCCCGCCGGGGCCGCCAGCCGCCACCGGGCTGCGCACCGGGCATGCGCGCCAGCGCGTGACCCAGCTTGATCATCGGGTGCGATTGCGCAGGCAGTGGGAAGGTGAGGACATCGACCTCGACGCTGCCACCGAGCTGATGATCGACCGCCGTATCGGCGTGCCGCCCGAGCCACGCGTCCATCGCCGCAGCGGTCGCAGCCCGCGCCGCCGAAGCCTGCTGCTCTTGCTCGACCTGTCCACCTCCGCCAACGATGTGATCGACGCCGATGGCACCACCGTGCTCGACCTTGAGCGTGAAGCCGCAATCGCACTGCAGGCCAATGCCATCGAAAACGGCGACCGCGTGGCCGTGCATGGTTTTTCGTCCAACACCCGCGAGCAGGTCGATTACCTGCGCCTGAGCGAGTTCGGCATGGACGATCCCGGACGACTCGAGCAGACGCTGCGCGGCGTGCACGCGCGTCACTCCACCCGCATGGGTGCAGCGATCCGCCATGCGGTGACGTGCATGCGCGACGAACGCGACGGCAGCCGGCATCTGGTGCTGCTCAGCGACGGCGAAGCCTCGGACATCGATGTATTCGACGACGCCTACCTGCGTGAAGACGCCGCTGCCGCAGTGCGTGAAGCGCGCAAGGCGGGCATTCATGTGTTCTGCCTCGCGCTCGACAGCCAGGCCGGCGACGCCCTGTGCCGGGTATTCGGCCATGGCAACTACCGCACCGTGCTGCGCCCTGCTGCCCTGCCACGGGCACTGACACAAGTGCACGAGCAGCTGGGCCGGCGTTGAAGCCTCAAGCCGTGCGCCTCAAGCCGTGCGCCTCAAGCGCGCCATGATCCGTGCCCCGAACAGGTTGACCGCAAGCCCCGCCATCAGGAGCGCGCCGCCGGCAAAGTGGACCGGCTGCAGCTCTTCGCCATAGACGATCCAGCCCGTCGTCAGGCCGACCACCGGCACCAGCAGCGAGAAGGGG
>Ga0172382_10014235_pt1 | contig 10152 bp, 7 predicted proteins | sample Leawel138RmetaG_FD_122245 | JGI IMG/M metagenome (GOLD analysis project Ga0172382, IMG submission 122245) | Leachate microbial communities from a municipal landfill in Southern Ontario, Canada - Leachate well 138R metaG | ecosystem: Engineered > Solid waste > Landfill > Unclassified | place... | reverse complement strand
CCTCTGATTATCAAGGTTGCTTCTATTCCTTCTGCAAGGATGCAGGTATATTTCCTTGATAATGAGGAATACTTTCAGCGCAAGCACGTTTTTTGTGATGACAAAGGAAAGTTCTTTGACGACAATCACGAACGTACGGTATTTTTCTGCAAAGGCGCATTGGAGACGGTCAAAAAATTGGGTTGGTCACCGGATGTGGTCCACTGTCATGGATGGATGAGTGCATTGGTGCCCGCATATATCAAGACCGCTTACAAGGACGATCCTACTTTCAAGGATACCAAAGTGATCTACTCCCTGTATGAAGAAGATGGCAACATTAATCTGGGCAAGTATTTTTCATCTATCGCCCTGACCGGAAACATGACCAAGAATGACCTTGAAGCTTATGGCTCGGGGGACTATGAAGGGTTGTATAACGGTGCGATCAGTTATTCAGATGCCATTGTTACTATAGGTGACGACATTGAGAAAAATCTGTTAAATATTGTTAAAAAGGCAGAAATTTCACTTTTTGAGATGTTAAATGACGAAGATTTCGAAAATTATTGCAACCTTTACGACCAGTTTTCGAGTGAAGAACTTGAAGAGACAGTAGAAGCATAAGGATTGAGATTAATTTTCATTTAGTATGAAATACCTTCACAGAGACTTATTGACCTTGTTGATAAGTCTTTTTATTTTGGCAAGCTGTTCCAATCCCACCGGTGTGGGTCTGGAGGTGTCACCCGAAAATCAAATTGATGCACTTTTTACAGATACAGTAAGTATCCGTGCCTATACCGTACGGGATGACAGTGTCCAATCCGGATCTTTCAACCAGACACTATTCGGACAGTTCGATGATCCGATATTTGGCAAAACCATCGTTGGTGTAGCCCTGGATTTGGCTAGGCCGGCTACTTTCAGTTTGATTCAGGAAGATGCAGAAATCGATTCCGTTATTCTGGTATTGCCTTACGGAGGCAGTTATTATGGAGACACTACTTCGGCTTCTACTTTCGGTATTAGAGTACAGCCATTGGCAGAACCCTTCCAATTCAGCACTTATTCAAGTAAAAAATGGCAAGTAGCCCCTCAAGTGGTCGGGAGCAAAGTGTTGACTAGGTATGCTTACAAAGCTGCCGACAGTATTTTCGTAGAACAGTATCAGGGCAATAAGGACACTACCATCAAGGTCATGCCTCAAATACGCATACCCTTGTCCAAAGAATACTTTAAAAACCTCTTGGGAACTTCTGCTGACTCTGCGAAGCTATCCACTGCGATCGGATTCCGGGACCATGTAAAAGGACTATATTTGAGCATTGACCCCAATACCACCACCGGTATAGGAGGCTTGGTCAGCCTGACCACCCGTACAGCAATTTCAGGGGTGGAGCTTACTTATCGCCAGTCAAATGGACTAACCGGTGAAAATGCCGGCATTGACACCATTCGTACCTTATTGGAGATATCTCCGATTACCTACAGCGCCAACCAATCTTATGTATTGGGTATGGGTAGCAGCGTGGAAAACAATTATCCTGAAACAATCCTAAACGAGCTCGACACACCAATTGAGGGCAAAGAGTCGATTTACCTCCATGCTCCCACAGGCTTGCGCGGCAAAATTGTATTCCCCAATCTGGATTATCTCAAAGGCAAAGGAATTTCGGTCAACAAAGCCGAACTCGTACTTTATGTAGATCAGGAAAAAATGGAAGGGCCGTTTTCCCAACCAGCTCCCCGACTCACCCTTTACAGACTCGACATCGCCGGTCAACGTCAGCATATTCCGGATGGATCTGCCATTTCCCCCACTTCAGGCACCTATGTAGATAACCGTAGCCTGGATTACTTCAACTTTGGGGGGTGGTACCAAGGAGACGAGCAGCGTTACATATTCTACCTTACTTCCTATATACAGGATGTATTGCTGGGCAAAATCAATGGAAACGAACTCTATATTGCGCCAGTGGCAGTTTCAGATACTTTCGTTCCCAATATCCCTGCGCTGAATGCCAATAGCCGGGTTGTTTTGGGAGGAGGAAATCATGATGGGTTTAGGATGAAGCTCAATTTGTATTACACCCAAAACTGATTATCACCACCAATATTGCTGCAATTACTTCCTATAATTTTGTGACAATTTAATATAATTACTATATTGCCCTGCAGAAATCGCTATTGGGATGCTATTTCTGTATTTATCTATGAATAAAACCATTGAATTATGTGTGGAATAGTCGGCTATATTGGAGACAGGCAAGCCTGGAATATTATTATAAACGGGTTAAAACGTCTGGAATACCGGGGATATGACAGTGCCGGAATTGCCCTGATGAATGATGGCATCAAGGTTTACAAAAAAACGGGTAAAGTATCAGCACTTGAACAGGAAGCTGCTGGCAAGGACCAAAGGGGCACGGTAGGAATAGGACATACCCGCTGGGCTACCCATGGTGAACCTACCGATCCCAACGCCCACCCTCATACTTCCGGAAACGGCAGATTAGCTATCGTTCATAATGGAATTATAGAAAATTATGGTCCCCTGCGGGAAGAATTGGTCAGCCGCGGACATATCTTCAAAAGCGATACAGATACCGAGGTACTGATTCACCTCATTGAAAATATAATCCTAAACGAGGGTGTTGAGTTGCTGGAGGCGGTTCGACTTGCACTCACACAAGTGGTTGGTGCTTATGCCATCGCCATTGTGGATCGTGAGCAACCCGATCAGTTGATCGCTGCACGCAAGGGAAGCCCCCTGGTCATTGGTGTGGGCGAAGGCGAATACTTTGTTGCCTCGGACGCTTCCCCTATCATCGAGCACACCCGCAAGGTGATTTATCTCAATGACAGAGAAATCGCACATATACAACATGGCCAATTGTTGATTAAAACCGTAGAAAACGAGGTTAAAACCCCATATATCCAACATTTGGAAATGCAATTGGAAATGTTGGAAAAAGCCGGTTATGATCATTTTATGCTCAAGGAAATCCACGAGCAACCCCGCTCTATCCGCGATTGTATGCGGGGTAGGATTTATCCGCAAAAAGGCTTTGTACAATTGGGCGGGCTGAAAGAATACGAAGAAAAACTCCGTAATGCAGACCGGATCATCATTGTAGCCTGCGGTACTTCCTGGCATGCCGGCCTCGTAGGCGAATACTTGATTGAAGAATATGCCCGAGTACCCGTAGGAGTAGAATATGCGTCCGAATTCCGGTACCGGAATCCCATTATTTCCGAAAAAGATATTGTCATCGCCATTTCCCAATCGGGTGAGACCGCAGATACCATGGCCGCCATAGAATTGGCGAAGGAAAGAGGTGCGACCATTCTGGGAATCTGTAATGTAGTCGGCTCCTCCATTCCGAGGCTGACCCACGGTGGGGTTTATACCCATGCCGGCCCAGAGATCGGCGTGGCATCCACCAAAGCCTTCACTGCACAGGTGACCGTATTGACCTTGATGGCACTTTACATCGCCCAACTGAGAGGAACCATGCCACAGGGAAAATTTGTGGAGTTGCTCAATGCTCTTGAAAAAATGCCTGATTTGGTCGAGGAAGCTCTGGGATGTGATGAAGCAACCCGCTACATTGCCGAGGAAATCAAAGACTCCACCAACGCCATCTTCCTGGGCCGGGGTATTGGATTCCCGGTCGCACTGGAAGGAGCGCTCAAGCTCAAAGAAATCTCTTACATCCATGCCGAAGGTTACCCTGCAGCAGAAATGAAACACGGGCCCATTGCATTGATCGATGAAAATATGCCGGTGGTGGTGATCGCCACCCAAAACTCATCCTATGAAAAAGTCATCAGTAATATTCAGGAGGTCAAGGCCCGCAAAGGAAGGATAATTGCCATTGTGACCCGTGGAGACGAAGCAGTGAAAGCATTGGCAGATTACACGATAGAAATACCGGATGCCGATGAGGCATTCCTGCCGCTTTTGGCAACGATCCCCCTGCAGTTGCTTTCCTACCACACCGCTCTGTTGAGAGGCTGTAATGTAGATCAGCCCCGCAATCTGGCAAAGTCTGTGACAGTGGAGTAAGGGTGACGGTGAAATACAGTGAAATTAGTTCTTCGGACGTTTGATAGGTTTCCGACTATCTGCTTTCTTCATTTTTTGGCCAGCGGGCAATTTACCCTGAAGGTGAGTTGACCGTACTGTACGGAAACCGATAGTACTCGCTGCCTGATCCTTTTGAAGATGCCTGCGGGTTGCTGGAATCAGCCAATGTGGATCATCATTCCAGGAACCACCTTTGATCACTCTTGATTTTTCATTGACTAAAGAAGTGACCCCAAAAAGTGGGAAATCCTCAGCTGAGGAGGCAACTTTTTCTCCCGGAAATTGCTGATACTGATCATTTACCCATTCATTCACATTTCCCGCCATATCAAAGAGATAGAAATCATTGGGCCAATAACTCCGGACCTCCTTGGTCGGTGGCACTCCTTTTTCTTCCATACTGAAATTGGCCAAAAACCTGCCGTGGGTTTGCTTTTTATCCGGTTCACGGAGTCCGGTCCCATACCAGGGATAGGTCTTACCGTATTCCACAGTTTCAAATTGGCTTTCTGTAGTGCTATGATGCAATGAAATAGACGCATATTCCCACTCTGCTTCTGTTGGCAGTCGGAAGGGAGCGGTGGATTCATCACCTGCTGCTCTCACTTTTTCTGTCCGCCATTCGCAATACTCCACGGCCTGCTCCCAGGTAATTCCCACCACAGGAAAATTAGCAAAAGCTTCATTTTCATAATATTCAATAACTTTAGCTCCATTCAGATGCGGTTCGTGCCAGGTCAGTGTATCATTGGGTAAAAATGCATTTCCTTCGTCAGCCACAAACAATTTCCAGTCTGCATTGGTCACTTCATGCTCATCCATCATAAACTGTGCAATCTGTGTCTCCCGCTTGTGCACATCGTTGGTGTAGGCAATATCATCCGCCAGACTTCCGCCAATGGTAAAAGGGCCTCCCGGGACATATACTTGAGCAGGACCAAAGCCCGGTTGAGTTTTAATTGCACCATCGGAGGCACCCAACATTTTTCTTCCCGAACAATTGGTGGCAAAAAATGCTGTGACAAATAAAGCTGCGATCAGCAAAAAGGGGATAAATTTATTCATTTTCATTACTCAGATTCGTAATCGTGCTGTTTTGAGCAGTCCATGTTATAATCCTGCTCTTTTAAAGCAGTCAAAGTTAAACATTAGAAAGCAAATATTATACCGTTTGCCCATTCGATTTTGTTTGCCTAATTTTGGGCATATGAAGATCAGAGTCGGTTTTGGGTACGATGTCCATCAGATGAAGGAAGGGCATCCCTTTATTTTGGGGGGTGTGCAGTTGGATCACCATTCGGGAACATTTGGGCATTCGGATGCAGATGTGTTGGCCCATGCCATCTGTGACGCCATTTTGGGTGCGGCAAATTTAGAAGACATTGGCTATCATTTTCCCAATACCGATGACCGGTGGAAAGGGATCAATAGCTTGGTGTTGCTCCGGGAATGTGTGCGTTTGATTGGAGAGAAAGGGTGGAAATTGGGCAATATTGATGCGATGTTGTGTATTGAGGCCCCTAAAATCAAACCCTATATCCCCGAGATGAAATCACGGATTGCCGAGGCTGCGGGCATTGACACCGAGGATATTTCCATCAAGGCCACCACCAATGAAACCATGGGTTTTGTGGGTAGGGAAGAGGGTGTAGTCGCTTATGCCGTCTGTCTGATTTCTAAGGATTAGGCGTCAGTCTTTCCCGCTTAGGCGTCAGCTTCTTCTACCGTTTGCCATTCAATGACCAATTCCTCGCGGAATGCGAATTTGATCAGATGCCTGTCTAGCGTACCCTGTATCTTCCCCATCCCCTCGGCATCCCTGGCCTCTACTTCAAATATCAGCGCCTCGGCCTCGGCCCGCATATGGCAAATCCCAGCAGGGAAATAGGCGATGCCAGTATTGCCCTCGTAGTTGGCTTCGATCTTGTGACGGAAATGGCGGCAGAGTTTACCGATATACATGGCTCCCTCTTTGGTTTTGATATTGACAGTTGCTTTCATTTGCCCACAAAAATAAAGAATAAATGCTTGACTTCTCAGTTGTAACGGTTCTTTGACTCCGAAGTTCAGTGCTTTTTGACCCGAAAATGATTTACCGCCAGAATCACACTAATTCCAGCCAGCAATCCGCCCATAAGGAAGGGTGCGCCGGGGAAATAAACAGGGTGATTCACTCCGGTGAAAACGGCAAACAATCCCGTCATCATCGGAGGGCCAAATACTGCGGTCAGGCTGATCACGCTCGTCAGGCCACCCTGAATCTGCCCCTGCTCCGTACTGGGGACGCGGTTGGAAATAATACCCTGAATGGCCGGTCCACCAATTCCAGCCAGCACGTAAGGAATACTCGCCATGTATAGAATCCAGGGTTCGAAAGCAAAGGCCATGATGGGCAGGGAAATGGTATAGAGGCTCAGCCCTACAATGACACTGCGTTCGGAGCCTATGCGGGGGATGATCACCCTTAGCAGGCCGGCCTGCACAATTGCCAACAGCAAACCTATGAACCCAAGTGAGATCCCGACCATACGCTCATTCCATTGGTAACGCTCCATGGTGTAATAGGGCCAGGTGCTCTGCACGGCATGTGCAGCCAGGTTGACCAACGCGATACATACCACGAGCACGCCGATTTCGGGAAATCGGCGGATGTGACGGAAAGAACCCACTGGATTGGCCTTGGCCCATTTAAAGGGTCTTCTTTTGTCCTTGGCGAGGGATTCGGGTACTACGAAGTAACCATAGATGAAGTTGAGGAGGCTCAGGCCGGCAGCCGCGAAGAAGGGGATCCTCGGGCCATAATAGCCCAGCAATCCTCCTAGGACGGGTCCGATGATGAACCCCAGCCCGAAGGCAGCACCCAATAGGCCAAAGTTTTGGGCTCTTTTGTCCGGAGGACTGACATCGGCGATGTAGGCTGCGGCCACGGTGTGGCTGGCACCGGTCACGCCGGCGATCAGGCGGCCTACAAATAACCATAGTATGGAGGGGGCGAGACCGATCAACAGGTAATTGACGGCAAAACCCAGGAGGGAAAGCAGCAGTACCGGCCTTCTTCCAAAGCGGTCGCTCAGGTTGCCCAGGACGGAGGCAAAGAAAAATTGGGTGGATGCATAGGAGAACATCAGCCAGCCCCCATATTCGGATGCATCACTGATGGTGCCGCCGGTCAATTCCTGGATCAGGCTGGGCGTGACCGGAATGATAATCCCGAGACCGATCACGTCGATCACCACAGTGATGAATATAAATAGCAACGCAGATTTCTTTCTCTGACCCGTACTTTCCATAACGATGGGGGCAAAGGTATGTAAATTGATGGTTACTTACTAAAGTCTCCCCGATAATCCATATTAAAACAAGTATATTTGGATTGGACTATCAATAGTGAACACACTAGAATACACTAATTTTTAACCTTATGAACAATCATTACTTAAATTTTTCAAGATTTTTCAAGCTTTCGCTTGCTCTACTGTTTGTAGCAGTAGCGGGTGCCCAAACCCTGAGTGCCCAGGAAGGTTTGCGTTATCAGGTGCCGCCTCAGAGCATTTTGGACCTGATCGATGCACCTACTACACCTTCAGTATCTTTCACCCGCAGCGGTAAAATTGCGTTGTTGTACGAAAGACCAGATTTTCCAACCATTTCTGACGTTTCCCAACCTGTTTTGGGCTTGGCTGGATTGCGGTTGAACCCTGCAAATACTTCCTCAGCTGTGGCCGGTGGTTCCACCTCGATCACTGTACGTGATCTTACTACCGGGGTGGATAACAGAATTCAAGGCTTGCCACAGGAGGCGCGCATTGGCAACACCTCCCTCAATCCAGATGAAAGTATATTGGCCTTTACTCACAGTGGCCCTACGGGAGTGGAGCTTTGGGTAGCGGATATGAAAACATATCAGGCCCGCAGATTGATTACTCCTTATTTGAATGCGGCTTACGGCCCTACAGTATCCTGGACTCCGGACGGTAAACGTCTTTTGGTGGGATTGATTCCATCAAATAGGGGTCAGATTCCGGTGGAAAATACTGTGCCAACAGGGCCGGTTGTACAGGAAAACCTGGGTAAAGCAGCCCCTGCCCGTACTTACCAGAACTTGCTTAAAAACGAGTATGATGAGCAGTTGTTCGATTACTTCGTGACTTCCCAATTGGCCTATGTAGATATGCAAGGCAATATTTCCAACCTGAGTACTCCAGGCGTTTATCGCTCTGCTTCATTTTCTCCTGATGGACAGTATCTATTGGTTCAAAAGATACTCAGGCCTTATTCTTATTTGGTGCCAGCGCAGTCCTTCCCTTACCAAGTTTCGATTTGGAATGCTCAAGGCCAAGAAGTAAAGCATTTGTTTGATTATGCATTGAATGAGGCTGCGAATCTGAGCCGTGACGGTGTTACAACAGATCCGCGCATGTACAGCTGGCGCCCCGACCAACCGGCTACCCTTACTTGGGTATTGGCTCTTGACGAAGGCGATCCTAAAAATGAAGTTGAGTACCGTGATGCTGTTTATCAATTGGCAGCTCCATTCCAGGGTCAACCTCAGGAACTCGTCAAAACCGAACTTCGTTATGGTGGTATCAGCTTTACCGATGGTGACCAAGTCATTCTTTCTGAGCGTTGGAACACCACCCGAACAACTCGGATGACCCTGATGAATATCAAAACAGGGGAAAGAATCAAAGTGATTTCTGAGCGTAAATCTGACGATGCGTATTCCGATCCGGGACGTTTTGCTACGACCACGAACGCTTATAATAGAGGGATATTGTTGACTGACAACAAAAGCAAACAGCTGACCTTGTTTACGATCTCCAACGGTGCTTCACCGGAGGGTGACCGTCCATTCCTGCTCAAATGGAATCTGATTTCCGGCAAGCAAGACACCTTGTTCAAATCGCAGGCTCCTTACTATGAGTCACCGGTATTTTTCGACAATCAGGGCGACCTGATCATTTCGCGGGAATCACTGATCGAAGCGCCAAACTATTACAGCGTGAACCTCAAGAACCGCAAGGCTACTGCCATTACCAATTTCCCACATCCGTATCCTGCATTGTCCAATGTGAGCAAGGAAATTGTTTCTTACAATCGTGCAGACGGATTGAACCTTACAGGGACTCTTTACCTGCCTGCAGGTTATAACAAAGAAACCGATGGTCCACTTCCTATGATAATGTGGGCTTATCCACGTGAGTTTGAAAGCAGGGAAGCGGCCAACCAAATTTCCGGATCGCCTTACCGCTTTACCCGTCTATCCTGGGGATCACCAGTTTATTGGGTGACTCGTGGTTATGCCATTTTGGATAATGCTGATATGCCAATTGTTGGTGGTGACGGCAAAGAACCAAACGACACTTTTGTTGAACAGTTGGAAGAAAATTCCAAAGCAGCTATCAATTACCTTGCAAATCAGGGATTGGTTGATCCAAAGAGAGTAGCTGTGGGCGGACACTCCTATGGAGCGTTTATGACAGCCAACTTGCTGGCTCATACTGACCTGTTTGCTGCCGGCCTGGCTCGTAGCGGTGCTTACAACCGTACCTTTACACCATTTGGTTTCCAAAACGAGCGCCGGACTTACTGGGAAGCTTTGGATATCTACACTAATATGTCGCCATTCACCTATGCTCACCAGATCAAAACACCGCTCCTGTTGATCCACGGTATGGATGACGAAAACTCAGGTACATTCCCAATCCAGTCTGAGCGTCTCTACAACGCCATCAAAGGACACGGAGGAACCACACGTCTGGTTTTCCTACCCAAAGAATTCCATGGTTACCGCGCCAAAGAATCCATCCTCCACACCCTGTGGGAGCAGGATCAGTGGCTGGAAACTTATGTGAAGAACCGGAAAGTCGATTAAGAATCGCGCGGCGGCGGTGCGGCTTTGGTCGCTCCGTTCCCGCTTTTGACACGCTATTATAAAGAAAAAGGGCATCTTTTTGGGGTGCCCTTTTTCTTTATATAAATATATGCATTTGCGCCAAAGTACAAATTCCGCAAAAAGTGCACTTTCTGCGGAATTTGTACTTTGGCAGATTGCTAATATAAATTTCGATGGTTTTTTT
>Ga0172382_10014233_pt1 | contig 10153 bp, 7 predicted proteins | sample Leawel138RmetaG_FD_122245 | JGI IMG/M metagenome (GOLD analysis project Ga0172382, IMG submission 122245) | Leachate microbial communities from a municipal landfill in Southern Ontario, Canada - Leachate well 138R metaG | ecosystem: Engineered > Solid waste > Landfill > Unclassified | place... | reverse complement strand
CTTGCCGGGGGCGAAGTTGCCGATGCGGTCGTCAAGATAGAGGCTGCGGGCGCCACCCAGGGTGGCGAGATAGAAGGCGCGCGCGGCAGACAGCTGCTGCCCGTTCAACTGCAGCACCTTGTACGCCTCGTTGAGCGTCTGCAGCATCGAGAAGCTGGTGCCGCCGCCGACATCGGTGCCGATGCCGACGCGCACACCGAGGTCGTGAGCGCGGTCGAGATCGAACAGGCCGGAACCCAGGAAAAGGTTTGACGTGGGGCAGAAGCTCATCGCCGAGCCGGTGTGCGCCATGCGCTGGCAATCGGTCTCGTCGAGCCAGATGCAGTGCGCGTAGACGCTGCGCTCGCCGAGTTGCCCGTAGCGGTCGTAGACGTCGAGATAGCTGCGCGCTTCCGGATAGAGTTCGGCCACCCAGGCCACTTCACCCCGGTTTTCCGCCACGTGGGACTGCAGATAGACGCCGGGATGCTCGGCAAAGAGGCGGCCGGCGAGGGCCATCTGTGCGCGGGTCGAGGTTGGTGCAAAGCGTGGCGTGATGGCGTACTGCAGACGGTCGCAGCCGTGCCATCTCTCGATCAGGGTCTTTGATTCTGCATAGCCGGTATCGGCCGTGTCGGCGAGATAGTCGGGACAGTTGCGGTCCATCAGCACCTTGCCCGCGATCATGCGCATGCGGCGCTGGCGGGCGGCTTCGAACAGGGCGTCGACCGATGCGGGGTGCACGGTGGCAAAGGTCAGCGCGGTGGTGGTGCCGTTTCTGAGCAGTTCGTCGCAGAAGAAATCCGCCACCTCGCCGGCGTGTTCCCGGTCGGCGAAGCGGGCCTCGGTGGGGAAGGTGTATTTTTCCAGCCAGGTCAGCAACTGTTCGCCATAGCTGGCGATGATGTCGGTCTGGGCGTAATGGATGTGAGTGTCGACGAAGCCGGGCAGGATGAGCTTGCCGCGGTAGTCGGTGATGCGCGCGTCGGCGGGCAGCTTTGCCAGCATGGCTGCAGCCGGGCCGCACTCGCTGACATGACCGTCGACGATCAGCATTATCCCGTCGGGCAGGTGCGCGAGCGCTGCGTCGCCGGCGTCAGCCGGATCGGCGGTGAAATGGATCAGGTCGCCGCGAACGGCGTGTACTCGGCGGGTATCGGTCATTTTGTGCTGAGGGATGGAGAGAGGACGCGGCAGTGCCGAGGCTCAGCCTGGGCTCAACACCCTGGTCCGAACATGCGTTGGTATGGACTGCCTGGCGGCAGGCGCATGTGCGCACCTGCCGCCAGGGAGCAGCTTACTTTGCGTTCGGCAGGCGCGACGCGACGCCTTCGACGAAGTAGTCCATCTTGCCCAGGGCGACGTCGTCGATGACGGCACCCTTGGCCAGACGCTCCTTGCCGGACTGATCGATGATCGGGCCGGTGAAGGGGTGGAAGGTGCCGGCCTTGAGCTTGCCTTCGATGCCGGTGACCATCGTCTTTACGTCGGCGGGGACGGCCGGGCTGAGCGGTGCAAGGCTGACCATGCCCTCCTTGTAGCCGCCCCAGATGCTTTCCGGCTTCCAGGTGCCTGCCGCGACCGCCTTGACCGTCCGGGTGTAGAACTCACCCCAGTGGTGGGTGGTGGCGGTGAGTTGTGCCTTGGGGCCGTACTTCGACATGTCGGAGTGGTAGCCGAAGGCGTAGACGCCTTTCTCCTCGGCGGCCTGCACAACAGCGGTGGAGTCGGTGTGGTGGGTCAGCATGTCTGCACCCTGGCTGACCAGGGTCATGGCGGCTTCACGCTCCTTGCCCGGGTCGTACCATGCGTTGGTCCAGATCACGCGCACTTCGGCCTTGGGGTTGACGCTCTTCGCGCCGAGGGTGAAGGCGTTGATGCCCTGCAGGACTTCGGGGATGGGGAAGGCGGCGACATAGCCGAGCACGTTGGTCTTGCTCATCTTGCCGGCGATGACGCCGGTTACATAGCGGCCTTCGTAGAAGCGGGCGTTGTAGTTGCCGAAGTTCTTGCCCATCTTGTAGCCGGTGGCATGCATGAACGCCACATTGGGGAAGCGCTTGGCCACGCGCTCGACGTAGTTCATGTAGCCGAAGCTGGTGGCGAACACCACCTTGCTGCCGTTGGCGGCAAACTCGCGGATCACGCGCTCGGCGTCGGCGCCTTCAGCGACGTTTTCGACGTACTTGGTTTGCACCGCGTCGCCCAGCGCTTTTTCCATCTCCTTGCGGCCTTCGTCGTGCTGGAAGGTCCAGCCTGCGTCGCCGATGGGGCTGACGTAGACGAAGCCGACCTTGGTCGGCTCCCCGGCTTGTGCGCCAAAAGGCAGGGTGGCGGCAACGGCGAGGGCAGCAGCCGAGAGCATGAATTGACGACGTTGGGTCATGCAGGTTCTCCTTGCGGTCATTGGCAGACAGTTCTGACCTGAATCATAGCGCGTGCGGTCTGCTCAGTTTCCGGAGAAAAGCTGATTGAGTTTATTGACAGCGCCGATATAGTCCTCGCGCTCGTCAATGCGCTGCTGCAGGAAGGCCTCGAGGCTGGGGTAGGCCTTGACCGCGAGGTCGAGCATCGGGTCGCCCCCGGCCTGGTAGGCGCCGACCGCGATCAGGTCGCGCGAGCGCTGATAGCGCGAGAACAATTGCTTGAACCGACGCACCTTCTCGAAGTGTTCGTCGCCGACGATGCTGTGCATGGCGCGCGAAATGGATTGTTCGACATCGATGGCAGGGTAGTGGCCCTGGTCGGCGAGTGCGCGCGTGAGCACGATGTGGCCGTCGAGAATCGCGCGTGCGGAGTCGGCGATCGGGTCCTGCTGGTCGTCGCCTTCGGCGAGAACGGTGTAGAAGGCCGTGATCGAGCCGCCGCCGTCGGGGCCGTTGCCGGCGCGTTCGACCAGCGCCGGCAGGCGGGCGAAGACCGATGGCGGGTAGCCGCGGGTGACGGGCGGCTCGCCGATGGCCAGCGCAATCTCGCGCTGGGCCATGGCGTAGCGGGTAAGCGAATCCATGACCAGCAGCACCTGTTTGCCCTGGTCGCGAAAGAACTCGGCGATGGTGGTGGCGTAGGCCGCGCCTTGCAGCCGCATCAGCGGGCTGGTGTCGGCCGGGGCGGCGACCACCACCGAGCGTTCGAGGCCGACCGCGCCAAGGCTGTGCTCGATGAATTCCTTCACCTCGCGACCACGCTCGCCGATGAGGCCGACCACGATGACGTCGGCTTCGGTGTAGCGCGCCATCATCCCGATCAGCACCGACTTGCCTACGCCGGAGCCGGCGAACAGGCCCAGACGCTGGCCGCGCCCGATGGTGAGCAGGCTGTTGATGGCGCGGATGCCGACGTCGAGCGGGGCGCGGATCGGTGCGCGATTGAGCGGGTTGATCGGCCGCCCTTGCAGCGAACGGGTCTCGACGGTCTGCAGCGGGCCAAGGGCGTCGAGCGGGCGTCCCGCGCCGTCGACCACGCGTCCGAGCAGGGCGTCGCCCACCGGCAGGTGCTTGGCACGGTCGGAGGCGCGGCGGCGCGGCCCGAGCGGCTTGCCGGCAACGAGGCGGGGCTGGCTGGTTTCCATCGGCAGGACTTCGGCGCCGGGGGCAAGGCCGAATACGTCGTCGGTCGGCATCATGAACAGGCGGTCGCCGTTGAAGCCGACGACTTCGGCTTCGACATAGCCGCCGCCAGGCACCATGACCTTGCAGCCCGAGCCGAGCGGCAGCTTGAGTCCGGCTGCTTCCATCACCAGACCGTTGATGCGGGTGAGGCGGCCCGCGCTCTGGAAAGGGGTGACGCCCTCGACCAGCTGCAGACCGTCCTGCAGGAAGGTGCGCCAGGTTTCGCCGTGGCGCTTCATTCTTCCTCCGGCGGAGTCCATTCTGCGTTGTCCTTGCCCAGGCTTTCGAGCACGCGGCGCCAGCGGGTTTCCATGGTGGCGTCGATCTGTGCGCCGGAGGCTTCGACCCGGCAGCCGCCGCGGGCAATGCTCTCATCCTCGATCAGACGGTGGCCGCCGTGGCTGAGCTGCTCGCCAAGGTGTTCGCGGGCGAGGGCGAGATCTTCCGGATTGAGGCGGATCTGGGCGTGGGACTGGGGCAGTTGCTGGAGCGCGGCGCGGATGGTCTCGGTGACGCTGTCGGGTTGGGTGGCGAGGGTGTGCTGGAGCACCTGGCGGGCAATTTCGATCGCCAGCGCGAGGAGCTCGTCGGCCACTTCCTCGTCGATCTTGGTCATGGCCGCGTCGAGTTCGTCGGCAAGGCCGGCCAGACGTTCGGCCTCGGCCTCGGCCTGCGCCTTGCCCTCCGCATAGCCCGCTTCGCGGCCGGCCTCGATCCCCTCGGCACGACCTTCCGACAGTCCTTCCTCGCGTCCGGTGGCGCGCGCCTCCTCATGCATGCGTTCGATGTCGTCGGCGGTCGGGAGCTGGAAGCCTTCCGGAAGGCTGGATTCGAACTCAGCGGGTTCGGGCTCCGGTGCTGCGGCCGGCTCCGGCACGGCCTGCGCTTCCTCGGGTGGTGTCTGTTCGGCGGGGGCTTTGGTATCCGCATCGAACGCGGTCGGTTCCCAGCGACGGTAGGCACCGACCGCCTGATGGCGTGAAATGCTCATGGTCGTGCGCTCGCTGTGGCTGCGTTAAACGAAACCATCGTCGCCGCCCTTGCTCGCCATCATGACCTGACCTTCCTCTGCCAGGCGACGGACGATCTTGAGGATTTCCTTCTGCTCGGCTTCGACCTCGGACAGACGCACCGGCCCCTTGGCTTCGAGGTCTTCGCGCATCATGTCGGCCGCGCGGCTCGACATGTTCTTGAAGATCTTCTCGCGCAGTTCGGGCGCCGCGCCCTTGAGCGCGATGATGAGGGAGTCGGACTGCACTTCGCGCAGCACGGTCTGGATGCCACGGTCGTCGATGTCGAGCAGGTTCTCGAACACGAACATCTCGTCGAGAATTTTCTGTGCCAGATCCGGGTCGTAGTCGCGCACGTTGTCGATGACCGCAGTCTCGGCACCGGAGCCGACGAAGTTGAGGATCTCCGCCGCGTGGCGAACCCCGCCCATTGCCGCCTTCTTGGAGGTGGACGCGCCGGCCAGCATGCGGCTGAGGGCTTCGTTGAGCTCCTTGAGTGCGGTCGGCTGGACGCCGTCGAGGGTGGCGATGCGCAGCATCACGTCATTGCGCAGGCGGTCGCTGAAATTCTTGACGATCTCGCCGGCCTGGTCGAACTCGAGGTGGACCAGGATGGTGGCGATGATCTGCGGGTGCTCGTTCTTGATCAGGTCGGCGGCCGTGGCCGCATCCATCCACTTCAGGCTTTCGATGCCGGCGGTGTCCGAGCCCTGCAGCACGCGCGAAATGATGTGGGCCGCGCGCTCGTCGCCGAGCGCCTTGGTCAGCATCTCGCGGATCTGCGCTTCATCGCCGTGGATCGGCGAGCCCTTGCCGAAGTGGACATCGAGTTCTTCCAGGATGGGAGCGACCTTGCTTCGATCCTGGGCCGGCATGGTGGCCATCTTCATGCCGAGCTTCTGCACTTCGCGTGGCCCCAGGTGCTTCAGCACCTCGGACGCCTCGTTCGGGCCCAGGGTGAGCAGCAGCAGGGCGGCTTTTTCGGTTCCTTCTTCGGGTGTGGTCACTTGCGACCCTCCTCATTGACGCCCATCCAGTTCTTGATGAGGTCGGCCACCATCTTCGGATCGGAGCGTGCCATTTCGCGCGCACGAGCGAGGCGGGCTTCGTAGCTGTCGCCGGCGGCCGCGCCGGACAGGCTGACCGTGGCATCCTCGTCGCCTTCCTCGCCCTCGGCGGCTTCCGCTTCCTCCTCTTCGCTCTTTTTCGGCACGACGGTGCGCATCAGCGGGCGCACCACGGCGAAGTAGGCAAAGAGGATGGCTGCAAGCACGACCAGGTATTTCAGGCCCTCCTTGCCGAGATCGAGCATCTCGGGGTCCTTCCACAGCGGCAGTTCGGGCTCGGCCGTGTCGGAGACCGCGAACGGGCTGCTTGCAACGTTGAGCGTGTCGCCCCGCGCCTCGTTGTAGCCCACGGCTTCGCGGACCAGATTGGTGATGCGGGCGATCTCCTCTTCGGTCGGCGGCACGACCTGCGGGTCACCGTTGGGCAGCGTGGTGTTGCGGTGGTTCACCACCACGGCGACCGACAGGCGTTTGATCTGACCGAGCGACTGCTTGACGTGCTGCACCGTGCGGTCGAGTTCGTAGTTGAGCACTGCGCTGCGATTGCTGGTGGACGGCTGCGTGCCATTGGCGTTGGTCTGACCGGCGACGGGCGGGGTGGTGATGGGGGCGGTTGCCGGGGCGGGCGGCTGGTTGGTGAGCGCGCCAGGCACGCCCTGTGCGCCAGCGTCGCGGGAGAGTTGTTCGGTGGTCTGCTGGCTGCGGATGGCCTGATCGGGTGAGGGGTTCGGCTTGTAGGTTTCGGCGGTCTGTTCGACCTGGTTGAAGTCGACGTCGGCGGTCACCTGAGCGCGGAAATTGCCCTTGCCTACGAGCGGCTCGACGATGGTATCGATGCGGCGGATGAAGCTGGCTTCGACTTCGCGCACGTATTCCAGTTGTGTCGGGTCGAGTCCGGCCTGGCGCAGGGGGTCGGACTTCATGGTGAGCAACTCGCCGTTCTGGTTGACGATGCTGACGGCGGATTCGTTCATGCGCGGCACGCTGGACGACACCAGGTGCACGATGCCGGCGATCTGGGTGGCGTCGAGCACACGCCCGGCACGCAGCTTCACCATCACCGAGGCCGTGGGCTTCTGGTCGTCGCGCAGGAACGCAGTCTGCTTGGGCATGGCCAGATGTACCCGTGCGCTCATGACCGAGGATATCGACTGCACGGTGCGCGAGAGTTCGCCTTCGAGCGCGCGCTGGTAATTGACCTGTTCGTTGAACTGCGACACGCCGAGCTTCTGCGAGTCCATCAACTCGAAACCCACCAGGCCGCCCTTGGGCAGGCCTTCGGCGGCGAGGCGCAAGCGCACATCGTGCACCTGCTCCTGCGACACGAGGATGGAGCGACCGTCGGCCGACATGTGATAAGGCACGTTCTGCTGCTGCAGGGCGGCGATGATCTGGCCGCCGTCGCGTTCTTCCAGATTGGAAAACAGCACGCCGTATTCGGGGGCGCGGTTCCACATCAGTACGCCCACGACGAGTGCGATGGCGAGTCCCAGCGCCGCGGCTGCCGCCAGCTTCTGCTGCTGCGACAGGGCGTTGATGTTCTGCAGAATCTGCTGCAAGCGCGCGTTCATGGCGCTGGCAGGCGTCGCGGCAATCGTATCTGCTGTAGCCATTTTGGATTTCCTGATGCTGCCCTTTTATGGATGGCAGCATTGTCTGCCCGCGCGGGCAAGCCTCTTCGATGAATAAGCGGCATTTTTTGCCGCCTGTTTGCCGGTTACCATACGCTCGTCAGCACTTAGAGTGCCAGTCGTGAAAATGGAGCATTCGCCGATGATGCCGACGACCGCCAATAACGCCGTACCGCCGGGGGAAACCGCCCCGCCGCTGGATGCCGCCCAGCTCGCCGAGGCCTTTGCCCTCTTCAGCCGTGCGTCGGAAGAGCTGTCGACTGCCTACAACGCCCTGCAGGGGCAGGTGGTGCAGCTGACCGAGCGCCTCACCGTGCTCATGGGCGCCTTGCCCGCGGGGGTGGTGGTGGTGAATCGGGCTGGCGAAGTGGTGCAGGTCAACCGTGCGGCTGAGGTGCAGTTTGGTACCAACCTCGTCGGCAAGGTCTGGGACGAGGTCGCGGACGCACTGCAGACGACCGAGACCCCGGGCGAGCTCACCATCGAACGCCCCGAAGGCGCGCGGCGCCTGGCCATGTCGGAGACCGCGCTCGAATCGGGCGAGGAGCGCATCCTGCTGCTGCACGATGTCACCGAAACCCACCGCATGCGTCTGGCGGCCGAGCGCAACGAACGCCTGGCTGCGATGGGCGAGATGGTGGCCGGACTTGCCCACCAGTTGCGCACGCCGCTGGCAGCGGCCCTGCTGTACACCGGCAATCTGCGCCAACCCGAACTCGGGCCGGTGGAGCGGGCCAAGGTGGCCGAGCGCGCCATCGAGCGCATGCGCTACCTGGAACGCCTGATCCGCGACATGCTGCTGTTTGCGCGTGGCGACAGCCTCGGGCGGCAGGATTTCGGCGTGTGTGATCTGGCGGCCGAACTCGCCCACACGCTGGAGCCTTTGGCGCGGGCACGGCAGATCGAGTTTTCCAGCGCCTGCGAATGTGGTGCATTGACCGTGCATGGTGACCGCAAGGCGCTGGGCGGCGCGCTGACGAACTTGCTGGAGAATGCAATCCAGGCGACCGAGCCGGGGGGCAAGGTGAGCTGTCAGGTGTTTCTGGACGACAGGACACAGGGCAAGGAGGTGCGCTTCGTGGTCAGCGACACCGGCCGCGGCATTCCGCCCGAGGTGCAGACCCGCCTGTTCGACCCCTTCTTTACCACTCGTGCCGAGGGCACCGGCCTGGGCCTGGCGATTGCCCGCGGCGTGGCGCGCGGCCATGGTGGCGACATCGCGCTGAGCTCCACCCCCGGCACCGGCACAACCTTTACCCTGACCTTGCCGCTTGGCGTCACGAATGGCGCCACTGCGGACGGAGCGCGCGCATCATGATCGAACATCTCAACATCCTCGTGGTCGAGGACGACGACGCACTGCGCGATGCAGTGTGCTTCACGCTTGAAATGGCGGGGCATGGCGTGACCGGTGTCGACGGCGGCCCCACCGCCCTTGCCGAGCTCGAGCGCCAGTCCTTCAACCTGGTGGTGTCCGACCTGCGCATGCAGCCCATGGACGGCCTGCAGCTGCTGGGTGAGATCCGTAGCCGCCTGCCACAGTTGCCGGTGCTGCTGATGACGGCCTATGGCGACGTGGACAAGGCCGTGGCGGCGATGCGCGGCGGGGCCTGCGATTTTCTGATGAAGCCCTTCGAGCCCGAGTTGCTGCTCGAAAACGTGCGCCGTTATGCCGCGGTGCAGCCCGAGGCCGACGACACCGTGGCCGAGGACCCGCACACCCGCAACCTGCTGGGGCTGGCCGCGCGTGTGGCCGAAACTGACGCCACGGTGCTGCTCACCGGCGAATCGGGTACGGGCAAGGAAGTGTTCGCGCGCCACATCCACCACCACTCGCCACGCGCGCGCGCAGCTTTCGTCGCCATCAACTGCGCCGCGATCCCCGAGAACCTGCTCGAAGCCACCTTGTTCGGTTACGAGAAGGGCGCCTTTACCGGGGCACAGAGCGCGCAACCGGGCAAGTTCGAGCAGGCGCAGGGCGGGACCATCCTGCTCGACGAAATCTCGGAGATGCCGCTTGGCCTGCAGGCCAAGATGCTGCGCGTGCTGCAGGAACGTGAAGTGGAGCGGGTGGGCGGCAAGAAGCCGATCGCGCTCGATATCCGGGTGCTCGCGACCAGCAACCGCGACATGCTCAAGGAGATCGCCGCCGGACGCTTTCGCGAGGATTTGTACTACCGGCTGAACGTGTTTCCGCTCAGCATCCCGTCGCTGCGCGAGCGGCCGGGCGACATCGTGCCGCTGGCGCGTCACTTCCTTCAGCGTCACGCCCAGCGCGCCGGCCGTCAGGCACGCTTTTCGCCTGAAGCGGAGAGCTTGCTGTTGAGCTATGGCTGGCCGGGCAATGTGCGCGAGCTCGAAAACACCGCGCACCGGGCGCTGATCCTGACCGCTGGCGATACCGTGAGTGCGGAGACCATTCGCCTGTGCCTGCCGCACTGGACGGGAGAAGCTGCCGCGCCGGCAAGCACGGCGGCGACTTCATCCGCAGCCGCGGCGCCGCCTGCCGCACCGGCGATGCAGGGATTCGGCGCCGGATATGTGCCGTCACCGGCAACAAGCGCCAATCAGGCGGCAGGTTTTGCCGCTTCTGCTGCCCCGGGACCGTCCGAAGTCGCTGCCCGACCGGCGAACATGAAGGATCTGGAGCGCGAACACATTCTCGGGACGCTGCGCGAAATGGGAGGTTCGCGCAAAAAGACGGTGGAAAAACTGGGGATCTCGGAACGTACGCTGCGCTACAAGCTGCAGCAGTACAGGGATGAAGGCTACGAAGTGTGATTGCGGACGGTGTGCCGGCGGTGTCTGCCGGAGGGGGCTGAGCCGCGATCGATGCGATACGGATCGGGTGGTGG
>Ga0172382_10014231_pt1 | contig 10154 bp, 9 predicted proteins | sample Leawel138RmetaG_FD_122245 | JGI IMG/M metagenome (GOLD analysis project Ga0172382, IMG submission 122245) | Leachate microbial communities from a municipal landfill in Southern Ontario, Canada - Leachate well 138R metaG | ecosystem: Engineered > Solid waste > Landfill > Unclassified | place... | reverse complement strand
GATTTTATAGGTGAAGAGGCTAGTACGGTTGTAGCAATGGATACCATACAAGTAATTGGCGACAATATGGTAAAAGTTCTCTCTTGGTATGACAATGAGTGGGGATACTCTTGTCGTTTGGTTGATTTAGCAATACTTGTAAGTAAAAAATAGAGAAAGATATATGCCAAAAACGATTAAAGATATAAATATAGACGGTAAACGAGTTTTTATAAGATGTGATTTTAATGTACCAAAAGATGATGAGGGCAATATTACAGATGATAGACGTATCAGAGAGGCATTGCCGACTATCAGATATTGTTTAGATAGGGATTGTAAAGTTATTCTAGCTTCGCATTACGAAAGGCCAGAACCAGGTAAATATGAAGAAAAATATTCACTCAGACCGGTAAAGCTTCGTCTTCGCAAACTGCTTAAACTTAACGGTGAAGTTAAAATTGCAGATGATGTTATAGGACCTGACGCCAAAAGCAAAGCTGCTGCCCTGAAAGCAGGAGAGATACTCATCCTTGAAAATCTTCGCTATGAAGCAGGAGAGACAAGTAATGATGAAATTTTTGCTAAAGAGCTAGCCTCACTAGCAGATGTTTATATAAATGATGCGTTTGGCGCGTGTCACCGCAAGCATGCTTCCATATATGCTCTTGCACAACAATTTGCACCTGAAAATAGAGGCATAGGCTTCTTGATGAATAAAGAGATCAATTTCTTTAGCAAAGTAATAGAAAACCCTACTCGTCCTTTTATAGCCGTTATAGGAGGCAGTAAGGTTTCGGGCAAATTGCAAGCACTCATAAATCTTGTAGAAAAAGTTGATAAGATCATAATAGGCGGAGGAATGGCATTTACATTTCTTAAAGCTCAAGGACTTGAGATCGGTAAATCTATAGTAGAAGATGACCTATTAGAAGATGCTAAAAAGATCATGGCTAGAGCCAAAGATAGAGGCGTGAAGTTTTACTTGCCTGTTGACTTGGTAGTAGCGGATATTTTTAGCAGCGAAGCAATGACCAAATACCTTCCATCACAAGAGATACCAAAAGAATGGATGGGGCTGGATATCGGGCCTGCTACAAGCAGGCTTTTTAGAGAAGCTTTGCATGATGCACAAACTATCATATGGAATGGGCCTATGGGCGTTTATGAGATTGATAAATTCTCAAAAGGAAGTATCTTGATGTCACACAATATTGCACAAAGCCACGCTACAACTATAGTCGGGGGCGGAGATACTGCTGATGTAACAGCAAGAGCAGGAGATATAGAAGAGATGAGCTTTGTAAGTACCGGCGGCGGGGCGAGTCTGGAATTGATAGAAGGAAAAGAACTTCCAGGTATCGCGGTACTTAAATGATTTTTGCAGCCAATTTCAAAACAAATCACACCAGAGCTTCGACTTTGGCATATTTAGAGCAATTAGAGCATCAAATTTCAGATAATCAAAGTGACAAGTTTTACCTATTTCCGCCATCTACGGCATTATCTTCGCATCGTGGCAAAATAACTATCGGTGCACAAAATGCATATCCTGCCATAAACGGTGCATTTACCGGAGAAATTGGGCTAGAACAGTTAGATGAGTTTGATATCAAAACTATTTTGATAGGGCACAGCGAAAGAAGACAACTACTAAGAGAGTCCGGAGAAGATATATCCAAAAAATTTGAATTTTACAAATCACAAAATTTTGAAATCATCTACTGTATAGGCGAACCGCTCGAAGTAAGAGAACAAGGTGATGATACTGTGCTGGATTATCTAGCAGAGCAATTTAACGGCATTGATACAAATTATGACAAGTTAATAATTGCTTATGAGCCTATTTGGGCTATCGGTACAGGCAAGAGTGCAACAAACCATGAAATAGCCGCAACACATCAAGCTCTTAGAGCATTGAGCTCAAAACCGCTTTTATATGGTGGGAGTGTTAATGCCACTAATATCAAAGAAATCTCTTCAATTAAAAACGTAGATGGAGTATTAGTAGGCAGTGCGTCACTCGATGCAGTAAACTTTGCTGCGCTTATCACGGCAGTAAAATAATTATTAGTGTATATGTGGGTTGCACCCTCATATGAAAATACTCATATTTTGTCCATCTTAAATCAAATTACACCTCAAAATAAATAATTTTTTATTCTTTAAAACAGACTATCAGTCTCATTTCATCTGTGCTTTAATATATGAAAACTTTATAATAAAAATTATCAATACAAAAGAAAATGGATAGGATAAATTTTATTGCTTTTCAAAGTATTTTTTTTGTATAATATAACATCAAATAATATAAGGAAATGCAATGAAAACAAAATCAATCATATTGTCTGCAGGATTGATTTCTTTACTCATTCTAGCCGGATGTAAAGAAAAACCATCTGATGGCAATGTTAGTACTGCTACTGCACAGGCTGAAAAAACTACAGTTACAGCACCAACTGACGAGCTGGCAAAAAGAGTTTTAGCAATGGGTCTCAAGCCAATACCTACAGATGCTAATGAACTAAAAAAACTAACCGAAGATGTGAACAATACTTTTTCGGAAGCCAAAATAGAATTGGGTAAAAAATTATATTTTGATCCTAGATTATCGCAAAGTAGTTTGATTAGCTGTAATACATGTCATAACCTTGCGCTTGGTGGTGTAGATGGTGTAGAAGCTGCAATTGAGACAAATGGACTGCTAATCCTCATCACTTGAATTCTCCGACAGTTTATAATTCTGTTTTCAATAAATCACAATTCTGGGACGGAAGAAGCCCGCACCTAGAAGACCAAGCCCAAGGGCCGATGCAAGCAAGCCCAGAGATGGCTTCTTCAAAAGAATTAATAGAACAAAGAGTAGTATCAATTCCTGCTTATGTAGATGAGTTTAAAAAAGCTTATGGTGATGATGTCAAAATCACATTTGAACTTATAGCTAGAACCATAGGACTGTTTGAAAGAACATTGGTTACTCCTTCTAGATTTGATGATTTCTTAAACGGCGATAGCAATGCACTTACAGCTGAAGAAAAAGAAGGCTTAAAACTATTTGCAGACAAAGGTTGTACGGCATGTCATACCGGTATTAATCTTGGCGGAGATATGCAAAGCTTTGATGCTCAGGGAATCTATAAATATAAAGATGTAGGTGACTTTAAAGGCAATGCAAATAAAATGGTAAAAACTCCTACTCTTAGAAATATAGAAGAGACAGCTCCATATTATCACAACGGTAAGGTTTGGACTCTCAAAGAAGCTATCCAAGAGATGGGAAGAGTACAATTAAATACGCAAATCAGTGATGAAGATGCAGCAAAAATTGAAACATTCTTAAAATCACTTACCGGCAGAAAACCTGCTGTTACTTATCCTGTACTTCCGGCTAGTACACAAATAACTCCTCAACCTATCGTTAAATAACACATTGACATCCTTTTGGATGTCACATTATATACTCCTTTTACAATCATGCCAAATTTATTTTGGTATGATTTTTAATTTTATGCCATCTCAAACGTTATGTTCTTGCCTAAAATTTAATCATATTTATTGTTATTTTATGTTCAATATGTTGTTATACTTTGTTACATCACAATAATTAGGAGAAAAAGATGAAAGTAAAAAAACTAAGTTTGATAGCGATAATTGCAATGAGCAGTACTCTATATGCAGGTGGCGATATTGCTCCGGTTGAGCCGGCCATAACTACTCCGACACCGGCAGCAGAGGAATCATCAGATTTTACATATTCAGCCAATATGGCTTTGACTAGCAATTATGTATGGAGAGGTATTACCCAAACAGATAATTCACCGGCAATTCAAGGAGGAATAGATCTTGGATATAAAGGTTTTTATGCTGGAGTATGGGGTTCGAATGTAGAATTTGGTTCAGTTTTGGATGAATCAATGGAACTAGATTTCTACGGCGGATATAAAGGTGAGATAGCTGGAATCGGATATGATTTAGGATATATAGAATATGCATATCCGCACAATTCTTCAGCTCTTAACTTTGGAGAGGCGTATGTTGGCCTCAGTAAAAGCATTGGTGATCTTGGATTGTCAGGAAAATATTATTTCGGTGCAGATGCCCCGTCAGGCGTAAAAAAATTAGACTACTATGAATTAGGTGCAAGCTATGCTCTTCCTTATGATATATCAATAGGAGCAACTTATGGAGATTATGAAGATACTGGCAGTAACTATAGTGTCAAACTTTCAAAACCGATAGGAAAATTTACAGCTAGTCTTGCTTATACTGATTTCAATGCAGATAGTGCTGGCGCATATCCTGATCAAGACCATGTTGTTGCTACTATAAGCACATCATTTTAATATATAACTTAATTACTCCCTTTTTGTTTAATGTTTCTAGCCTTCAAAGCTAGAAACATTATCATATCATCCGCCAAGAGCCAAATATAGATTAACCATATTGACATATTGTCTATATAGATTGTCAACATATGACAATTGTGCATTTCGCGCCGTCTCTCCGGCATCCAACCAGTCTTTGAGACTTGAGGCCCCTGCTCGATATCTTATCTCGTAAAGTTTTTCTGCCTCTTGTGCTTGCAGGTACGATTGCCTTAACTCTCTGCCTTCTAGTGCATATCGTTCATTTGCAGATAATGCATCTTCGACTTCTTTTAGGGCACTGTAAAGCTTTTGGCGGAATTCTACCTTTGCTTGCTCAAAAGCTACTTTTGAGATTTTAAGATTTATACTGTTTTCATTCCAATTCAAAAAAGGCAATATCATATTTAATCCCAAAACACCTATAGGATTTTGAAGTATCTCTGCTAAAGCATTTGAACTGGTACCTATGCTGCCTGTTAAATTAAAAGATGGATAAAAGCTGGATTTGGCCACATCAATACCCAATCCTGCTTCTTGCAAACGCATCCCAGCTGCATGAATATCCGGTCTATTGGATAAAGTATCTGCGGGTATATTAGCAGGAATATTGGACAACACATCCAACGTAAATCTTTGAGGTATTTTATCGGTATATTTTGCCGGTTCGATATCCAAAATAATCGCTAAAGCATGCATGGCCTCAGTGCGAGATTGGAGCAGTTTTTCATAAGATGCTTTTTGACTTGCAAGTGAACGTTCTGCCATTAGCAAATCGAGTTTTGATGCTGCTCCGGCTTTATATCTTGTGCGGATTAATTCAACTATTTTTGTAGACGAATCTATATTTTGATTGGAGAGATATATATTTTCGCTCAAATATGCCAACTGCCAATACAACTTAGTTACTTCGCCTTCGATAAAAAGCTTGCTTGCTTGCAGATCCTGCTCTGTAGCTAGGGCTTCAAGCTCTTTTATACTCTTGGTTGCAGATAATTTCCCTCTAAGGTCTAGCTCATACCCTACTGCTAAATTTGCCCCAGCATTTATTGTCGAAGCACTGCTTTTATCTAATGGTCTTGAGCTTGAAGCTTGAAGTGAACCGGAAAACGACGGAAGCATGCTATTTGTAGCAAGATCCACATTTAATTTGGCTTGTTCAAGCTTGTAACTTGCTATGATAAGCGAAGTATTTTGATTTAAAGCTTGTTCTACTAAAAGATTTAGATCTTTTTGCCCAAAACTCTCCCACCATTTTCTATCATTTTGAATATTAATAATGGTAGTATTTTTTGGAATATCGATATTTTTTGATGCACAACCACCTAGCAGCAAAAATGCCATACTTGCAGATACTATCGTATAACGTAGCGGTTTTTTATATATATAAATTTGATTCATATCAACTCCTATTCTCTACTAAGTGCCACTACTGGGTCTAGTTTGGCTGCATTCTTAGCAGGTATAAAGCCAAAAATTACACCTATAAGAGTCGAACAAACAAATGCAAAAATAATAGAACCAACCGAAAATATCATACTAAACATACTGCTCATTTGTCCAAATATCTCTCCTATCAAAAGCGCCAATCCAATTCCAAGCACTCCTCCAAAAAGACAAACTACTACTGATTCTATTAAAAATTGCTGCATAATATCGCTCTGTCTAGCTCCAACTGCCATACGCACACCAATTTCGCTTGTACGTTCCGTCACAGATACGAGCATAATATTCATTACTCCTATACCTCCAACCACAAGTGCGATCGCAGCGATCATGGAGATAAGCAACCTCATCGTAGCGGTAGTACTCTCTATGGTTTGGCGGATACTGTCCAGATTTGCCATATAGAAATCTTTTGCTCTGTGACGTTGCTCTAAAATTTTATTGATCCCCCCTTCTGCAGCCGTACTTGTGACATCATCAGAAACCCTCACTGTAATACTGGTAAGGTGTGATTGTCCTAACATCCTACTCATTACCGTAGTATACGGTACCCAAATATTTATGCTATCAGCTCCCATAAATGCGCTAGATAATTTTTTGCTAAGCCCTATGATGCGTACAGGCACACTTCCAAGCATAATAGTTTGACCTACAGGGTTTACATCTTGTCCAAACAACTCTTTTTGCGCATTCGGATCTATAACAGCCACTTGAGCGGATTCTCCGACAAGCTTGCTGTCAAACATCATGCCCTTGTCTACTTCTATACCTCTTACTTGGAAAAAATCTTCTCCTACTCCTTTGATTTGGGCATCAACAGATATATTTTTATATCTTACCGTAACACTATCATTGACACTTGGGGTAACGCTATCTATAAAATCTTGTTTTTTTAAAATTTCAGCATCTGCAACTGTGAGCGTGTGGATCTTTCTGGCATCACGATCACCAAAACCCTTACCTGGATAGATATTGATGGTATTTGTACCCATATTGCTTATATCTTTGAGAATTTTTTGGCGTGAGCCCTCTCCTAAAGCTATAACAGATACCACTGATGCTATACCTATAATAATGCCCAGCATCGTTAAAAATGTGCGCATACGATGAGCAAGCATGGATTTAAATGCCATCCCAAAAGCTTCACTGAATCTATCTATCGCTCCTTGCCAAGGATGTTTACTGGATGTTTCGTTTTTGGCAATAACTTTTGCATTTAATTCTTCTTTTACGATACGCTTATCTGAAATTATCTCTCCATCTTTTATCTCTATGATCCTGTGCGCTGTGTTAGCTATATTCATATCATGTGTGACTATGATTACGGTATGGCCGTCTGTATGAAGTTCTTGGAGTATTTCTATGACTTCTTGTCCGCTACGACTGTCCAAGGCTCCTGTTGGCTCATCGGCAAGAATTATCTCTCCGCCGTTCATAAGCGCTCTAGCTATACTTACTCTTTGCTGTTGTCCGCCTGAAAGTTGGTTTGGCTTATGATTCATCCTATCGCCAAGCCCCAATCTAGTAAGCAGCTTGCTAGCTTTTTCAACCCTCTCTTCAAATGTATAATTGGCATAAATGCTCGGCACTTCCACATTGCCCAAAGCATCCAAATCGCTTAACAGATGATAACGCTGAAATATAAATCCAAAATGCTCTCTGCGAAGTTCTGCAAGTTCATCTGGGTCCATTTCGTCTGTAGCTTTGCCGTGCACTTTATAGCTTCCGCTGCTAGGACGATCAAGACATCCTAATATATTCATCAAAGTTGTTTTACCTGAGCCTGACTGCCCCATGATAGCTACCAGCTCACCGGCTTCAATGGTAAGGTTTATATCTTTTAGTATAGTTACTTCATCTTCCCCGGAAGGAAATTTACGATAAAGATTTTTGACTTCCAAAATAGGTGGCATCTTTAATGCGCTCCCATTCTGCTCATTCTAGCTTCTGCTCGAGCTTGTGTTGCATCACTTACTGTGGATGCACTTTGAGATACTATGACTTGTTCATTCTCTTTCAATCCTGAAATTACTTCGGCATTGACATTGTTATTTACTCCGATACGTACCCATCTTTGATCTATTTGATTGTCTTTGCCTAATACCCTTACTTCATATTCACCCTTTTTATTTTTGGCTCCAATAGCTGCTGATGGGATAGCTAATACATTGCTAACTTTGTTTACAAAAATTGTCATCTGGGTTGTCATTCCTATTTTGAGCCTTCTGTCTGTATTTTCCACATCCATCATGCCGTAATAATATATAGCATCAGTTAAAGTGTTAACATCTATATTGCTGTTGTCTGCTAGGGCTGTAGGGGCAGGATCAACTGAACGAAGTTTAGTTTTGTAGTGGTGCGTACTATCCCCTAGAATTGTAAAATCAACATCCATCCCCTCTTTTAACCTAAATACATCACCTTCAGAGATCTCTGCTTTAATAGTCATTTTATCCAATTGCGCAAGGACGAGTATAGTTGGAGTGGTTTGATTGGCATTGACGGTTTGCCCCTCTTCTACTGCTATGGAGACTACCACTCCATCCATCGGAGCTAGGACTTTAGTGTAGCCCAATGAGACTTTGGCAGTCTCTATAGCTAACTTAGAGCGTTTTATATTGGCTTTAGCAGTAGCTATATTTGCCTTTGCCAGAGCCAATGAAGCTTTAGCACTATCATATTCTGCTTTGGATGTAGCTCCGCTTTTTATCATCATAGCTTGACGATCAAATTCCAACTTAGCTTTTTGGAGCGCGGCTTCATGGCTGACCAAAGCAGCCTCATTGCTTACCAATTCAGCTTCTGCGCTTTGCAAATTGTTTCTTTGGGTTTGTGCATCTATGACAGCCAGAACGTCTCCTTTTTTGACACTCTGTCCTATCTGGGCATTTAGAGATTCGATTTGTCCTGATACTTGTGCACCAACGCTTACTTGTTTATATGCATTTGTTACCCCAGTAGCCAATACTGTATCTTCCAAATCCATTTTAGTCACAATGGCAGTTACATTTGTATTTTCTTCTTTTGCTGGAAAGAAAAAGTATTTGGCCCCAAAGCCTATAACAACTAAAAGCAATAACCAAATAACTCTTTTTACCCATTTATTTAATTTCGAAAACCAACTTTTCATACTATTGCCTATTTATTTTTTACAAGTGTACCCAATATATATTTAACGAAGGTAAACGGTTTTAACAATGGTAACTAAATCAACATACATTAAGTTACTCTAAGCACAATAAATAAAAAATACGGAATACAAACTAACAAAAAGCCGTAAGTATCTCATCCATCTGATGAAAAATAAGTGACAAATGCCCGTCATTTTTATAGAGTTTGATTTTTGCATGGTCTATCATACCTGCCATACTTTTTGCCATCACAACCGGAACAGCCAAATCTTTTTCGCCATGCCATAAATGAATATCTTTAAAGCGTATATCCTCCAATCTAAAACCCCACGATTCTCCTAGGACTATTCTCGCATCGTACGCAACGCCTTTGGCGCCATTATGATATGATTCTCTAAACGTATCCAGTAAGGCCTTTTTAATAGTTGTATTTTGCAATATTTTTTTATCTACATCGTCTAAGGCAAAAACGACGCTTTCTAAAAATCGGTCTGTTTTTGATATATCCTGACTGTATCTTCCTTGCAGCAACCAAAAGAATGGTTCAGCTAGCCAAGGCAATTTCTGTGCAACAAAGATAAATGCACGATATTTTTTATTTATTTCACTCACATCCCACTTCATTGGAGCCAATCCGGAAACAAGTCCGCAAAACGTAACCATATGCGGTATCTTGTATGTGCAAGCCAATGCATAAGGCGCACCTGCAGATATACCCAAAATAGAAAAACTGTCTATACGAAGCGTATCGGCCAATGCAACGATATCTTCAACAAAATCCAGTATCGTACGGTTTTCATGAAAAGAAGAGAGCCCCATGCCTGGTCTGTCGATTCCAATTACGCGAATTCCTATTTGAGACATCTTTTCGTTTACGATCTTAGCTTCTAGACGTGAACTATTCAACCCATGGAAAAGAAAAAGCGGTTTGCCTTGAGGGTCTCCAGACTCAGCATATCCCAATACCCTGCCATCGGGAAGTGTTATGGTTTGATTGAATAAATGTGGCATGGAACAATCCTTGTATTTAAACTTTTGAATAGTTCAAATTCGTATTTTAAATGAGATTTATCATAAAAAATTTATACCATAAATTGATAATAATTCAAAACGCATATTTTTATCTATATTTGGAGGTTTGGCTATAATGGTGTGACAATAAAGTACGGTCTCAAAGGATTAATAAGGTGTATTGGATTTTATTAGATTGTAGATTGGTGGGCATAGCTCTATC
>Ga0172382_10014229_pt1 | contig 10156 bp, 10 predicted proteins | sample Leawel138RmetaG_FD_122245 | JGI IMG/M metagenome (GOLD analysis project Ga0172382, IMG submission 122245) | Leachate microbial communities from a municipal landfill in Southern Ontario, Canada - Leachate well 138R metaG | ecosystem: Engineered > Solid waste > Landfill > Unclassified | place... | reverse complement strand
GATATAAAGGTAAGGATTACAAATTTAACACATTATAATAAAAAGGAGTATGAAATGGACAGAGCATATTTAGAAATATTAAGTTCGTGCGAAGAGGTAGCAAAGAAGGTAGCGAGGGGACCTTATTCTACAAATATTTCAACTTCATCTTCATTTGGCGAGAATTTAGAAAAAATCGATTACACAGTTGAAAGGTTAAAAGAAGATGGCTCCACTCAGTATCCTCTCATAAACATTATTAGAGATTTATCTCTTGATAAGTATGAGAGAATGTTACTCTACTATTTTTACGGGATAAAGAGCGCAGGTATGACCGGTGGAGTAGAAGATATTCTTACGTATCTTGGTAATAACGACAGTGTGAAGACATTTGAGATAAAAATAAAATATTTAAATCATACATCCAAATTGTGTAAAAAAGAAGTTCTTATTTCAGACTATCCTTCTTTGTCATGGAATTATAATCGCTTAGCATTGAGTAAGATATATTTTGATAGAATAAATTGTTGTAAAGAGGAGGAACCCAAAATAGTTGCTACTCCCGAGGTTACCTTTAACGTTCCTCCTGTAAAGGATATATATGATCACTTGTCTAAAAAAGTTATTGGTCAGGAGTATGTAAAAAGAGTATTAAGCACATTGGCATATAGACATTATTCTGGACGCACCTCAATACGGAAGTGTAATGTAATGCTTGCGGGTCCTACGGGAAGCGGAAAAACGTATCTGGTAAAATCTCTCGCAGAATATATTAATGTTCCAGTATATTGTTGTAGTGCAAATGACTTCACTTGTTCTGGATATGTGGGTGGGAATGTTACTAACATAATCTTTTCTTTGTTGGATATGGTAAATCAAGACAAGAAAAAAGCAGAAAAGGCAATTGTTTTTATAGATGAGATAGACAAGATATCAGCAAAAACACCTATGGGTCATTTGTCTGACAGAGATGTTGCTGGTCGTTCTGTTCAGGAAGAATTGTTGAAGCTTGTAGAATCAACTGGCGAAAAAAGGTTCTATACTGATTCGTATCCCAGAACAAGTTGCACATTAAATATTGAAAACATTCTTTGGATAACAGCAGGTGCGTTTAGTGATATCAACAACATAAGTCAGGTTAGCACAACATCTACTATTGGATTTTGTCCAGAAACAACTGTTCACAAGAAAAGTCAAAGGATTACTACAGACGATTTACAAAAATATGGAATGATACCTGAATTTTTAGGTAGGTTTCCTAATGTAGTAACACTTTATTCTCTTACGGCTAATGATATGGTCAACATAATGAAATACAGTCAAGACACTCCTTTAAAAGGGTATATTGAATATTTTGCAAACTATGGTATAAATCTTTCTTTTAGTAATGATGTATTGGAAGATATAGCAAGTAATGCTTTAAGAAGAAAATTGGGTGCAAGAGGGTTGAGTAGCGTGTTGGAAGAATTGCTTAATCCCTATATGTATGAAGTGGAAATAGGCAATCTTCCTCCTGGAAATCTTTCTATAAACAAGGAGATATTGGAAAGATGTTTTGCAAGTATGTCATAAACATTTACTCTCTTAAAAGACAAATAATTTACTCAACTGTTATGACTTATAACGCCAGATAAAGGATTTGACAGGAGAAAAAGAAGGTGCTTAAATATTACTGTCAGCGAAAAACTACGACTTTCTGTTGTAGCAAAGGGGACCAACTTAATATTGAAAATTGAATAATTGGTTGAGACAAAAAAATATTACAGCATTGGAAAAGAATAAGAAATAATTAAGTTAAAACAAAACTCATTGACAACGTAATTTTTCCAGCAAAAAAGAAACACAAGGTAGTAGGAAAGGTAGAAAAATAAGTGAGTTAATTTGCAAGAAAGATGGTTATCACGGATATAAAATCTTTCCATTATCAGGGAGGTAAAATAAAATGAGGAAAAGATTTAAAAATAAGCTTCGCAGCTGTGCTATGTGTAAGCCTCATAAAACAAAAGGGTCTTGCAGATGGAAGTATAAAGAATTGGCATCTCTTAATGAGTTTGAAAAAGAGAAAAGAGATAAAGAAGGCACAATATTACCGCAAGAAAATATTAGATAGGAAAACAGAGTATTTAAATTTTTTAAAAAACAAGAAAGGGTTTTAATAAAATGAACAATTTAGTTAGTGATTTTCTTAGCCAAAAAAAGTTTGCTGTGGTCGGTTCGTTCCGAAATAAAGAAAAGATTGCATATAAAATTTTACAAGACCTCACCGCCAAAGGGTACGAAGTTTATCCAGTTAACCCAAACATAAAAACGGTTGATGGAAAAGTTTGCTACAGCAGCATAAGCGATATACCTTTTGATATAGATGTTGCGGATATAGTTACCCCTCCTGCTGTAACAGAGAAAATTGTTAAGGAATGCCTAAAAAAAGGAATTAAAAGAGTTTGGTTACAACCGGGGGCAGAGAGCGAAAAAGCAGTAAAGTTTTGTCACGACAACGACATTAAAGTACTACATAGTATTTGCGTTATGGTAGAATCAACAAAGTAAAACACTATTAATTTTGTCTTATTTAAATCTCCTCCGATTCTCCCTGATATTTTTCATACATCCGTTGTTGTTCCTTAAGCTGTCTTTCGTATTCCTCCATCTGCTTCTGATAATTCTCTTCCATCTGCCTAATCATATCCTGTGATTGTTTTTTTTGACGCCTAACCATGATTTCACTTTTTGCTAACCCAGTAATTCTTAAAACAGCAAGAATTATAAAAACAGTCAAGAAAGATTTTTTTGCCTTTTCCTCCTCAATTTTATGGACATAAACGCTTGCAAAAATTACGTAAAAATATAAAACAAACAGGTAAGCAACAATTCCTACCCATCTACCCAAAAAAGGGATAAAACTAAACAATACGCATGCAGGAAGAAGTGGGGCAAAAGAAGCGTTACATCTCATAGAAGTATCAAAATTCTCATTTGAACCAAGGGCACCCCATATAATATGTAAAATAACGGTAGAAACAAAAAAAGATATTAATGTAAGTGGGATAAAAAGAATAAATATACCAATACTTATTGCAAACAGTGGGGTGTGAAAAAATGTTGAAGATAAAATAAAAAACAGATATACAATAAAAACCATTATAATAAAATAGACAAGAGATTCTAAATAACCACCTTCTTGTTCAAGGTTTTTGTATAACTCAACAGGGTCGGTAAAAAACGTTTTAGTATCATCTACCATTTTAGCCCACCGTATTTTAGCCATTTTTCCTCCCTTGTTATACTTTACCTATTAAAAACCTACTTCTTAATATAGTATACCAGATTTAAAGAATTAAGATAAATATCAACAAGATTGCCACAGTATTAAGATTGCAACCAATTCCGTTAAAGGTCTAAAATACCCCAGTTTTATGTTATTAATTTTTCTTCTGTAAAGGATATTTCCCACAAGTAAACTTTTCCCCTTCCGGGCAATAACCCAAAGATACACACTTTGCTCCAGAACTATTAAATACCTCTGGTAGTTTTTGCTTACATATAGACAACATCTCCTCTGCAAGATTTCTTATTTCCCATTGTGCCCGACTGCAGCAACGTTGTTGAAAAAAATGTATCAATTCTCGACAATTCATTGTTAATACTATTTTGGTTTCAACACCTTGTGGTAAAACAAAACGTGCATCTTGTTTAGCAGATTCGCCTTTTATGTTTTTTGCTTCAAACATTTTCAAAAGACTATTGTACCCTTCTTGAATTTTCTCCATTATTAAAACATATTCCTGTTTCATATCAACATCTTGTGCTATTGAAGGAGGAACCACATAGTCAAAATCAGACGCTCCCACATACCTTTGACTCTGCTGGGAATAGGATGCAATTCTATGCCTTACCAGTTGATGAGTTAATGCCCTTGATACTCCCTCTATCCCAAAAGTAAATTTAACGTGCTCCAACGGACTTTCATGCCCAGAGGATACAATCTGTTTTACAAAAGTTCCCATCTTTTCAAAATTATCAAGCCCTTCTTTGAGTATCTGCCCCGAAAATTTCGGTGAATAACACTGACGACAAGCAGAATAAATTAAAGAAAGAGCGTTCTCTGATGAGTCCAATAATTCTATATGCAATTGTGTTTGTGCCATATCTAACTCCATAATTAAACTTCTATTTTAACAGATATCTATTGACAATTAATTTTTTTTGAAAGTTGTTTCTTATCAAAACTCAAAATGTAATCCAACTGTTATAGTATTGTTGACGTCGTCTCCCACTCCCTTGGAAAACCCAGCATCAACACTTAATCCCTCTTTTATATGGTATCTCATACCAACAAGCAAATTTTGCACACCAGTTTCATCGCCCAAAAGTTCAGTGCCAATAGCAAATTTTTCATCAATAGCCCATATCAGAGCAACAGCATAAGTCACTAAATTTTCATCATCTTCGTTTACCAAATACCCTAAATTTGCATCTACTTCTACCTGCCCAAACACTTTTGTACAAATAAGGTTGATATCGTAAATAGACTCTCCAAATTCATAAGCAAAAGAGGCAGAACAAATATCAGGCACAATAGCAAATTTTAGAGATAATTCCGCAGGCGTAAAAGAGTTTTTTGACTCAGTTTCAATCGTATACCCAAAACTTATACCTATATCCATACGTTCTGTAAGCCCATATACATAATCAAATTCTAAAATACCTTCTTCATCTCCCCAAGTATAACCCATCTCAACTTCACTCATCTTATATTCAACAGTTCCTGCATCATCTGTTGCAAAAGGTCTTGCCGCCTCACTATTGTATGTCCACAACATAATTACACTTAGCATCAATATACATAAAAAATATTTTTTCATTTTTCCTGGTCTCCTTCTTCATAGTTTCAACTGATAAATCTTAATAATAATACTTACAAAAAACCCCACTTGTCAATTAAAAAGATAAACAATGATTAGATTTATATAAACTATTTAAGGTATAATGATTGTTATGATAGATAACAAGACGATATTAACTAAATTATTTATACCAATTATAGGTGCTTTTATAGGTTGGATTACAAACGTAATTGCTATTTGGCTACTTTTCCGCCCATATAAACGTAGATTTGGTATTCAAGGGTTACTACCTAAATACCAGAATGATATAGCTGAACGGTTAGGAAAACTATTAAAACAACATCTGCTCGACGATGAAACACTTATTAACTCCATAGACCTTGATGAAAAAATCACAGAGTTCCTTGATAGAAAAATAGAAACCCTTAACCCTTTTGTAAAAATGGTCTTAAAAGACCTGATAGGCGTAAACACAATATCAAATTTCATAAAAAACAACCTTCAACTTGAAGAAGAACTCCGTAAATTACCTGAAATGATACAGGTTGACACCATAGTTTCAGATAAAATCAAACAATTTGATTTAAGACAGTTAGAAACATTGGTTTATGGTGCTACAAGCAGAGAAATTAGGTTTATCAAACTGACAGGTGCTGTGCTGGGATTTTTAATTGGGTTAATACAAATACTTTTAATCAAGATTTTGTAATAGGGTTGTTTTATATAATCTAATAAGGCTTAAAAACAAACACTAATATCGTCCATTTTAACAGTTAGCAAACAACCTACCATCTATTTCAAAAAAATATATATAAGCAAAATCATTTTTTAAAGATTTTTTCACATACACCAAAATAGAACATATTTAAGTAGTTGCATTCTATCTTAATTCACATAACACATTTGGATGTATTGACTAATGATGTCTAATGTTGTACAATAGTTATAGAGAATAAGGATACACAATAATGTCAAATATCAATCAAATTACTATGAAAATGTTAAACACCAAACAAGTAGCTGAACTATTAGGAGTTAGCACAAAAACTATTTACAGAATGGAAGAAAAGGGATTAATACATTCTGTCAGAACTCCAGGAGGGCATAGGCGGTTTACTAAAGAATCTATTCAAAATTATCTACATAAAAGCAGAGAATTTGTTGCACCACAGAATCCTAGTAAATATCGGAAAAATTTACAATTAAAAGATACTGATGGAAATTATAATTTATTCGGAGAAACAACTGTTCAGCAAAAAACAGTAACTCATAATCAATTTGATAAATTAGAGCAAATTGTTTCACTAAACGCTTCTTATAACCATCAACAACATTATGATAAAGACGTTACTCATAAACAATGGGTAGAGGAATGGGATTTTAAAACTCATCAAACCAAGACCTATACTCACGGTTTTCATAATTACCCGGCAATATTTATTCCCCAGGTCGCCCGTAAACTTATTTTAGCCTTTTCTCAAAAAGGAGATTTGGTTTGTGATATATTTTGCGGTTCAGGCACTACTTTAGTAGAAAGCAGTATTTTAAATCGAAATTCTATAGGTGTAGAACTTAACCCTTTAGCAGTATTAATAACCAAAGCTAAAACCACACCAATTGATCCTAAAGTATTACTTAGTAAGCTAAAAATTATTATCAGAGATTATCAAAAAACAACAGATATAAAATTACCAAAATTTTATAATATAGATTTTTGGTTTAGTAAAAAAGTTATAGAAGAATTAGCAAAATTACGACACACAATTCAATCTATCCCAGAAGAAAATATCCGCAATTTCTTCTTACTGCCTTTCAGCGAAGTTGTAAGAATCGCTTCTTTTACAAGGCATAATGAATTTAAGCTATTCCGTTCTCCTGACAAGCTATCGGATAAATTTAAACCAGAAATATTAAATGAATTTACCAAACTTTGCGAGAAGAACATTTTGGGAATGAAAGAATATGCTCGGGATGCTTTCCCTCAAACAAATTCACGTATTATTATGGGTGATGCAACGAAAGACAACGGTATTCCTAACAATTCTGTAGACTTTATCATCACTTCCCCGCCTTATGGAGATAGCCGCACTACAGTGGCTTACGGTCAATTTTCCAGACTATCGTCACAGTGGCTGGATTTACTTCCCCCGAATATTAAAGATATTGATAAGGAACTTATGGGCGGTAAAAACAATGTTAACCTTGATAACTCTATACTTAAACGCTCTACTACCTTAAAATATAGCGTAAAAAGCATTGCTGATGAAGACGAAAAAAGAGCAAAGGATGTTTTAAGTTTCTATATAGATTTAGACAAGGCGTTGAAACAGGCCTACAAAATACTGAAACCGCAAAAATACTTCTGTCTAATTGTCGGAAATCGCACAGTAAAAGAGGTACTTTTGAAAACCGATACGATTATTTGTGAGTTAGGGGAAAAGATTGGTTTTACTTCACAGGGGATTTTATATCGTAATATCCCGAACAAAAGAATGCCATCAAGAAACAGCCCCACCAATAAAGCTGGTAAAACTGCCCCTACTATGTTAAGAGAAAGTATTCTTCTGTTGAAAAAGTTATAATCTAAAAAATTAACCCTATAAATCTCTTATTTCCATAAAAAGTTGTGGCAATTTGTTTTTATAAGTTCTAAAGTCTGTTCCATGATTTCTTGCCATTGTACCTTTGTCGTGCAAACGCAAATCTACCAGAATATTTTCTGCTTTGAATTGGTTTGCCAATAATTCAGGAGAGGTACCCTTCAGTAACTGAGCACGATAGAAATGAAACCATTCTCTACCGTCCCGTTCTTCAGTAAAAGCAGATACAAAAACCAACGCAGGTATTTTTCTTATAAATGTTTCTGTCAATTTTTCCAGTGTCCATACAGCTATTACCTCTCCAGAAATATGCCTTACAGATATATCCTTGTTTGTTACATATAAAAACAATCCAGCGCTATTCGGTTTTAAGGACATCGTATAGTAAAGACCTACACGCCCATTCTTATCTAAACTACCATATTCTTTTACCACTTTTAATGGTGGTATTTGCCAAACTTTCCGATTGAAAGTGAACAAGGTTATCATATTGCTACTACTGCTTCTGTGTGCCTTAATCTCAGCTTCTACAAGGTCGGGTAAAGCAATATTGTTTTCCTGTAAACCAAGATATGTTTCCAATGTATGACCTATTCCTGTTGGTCCCTTTCGAGTAGAAGGTATAAACCCTTTCTTTTTTAAAGCTATAAATTTTTCTGTAAATTTCTTCAAATCCATAAATACCATCCCCCCAAAAGTAAAAATGGTTAATCCAAAGGTTATTCATATAAGTTATAACATATCAAAATGGAAAAATGAATGTTTTTTATGTGAACTTGATAGTGAAAATTTATAATACTTTATTTTTACTTTTACAATATCTCCTATAATCACATTTTAACACTTATTATAAAAGCGAGCAAAGACAGCTCCAGTAGGTAAAATGTTATACCATGTTTTGTGAAAGCAGGATGGTCGGGCGGTTTTTGCTGAGGGTTGTCGGTAAAACCAAGTTTTTTAAAGAACTCCACAGAAGTATTGCGAGCTATTGTATATATTCGGGTATACCTTTTTTCTGAAGCAAAAGTTATGAGAGAATCAACAAGTTTGCTACCTACTCCTTTTTCTTGAAATTTAGGTAAAACAGCAATATGCCTTATCTCCATCTCTATTGGTGTTATAGAAAAAGCCACTAATCCGCCTATTAGTTTATCATCTTGCTTCGCAATGAATTTTTTGGACTCCCCTGTCAATTTAAATTTTGAAATCATATCCTGAGGCAATGACAAGGGCTTCCAAAGAACCTGCCAGAGCAAATTGTTCAACTCTTCTGATTCTTTCTTTGACTTTACTTGTAAGATTTTCCATTCTTTATTTTTCATAGGTTTTCTTAGTATTCATTTTACATTAAGGTACACCTACTTACAAGAGAACCAATTTAAACATAATAAATTTAGACGAAAGGAACCGTAGCGCCACATTTCGCCTTTACTTGCCCTAAAAGTGGACACATTTTGGGCACACCGTTTCTGCAATGGGTACAGAAGCAAGGAACTGATATGTTCAAATTTTTCAACTGGAGAAACTGTTCAAGAGACTGACTGGCTGAACAAGTACAAACAATTTTTGCCTTAAGAAATATTTCTACTCCTTGATAAAAGAAAGGTCTTTTATAAGGTTTTGATGTTTTCGGTAAACTTCCTGCCACTCTTCAGCAGGCAATAAACGGTAATAACCCGAAACAAACAATACACCTCTTACAGGTTTTGTACAGTTGAGGAAGAAAGGTTTTGTCAGATGGTTTTCCTTTTTTTCAATAACCACTAAACAATTTGCATCATATTCCGTAGTAAGACCGGGAACATATTGATAACATATCTCGAAGTTTTGCGCTATATCGGTTTCGGTTACCCGGGGTTGGTGGCTGGGACAGATAAAAGTTTCCAGGGAACTGGTATATTTAGGATAGAGTTCTGACAGATTGTCAGGGAATCTTCCCCCGTTCTCCTGAGCAAACCCTCGTAATGCCAGTCCCATAGCTTGCAAATTTCCCAAACAGGTTACTCTGTTTCCACATTCCTCTACTATAAAAATCAACTTGATACTCATCCCGATAAAAACGGAAATTACAACTACTGTAACAGTCGTTATTATCTTTTTCTTTACAGTAAACTTCCTTTTTATTTTTTCCGAAAGAGGTTTACGTGATAAAATTTTATTTTTAATGAAAAAGATGCCGGTTCCAATAAGGAATCCGCAGATGAAGGCGTATATATACATCATTACAAAACTGTTAATTTCCGGAAGCACTTTTTCCAATAGTTGGAGTGGATATATAAACAATAGGGACAATATACTACCTACCCATAAACGTAGAGACACTCCTCTGTGAAAAGAAATCCACCCTTCAAAGAATTCTAAACTCCATAAAAGGAATGCTGTACTGTACAGGAATCCAAAGCCGATACCCCACATAAGCCATCGAAATATTCCTTTTTTTTTAATCATTGCATCCTCCTGTCTGACAATAATTTTTAATCTGTAACTCTGCGAAAAATAAGTAATATATCATACCATAAATTTCTATAATGCTATAAAAACAGTAACTTCACTTGACAGAGCTCTTTTTTTAGGTATTACTTAATAAGTAATATGCAAAGGAGGCAAAATATGGGTACAAAATATCCTGAATGGGTAAATAAGTGTAAGAGAAAAGGGACTGCCGTACATAAGATAGGGAACAATTTTTATCTGTATGCGGTGGGGAGTAAATGGGATAAAAAATTGGGCAGG
>Ga0172382_10014228_pt1 | contig 10156 bp, 6 predicted proteins | sample Leawel138RmetaG_FD_122245 | JGI IMG/M metagenome (GOLD analysis project Ga0172382, IMG submission 122245) | Leachate microbial communities from a municipal landfill in Southern Ontario, Canada - Leachate well 138R metaG | ecosystem: Engineered > Solid waste > Landfill > Unclassified | place... | reverse complement strand
CTCTTAATCAGCGGGTCCTAGGTTCGAGCCCTAGTGCGTCCACCATTTTCTTGCATTAAATAAATAACTTATGCGATCTGGAATTCAGATCAAGGCGATACGTTGTCGCGCTAGGTAGCCGCCTAGGTAGCACCGCCAGCTGTCGAGTATTTTTTCGCTGCGGCTCCTCGCAGTAGGATCGCGGCCTCGAAATTACCCAGCTGTCTGGCGTCGCGGGGGCCAAGAAGAGCTGCATCAGCTCGAACACAGGTCTTGGCACCAGGGGGCGACTTGGCTCGCCGATCTATGGCTGAAATTTGAGACGCAGCGCCTCGGCATGCGCCCTTCCCGCAGGTGGCGCGGTCGGCACAGCAAAGCGATCCAGCCAATCAGCCCAACTTGTCGCGGCGAATCGGATACGCGCGCCACGCGCCGCAGTTGAGAAGCTCTCGATTTCCGCACGGTGCTCTGAACAAGCAGAGGCAGGCACACGTGCTGGCCCGGCGTAGAGATGCAGCAAGACGGGTGATCGGTTGACCCGTTTGGCTTCTGCCGAGAGCCCAAAAGCGTGCTTCACGAGCTGCGCTGCATCAAGGTAGCGATAGGAAAGCGGATTCCGACGTAGAGAGTCCTGCATGTCCAACCAAGGCTCCATCCCTTCGCCCCAAACATTTCGATCATACGCCTGGGCGAGCACGGCGTGCTTCCTATCGCGAAGTGGCTCGTACTTTTTGGACTTCACCCCAATGAGATGGTTTGGGTCACAACGGCGGCATCAAGCCAAGCGTGACGACCGCCCTGCCAAGGAAAGCGCATCTGGCGTTCAATTTCGACCGAGACGGCTGGTCATCTGATGTCATCGAGCCCTGGGAAAGCAGGAAGCAGGCTTGGCCTCTCGATGAACCAGCCAAGCCCATTCGCCGCCAATGCGGCGCTACTTTCGGGACTGGCGAATTTGCCGGAGGCCAGTCCATTACCACCCGCTCTATCTAATGACGGGCCGACCAGGTCAGCTGGCACTCCTGGGAGAAACAGTTCACTCATCATCGCCCCATACATCGGGCATCCGTCAGAAGCGGTCGTAGCTCAGACCTGCAAACCGCAACTACACGCGGTCGAATTGGGTGGCTCACGGTTGGTGATCCTCCACTTATGAACACCCCATCCCGGTTCGTCGCCGAGGTCGATCGCCAATTGCCGCATCCGGTCATCGACAACGGTGCCGAACCTCGCCACGACCTCCTGGTGGTCCCAAGCCTGATACTCGTAGTGAGCGCCGATTAGAGTGCCACAGTGGGCGCATCTGTTGCTCAGGTAACGAGAGCCTTCCTCTCGGCTGTCGCGGTGCGTGATCCGGCCAAGCGATGCTTGCGCAGCGATCGCCTGCAAGGTGGGATGTTCATGGTTGCCTGATCCTGGGAAGAGGGACGCTGGCGAGGTCAACGCCCAATGGCGACCGCGTCCTGATCCGACAAATCCTGCCAACCGGCTGCAAGTGCTTTTTGAAGGGCCACATAGCAAGTGGTAAGGTCGGCACGGGCCTGAATCTCGACGGCCTCTGCGGCGAGCCGATCATTTTCTGCGGCAAGCGCGACAAGGAACGCTGTCCGACCCGCCCGCCAGGATTGATCGGCGAGGTCACTGCTCCCGCCCGCCAATAACGCGCTTCGTGTCGCGCTCGCCAGTGTCCTGCGCGCCGCACCGTAGCGGTTGAGCGAACCTTCCGCGTCCTGCAGCGCGGCAAGCACGACGGCGCGATAACCGGCCTCCGCTTCGTCACGCCTAGCGACAGCTCCATCCACACTCGCGCGTCCGCGACCGAAATCGACCAAATTCCACTGGAGCGTCGGTCCGGCGAGCGAGAAGAGATTGTCCGCATTGACGACGTCGTCCTTCATCGCCCCGCCCAGCCCGATCACGCCGGCGAGGCTGATCCGGGGCATACGCGCCGCTTCCGCGATGCCGATTCCGGCATTGGCCGCACGCAGGCGCTGCTGGGCCGCCCTGATGTCGGGACGGCGCGCAAGCATGGTTGTCGGATCGCCAACCGCCACCTCGGCTGGCGGAAGCGGCAGCGCGGCAGGGGGATCGAGCATGGCGTCAAGCGTGCCGGGCGCTTCGCCGGCCAGCACCGCGATAGCATCCTTCTGGTCGGCGAGATCGACTTCGAGCGCGACGATGGCCTGACGCCGCATCTCAAGACCACGGTCGGCCTGCTCGCGCTCGATGCGCGACACCTTGCCCGCTTGGTCGAGCTGTCCTGTCAGTTCGGTGATCCGCTCCTGATTAAGGAGCATCCGCTTTGCAAGGTCGAGCCGCTGTTGACCCGCTCGCAACATCAGATAGCGGCGCGCGATCTCGGTGGTGAGGCTGAGCCGGGCGTCCTCGGCATCGGCCTGCGCGGCGCCAAGTTGCGCCTGCGCCGCTTCGATGCCCCGCTGGCGTCCGCCAAACAGGTCGATCTCCCACAAGGCGTCGAATCCGGTCACGAACACCGACGAGGAGCGCGCTTCGCCACCGGTCACAAGACTCGGCGCTCGGACGTCCCCTGCCCCCGCGCCCGTGCCGGCGACCGGCGCCAGCGCGGCCTGGGCGCCACGAATCTGCGACCGTGCCTGTCGAACCCGCCCCTCGGCAGTCCCTACCGTGGGGCTCGCCGAAAGCGCGCGCATGATTAGCTGATCGAGCAGCGGATCGTTCAGGTCCCTCCACCAGGCCGACAAACGCGGCGTCGCGACCGCGGCGGACTGGTCGGCGCGGACGAACGCCGCACCCATGGACGGCGGAGGCGGCGGCTGATGGAAATCCGGCCCCATCACGCAAGCGCCGAGCATCGGCAGCAGCAGAATCGGGGGGACGAGGGTAAGCGCACGCATCACGAATCTCCGGGTTCGGATCGCCTTTTCCGGCGCCTTCACAAGCCGCTGGACAGCCATCGGCGAATCGCATATTAGCTCACTTAACGGTCGTTCAACAAGTAGGCCTTTCACGATGTCGGACATGCGGTTCCAGCTGCTCGAAACTGCGGCAGCTCTCTACGCCGAGCGCGGCTATGAAGCGGTGTCGATGCGCGATATCGCCAAGGTGGTCGGCGTCACCCAGGCGAACCTCTATTATCATTTCAAGGACAAGGCCGATCTGATCCAGGCGACGCTGGCGCATGTGTTCGAGCTGCGCGGATTGAGTCTGCAGGGCTGGATCGCCGAGCATCCCGGCGATCAACTGGATGCCTTCGTCCGCTGGTTCGTGACTACGCTGATGACCGACCGCGTGTTCGCGCGGCTGCTGTACCGCGAACTGATCGACGGCGACGGGGAGCGGATCGCCATGCTTTCCCGGACCGTGCTCCAGCTGCCCTTTCAGGTGATAACCGATGCCGTTGCCAACGGCCGCAGCGCGCAAGACGCGAAGATGGTGGCCATCTCCTATGTGGGCTTCGTCGTCGGGCAGGTCCTCATCCTGCCATTGTCGCCCGGCCTCACCGGACAGGATGACGGATCGGAGAACGCCGACGCCGTTGCCACTCGGCTGCTGGGCCTGATGCGATCCGCCAATGTGGAGGCGTGACATGAGCGATCCCATGCGTCGTGCGAAAGTCATTTTGCTGCTGGCCCCTGCATTGCTCGCGGGTTGCGGTGACAGCCATGGGCCGATGGCGCCGCCGGAGCCGCCGGCGGTCAACCTTCCGGTGACGACCGTCGCCGCGGCAGCTGCGCCGGATGGCGCAATGGCGAGCGGCACTGTGGAATCCGACGATCGGGCGCAGTTGATCGCCCGCGCGGCGGGCACGCTGCGTGCGCCGGGCTTGTACGACGGACAGCCGGTCAGGCGCGGCCAGGTGTTGGCCACCATCGATCCGCGCCAGGCCGATGCGGCGCTTCTCCGGTCGCGCGGAGCACTCGATGCCGCGATCGCGGAACAGCGCGATGCCGCGGCGGATGTCGCGCGCGACGCTCCGCTGGCGCAGAGCGGGGCCTTGTCGGGCGACGCCTATCGCAAGGAACGGCTGCGCCATGATCTCGCCACCGCTAACCTTGCGCAGGCGCGCGCAGCCCTCGCCGCGGCGCAGGTCGATCGCAGCTACCTGTCGATCACCAGCCCGGTCGACGGTGTCGTTGTCGCGCGCCTCGCTCATGACGGGGACATGGTGATGCCGGGCTCGCCGCTGGTGGCGGTGGAGGGGCGCGGACGGCTGCTGTTCCGCTTCGCGGTGCCTCAGTCGAGCCTCGGCGCATTCACGCCTGGAAGCTCGGTTCCCGTGCTGCTCGACGGTCGCGAAGACCGGCCCGTCACGGGAAGGGTACGGGGGTTCGTCTCTTCAGCCGACCCCGCGACTCGCCGCTTCGCGGTCGAGGTGGCGCTCCCGCGCGACAGCGAGATACTGCCCGGGATGTTCGGGCGCGTCCGGTTGCCGGCCGATGGCAGCCAGCGCGGCACGGCCGGAGCCGTGTCTGTGCCGGCGGCTGCGGTCGTGGATCGCGGCGGCCTGACCGGCGTGTTCGTTGTGGGCCGGGACAACCGTCTCACCTTCCGCTGGGTGCGGCTCGGCGATCACGTCGGTGACAATCTGATCGTGACCTCGGGCCTGTCGGCGGGCGAGCGCATCCTTGCCCGCGCCGACACCAACGTGCGCGACGGCGCGCGCCTGGCATCGGAAGCGAGGCCGTGACCGATATGCCGCTCAATCTCGCCGGCCGGCTCGCGAAGACGTTCATCACCTCCAAACTGACGATCGTGTTCCTGGCGGTGTCGCTCCTGCTTGGGGCGCTGGCTGTGGTGATGACGCCGCGCGAGGAGAACCCACAGATCGTGGTTCCCGGCGCGATGGTCACTGTCGCTCTGCCCGGCGCGAGCGCCGAGGAAGTCGACCGGCTGGTGGTCGCGCCGCTCGAGGGCGTGCTCAGCGAAATGACCGGCGTGGATCACAGCTATGGCGTGGCCCAGCCGGGGGTCGGCATAGTGCAGGTCCAGTTCAAGGTCGGCCAGCCGCCCGAGGATTCATTGGTCAAGCTCTACAACCGGGTCATCGCCAATCGCGGGCGCCTTCCTGCCGATGCCGGCCTGCCCCTCATCCAGGCAGTCGATGCGGATGACGTGCCGATCGTCACGGTCACGCTGGCCTCATCCGCCTATGACGATCACGGCCTCAAGCGGCTTGCGGATTCGGTGGCCGAACGGCTGCGCAGCACGCCCGGTGTCTCGGTCGTCTCGGTCCATGGCGGGCGCGACCGCGAGATTTCCGTCGCGCTTGATCCGGTGCGGCTACAGGCCTTCTCGATCACGCTGACGGAGGCGCGCGGAGCACTGGGCGCGTCCGACGTAGGCCTCAACCTTGCCGGACCGGTCACATCGGGCAATGTCGAGCGGCTGCGCTATTCGGGCGAGCTGGGATCGGCGGCGGCGGTGCGCGACCTGGTGATCGGCGTGCGTGGCGACCGCACGATCAAGATCGGCGATGTCGCGACGGTCAGCGACGGTCCCCGCGACGAAGTCACGCGCCTCAGCCGTTTCGCCTTCGCGTCGGGCGATCCCCGTGCAAAGCTCGGCGAGGGGGAGATGCCGGCCGTTACCATCGCTGTCGCCAAGAAGAAGGGCGAAAATGCCGTCACCGTGTCCGAGGCGGTGGCGGGTCGCGTTGCGCGGATGCAGGCGAACTTCATCCCCCGCGCGGTCCATGTCGTCACGACCCGCGACGACGGCCAGAAGGCCGACGAGGCAGTGAATGGCCTGATGGAGCATCTGGGAATAGCCCTCGTGACCGTCAGCTTCATCATGCTGCTGTTCCTGGGCTGGCGTGAGGCGCTAATTGTATCGGTGACGGTGCCGGTGATCTTCTCGATCACGCTGGGCGCCGACCTGCTCGGCGGTGTCACGGTCAACCGGATCACCCTGTTCGCGCTGATCCTGGCGCTCGGTCTGCTGGTCGACGCCTCGATAGTTGTGATCGAGAACATCCACCGCCATTATCATCACGAGCGGTCGGACGCATCGAAGGAGGACGTCACCGTCCTTGCGACCAACGAGATCGGTGGCGCTACCAATCTCGCGACTTTCGCGGTGATGCTGGTGTTCGCCGCGCTGCTGCTGGTGACGGGCATGGCGGGCGACTATTTCTACCCCATCGCCTATAATGTGCCGATCGCAATGCTCGCTTCCATCGTTGTCGCCTATATCGTCACACCCTGGGCCGCCAACCGCTGGATCAAGCGGCCGGCCCCGACCGGCGGCCTGCTCGACAGCGAGGACGAAGAAGACGGCGAAGCGCATGGCGAGCACAAGCCCGACTGGCTGCGTGACACCTATCTGCGGATCATCCGGCCGCTGCAGGAACGCTCGAAGGCGCGCAAGGCGCTCATGGTCGGCGCCATTCTCGCACTTGTCCTCTCGGCGGCACAGGGCGGTTGGCAGTTCGTTCGTCCGTCGGGCGTGGGCGGCCCGGTTTCACCGCTCGGCGTCGCCATGGGCTTCCTGCCCAAGGACAACAAGAATACGTTCAACATCGTAGTCACCGCGGCGGAGGCCAGCCCGGTCGAGAATACCGCCCGGATCGTCCATGACATCAACGGCCTGCTCGCCGCAGATTCGCTGGTCGTGAACTATCAGAGTTGGATCGGCCGGGCCGGCGTGCCGGACTTCAACGGGCTGATGCAGGGCACGTCTCTGCGCACCGGCGAGAATGTCGCCGAAATCCGCGTCAATCTCGTCGACAAGCATGAGCGCTCGAAAAGCTCGATCGACCTCGTCCGCGACCTGCGCCCGAAGATCGACGCCATTCGCGCCCGCTATCCGGGTGCCAGGGTAAGGCTGGTGGAGGATCCGCCGGGGCCGCCGGTGCGCGCGACCGTGCTTGCCGAGCTGCATGGCGACGACCTTGTCGGCCTGCGCCGTCTTGCCAGGCAGGTCGAGGCCGAGTTCGCCAAGACATACGACATGGTCGATATCTCCAGCAGCGAGCCGACCGACGTTGCCGAGTGGCGCTTCACGCCGGATCGCGAGAAAGCAGCGCTCTCGGGCGTGTCGGCTGCGGATGTCGCGGAAATCCTCGGCCTCGTCTACGAAGGCCAGGTCGTCGGCCGCGCCCATATCGGTCCCGAGCGCAATCCCGTCCCCATCCGAGCCTATGTGCCGCGCGCAGACCAACCCGACCCAGCGCAGCTGGAAGGCCTGTATGTGACCAGCCGCGATGGGCGGCAGATCCCGATTGCGGAACTGGTACGGCGCACGCCCTCACAGGCCGACAAGCCGATCCAGCGCAAGGACAATGAGCGCGTCATCTTCATCGGCGGCGAGTTGTCGCGCAGCGTTCCGGTCTATGCGGTGCTCGATCTGAACCGGCGACTGTCGGCGTTGCGCACGCCCGATGGACAGTCACTTGCCGTCGGCAACCTCAGCCTGAGCGAGACGACGCCCGACATCGTCGACGGCTACCAGCTCCTGTGGAGCGGCGAGATGCGCATGACGCTCGATATCTATCGCGACATGCTCATGGCGCTCGGCGCGGCGCTCACGGCGGTCTATTTCCTGCTCGTTGCCTATTATCGCTCGTTCGTCGTCCCGCTCATCGCCATGTCGGCGGTGCCGCTGGGGATCATCGGGATATTTCCCGGTCACTGGCTGCTCGGAACCGATTTCTCGGCGACCTCGATCGTCGGCATCATCGCGCTGTCCGGTGTGGTCATCCGCAACTCGCTCCTCATCATCGACTTCATCCAGGACAACCGGAAGCAGGGCATGCCGCTCGCCGAAGCGGCCCGCATGGCGGGCACCGTGCGCCTGAGGCCGATCCTGCTCACCACGCTCGCAATCGTGCTGGGATCGGCGATCATGATCCCCGATCCGGTGTTTGGTGGCCTCGCGATATCGCTGATCTTCGGCACGCTCGCTTCGACCGCACTCACCGTGTTTGTTGTGCCACTGCTCTACGAACGGTTCGCTGACACCACACTTACCCCGATACAGGGCGGCATTTCGATGCCGTGATCCGATCAGGCATCGGACTGACGAGCCAAGCGGGTCTCCGCCCTACGGGCGATATGTTTGGCACTCATGGATCTCAGCGGGATCCGATTTGGCTCCACCTCGTTCACTTCTATGACAGCCTGTTCGACTTCGATCACACGGTCGAAAAATGCCGGGACGAAACATATAGCTTGTCGGGATCGTGCGTGATCACCATGACAAAGACCTCGCACTCGATCGCGATGCAACTGAACAGTTCACTGCTTGCCCTTCACACAAGCTGTCGAGTCCAGTAATGAACTCGACAGCCAAGACCAGCGGCGGGTCGCAGGAGAGCTAGGGTGGTTTATCACGCGCTGCTGCTACGACGCCGATCGCGTCGTGATCACGCAAGCGCGGCATGCCCCCAATCGCTTGTTTCCTGGTAGGTCATGACCTGCCAGTGCTCGCGGTCGATGATGATCTCGTTCCACAGAATTTCAAACTGGAACCCGCTCGGCCCGTCCATATAGAAGGATACGGACTTGGCATTGGGGTGGTGCCCGATCGATGCAGTGATCGTTATCCCCGCCTGCTGTGCGCGGTCCAGAGCTCGCCCGACATCGTCGAGCGACATGACCTCTATTCCGATGTGGAATATCTTTTTCGGCATCGGCAGGTTCGCCGTGGCCAGCGTGTGGAACCGTCCGGTGCGCGAATGGAAGAAGACGATCTTAAGATCATCGTTCGGGCGCATGTAGCCGGACACGCCCAGCTTCAGAACGTTCTCGTAAAAGTGTTCCGACGTCTCGACATCCTGTGACAAAGGGACAAAGTGGCCCAGTCCCAGTTCTCCCGTGCGAAATGCGCTGACAAGCACTTTCGAACGAAAAGGCTGGCAAAGCCGCTTGTAGCCCGCGCCGAACTCATGGACGAAGCCGTTCGGGTCATCGCAAAGATAGAGACGCTCGACCTTGCGTGAACGGCGAAGGTCCTCGCCGGCCTCACCCACGTTGATGCCCTGAGCCCTGAGGTGAGTTACGAACGCCTCCAGTTCAGCCTGATTGTCGAGCTCCCAGCCCGCGCTCGCAAGGTCTTCCTCGGGGCCCTGCTCGATGATCAGGCGATAGGCGCGATCATCCATGCGCAGGCAAAGCCGCTCAGCGCTTCGCTCGGCCACTTCCATGCCAAGGATGTTTACGCCGTAGTCGGCCCATTCGTCCAACTTCATCGAACGTATCACGATATGCGACAGGCACGTGATTTCTGCCATGTGAATCCTCTCTCGGGAAATGGTGTGCCTGCTCATCGGCAGGTTGAAAGCCCTGCCATGGGGTCGCCGGATGACCGGCGATCCCATGGTCTCACGGCCTTTGGTGGTGCCAGCTGGCGCGTCAGAAGAAGACGCTGAGATTGTTCGCCAGCAGCGTGCTCTGGTCCAGAATGATGGTGCGCTTCGAAATCTCGAAACCGAACCGGGTGTTGGCGCGGCGAATGATGTCGCGCCTTTCCCCGGCCCAGATGTCCACCTGATTTTCGCTGCGGTTGCGGTAGCAGATGAATGCCGAAGTCACGCGATAAGTATCCTCCGGCATGACGTCGATCATCACGTTGGACACCAGGTGACGCGTCTTTGAACCGGGATTCTCCGACCAAGACACCTCCGTCAAAAGCTTTCGAATGCGCCCGCGCATCATAACGATGTCATCATCGAAGCTGGCGAACTCGTCGTCGGCCGAGAATTCCTCGCTCTCAAATCGCTTCATGCGGCTGAAACGCAGCGGCATGAAATAGCGCAAGTCATCAGCGAGGTGCGCCAGCCACTCGGTGTATTCCCGCCGGTCGAGCAAGGCAGCCTCACGATAGTAGAACTGCTCGATCTCGTGCTGGAGTTCAGGCCCGACGAATTCCATGTCGAGCGGCAGGACTGGTTCTTTAAGCATAACGCGCATTGTGCGTCTCCGTTGAGAGATTGTGACCGGGCGCTGCCACGGTCCATTCGCCGCAGCCGTTTGCCGCGGCCGCTTCAGGCCTATTCAGCCGCTTCGCGATAATCCTGCGGCGCCAGCGTGGCCCAGTCCGTCTCGGTCAGCATCCTTTGCCAGTGATGGTAGAAACCGCGTGCGGCCTCTTCGGCGTAAACATAGCCGATCTTGCCGTGGTAGACCGGGTGATCGGTACGCGTATTGCCCATGCCCATCTGCACGTTGAGAACGGTATTGCGCGCCTGATGCCCGCG